>Ga0222424_100778_pt1 | contig 11452 bp, 6 predicted proteins | sample 2B2ome_FD_182468 | JGI IMG/M metagenome (GOLD analysis project Ga0222424, IMG submission 182468) | Enriched microbial communities from leaf-cutter ant dump, University of Wisconsin, Madison, United States - 2B200A (version 2) | ecosystem: Environmental > Terrestrial > Nest > Insects nest > Nest...
CTTCGCACTCCGGATCTGGCTGCCTTTGCCACTCTGTACCATCAGCACCGGCTCTTCCATGGTGGTAGCACACTCCAGGTAATTGCCATCCCCCTCTTTTATAAAGAGGAATTTATTCTTGAGCGTGGAGGTTTCTATTTTAAACCGCTTCACGTTGAACTGCAGCAATTTTTGATCCACATATACAGCAGTAATGATCTTTTCCGGATCGAAACGTTCAATAAGTAAGACTTTATCAGCGTCCAGCTTCTGGGTCATTTCCTGGTCGGTTATTTCATAATAACCATCTGTGTAAAGCACCAGTATGCGGTCGTCCGGTTCAAACATACCCAGGTACTGCCCTTTTTCCTCTGCGCTCAATCTTCCGAATTTATCATCAAACCAGAGCTTTCTTCCGCTGAGCGTGGCCCTTCCGGCCTCTTTGAACTTAACCGACCGGATGGCGTATTTGGTAACCTGGTTGCCCATACTGCTGCGCCCCTTAATGGCCAGTTCCTCAAAATAAAAATCCAGGTCTTTGATGCGGGCCGATGAGCTGGGGCTCAGCATGATCTTTACCACTTCTGCCTCTCCGTTGGGATTTACGGTAAAATAATGCACTTTGCTTTTATCATCACCTTTTGTAAGATCATACACCTTATCCCTCGTAATGCCGGTAACATTAAAACGTTTGGCATAGCTCACGCCGGTCTTTCCATCTACATAGATCATATTATAGGTGGTACGCTCGTCATTTTTTAAGAACACCGCCGCATGCAGGATATCCTTACCCACAAAGGTCTTGTCCGATACCTTGATCACCTTCATGATCCCCCGCTTGGTAAACACGATGATATCATCCAGGTCCGAACAGTCGAACAGGAACTCTTCTTTTTTCAGCCCGGTACCAATAAACCCGCCCGAGCGGTCCATATACAGTTTGGTGTTTGCCATGACCACATTCCTTGCTTCGATTACTTCAAACTGTCTGATCTCGGTTTTACGTTCGCGCCCCTTGGAAAATTTTTTCAGCAGGTTCTCAAAATAAGCCACAGCAAAGTCCACCAAATGGGCCAGGTCATGTTTCACCTGTTTGATCTCTGCTTCCAGGCCTTTGATCTGCTCATTCAGCTCATCAATATCCAGGCGATAGATACGGCGAACGGGCTTTTCGGTCAGCTTCAATATATCTTCACGGGTAATGTCCCGCTTCAGTTGTTTTTTAAACGGAACAAAGGCCTTATCGATCGCACTGATCACTTTATCCCAGGTTTCATATTTCTTCTCCAGCTCCTTGTAGATCTTTTCCTCAAAGAAGATCTTTTCAAGCGAAGTATAATGCCATTTTTCATTCAGTTCGGCCAGCTTTATTTCCAGTTCTTTCTGCAGGAGGTCCTTGGTATTGTCGGCCGAGATCTTCAGCAGATCCGGAACCGCGAGAAACCGGGGTTTCTTATCCACGATCACACAGGCATTCGGAGAGATCGATATTTCACAGGAAGTAAATTTATACAATGCGTCGATCGTTATATCCGGTGAGATGCCCGGGGCCAGGTCTACCTGCACTTCTACATTTGCAGCAGTATTATCCGTAACCTTTTTGATCTTTATTTTTCCCTGGTCATTGGCCTTTACAATAGACTCGATCAACTGATCTGTGGTTACCGCGTATGGCACGCTTTTGATCAGCAACGTTTTTTTATCCAGCTCTTCAATATGGGCCCGTACTTTTACCTTGCCGCCTCTTTTTCCATGGTTGTAGTCGGTCACATCGATCATTCCCCCCGTCTGAAAATCGGGATATAATTCAAATTTTTTACCCCGCAGGTATTTGATGGATGCCTCAACCAGCTCAATAAAGTTGTGGGGTAAGATCTTGGTAGATAATCCCACGGCAATCCCTTCTGCACCCTGGGCCAGCAGCAGCGGAAACTTCATGGGCAGGGTAATGGGCTCATTGTTCCGCCCGTCATAGCTCAGCTGCCAGTTGGTTGTTTTGGCATTAAATGCCACTTCCAGGGCAAACTTGCTCAGGCGGGCCTCAATATACCGGGAGGCTGCCGCGTCATCGCCGGTCTCTACGTTTCCCCAGTTACCCTGTGTGTCGATCAGCAGATCCTTCTGCCCCATGTTTACCAGGGCGTCCCGGATACTCATATCCCCATGGGGGTGATACGACATGGTTTGTCCCACGATATTGGCCACCTTATGCAAACGGCCGTCATCCATCTGCTTCATCGAGTGCAGGATCCGGCGCTGTACGGGCTTTAATCCGTCTTCAATGGCTGGAACGGCCCGTTCCAGTATTACATAGGAGGCGTAGTCCAGGAACCAGGTCTTAAACTGCCCCTGGAGCCCGGTAATCTCATTTTCGTCCAATTCCCCTTCTTGTGTTGTTCTATCGTCTTTCATATTCTTTCTTTCCTATAAGTCCTAAATGCGTATAATTAAATCCCTGTTCCAGTTTTAACCCATAACCCAGGGTCCGGTCCAGAGCAGCATGACCAAAAATAATGAGCCCCGCAAAAATAAGCCCCTGTTCGTTCCATACAACTCCGGCAAGATAAAGCAAAACGGCCACTGTTTTATGATGAAAAAGGTTATACAAAAACGCCCCTGCCCTGTTACCAGCCCAATACCCAACCATGCTGATATCCGGCCCAAACAACAGCAATACATAAAGCCACCACGGTGCATGAGCTGCAAAGAGCCCGGCGATGGCCAGCAGCAGCATTCCACATTCCTCCAGGATAATGAGTTTTTTCATGATCTGCTCCCCTGTTATTCCGGCGCTACCGGTGGCACTTCTGTTATATCTTTTTTACCGGCCAGCCGCACATCAAAGCTCTTCCAGTCCTTTTCCGTTTCACCCTCGGCCTGTATCTTTCCGGCATTCACCAATTCCTTTAAACGCCACATAATAAAAATATCGCCGGTCCGGATCTTCATCCGGTTCAATGTATTTGACAAAACCCGTGTGGCCTTTTGCCATTCGCCGGTAACATTCTTTAAAATTTCATCGTCATAGAAGGTAGCCTCCCTGCCGGCAATTTTCTTTCCCCCCTCCAGCATGCGCACCGGGCTGTTCTCCTGCACCAGTTTATTCCATTCATCCGGGTCTATTTCAAATTCGCTCAGCGTTACCGGCCGGGCCAGCTTTTTTGCCTTCAGGAACTCAGCAGGTCGTATCTCCCACAACCAGGAAGGGTAAAAAATCAGGCCCTTTTCATTAATAAAAGGAAGATTATTGAGGTAGAGCACCATTACCCGGCCCTGGAATTCCTTCAGCTGCGGAATCAGCCAGTAATAGCCGGATACATCATGCTGGTTTTGCCCCATCCATATCCAGAGCACTTCCTCCGGGTCTGCCATAAGCTGTGCCTTTAATGCGGCTACGGTTTTACGATCGTCAAAACTCCCTACCAGGTCTTCAGGGTAAGGCGATCCTTTTGACAACTCCTGCCACCAGTTCAGCCGGGCCTGCCAACCTTCCTCTGTATCAAGACCAGATAAGGGGCCCACCGCAAAATCATCCCGGATCTGTACCACGGGTCCCTGCAGGGTTTCATCCAGGGTAGTTACCTGCTGCATCAGGTCTACCTCTACCTGGTTAAATACAATATGGATCATCTTTTGTGTTTTATAGTGGCCGCAAATCTAAAACAAAACAGCCTCAAACCCAAGAGGGGTTGAAGCTGTTATAATATTTCCGGTCCGGATTCACGGATTCTTTCATCACCCGGTCTGTTATCATTAGCTGAACAGATCCCTTATTTTATCAAAGAAGCCCTTTTCCGCCTTTTCCGGCTGGGGTTTCAGGTTGGGCGCGTCCGACAGCTTTTCAAGCAATTCTTTTTCCTCATCGGTCAATTGCTGCGGGGTCCACACATTTACCTGGATCAGCTGGTCTCCTTTTTCATAGTGGGAATGCACATTGGGGAACCCTTTCCCTTTCAGCCGGAAGATCTTCCCGCTTTGTGTACCGGGGGGTATTTTGATCTTTGCCCGCCCGTCGATGGTTGGCACTTCCAGGCTGGTGCCAAAAACCGCGTCCGTAAAGGATATATGCAGGTCGTATGCCACGTTCAGCCCTTCGCGGTGCAGCTCTTTGTGTGTTTCCTCTTCGATCAATACGATCAGGTCGCCCGGCATGCCACCACGCTCTCCCGCGTTTCCCTTACCACTTACGCTCAGTTGCATCCCTGCCTGAACCCCGGCCGGCACATCAATGGTAATGGTTTCTTCCGCATAAACCCGTCCTTCCCCCTTACAGCTGCCGCATTTTGCAGTAATGGTGGTACCTTCCCCGTTACAGGTTGGGCAGGTAGTAACCGTTTGCATCTGACCCAGGAAGGTATTTTGCACCCGCCGTACCTGGCCGGATCCCTGGCAGGTAGCACAGGTTTGCACACTTCCCTTATCTTTTGCGCCGCTGCCGCCACAGGTGGTACAGCTTACATATTTTTTAACCTTGATATTTTTGGTAACCCCTTTGGCGATCTCTTCGTAGCTCAGCTTCAGCTTTACCCGCAGGTTGCTTCCTCTTACGCCCCGGGCCCGCTGTCCCTGGCGCCCGCTGCGCCCACCGCCGAAAAAGCTTCCGAACAGGTCCTCACCAAATACATCCCCAAACTGGCTGAAGATGTCGTCCATATTCATACCGCCGCCAAAGCCGCGCCCGTTACCACTTACACCGGCATGACCAAACCGGTCGTACTGGGCCCGTTTATCCGTATCACTCAGGATCTCATAGGCCTCAGCCGCTTCCTTAAATTTGTCCTCTGCTGCCTTATCACCGGGATTACGATCCGGGTGAAACTGCATGGCCACCTTCCGGTAGGCTTTTTTTATTTCCTCCGCAGAAGCAGATTTTGAAACACCCAGAACTTCGTAATAATCTCTTTTTGACATGTTATTTACCTACTACAACTTTTGCGTGACGGATAATTTTATCGTTCAGATAGTAGCCTTTCGTTACTTCATCCACCACCTTGCCCTTCAGGTCCTCGGCAGGAGCAGGAATTTCGGTAATGGCCTCAAAAAGATCCGGATCAAAATCCTTACCAATGGCTTCCATCGGTTTGAGCCCCTTTGATTGCAAAATATTCCTCAGCTTGTTAAAAACCAGCTTTATACCGTCTTTCAGAGCGGCGTTATCATTCGATTTTTCTAGTTCGGCCTGTGCGCGGTCAGCATCATCCAGCACATCCAGCAGGTCGGTGATCACATCCCTTCCTGCCGTCTGGAACAACTCAACCCGTTCCTTAGCCGTCCGCTTTCTGAAATTGTCAAACTCAGCCGCCAGGCGGATGTATTTATCCTTACTTTCCCGTAACTCAGCCTCCAATGCCTCCTGGTCAGATTCCACTAATGGGTCTGTCAAATGTTCCGTTCCGCTAACATTTTCATCAGCGTTGATATTCAAACCGTTATTCTCTTCCTCCGGAAGTTGCGTATTTTCATTCATACTTTTTTCTTATTTAGTTGGCAAACCCTATGTCGGCAATAATATTGCCAATACGATTATAAAGACAAAATGGCGGTTCTTTTCCGTAATTTACTGTTAAAAGACACAACCTAAAAAAAAACTGCCTCTGTTTTAAGCCTTTATGCATTTTATAAGTCAAAAAATCAGTAGTTTCAATTCCCAAAATAACACGAATCTCAATGAGTCCGAAAAAGCTGGTCATTTTAGCCATAACCCTGGGCAGCCTGCTCGCTGCCCATGCACAAACACCGGAGCAAATACTCGAAAAATGGACGCAAAAAAATACCATTGAAAAGCTGTATCTCCACCTGGACCGGGAATCTTATATTGCCGGCCAGTCGATCTGGTTTAAGGGATACCTGATGAACGATTATATCCCGAGTTTAAAAAGCTCGACCGTTTTTGTAGAGCTGCTGGACAACCAGTCAACCGTGGTTGTGCGCAGAACCGTTCCCGCCTACCAGGGCGTTTCGATCGGCCAGCTGGAAATACCGGAAACATTCCCATCTGGTTCTTACCAGTTAAGAGCCTATGCTCCGCTGATGCTGAACCAACCGGGATTTGTGTACAGCAAGCGGATCACCATCTTTGGCTCGGCAACAAAGGAGACAAAGGCAAAAGATGTGGTGAAGAAGATCGACCTGCAGTTCTTTCCGGAAGGCGGTAATATGGTCAGCAGCCTGCTGAGCAATGTTGCCTTTAAGGCTGTAGATGCCAACGGGTATCCGGTTTCCGTTTCAGGCCAGCTAAAGAACAACAAAGGGGAAGTAATTGCCGCCATAACCACCAAACATGATGGTATGGGCTCCTTTAGCCTGGTGCCGCAGTCGACAGAAACCTATTACGTAGCACTGGACCAGGACCCTGCCAAACAATACCCGCTGCCTGCGGCCACGGACAAGGGGATCTCTTTTAATGTGGTCAGCACCTCTAAAGGAAAGCAGTTTAAGATTGAACATCCCGCCGGACTCCCTGCCGAATTCCGGGCTGCTTATCTTATCGGACAAATGAACAACCAGGTGCTCTTTAAACAACCCCTTCAGCAGGGCAAGGACATGATCGGCGGATTGATCCAAACCGGCAATCTCCTTTCCGGCATCCTGCATCTGACCGTATTTAACAAGGATAATATGCCCCTGGCAGAACGGCTCACTTTTGTCAATAACAAAGAATACATTCTTCCCGGCGAGCTGGTAGAAGACACGCTGAATACCACCGCCCATCAAAGGAACCGCTTCAGTATTCATCTGAAGGATACCATCATCGGCAATTTCAGCGTTTCGGTTACAGATGCCGACTATGAAACCGACGCCTACCGGCCGCTGAACATTTATTCTTATTTCCTTATTAACAGCGACCTCAAAGGTTATATCCATAACCCGGCCTATTATTTCCGTTCAGATGCTGATTCCGTAAAAAATGCGCTGGACCTGGTAATGATGACCAATGGCTGGACCCGTTTCAAATGGAGCGAGGTAGCCGCCAACAATCTTCCACCCGTTTTGTATAATGACCCGGGATTTATTCATTTGTCGGGCAAGGTAACGATTGAAGGCACCCGGAAAGCATTTGCCAACAAAGACCTGATGTTCATGATGCGGCCCGTTGACACGGTTCAGGGAAAGGGCGGGCCCACCAAGTTGATCCAGACAGACTCCACAGGCAGCTTCCGGCTGGATTCCATGATCTTTTATGAAAAAATGCGGATCGTTTTCTCCGATATAAAAGGATCCAAGAGCAAGTATATAAAAGTTAAAATGGATGCAGATTCACTGAACAGGGATTATAAGCTGGGTCCTTTGCAGCTGCCCTTTAACGATACAGCCAGCCAGCTGATCGAAGATAAAATGATGACCGCTTATGACGACTATTTAAAAGCGGAAGGCCTTACGCTTAAAAACGTAACCGTAAAAGGACGACAAAAATCAGACCAGGAGAAACTGGAGGATGAATACACCAGCGGTCTTTTCTCGGGTGGCATCAATTCCAGGATACTGGACCTGCGGAATGAACCGGGGGGCGGTATGAATATTTTTGAATACATACAGGGAAGAATACCGGGGGTAACCGTTACCAGAGGACAGGATGGCCAGTATGTAGTTAAATACCGGGATGCTGGTCTGGGTGGCAACAATATGGCACTGTACCTGGATGAAATGCAAACGGATCCTGTTTTTATCGAATCCATTCCGGTAAACCAGATCGCCTTTGTAAAAGTAATGGGGAATTTTGTGGGCACTTCCGGTGGCGGTGCTGCGCTGGCTATCTATATGAAAAAAGGCGCAGACAGGTTTGCAAATACAGAATCCGCTACAGACATTGTGAACTATAGAGGCTATTCGATCATCAAACAGTTTTATGCGCCCGATTATGATCTTAATAAGAACATAGATCCCTCCAAACCAGACGACAGGCTGACACTGGCATGGATCCCGGACATCTACCTCTCGAACATCAGCCCTAAAGTGCCGGTTATTTTTTATAATAACGACCGTACGAAACGTTTTAAGGTAGTGGTGGAAGGACTTACCAATGATGGCCGGATGCTGATGATCGAAAAAACAATTGACGGGGCAAAATGACCTTCCGGTACATCCGTTATGTAATTGATTCAGAAAAAGCATCTGTCAGGTATATTCAGGGGATGATGCACAAATGCATTGCCGCAGGCGCTGTTTTTTGATCGCCTGATAAGAAGACAGGGCTAACAGGTAATTGCAGATACCGGTTTACGGATCAGCGGCATTTATGATATGCAGCCGGCATCGTTGATATTTATGCGTTTGCCCCTGAATAATATCTGCGGATCCGGAACCATTTGCAGATTCATTTGTAATTTTCTTATAAAACATCTGGTAATGACGCGCTTTTTAAAACTCACTGCAGCGTTGTTTACGATCATGAGCGCTGCCCCGGCATCGGGCCAGGATTTTATCTCCCGGCTGGAAACCTGGAATGAAAAAAATCCCGTTGAAAAAACCTACCTCCAGCTCGACCGGAACGTTTATTTTTCCGGTCAAACGATCTGGTTCAAAGCTTATTTCATGTCCGGTTTTCTGCCCTCGGCGGCAAATTCGACCCTGTTTGTAGAACTGCTGAACAACCAGTCTGCCATGGTCATCAAAAAGATCGTTCCGGTATTCGGGGCGCTCTCCTATGGCCAGTTTGACCTGCCGGACTCGTTGCCCACCGGCTCCTACCAGCTAAGGGCCTACACACCCCTGATGCTGAATTTTGATAAAGCCTACCTGTTTTCTGAACGGGTAATGATCTATGGGCGTAATAAACCCCGCGTAGCCCCACCCGCCAAGCCCGGCGCCGTCAGCCTCCGCTTCTTTCCCGAAGGCGGAAACCTGGTTTCGGGTATCAGCAACAACATCGCCTTTAAAGCCGTTGATGCAAACGGGCTGCCGGCAACGGTTTCCGGATCGATCCGGGACGCACAGGATAAAACGGTAGCTACATTTACAAGCAGCCATGATGGTATGGGACAGTTCACCCTTACACCCGTTGCCGGTATACCCTATCATGCGTCACTGCCCGATCTGCAGCAACCGGTCATCCTGCCGCAAAGCACCGAGGAAGGTGTTGTGCTGAAACTGAAAAACGGCAATAACGCCAAAACCTTTACCCTCGATTACCGGGGCAGCCGGCAGGTACCGGCATACATGGCGGGACAAATGCAACACCATATCGTATTTAAACAATCCCTTACCCCGGCGGCCGGCAACCGGATCAGCGGTATCATTCAAACCAACAACCTGCCGTCCGGAGTGTTGCAGATCACGATCTTTAATAAAGACGGAATGCCCCTGGCGGAACGGCTCACCTTCATCAACAACAAAGAATACGTCCTTCCTGCAACATTCAAAGCCGACACCCTGAACAACGGAATACGCAAAAAAAACCATTTCAGCATCCTGCTTCCCGATAGTGTAACCGGCAATTTTTCCGTTTCGGTTACCGATGCAGATTATGAAGCAACGCAGCATCGTCCGCAAAATATTTACAGCGCCTTTTTGCTTACCAGCGATATCCCCGGCTATGTGCACGAGCCTTATTATTACCTAAGTAACGATGCCACGGCCGGCGATGCCGCAGAGCTGGTAATGCTGACCAACGGTTGGCGCCGGTTTAAATGGACGGATGTGGCTGCCGGCACGTTACCGGAGCCGCAGCACAAGGACCCGGGGTTCATCAGTCTTTCCGGTAAGGCTACCATTGCCGGTTCCGGCAGGTCCTTTGCTGACCGCGACCTGCTGGTATGGGTGGCAACCGACTCCGGGCGAAGTCTGCAAATGATTAAAACCGACACAGAGGGCCGGTTTAAAATGGATTCCATGATCTTTTTTAATAAAGCAAGGGTATTGTTCAGTGACGTAATGGGAAAGAAAAACAAGTTCCTCACGATCAAACTGAACAGCGACTCACTCACCCGCTCCTATGACTTGCCGCCTTTGAACCTTCCGTTAAACCCGGCCGCGGGGAGCACAGGCATGCTTCCCGGCAAAATGAGCACCGCCTATTTCGATTATACCCGCGGTGAAGGAGTGATGCTGGACAGCGTGGTGGTGCTGGGCACGAAAACGCGGTTGCAAAAACTGGAGGAGCGCTACATGAGCGGATTGTTTGCCGGAGGCATCAATGCCCGCACCCTGGATCTTACACGGGAATTTATTCCCAATATGAACATCTTCGATTACCTGCAGGGAAGAGTTCCCAGCCTGACCATAGAACGCGGCGGTCAGTTTGGGGGTTACCGGTTATTTTACCGGCAGGCCGGTGCCCGGCAACCCATGCAGCTCTACCTGGACGAGATGCCCGTTGATGCCGATATGATCGCGTCCATTCCGCCTTCCGATATTGCCCTGGTAAAAGTGTTTCCCAATTTTATAGGCGCACCCGGTGGCGGGGCCAATGGTGTATTAGCCGTATATACCAGGCGTGGTGATGAGTTGAACGCAGCGATGGAATCCTCCGCTACCATTGTGGATTATGAGGGGTATAGCATCATGAAGGAATTTTATGCCCCCGATTACTCCATACCCGCCGAAAACCAGTATAACGATTACCGGCTCACCCTCGACTGGAAGCCTGAGCTATTTGTTTCCGGAAAGGATCAGCATATCCCGATCATATTTTACAATAACGACCGCACCAAACGGTTCAAGATCGTGGCCGAAGGCATTACCAGCACGGGCAAATTGCTGATGCTGGAGCAATTGGTGGAACCAGGAAGGTAAAAAACAATATATCGTTCGTATGTGACCAGTGCGCTGCACCTTTAAATCAATTGTCATATCCCTGGCTATTATTAACGCCGCTAATGCAGCTGATACAATTTTTCTTTCACCCTACACGCGCCTCAAATGAATAGCAAAGGCGCAAAGTGCCGATAATCTTTGTAAGAAAAGGTATAGTTGTTGATAATTGCCCATTAACTATTAATGCCCCTGCAATGGATCTTCACTTTTTCATTTAATATTTTTCATTCTATATTTTAAATTCCCAAAGGGCATTCCCGGGCCGGACGTTTAATACCCATGCCGGGTGCTTCATCCGGCTTTCCCGGCATAACAATCCCGATCAGCGGAAAGATTATGGGGTTATAACGGGTGCTTTACTTTTACATTTAATATTTTTCATTCTATATTTTAAATTCCCAAACGGCATTCCCGGGCCGGACATTTAATACCCATGCCGGATGCTTTATCCGGCTTTCCCGGCATAACAATCCCGATCAGCGGAAAGATTATGGGGTTATAACGGGGGCTTCACTTTTACATTTAATATTTTTCATTCTATATTTTAAATTCCCAAAGGGCATTCCCGGGCCGGACATTTAATACCCATGCCGGATGCTTCATCCGGCTTTCCCGGCATAACAATCCCGATCAGCGGAAAGATTATGGAGTTATAACGGGTGCTTCACTTTTACATTTAATATTTTTCATTCTATATTTTAAATTCCCAAAGGGCATTACT
>Ga0222424_100781_pt1 | contig 11355 bp, 10 predicted proteins | sample 2B2ome_FD_182468 | JGI IMG/M metagenome (GOLD analysis project Ga0222424, IMG submission 182468) | Enriched microbial communities from leaf-cutter ant dump, University of Wisconsin, Madison, United States - 2B200A (version 2) | ecosystem: Environmental > Terrestrial > Nest > Insects nest > Nest...
TTTTTAATGACTGGTCTGGTGTAAAGTTTGTTTTCCGGATCGCTGCCTGCCACATATTCCCTTTTTTCTCAAAGACAAAACTGCCATCCGGTTTTTCAACAAGCCGGGGCACTTCAACCGTTTCATACACGCTGGCCGACAGTGAAAACGAACCCATCGTTTTGCTGGCCAGCGGAAGGTAATATACCAGTTGGCCATTGTTGCTACGCAATTCCTGGTTATAGGTAATTTCAATGGTACGGGTGCCATTGGGATTTAACGGATAGATGCGGGTTCTGAAATTATTGCCTTCTGTTTTTTCCAGGATACCGGGGTCTACCTGCCTGCGTTCAATACTTTCGAAAACCGCTGTGGCCTTTTCTTTTTCAACCGGCACCGCCTTGCGCATTACACCATTCATGTCCAGCGCAAAGCCGCTTACACTTACGCCTTCAGGCAGGGGAAAGGTCAGGCGTCCTTCTTTTAACCGGTTCGAACGGTTATAAAAGCGCATCTGCATAGTGGTGGTGGCCATGTTCCCAATGATCCTTACATCGGCTGAAAGCTGCTCCAGTACCACCGTTTGATCGGGCTGGTACTTTCCATTTTCACGTATCTCCATTACCGGCACCTGCGCCCGGGTAAGAACAGCCAGAAATAATGCAAAGGGTGTTAATATAAGCCGGCAGGTCCATTTCATATACATCTTCATTTCGTCCTTTTGGAATAAGATGCAGAAACAATGAAAATTTCATAAACCCCGGGCAAAAAAAGTATTTTATACAGCAGGGCTGCGTGGATCTTGAAATTTGCAGGTGGCCGAACAGAGCTCATCTATTGAGCTGCTCCACGGAAAATAACCGGCAGGCAGATCCTACCATTTTTTGCCGCTCACACTCCTGTCCCAATCAGCAGCCCGTGGTTGTCCTTTACGAACAGCCGGTAGGTATACATTATGAGTTATATCCTTCAAGTATACAAGGCGTTTTACCACGCAGGCTGTGGCAATATGATAAACAGCATTGATCATACCCGCCAATGCAAATCCCAGGATCAGCGCCCGTAACCGCCGCTTCCCGGGAAGGAGCCCCAATACGGTCAGGGATTGCTTTTGAAGCAGCCAGAGTAACATCCAGGACAAAAACAGTTCAGGAATGATTCCCGGCATATCGATTTTATTTCCGGAGGTATTGATTTTGATCAGACCCTTATAAAAAAAGATCAGGCGCGCCTGATCTTTTTAATAATTTATGCGTTCAAAATAAACCTGCTTACGACTCGCAACTGCTGCACACGGTCAGCGTGTTCACCAGTTCTTTAGATACGCTCTGGCTGCGCTGATAGTACAAGGTTTTTACACCCAGCTTCCAGGCTTCGATCAGTAATTTGTTTACCTCCTTTACCGGCAGCCCGGGAGGAATGTTCAGGTTCAGGCTCTGACCCTGGTCTACAAATTTCTGACGGATGGATGCCTGCTGTATGATCTCCAGCTGACTGATCTCACGGAAGGTTTTAAATACATCCTTTTCATGATCGGTCAATCCGTCCACGTGCTGCACACTGCCATGGTTCAGCATAATGCTGCGCCATACATCTTCCGTATCCAGCCCCTTTTCCTCCAGCAATGTTTTCAGGTATTTGTTCTTGCGGATAAAATTCCCTTTTGACAACCCGGCCTTGTAGTAGTTGCTTACAAAAGGCTCAATGCCGGGTGAAGACTGCCCCAGGATCGCCGAGGAAGAGGTTGTAGGCGCAATCGCCATTACCGTAGTATTGCGGCGGCCATATCCCTTTAGCAGCTCCGGCTCTCCGTAAATGCGGGCCAGCTCCTGGGTCGCTTTTTCTGTCTTTTCCTGTAATTCAGAAAAAATAGAATGCGTCAGCTGTTTTGCCTTCATGCTTTCAAACGCAATCATATTGCGCTGTAAGTAAGAGTGCCATCCCAGCACACCCAGTCCCAGTGCCCGGTGCCGTTTTGCAAAACGGTTGGCATTGGCCAGGTAATGGTTCCCTTCTGTTTTTGCAATAAACTCCTGCAATACGGCATCCAGGAAGAATACGGCCAGCTTTATGGCATCCGTATCTTTCCACTCATCGTACAGCTCCAGGTTCAGGGAAGACAAACAGCAAATGAATGATTCGTCTTCTGTAGAAGGCAGCATGATCTCCGAACAAAGATTGCTTCCGTTCACCGTCAGGTTCAGATCTTTGTACACCTGGGGTTTGTTCTTATTTACATTATCTGTATAAAAAATATACGGCAACCCTTTCTGCTGGCGGCTTTCGAGTACACGTGCCCATATTTCCCTCTTTGCAATATCCCCGTCGATCATCTCCTGCATCCAGTAATCCGGTACGCACACTGCGTTAAACAGGTTTTGAATGGGATGCCCGATATCTTTAATATTCAAAAACTCCCCAATATCCGGGTGGTCAATATCGAGGTATGCGGCAAACGCTCCGCGGCGCACACCACCCTGTGAGATGGTATCCATGGCCGTATCAAACAACCGCATAAAACTTACCGCGCCACTGCTTTTTCCATTGTCGGTAACCGCACTGCCGCGGCCGCGCAACGAACCAAAATAGGCAGAGGTTCCTCCTCCGATCTTGGTCTGCATGATCACTTCGCCCAGCTTATGTGTAATGCCCTCTATATTATCCGGCATGTGCACGTTAAAACAGGAAATGGGCAGTCCTCTTTCAGTACCCATATTGGCCCATATAGGAGAGCTGAAGCTCATCCAGCCGTTCTCCACCATTTCTTTAAAGGCTTCTTTCAGTTCCGGTTTGTACAGGCGCTGGGCAGCAGCCGTACATACCCGGTCAATTGCTTTTTCTACGGTTTCTCCGTTTAACAGGTATCCCCGGTTCAGGATCTGTTCGCTTTCTTCATTTTTCCACCAAAGCCTTTCCATATATAAATTGCTTGTTTAAGACCCGTCTGCCGGCAGACAGGTGTTATAGTTATCTGATTGTTCCTCGATTTATTTTTTTATACCTGCTGTAGTGCTTATGGCATCCCGGTTGCGTCGCAATCCCGTCATCGTTCCGGCTCAGGGCGGCTGCTAACAGCAGGTTATATTCCTAAAAAAGGTCGTTATACGTAATGCTCTTATCGTGCTTGGTATATTCTACCGGCCGTTTTGCAAAAAAGTCATCCAGGCTATTGGCAAACACTTCTTCCTCGAACCACTGCATCGGGCGGTATTCTTCCAGTGAAACATTGAACTGTTTGGGGAAGCCCAGTTTTTCAAAGCTTTCATCTACCCGGAACTTCATAAAATTCAGCAGGTTGGTTTTATTAATGGTATCAATTTCCCCTTCCGAAAAGATCCAGTCGATGATATGGCCTTCTACTTCAATAGAATCCCTTACCAGGGCCATAATGCGGTACTGCATGGCTTCATCAATCAGTTCCGGATACTCATCCCGGATCTTATTGATGAGGTATACTCCGGCATTAGCATGGATCTGCTCGTCGACCGAGGTCCAGGCGATGATATTGCTTACATTCTTCATCAATCCGCGGAAACGGGTAAATGAAAGAATGATCGCAAACTGGCTGAACAGGGAAACGTTCTCAATCAGGATCGAAAACAGGATCAGCGACAGCGTATATTCCCTGGGATCTGCCGATTTTGCATCTTTCAGGGCTTCAGAAAGGTATTTGATCCGCTCAGCGATAACAGGCTCTTCGATCAGTTTGGAAAATTCATCGTTATAACCCAGTATTTCCAGCAGGCGTGAGTAGGCCTCTGAGTGCCGGAACTCACATTCTGCAAATGTGCTGCCCAAGCCATTCAGCTCAGGTTTAGGCATATGATTATACAGGTTACCCCAGAACGATTTTACCGCCACCTCAATCTGTGCAATGGCCAGCAGACTGTTCTTAATAGCGTTTCGCTGTGCCGTATTCAGGTGACTGTGAAAGTCCTGCACATCCGCCGTAAAATCCACTTCCGAGTGTACCCAAAATGATTTGTTGATTGCTTCAGTAAACTTCAAAACCTCGGGGTACTCAAAAGGTTTATAATTTACGCGTTTATCAAATAAGCCCATATATAATATTCTTGTTCTTTAAAAATCGGTTCTTCAAACGCTGAGAGCAGAGACGACAGTTATCCCTTTGGAAATAACGCTATTTCCTACCGGAATAAGACGCTGCTTTCCGCCCGAAAGCATCGCATAATTGACAAAAAAGGGGAGGCTCTTAGCGGCAGGATCAGCGATCATTTACCAAAAAAGCCGACTACAAATTAATCATATAAAGTTGAGATGCGGGAAACTTGTTATACACAGGCTGTGGAAATATTTTACCCTTTATTTTGCAATTTCCCGATGCGACTATCCAGCAAATTTCTTATTTTATCCACAGCCCCGTTAAAGGCATGATCTACGGTATCTGCAAAATGGGTTACCGCCTCCGGGTTCAGGTTACGGGGGCGCACTTCAATGGTACAGCGTTTATCGTTGGTACCGCTTTTACCGCTGTTTTCGTCTCCAAAAAAGACTTCAGCAGTGGTTATATATTCACTAAAACGATGCAGTTTTTTCTTTAATTCGGCAGTTACTTTCTCCAGAAAGGCTTCAGATGCCGTAAAATTACTGTCGGTATTCAAACGTATTTCCATAGCTTGATGGTTTGATCTATCAATACTACAATTCCGGAGGCAAAAAGTTGCGCTTTCAGCATTTAGCTATCGGCTATCAACAGCTCAAAGCAGACAACCAACCCTTTTAAAAGCGCTTATGTTTGAGCCTGGTATGGGCGACGGGCCGACATGGGAGACCATTTGAAATCTGATAGCTAATACAGCCTCTATTCCGCATACTTCTTAAACACTGACGTAGCTATATGGCCGCCAAATCCAAATGTATTACTCATTGCATAGCGGACCTCTTTCTTTTGTGCCTGGTGCAGGGTCAGATTGAACAGGTCTTTGAAAGCCGGTTCTATCTCGGTGGAGTTAATGGTAGGTGGCACAATATTCTGCTGCACGGCCCTGATACAGGCAATGGCCTCTACAGCACCTGCGGCTCCCAGTAAATGCCCGGTCATTGATTTTGTTGCACTGATATTGAGTGCCGTGCCGGCTCCAAATACGCGCTCCGCTGCTTTCAGCTCGCTCAGGTCGCCCTGCTGGGTAGAGGTAGCATGGGTGTTTAGATAGTCGATATCCGCCGGTGCAATGCCCGCATCTTCCAGGGCCGCCAGCATCCCCAAACGGGCACCTTCCCCTTCCGGGTGCGTGCCGGTAAGATGATAGGCATCCCCGGCCATACCGCCACCTACGATTTCGGCAATAATGGGCGCCCCACGCCGTTTTGCACATTCCAGTTCCTCAAGAATGATCGCGCCGGCGCCCTCACCCATCACAAAGCCATCCCGCGTTACATCAAAGGGCCTGGATGCTGTAGCCGCCTGCTCATTGTTGGTAGAAAGCGCCTTGGCAGCATTAAAACCACCTACACCTGTTTCATTGATCGCCGCCTCGGAACCTCCGGTGATGATCATATCGGCCTTGCCCCATTTTATATAGTTAAATGCATCTATGATCGCTGTATTTGAGGTGGCACAGGCAGAAACAGTGGTAAAGTTGACCCCCCGCAGGCCGTATTTGATCGAGATGATGCCGGAGGCGATATCCACGATCATTTTTGGGATAAAGAACGGGTTAAACCTCGGTGTGCCATCGCCCTGTGCAAATTCCATTACCTGTTGCTGGAAGGTCTGAATGCCCCCGTTGCCGGATCCCCAGATCACCCCGATGCGATCCCGGTTCAGCTCCTCAAAGGAAATACCGGCATTTTGCACGGCTTCTGCCACGCTGATCAGCGCGTATTGGGTGTAAAGGTCGTAACGGCGCGCCTCGGCCTTTTCAATATAGGTAAGCGGATCAAAATCTTTCAGCTCGCACGCAAACCGGGTCTTGAATTTTGAAGCATCAAATTTTGTGATAGGCGCCGCCCCGCTAACGCCGTTGATCAGCGCCTGCCAGAAATCATTTACATTATTGCCGATGGGAGTTAATGCACCCAGCCCGGTTACTACTACACGTTTCATTTTTTTTGTATTAATTCGTTAATTATCGTCTGTTTTATTTCGCTGAAATCTTCTTTACCGGTAACACGCGTCAGCTGTAAAGCAGCGATCATGTTTGTGGTGATCAGCAGCGCCTTGGTGCGTACCGGCAACCCGAAAAAAAAGACCCCTGCATCCCTTCCTTCCTCCAGTATACACATCAGCCAGTTAAGTACCTGCTGCACCATTTTGTTGAGCGCATCCTGTATTTCAGCATCTACGGTGTAAAAATCTGTGGCCAGGGCGCCTACCAGGCAAATCCGGTCTTCTTTACGGGCTGCAATATACACATTGAAAAAGGCTTCCAGCTTTTCCATTACCGGCCGGCCTTCCAGTTGTTCCCGGAGGCGGGCAAACCGATCTTCATATTCGGCGATAATGGCCAGACCCAATGCCGTTTTTGTGGGAAAATGATAATGAATGGACGCATTTCTGATATTCAGCTTGCGGGAAATATCCGTAAAACTAAAGGCATTATATCCCCGTTCCCTTAAAAGGGCATCACCAAGGCGTATGATCTCAGACCGGGTATCCATGGCCCAAAGATACCTACCTATTAGTAGGTAGACAAATATTTTACACCCGTCATATGTCAGAACCAGGGATTGCTTCTTTTTTGTTCAGCCAAACAACCTGCTGGTGCGCTGCATGCGCCCTGCCAATAATTTCCCCGTACAGCTCCGGACGCCGGGCATTGAGATAGCGGTAGCCTCCGGCTTTCTGCAGGTGTTCCCGGTATAATTCCGCGCTCACAAAGCTATCTTCAAATGAACGGCATTCGGCCACCACATCGCCATACGGATCAATGATCATAGAGCATCCGTTCTTTAGCTGGTCATCATCCATACCAATAGGGTTAGCAAACACTATATAAGCAGCATTGTCATAAGCCCTTGCCGGCAGCCATTTCATCAGCCAGTCGCGCCCCTTCATTCCATCAAACTCAAGCCGCAACGATGTGGGGTCCTTTTGCCGGTTATACCAGAGCTCCGGATCCACAAAACCGGCACCGGGTCTTGTAGAAGGCGTACACATGGTTACATGTGGCATAAAAATGATCTCCGCACCCAGCAGCCGGGTTGCCCGCACATTTTCTACTATATTGTTATCATAACAGATCAGGATACCGCATTTCCAGCCCATGATGTCAAACACACAATACGCCGCTCCCGGCAGAAGGTGTGGATTGATGAACGGATGCAGTTTCCGGTATTTTGCCACCAGCCCGTTCTTATCTACACATACATAAGCCTTATACAAGCGGTCCTCTTCATCTTTCTCAAACAGCCCCGCCAGTATGATGATATCACAATCCCCTGCGATCTGCTGCAGCCGTTGTATACTTTCTCCTTCAGGGATCCGTTCCGCAACAGCCGTAAGGGCCTCACGTGAAAGATGTCTTGCAAAGGTATAGCCGGTCACCGAACACTCATGAAAAGCGATCACCCCGGCTCCGTTATCCGCAGCTTTCCGGGCAAGCGATTCAATAACAGAAAGGTTGTATTCCTTGTCCCCGCTCCGGTTCTCAAACTGGGCTGTAGCAATCTTAAGTCCATCCATAAAATGCATTTTAAATACAAAGGTCTGTATTGCCTGCCTGCAAAAATTGTATCATTCCGACAAAACACATCAATTCTTATCCCGGAGGCCGCACCTGAGAGCACCCACCCCGGCGGGCAAACCGCCCACATTCCGGCAGCTTATACGCTGACCCCCCCGGTCAACGATCCGATAAAATTGCGGGCCGGCTTATTTCTGATATTCAGATACTCCGTAGGCGTAAGTCCGGTTACCTTCCGGAAGGCTTTGATAAGATGGGATTGATCGGCATACCGGGCATTATATGCCAGCCGGGTAAGGGACTCACCGGGATATTGATACAGGTAGTTTAAAAACGTATGTACTTTAACGATTCCGCTGTAGGCAGAAGGGGTAATGCCCGTTTCAAAAAGGAATTTACGCTCCACCTGCCGCTCTGAATAGCCGAGCAGGCTGGTAAGCTCGCGCGAGGAAATGATGCCGGTGTGCTTATGTATATGATACAGCGCCGCTGTGACCATGCCATCGTTTTTTGCGGATGGTACCCATGCGCTCAAAAAATGATTGAGAATGTTTGGCCACGCGGTTGCATCAGCCTGCTGCAACCGGTCATATAACCGGGCGGCCGTATTACTCCAAACTGCATCCAGGGGTATCACCGTATCCTTTAGTTGTAATGTGGGTATGCCCATCAGCCGGTAAATACCATCGGGCCGAAATACTACGGCGATGATCTTTACCGCTTCCTTTATCAGCACTTCCTCATACGTTGTACGCGCCCCGTATAAAAATGCCGGGGGCAGGTTGCTGATCACTGCTGCCGGCCGGTATAATCCGGAACCAGGGGTAAGGACCAGTGAACAGCTTCCATCGGGGAAAAAACGCAGACACCGTTCCGTTCCTGTTTCGTTAATATCCAGGAAAAGATAATGCCTGATAAAGGGTTTTAATATATCAGAAGGAGGTACCTGCATGGATACCGTTCATTTCAGCAGCTTATTAGTGCTTGAAGTGCCGCATACCGGTAATAACCATGGCCAGGTTATTTTGCTGCGCATACTCAATGGAGTCCTTGTCGCGGATAGACCCTCCGGGCTGAATGAATGCTTCAATTCCTGCCTGGTGACCGATCTGCACACAATCATTGAACGGGAAAAAGGCATCACTGGCCAGCACCGCACCCTTCAGATCAAAACCAAATTGTTTTGCCTTTTCGATGGCATGCCGCAATGCATCAATACGGCTTGTTTGGCCGGCACCTTTACCCACCAGCTGTTTATTCTTTACCAGCGCAATGGCATTCGACTTTAAGTGCTTGCCAATAATATTGGCAAATTCCAGGTCCGCTTTTTCCGCAGCGGTGGTCTCACGTCCGCCCGCTTCTTTCCATTCGGTGTAGCTGCCTTTATCATGCTCCTGGATAAGTACACCGTTCAGCACCGATTTGCTTTGAGCATTCAGTTTTAATCCACCGGCCTTCAGTTGCAGCAGGATCCGGTTCTTTTTAGATTTTAGGATATTGAGTGCGGCCTCATCAAATGCAGGTGCAATCAGCACTTCAAAGAATATTTCATTGATGGCATTTGCCGTTGCTTCATCTACGGTACCATTGGTTACCAACACTCCGCCAAAAGCGCTTTCCGGATCCCCTGCCAGGGCCTCCTTCCAGGCTTCGCTTACCGTGCCCCGTGCCGCTACGCCGCAAACATTGGTGTGTTTGATAATGGCAAACACCACATCCCCGCCCTGCGGAAATTCATGGATCAACTGCACCGCAGCGTCTACATCCACCAGGTTATTGTAGGAAAGCTCCTTGCCGTTCAGCTGGTTGAACAGCTCTTCCAGATTCCCGTAGAATGTACCTGACTGATGCGGGTTTTCACCATAACGCATCGCTTTCGGACTGTTTACCGATTGTAAAAAATATTCACCGCTGTTGCCGTTAAAATAAGTGGAGATGGCCACATCATAATGTGCCACGATCTCAAATGCTTTTGCTGCAAAAGATTTTCGTTGGTCAATAGCGGTTTCACCGTTCTGGGTTCTTAACAGCTCCTCCAGCCCCGCATAATCTTTTTTGGCAGCTATCACTACCACATCCTTAAAGTTCTTGGCGGCTGCACGGATCATGGAAGGACCGCCGATATCTATTTTTTCGATGATCAGCTTTTCTTCGCTGGTCTGTGCCAGGGTTTCTTCAAAAGGATACAGGTCCACGATCACCAGATCGATCTCCGGGATCTTATATTCTGCCATTTCCGCTACGTCAGAATCCAGGTCCCTTCTGCCCAGGATACCGCCGAACACGGATGGATGCAGGGTCTTTACCCGTCCTCCCAGGATAGAAGGATACGTGGTCAGCTGCTCCACCGGAACCACCTGTATACCCAGGTCCTCAATAAACTTTTGGGTTCCTCCCGTGGAATAAATGGTAATACCCAGCCGGGATAATTCTTTTACAATGGGTTCCAGCCCATCCTTATAAAAAACGGAAATGAGTGCAGATTGTATCTTTTTGTTCATAAAAACTGAATTGGAGTGCTTATTGAGCCGCAAAGGTAAGCGTTCAAAGGTTCATTACAAAAGCTCCTTTCTCCACAACATTATGACAGGGGATCCTGAGCGAATCACAATCCCGCTGCCAGTAACGTGCCCTCCACGCGGGTACAGAACCATCAATAATCACCTGCAGCGGCCGAACGTGCCTGAGCAGCTGCGGAATATACAGCCTGAAGTTGCCGGAAAGTACGACAACAGCCGCAATACCGCCCCCGCTGACCATTTCAACAGGCGCGCTTACCAGTAAGATCTGCTTCCCGTTCAAAATGAACGAATGATTGTTTTTGTCCGGAAGGTTCATGGTCCCGGTTTCCCGGAGGCGGTGCAAGACCGCTGAAGGCTCAAAGACATTTTTCCGGATCAGCGGATCCGCTGCCGTAACAGTATCTGCAATAAGAACATGATCCCTTCCCCTGATAAAATCGATGGCTCCGCCGCGGGGTATATTATAAACGATCATTTTCTCCTGCCGGTCTGCCTCATAAAAAGAAGCAGTTCGTAACATAATGATCCCGCACAGGGATAGAACGGCGGTCCATAATCCGGCCTTTTTTGTTTGCAATCCTGCTGTTGCCATACCCGTTATAAAAATATAAAGCAGGACCACCTGCGGCACGGTTAACATTAACCCCTTCCATAGCGCGGCAGGATAACGGCTCAGATTTTCAACAATACCGTTCATCCACCAGATGATGCTTCCTAAAATATGCCCTACAAAAGCGGCCAGCGGGCCAAAAGGCGCTATCAGCACCAGCAGTAATTCGCCCATCAGTACCACACTTGATACCGGCACCACGAGCAGGTTGGTAATCAAAAAACAGACCGGGAACTGATGAAACTGATATGCAGCAATGGGCGTGGTTAAAACCTGGGCAGCAATACTTACCGCACAAAGCTGCCATACAGCATCCAGCAATTTGTTGTTTACGGAGAGGAGGCGATACAGCGGTTTGTAGAAAATAACAATGCTCAGTACGGCGGCATAGGAAAGCTGGAACCCCACGTCCCACAACCAGTACGGATCATAGCAGAGTAACAAAAAGGCCGATGCCGCCAGCGTATTATAAACGGAAGCATTGCGGTGCAACATTTTTCCCAGCTGGATGCAGGTAAACATTACAGCAGCGCGGATAATAGACGCGGCCCCTCCTGTAAGCAGACTGAACAGCCAGAGTATGCTTAAAATCATCAGC
>Ga0222424_100782_pt1 | contig 11323 bp, 12 predicted proteins | sample 2B2ome_FD_182468 | JGI IMG/M metagenome (GOLD analysis project Ga0222424, IMG submission 182468) | Enriched microbial communities from leaf-cutter ant dump, University of Wisconsin, Madison, United States - 2B200A (version 2) | ecosystem: Environmental > Terrestrial > Nest > Insects nest > Nest...
CCAGCACCGCCAGCGGCTCCTGCACGAGGATGGCGGGATTGAAGAGCATGCCGACGGAGACGAAGAACAGCACCGCGAAGGCGTCGCGCAGGGGCAGCGAATCCTCGGCGGCCTTGTGGCTGAACTCGGACTCGTTGAGCACCATGCCGGCGAAGAAGGCGCCCAGCGCGAAGGACACGCCGAAGAGCTTGGCCGAGCCGAAGGCGACGCCCATGGCGATGGCCAGCACGGACAGCGTGAACAGCTCGCGCGAACCGGTGCCGGCGACGCGGTCGAGCAGCCAGGGCACGACGCGGCGGCCACCGAGGATCATGACCACGACGAAGAGCGCGACCTTGCCCAGCGTGGCCAGCAAGCCCAGCGCGACCGCCTGCGCCGACACCGGCTCGCCGTCCGGCGCATGGCCGCCGAGCAGGCCGGCCAGCGCGGGCAGCAGCACCAGCGCCAGCACCATGACCAGGTCCTCGACAATCAGCCAGCCGACGGCGATGCGGCCGCGGCCGCTGTCGAGCAGCTGCCGCGCCTCCAGCTCGCGCAGCAGCACCACGGTGCTGGCCACCGACAGCGCCAGGCCGAACACCAGGCCGGCGCCGAAAGGCCAGCCCAATGTGTAGGCCAGTCCCATGCCCAGCAAGGTCGCCAACGCGATCTGCGCGAGCGCGCCGGGAATGGCGATCTTGCGCACGGACATCAGGTCCTTCAGCGAGAAATGCAGACCCACGCCGAACATGAGCAGGATGACACCGATCTCGGCCAGCTCCTGCGACAGCTGCAGGTCGGCCACGAAGCCATCCGTATGCGGGCCTATGATCACCCCCGCCAGGAGATAGCCCACCAGCGGCGATATCTTCAGGCGATGCGCCAGCGTGCCGAACAGGAAGGCCAGCACCAGGCCGACGGCGATGGTGGCGATCAAGGGCGTTTCATGGGGCATGCGGATCTCCTGACGGTGGTGAGCGGGGATGCTTCAGTCTAACGGCTTTTTCCGCGATGTTTCACGGATGGCGGACATGAAAAAGCCGGCGTGCGAGCCGGCTTCTCATCACGCGCTTCCGCGCGGCGCGGGAGCGGCGCTCACTCGATCGCGGCGGTCAGGTGCCCCTCGTCCGTGAACAGCCGGCGGGCCTTGTCGAAGTAGCGCATCCAGTAGCGGTTGTCGAGCTTGTCTATGCGCACCACGCTGCCGGTGCGCGGCGCGTGGATGAAGCGGTCCTGGCCGATGTAGACGGCGACATGGTTGATGGACCGGCTGTTGTTGAGGCGGAAGAAGATGAGGTCGCCGACGGTCAGATCCTGGGTCGTGACATCGCGCCCGGCCAGACTGGACATTTCGGCGGCCGTGCGCGGCAGGGTGACATGGCTGATGTCACGGTAGATGTACTGGACCAGGCCGCTGCAGTCGAAGCCCTGCTCGGGCGACGAACCGCCGAACTTGTACGGCGTGCCCATCAGCGTCAGCGCCGTCATCACCATGTCGTCGGCCGCCGCCGCCGTCACCGCGTTCTGATTGATCTGGGATGGCCCGAAAAAGGCCCAGGCGCCCGACGGCAGCATAGCCAGGCATGCCGCTAATAGCAGCCCTTTGCTTGTAGTTCTGATCACACAGAAACCCCTGTAGAGATATGTCACGGCGACGGACGAGCCTCCGGAACCCGCTCCGGCCGGCATCGACACCACCCGTGTCTTCGCATCCCTTTCGTCTGTTCGCCGCGCATCCTGGCGGCTTTTTGCAACGTTATTACAAAAATCAACCTCGATGGCAACCCCGACCCTGCCGGGAACATGGATTTTGCCGGGTCAAACCGCTATGTTGCGCTACTGAACATGGTGTCTTCCCGGAGCCGTTCCATGCCCCCCACCCCTGAAGCGCTGATGCAGGCGCAGATCGATTTCCTGCTGCGCGAGCTCGATGGCGACACGCTGGCGAGCCACCTCTCCATAGAGGCCGAGGCGTACTGCGATCTGCTTGAGGACATCCCGGTCCAGCAGCTGCTGCCTGAAAAAATGGTCATCGGCTGGATAGAACGCAACGTCCTCGGCTACTCGCCCACCGACGCCCTGCGCGAGCAGGCCGTCATGCTCATCGAGCTGGGCCTCAACAACCCCAGCCACCAGCAGATGCCGATGCGTCAGCTCATCAACCGCCAGATCTACGATCTGATGGTGGAGCGCCTGGTCGAGCGTCCGGGACTGCGCCAGGAAATCATCCACAGCGCGCTGAACAGTCCGCTCTACGCCAACCTGCTCTCGGACGTGCTCTACCGCAGCATCACCGACTACCTGACCACGGAGAACCCGCTGGCGCGCAACGTGCCCGGCGTGTCCTCGCTGATGAAGGTCGGCAAGGGCGTGATCGGCCGCATGGGCGCGCTGGAAAGCACGGTCGAGCAGGCCATCAAGTCCTACATCAAGCGCAACATCCGCTCCACCATCGCCTTCAGCGAAGGCCTGCTGGTCAAGGCGCTGAGCAACGAGAACCTGCGCGGCTTCGCCAATGACCTGTGGCCGCGCCTGGAGACCTACGAGCTGGGCCGGGCCACGCGCCACCTGGAGATCCAGGGCATGAGCTACATGGCCGTGGTGTTCTGGAACCAGATCCGCAAGACCGACTTCATGAAGCAGCAGGTCGCCTACCTGGTGCAGGCCTGGTTCAAGCGCTGCGGCGAACAACCGGCCATGGAAGTGCTGGAAGACATCGGCATCACCCGCGAGCAGATCGTGCGCGAAGTGGTCGCCGTCGGCCAGCCGCTGCTCACCGCCTGGCTGCGCTCCGGTCATATCGAGCGCCGCGCCCGCGAGCACCTGCGGCGCTTCTTCGACTCGCCCGAGAGCCAGGCGCTGTTCGGCGCGGACGCGGGCTGACATGACACTGGATCTGGCCGGCATGCGCCAGGAGTACGGCCGCCTGGGCCTGGACCCGGTGGCCTGCCACGCCGACCCGCTGACCCAGCTGCAGCAGTGGCTGCGGGAAGCCGTGGCCGCCGGCGTCAACGAGCCTGCCGCCATGAACCTGGCCACGGTGGACGCGCGCGGCCGCCCCAGCGCCCGCATCGTGCTGCTCAAGGGGCTGGACGAGGGCCGGCTGGCCTTCTTCACCAACTATCTCAGCCGCAAGGGCGAATGCCTGGCGCACACCCCCTGGGCCGCGCTCACGCTGTTCTGGCCCGAACTGGAGCGACAGGTGCGCATCGAGGGCCGCGTGTCCATGCTGGATGCCGCCGACTCCGACGCCTACTTCAGCTCCCGCCCCTACGGCAGCCGCATCGGCGCCTGGGCCTCCGCGCAGAGTCAGCCGCTGGCAGATCCGGCGCTGCTGACCGCGCGCGCCGGCGAGCTGCAGGCGCGCTATCCGTCCGAGGTGCCGCGCCCGCCGCACTGGGGCGGCTACGGCCTGGAACCGGACCGCATCGAATTCTGGCAGGGCCGGCCCAGCCGCCTGCATGACCGCGTGCTCTATCTGCCCGCGGCCGGCGGTGGCTGGACGCGTTCGCGCCTGCAGCCCTGAACCGGCTCAGGCCGGATTGTCGATGTCGATGAAGCGGTGCGCGAGGCCCAGTTCGCGCGCGCACCAGTCCCCCAGCGCCCATGCGCCGTAACGCTCGCTGGCATGATGCCCGAGCGCGTAGTAGTGCACGCCCGACTCGCGCGCGGCGTGCACGGTCTGTTCGGATATCTCGCCGCTGAGGTAGGCGTCGACCCCCAGGGCGATGGCCTGGTCGATGTAACCCTGCGCGCCACCGGTGCACCAGGCCACGCGCCGGATCTCGCGCGGGCCGGCATCGATATGCAAGGGCTCGCGGCCGAGCGCGGCGGCGATGCGCCCGGCCAGATCCGAAGGCGACAGCGGAACATCGGGCATGCCGGCATCACCCACCGCCCGGCTGTCGGCCGGGAACAGCGGCCCCGTCCGGACCAGGCCCAGGCGGCGCGCGAGCTGCGCGTTGTTGCCCAGCACCGGGTGCGCGTCCAGCGGCAGGTGGTAGGCCAGCAGCGAGATGTCGTGCGCCAGCAGCTTGCCCAGCCGGCGGCGCTTCATGCCGGTCACCACCGGGTTCTCGCCCTTCCAGAAATAGCCGTGATGCACGAGGATGGCATCCGCGCCCTCGGCGATGGCGGCGTCGATCAGCGCCTCGCTGGCGGTGACGCCGGACACGATGCGGCGCACCTCCGCCCGGCCCTGCACCTGCAGGCCGTTGGGGCAGTAGTCGGCGAAGCGCGCGGGCTGCAGCAGGTCATCCAGGCGGGCGATCAGGTCGTTGAGCTGCATGCTGTCTCCGGTGAGGCAAATTTCATGTGCGGGCGCCGTCCGGCGGCTTGTCATGCGACGGTGTCCGCCCCATATTTTCCGGGTACGCGGCTCACATCCGCCTCCGCATACCCAGAATGCAAGGATCCGCCCTATGCGAATCTCCACCGCCCTGCCCTGGCTGGCCCTGGCCGGCGTCGTCGGCTACGTCGGCTGGCATGATAACTGGATGGCGCGCCTGCCGGGCAGTCCGCCCGCGCTGCCACGGGAATATGCCATGCCGGCGACCGGCGGCGCCGTCTCCGGCCCGGTCTCCTACGCCCCGGCGGTCACCCGGGCGGCGCCCGCCGTGGTCAACATCTACACCACGCAGACCGTGCGCCAGGAGCTCAACCCGCTTTTCAACCACCCCTGGTTCCGCTTCCGCGGCGAGCAGACGCCGCGCGAACGCACGGCCTCCAGCCTGGGCTCCGGCGTCATCGCCTCGGCCGACGGCTACATCCTCACCAACGACCATGTCGTGGCCAGCGCGGACCGCATCGTGGTCGCGCTCAACGATGGCCGCGAGGTGCCCGCCAAGGTCATAGGCACCGATCCCGACACCGACCTCGCCGTGCTGCGCGTGCAGCTCGACCAGCTGCCGGTGCTGCCGTTCAAGACCTCACCCAGCGCCGTCGGCGATGTCGTGCTCGCCATCGGCAATCCCTTCGGCGTGGGCCAGACGGTGACCCAGGGCATCATCTCCGCGATCGGGCGCAGCGGCCTGGGCATCAACACCTACGAGGACTTCGTGCAGACCGACGCGGCCATCAATCCGGGCAACTCCGGCGGCGCGCTGATCGATGTCGGTGGCAACCTGGTCGGCATCAACTCGGCGATCTATTCGCGCTCCGGCGGCAGCATGGGCATAGGCTTCGCCATTCCGGCCGCGACCGCCCGCCAGGTCATGCAGGACATCATCGCCAGCGGGCGCGTGGTGCGCGGCTGGCTGGGCGTGGAGATCGCCAGCCGGCCGGCATCGGACAGCCTGCCAGGCCAGGGCGCCGCCACGGTGCTCATCTCCGGCGTGCTGCCCGGCGGCCCCGGCGCCAAAGGCGGCCTGCGCGCCGGCGACCAGCTCGTCAGCGTGGATGGCCAGGCCGTGACCAGCCCGGATCAGGTCATACGCCAGATCGGCTCGTTCAAGCCCGGCAAGGTCGCCGACGTGGTCATCCGGCGCGACGGCAGGGAGCAGGCGCTGAAGGTGGGCATGGGGGAAAGGCCGAAGCAGCAGAGCCGGGAGGAATAAGGCGGCGAGACGGCGCGCCACAGTCTCACAACACAACATTACCAGCCACCTGCTGGCCTCTCATCGCGAAGCCAGTAGAATGGCCAACGTGACTTTCAAACTACCAAGGACGGAGTAGCATGCTCAAACATGTCACCACGCTCGCCTGCGCGATGGCCATTTCCGGCTGCGCCAGCATCATCAGCAAATCCGAATACCCTATCATCATCGACAGCACGCCATCCGGCGCCACAGTCCTCATCAAAGACAGGCAGGGCCGGAATGTGCATCGGGCACAAACGCCAACCACGGTGACACTCAAGTCCGGCGACGGCTTCTTCAAAAGCGCCCGGTACTCCTTTGAGTTTGAAAAGGAAGGCTACCAGCCAACAATCAGCGCGCTGGGGGCAAACCTGGATCCATGGTATTTCGGGAACATCCTGTTTGGCGGCCTGATCGGTATGCTGATAGTCGACCCGGCCACGGGAGCCATGTGGAAGCTGGAGGACCGCGTCACGGCGAACTTGCACTCGGATGGTCGCACAATCACCGCCAGAACACCGTCACCTGCGCCTGCGGCGGGCGGCACTTCCGCCAGCCCCGCTTCAGAGGCCCCCGGCAGCCCCACGCTGGATCAGTACCTGCAATACCTGGACACCCAACTCAAGCAAGGCGCCATCACCCAGGCGGAATATGAAAGACGCCGCGCCATCCTCAGCGGCATGGACATGCACTGACGACCACCCTGGCTCAGCCGCCGACAATCTCCTCCAGCGCCCCGATCAGCGCCCTGTGCTGATCGGGCGTGCCGATGGTGATACGCAGGAAATCCTCGATGCGCGGCGACTTGAAGTGGCGCACCAGCACCGCCCGCTCGCGCAGGGCGGCCGCCAGGTCGGCGCCGCGATGCGCCGGATGCCGCGCGAACACGAAGTTGGCCCCTGACGACAGCACCTCGAAGCCCAGCCGCGCCAGCTTCACGGTCAGCGAGTCGCGCTGCATCATGACCATCTCGCACATGGCGTCGAAATGGGCGCGGTCCTCGAACGCCGCCCTGGCGCCCGCCTGGGCCACGCGCCCCAGCGGATAGGAATTGAAGCTGTCCTTGATGCGCGCCAGTGCCTCGATCAGGTGCGGCTGGCCGATGGCGAGTCCGACGCGCAGGCCGGCGAGCGCGCGCGACTTCGACAGCGTCTGCGTGACCAGCAGGTTGGGGTGACGCCCGACCAGGCTGATGGCGCTGTCGCCGCCGAAGTCGATGTAGGCCTCGTCCACCAGCACCACCGAATCCGGGCTGCCCCTCAGGATGCGCTCGACGGCCTCCAGCGGCAGCAGGCGGCCCGTGGGCGCGTTCGGATTGGGGAAGATGACGCCGCCGTTGGGCCGCGCGTAATCCGCCGGATCGATCTCGAAACTGTCGGTCAGCGCCACGGTCTCGTGGCGTATGCCGTAGAGCCCGGCGTAGACATGGTAGAAGCTGTAGGTGATGTCCGGGAACAGCAGCGGCTGCTCGTGCTGGAACAGGCCGTGGAAGGCGTGCGCCAGCACCTCGTCGGAACCGTTGCCGACGAAGACCCAGGACTTGTCACCGCCCTGCTCCGCCAGCCGGAAATGATCGGCGATGGTCTCGCGCAGGGCATCCGCCGACGGGTCCGGGTACAGGCGCAGGTCATCGCCCACCGCCGCTTTCATGGCCTCGATGGCGCGCGGCGACGGCCCGAACGGATGCTCGTTGGTGTTGAGCTTGACCAGGTTGGCGATCTTCGGCTGCTCGCCCGGCACATAGGGCGTCAGATCGCGGACGAACGGGCTCCAGAAACGGCTCATGTCCCGGACTCCGGATCCGTGCCGGACGGCAGCAGCCGGTACTCGGCCGAACGCGCGTGCGCGGTCAGGCCCTCGCCGCGCGCGAGCACGGAGGCGATGCCGGCCAGCGTCGAGGCGCCGGCCGGCGAACAGCCGATCAGGCTGCTGCGCTTCTGGAAGTCATAGACGCCCAGCGGCGACGAGAAACGCGCCGTGCCCGAGGTCGGCAGCACATGGTTGGGGCCCGCGCAGTAGTCGCCCAGCGCCTCCGGCGTGTGCCGCCCCATGAAGATCGCGCCGGCGTGGCGGATGCGCGGCAGCAGCGCCTGCGGATCGGCCACCGACAGCTCCAGGTGCTCGGGCGCGATGCGGTTGATCAGCGCCAGCGCTTCGTCCTCGTCGCGCACCAGCACCAGCGCGCCACGCTCGCTCAGCGACACCCGCGCGATGCCCTCGCGCTCCAGCGTCGGCAGCAGGCGCCCGGCCTCGGCGGCGACGGCGTCGAGATAGGCGGCATCCGTCGAGATGAGGATGGACTGCGCCTGCTCGTCGTGCTCGGCCTGCGAGAACAGGTCCATGGCGATCCAGGCCGGGTCGGTCAGCCCGTCGCAGTAGATGAGGATCTCCGACGGCCCGGCGATCATGTCGATGCCGACCTGGCCGAAGACCTGGCGCTTGGCGGTGGCGACGTAGATGTTGCCCGGCCCGACGATCTTGTCCACGCGCGGCACGCTTTCCGTGCCGTAGGCCAGCGCGGCCACGGCCTGGGCGCCGCCGATGGTGAACACGCGGTCGACCTGCGCCAGCCAGGCCGCCGCCAGCACCAGCTCGTTGACCTCGCCGCCCGGCGTCGGCACGCACATGATGACTTCGGGCACGCCGGCGACCTTGGCCGGGATGGCGTTCATCAGCACCGACGACGGATACGAGGCCTTGCCGCCCGGCACATAGATGCCGACGCGGTCCAGCGGCGTCACCTGCTGACCGAGGATGGTGCCGTCGGCCTCGGTGTACTGCCAGGAGTCCTGGCGCTGATGCGCGTGATAGCGGCGCACGCGCTCGGCGGCGGCGCTCAGGGCCTGCCGCTCGGCATCCGGCAGGCCCTCGTAGGCGGCGCGCAGGCGCTCCGGCGACAGCGACAGGGCGGCCATGCCGGCGGCCTGCAAGCGGTCGAAACGGTTGCTGTACTCGACCACGGCGGCGTCGCCTTCGGCGCGCACCCGTGTGATGACCTCGCTCACCGTGGCCTGCACGGCGGCGTCGGACACACCCTCCCAGGCCAGCAGGCGGTCGAGGGTGGCATCGAAGTCGGCGGCCCGGCTGTCCAGGCGTTGCATCAGCGTCATGCTACGGCACCACTCTCCGGAGTATCCAGGCGACGCGCCACGGCGGCCTGCATGAGGTCGACGATGGGCTGTATGCGCGCCTGCTTCAGCTTCATCGCGGTCTTGTTGACGATCAGGCGCGAACTCACCGGCATGATCAGCTCCAGCGGCTCCAGGCCGTTCTCCTTGAGCGTCTTGCCGGTGTCGACGACATCGACGATGCGGTCGGCCAGGTCCATGATCGGCGCCAGCTCCATGGAGCCGTAGAGCTTGATCAGCTCGACCTGCTCGCCCTGCTCGGCGTAATAGCGCTTGGCGATGTTGACGAACTTGGTGGCCACGCGCAGACGGCGGTTCGGCAGCGCCGCGCCGACCTTGCCCGCCGTCATCAGCCGGCACTTGGCGATATGCAGGTCGACCAGCTCGTAGATGCCCTCGGCGCCATGCTCGACCAGCACGTCCTTGCCGGCCACGCCGATGTCGGCGGCGCCGTTCTGCACGAAGGTGGGCACGTCGGTCGCGCGCAGGATGACGATGTTCACGCCGTCGCGGCTGGTCGGGAAGATCAGCTTGCGGCTCTTGTCCGGGTCCTCCAGCAGCTCGATGCCGGCTTCCTTCAGCAACGGCAGCGTGTCCTTGAGGATGCGTCCCTTGGACAGGGCGATGGTCAGGCTCATGCACCACTCCGCGAGGAAATGCGGCGCAGCTGGGCTCCCAGGCCGACCAGCTTCTCTTCCAGACGTTCGTAGCCGCGGTCCATGTGATACAGGCGGTCGATGACGGTGTCGCCCTCGGCGGCCAGGCCGGCGAGCACCAGCGACATGGACGCGCGCAGGTCGGTGGCCATGACCGGCGCCGCCTGCAGCTTGTCCACGCCGGTGACCACGGCGGTGTGGCCGTCGACCGCCACCTTCGCGCCGAAACGGCAAAGCTCCGGCACATGCATGAAGCGGTTCTCGAAGATGGTCTCGGCGATGGTGCTGGTGCCTTCGGCGACGGTGTTCAGCGCCATGAACTGCGCCTGCATGTCGGTCGGGAAGGCGGGGTGCGGCGCAGTGCGGAAGCTGACCGCCTTCGGCCGCCTGCCCTTCATGTCCAGCTCGATCCAGTCCGGCCCGGTGGTGATCTCGGCCCCGGCTTCGCGCAGCTTGAGCAGCACGGCGTCCAGCTGCGACGGATCGGCCGCGGTCGTGCGCACGCGGCCGCCGGTCATGGCCGCCGCGCAGAGGTAGGAGCCGGTCTCGATGCGGTCGGGGATGACATCGTGCGTGCAGCCATGCAGGCGCTCGACGCCGTGCACGGTGATGGTGTCGGTGCCGGCGCCCTCGATCTTCGCGCCCATGGCCTTGAGGATGTCGGCCAGGTTGACGATCTCGGGCTCGCGCGCGGCGTTCTCGATGATGGTCGTGCCCTCGGCCAGCGTCGCCGCCATGAGGATGTTCTCGGTGCCGCCGACGGTGACCATGTCGAAGACCAGGCGCGTGCCCTTGAGGCGGCCATCGACCTTGCCATGGACATAGCCGTTCTCGACCCGGATGTCGGCGCCCATGGCCACCAGCGCCTTCAGGTGCTGATCGACCGGGCGCGAGCCGATGGCGCAGCCGCCCGGCAGCGACACGGATGCCTCGCCGTGACGGGCCAGCAGCGGCCCGAGCACGAGGATGGAGGCGCGCATGGTGCGCACCAGTTCGTAGGGTGCGACCGCGCTGGTCAGCGTGCGCGCGTCGATCTCGACCTGGCCGCCATCGAGCATGGTGACGGTGACGCCCATGCGCCCCAGCACCTGCAGTATGGTGGTCGTGTCCTGCAGATGCGGCACGTTGCCTATGGTCACCACGTCGTCCGCCAGCAGCGGGGACACCAGCAGCGGCAGGGCCGCGTTCTTGGCACCGGAAATCCGTACTTCACCATCGAGAACACGGCCGCCCGTGATCAGCAATTTGTCCATGTCGTTCTGTCTGCCTAATCTGGAAGAGCGGAGGGTTCAGCCAAAGAGCTTCATCTTACGCCAGTCTTCAGGCGTCAGGGTACGCATGGAGACGGCGTGGATGGCGCCGCTGGAGATGTGCGGCTGCAGCGGTGCGTAGACCAGCTGCTGCCGGGCCACCGGACGCAGGATCTCGAACGCCGGATGGACGATGGTGACGTTGTACTTGCCGCCATCGCCCTCGACCGCGATGTGCTGGGCTTCGGGAATGGCGGCGGTGAGCAGGGACTGGATGTCGGCGGCGTTCATCGGAACTCGTCAGTTGGCGGGGCTGAACACAGGCAGCAGATTGCTGGCCTGCAGGATGGCGTGCAGGCGCGCCGGGATGGCGCGCAGCACCAGTGTCTGCCGGCGCAGGCCGGCGGCGCGCTGCCAGGACATGAGCACGGCGGCGGTCACGCTGCTGCCGGAAGTCAGGCCGGACAGGTCGCAGACCCAGGGGCCGCGCTCCGGCAGCGTGGCGATCAGCGCCAGTCCCTCGGCCTGGCAGGCGGCGGCCGAGGCGAAATCGATGACGCCGGCCAGGCTCAGGCCGGCGCCGTCAGGCAGGGTGCCGACCGTCGCGCTCACGACTTCTTTTCCTTGACCACGTCGATCGGCCCCGGCGACCAGGCCGCGATGGCCTTGTCAATGTTGCCGCCCGACTGCTCGACGACCTCGGCGAAACGCTTGCGGAAGGTCAGGCCGAGGTT
>Ga0222424_100783_pt1 | contig 11316 bp, 9 predicted proteins | sample 2B2ome_FD_182468 | JGI IMG/M metagenome (GOLD analysis project Ga0222424, IMG submission 182468) | Enriched microbial communities from leaf-cutter ant dump, University of Wisconsin, Madison, United States - 2B200A (version 2) | ecosystem: Environmental > Terrestrial > Nest > Insects nest > Nest...
TGACCATCATCGAACCGAGGGATATCCCATGCGCAAGTTGTTCCCCGTCCTGCTCGCCGCCGTCGCCATCCAGGCCCAGGCCGCCGATCTCAACGTCACGGTCGAAGTGCCTCGCCTGGACGTCGCCGAGTATCACAAGCCCTACGTCTCCACCTGGATCGAACGCGAGGACGGCAGCGTCGTGACCACGCTCTCGGTCTGGTACGACACCAAGATGAAGAACGACGAAGGCCAGAAGTGGCTGAAGGACATGCGCCAGTGGTGGCGCAAGGTCGGCCGTGAAGGCAATGCCCCGCTGGATGCCGTCAGCGGCGCCACCCGCGGCCCCGGCAGCTATACCCTCAATTTCAGCGCCGGCAAGGCGCCGCTGGGCAAGCTCGACGCCGGCAACTACAAGCTGGTGGTCGAAGCCGCCCGCGAAGTCGGTGGCCGCGAAGTCGTCAGCGTCCCCTTCCAGTGGCCTGCCAGCAAGGCAGGCACCCTGAGCGCCAGCGGCAAGACCGAGCTGGGCAGCGTCAGCCTGGAACTCGCCCCCTGAGCTCGCCCATAACCCGTCAAGACTGGAGAATCACATGAATCACCTGAAGCTCGCCGGCCTCGCCCTCACCCTGCTGCTGCCGCTGACCGCGGAAGCCCATCGCTCCTGGCTGCTGCCGACCTCCACCGTGATCGCCAAGCCCGGTGCCTGGGTCAGCTTCGACGCCGCCGTGTCCAACGACATCTTCTACACGGATCATCGCCCGCTGCCGGCCGGCCAGTTCCAGGTCGCCACGCCGGATGGCAGCGCCGCCACGCTGGAGAACATCAGCGAAGGCAAGCTGCGCACCACTTTCGACCTGGCCCTGAACCAGGAGGGCACCTACCGCGTGTTCAGCGCCAGCAACGGCCTGACCGCGCGCTGGGAAGAGAACGGCCAGCGCAAGTCCTGGCCGCCGCGCGGCGTGACCCCGACCCCGGAGGCCTTCGCCAAGGAAGTGCCGAAGCAGGCCGACAAGCTGACCATCACCCAGTCCTCGCGCCGTGTGGAGACCTTCGTGACGGTGGGCAAGCCGAACACCGCCGTGCTGAAACCGACCAAGGTCGGCCTGGAGCTGGTGCCGATCACGCACCCGAACGATCTGGTCACCGGCGAGACCGCGCGCTTCAGCTTCCTCATCGACGGCAAGCCCGCCGAAGGCGTCAAGCTGGAGATCGTGCCGGATGGTCAGCGCTACCGCGACAGCCAGGACATGATCAACGCCGTCACCGACAAGAAGGGCGAAGTCTCCATCGCCTGGCCCAAGGCCGGCCGCTACTGGCTGGAAGCCAGCTACGAGGATGACAAGGCGCCCAAGCCGGCGACCAAGCGCAGCGGTCTGTACGTGGCCACGCTCGAGGTGCTGCCGCAGTAATGCCGTCCCGCGCCCTGCTGGGCAACCTGCTGGCGCTGAGCGCGCTCATGCTGGCCGCGCTCGGCTTCGCCCTGCTCCAGGACTGGCGCTGGGATGACCCCGGCAGCCAGCGCTGGCTGCTGGCCGGCACGGCCGCCCTGGCCTGGCTGCTGCTGTGCGCCACGCTGCATGGCCTGCGCCTGCGTCGCGCCAGCGCCGCCGAGCAGGCCAGCCGCGCCCTACTCAGCGGCAGCGGCAACCCCTGGCTGGTAGCCTGGGCCAGCCAGACCGGCCTGGCCGAACGCCTGGCCTGGCGCACCGCCGAAACACTGCAGCAGGCCGGCCTGCCCGTGCGCCTGCTGCCGGTCTCCGACCTGGACGCCCAGGTGCTGGCCGACTGCGAGCAAGCGCTGTTCGTGGTCAGCACCACGGGTGAAGGCGACGCCCCCGACCACGCCGCCGGCTTCCTGCGCCGCCTGCTCGACCACGACCTGCCGCTCGCCCATCTGCGCTATGGCCTGCTCGCCCTCGGCGACAGCAGCTACAGCCGCTTCTGCGCCTTCGGCCGCGCGCTCGACGGCTGGTTGCGCAACCAGCAGGCCACGCCCCTGTTCGACGCCATCGAAGTGGACAATGGCGACGATGCCACGCTGCGCCACTGGCAGCATCAGCTGGACGCGCTCAGCGGCCACACCGGCAAGCTGACCGACTGGAGCACGCCGCGCTACGGCCGCTGGCGCCTGGCCGGCCGCCACCTGCTCAATCCCGGCAGCCTGGGCGGCGAAGCCTGGCACATCGCGCTGGAGCCGCTGGAGCCCGACTGCCGCTGGCAGGCCGGCGACATCGCCGAGATCTGCCCCGGCCCCGCCGAGGCCGCCGACCAGCTGCCGACGCGCGAGTACTCCATCGCCTCCCTGCCCGCCGATGGCCGCCTGGAACTGCTGGTGCGCCAGAGCATCCGGCCGGATGGCCAGCCGGGCCTGGGCTCCGGCTGGCTCACGCGGCAGACGGAAATCGGCCAGGAGATCGCCCTGCGCATACGCGAGAACCCGGGCTTCCACGGCCCCGCGGACAACCGGCCGATGATCCTGATCGGCAACGGCACCGGCCTCGCCGGGCTGCGCGCGCATGTGAAGGAGCGCATCGCGGCGGGCCGCCAGCGCAACTGGCTGTTGTTCGGCGAGCGCCAGTACACACGTGACTTCTTCCACCGCGCCGAGATCGAAGGCTGGCTGCGCGATGGCCACCTCGAACGCCTGGATCTGGCCTTTTCCCGCGACCAGGATGCCCGCGTGCATGTCCAGGACCGCCTGCGCGACGCCGCTGACGAGCTCCGCCGCTGGGTCGGCGCCGGCGCCGGCATCTATGTCTGCGGCAGCCTGCAGGGCATGGCGCCGGCCGTGCACGCGACCCTGCAGGACATCCTCGGCGCCGACACGCTGGAAGCGCTCGCGGAAAGCCGGCGTTACCGCCGCGACGTCTACTGATCCTCCCCGTGACTGCCTCCCTGAAGGGAGCTGGCTTGCTCTGACTTGTATTTGATAATCATTATCAATACCATTCGCAGCAAATCAGCCCCCAGTCGAGACCGTAGTCATGACACACACCCTTGCCCGGCGCGCGCCGCGCCCCAGCCTTCTCAACCTGAGCATCCGCGCGGTCATGGCCGGCATGGCGGCATCCGCCGCCACGCTGCACGCCGCCGAAGAAGAACAGGCCCGCACCCTGGAACAGGTCACCGTGATCGCGCAGGCGGAAAGCAACAAGGCCGGCTCGACCAAGACCATCGGCATGGATGAGCTGAACAAGCGCGGCGAGTCGCCGACCATGGGCAGCCTGCTGCGCTATGAACCGCTGATCAGCGCGCCGGCATCGGCCAGCGGTGGTGGCAATCTCTGGGATGGCAGCGGCAACAACGGTTACAACATCCGTGGTATGGAAGGTAACCGCGTGTCACTGGATGTGGACGGCATCAACCTGCCGGATGCCGCCGCGAAACCCGATGCCAGCACCAGCAACAGCTTCGCCATGGGTCGTGACTACATCGATCCGGAACTTTTTCGTGAAGTCCGTGTAGAGTCCGGCACCACCACTGCCGGTCGCGGCTCCCAGGGCCTGGCAGGCAGCGTCGGCTTCGTCACCAAGTCGCCATCGGACTACGTCAGCAAGGAAAAGCCGCGCTACGTGGAACTCAAGACCGGCTACAACAGCGTCAACGAGAGCTATGTCAACGCCATAACCGGCGCCGCCCGGCTTGGCGACACCGAGGCACTGGTTGTCTACAGCCACCGCAATGGCGAAGAGACACAGAACAAGGGCACCGTGGCGCCCAATGGTGAAGACTGGACCTCCGATGCCGTGCTCGCCAAGTTGCAGCACACGCTCTCCAATCGCCACAAAATCGGTCTGGTTCTGGACCTCTACCGCCGCAATGCAGATCGCCAGCTCAACAACAAGACCACGGCCACCATCCTGAGCACGACGCAAGACTCTGTCACCGAACGCGCACGCGTCAGTCTTGAACATCGCTTCACGCCCGCCGGCAACGCCCTGCTGGACAGTCTGGAAACCCGCATCTACACGCAGGACTCGAAGATTCACGACAAGACCCTGGTCGACCAGACCACCTATGATCGTCATCTCGACACCAGCTATAACAACAAGAGCTACGGTCTGACCATGGATGCCGCCAAGGCGGCTGGCCGCCACGCTATTTCCTACGGCATTAATGCCGACCAGACCGAATCCGATCGTCCGTGGACCGAAGTCCGCACCGGCCCCGGCGCAACCGTGGTGCCGCCCAAGCAGCGCATGGCCGACAGCACCGTGCTCAAGATCAGCGGCTATCTCCGTGATGACATCGGTTTCCGCCTGAGTGAACACAAGGCGACCCTGACACCCGGTCTGCGTCTGGACTATCAGCGCTTCAACCCGGAAAAGAGTGGCTACGTCACCAACATGCCCGCCGCCGCGCGAGAACTGAAAGACTCCAGCGATTTCTCGGTTCTGCCCAGCCTCGGGCTGGCCGTCGAGCTTTTCCAGGATTTCTCCGCTTATGCTCAGTTCAGCATGGGCGCTCGCGTTCCAACCGCATCGGAGAGGACCGGCACCTATGACACCACGGTTGGTGGCAATACCATGTATGCCATTATCGGCAATCCTGACTTAAAGAAGGAAACCAGCCGGACTGCTGAGCTGGGCCTCAAAGGCTCGCCAGCTCAAGGCGTCACCCTGCACGTCTCCGCGTTCCAGAGCCTTTACAAGAATTTCATCGAGTATGTGAACGACCCGTCTGATCCGCTGGCCGCATTGACTACCTTCAATATGCTGTACCGCCCCGAGAACATGGGCGATGCCACCATCTGGGGCGGTGAACTGTCGACACGCTTTGATCTGGGCACATGGTTCTCGCCTGTCGATGGCACCTATGTCGCGCTGGCCGCCGGCTCGTCACGCGGCGAAATCAAGCGCACCAAAGATGCCAGAGACACGAATGGCAATGTCACTTACGCTGCCGGCACAACCGGGGACATCGCCTCGGTAGCACCGGCCCGTGGCAGCCTAACCCTGGGCTACGACGCGAAGAACAACCGCTTCGGTGTCGCCGCGACCACGACCTACTCCAAGGGCAAGCAGGCCGAAGCCGATGTCATCAACGGCGCCGCCACACCCACATTCGCCGTGAAGAGCTATGCGGTGCACGACCTGTCCGCGTACTGGAACATCAACAAGAAACTGAGCACCAGTGCAGGCATCTACAACATCGGCGACAAGAAATACTGGGATTACGCCAGTGTGCGCTCGCTCGCACAGCCCACGAACGCCGCGAACATCGCCAACATCGAGCGCCAGACCATGCCCGGCCGCTCGTTCGCCGTCAGCCTCAACCTGAAGTTCTGAGATCACGCACCATGAAGAAACCTTCCCTCAAGCTCCTCACCCTGGCCGGCGCGCTCATGCTGGGCGCCTGCCAGACCGCGCCCCAGCAGACCACCACGCCGGCGACCCCGGCGCCGGCGGTGCAGCTCGCCCAGGCGCCGACCCTGGCCGAACGCTGGACCGCGCTCAAGCAGGAGCAGAAGAACATCCGCATCCGTGATGCCGCCGACGCCCTCGGCGTGTCCGAGGCCGAGCTGCTGGCGACCCAGGTCGGCAGCGGCGTGATCCGCCTGCAGGATGGCAGCGACAACGCGCGCGCGCTCATGCGCCGCCTGCTGGAACTGGGCGAGATCACCGCCATCACGCGCAACGACAACGGCGTGATCGAAGTCACCGGCAGCGCCAAGGGCATGATGCCGCGTGCGGAGCCGACCGGTAACGCTGAAAAAGACGCCGAACAGCAGCTGCGCATGCGCGACATCGTCGGCCGCCATTTCGGCCCGCCCATCGACCTGCGCTTCTCCTTCGACCACTGGCAGTACGCCTTCGCCGTGGTACCGGAAGGACGCGACCCCAGCCTGCAGTTCTTCAACGCTCAGGGGCTGGCCATGCACAAGGTCTTCCTGCGCCAGGACGAGAACCGCGCGCAGTTCGACAAGCTGGTGAGCGACTTCCGCAACGCCGACCAGAACCCCGGCCTGACGGTGGCCGCCAGGCCGGCGAAGGCCGTGGCGGAGAAGCCGGACAGCGAGGTCGACGTCAAGGAGTTCCAGCTGGCCTGGAAGGAAATCACCAATGTGCACCAGTTCACGCAGCTGCTGCGCGAGTTCGGCGTGAGCCGCGAACAGGCGCTGCGCCTGGCGCCGACCGGCGCGGCCGAGCGTCTGCAGCCGTCCGCCGTGCGCACGCTGCTGCAGGGCGCCGCGGCCTCGCAGGAGCGCATCATGGCCTTCGTCGGCAATGAGGGCGTGACCGAGATCTTCAGCGGCAAGGTCAAGCGCGTGGAAGAAGTCGGCGGCTACTTCAACGTGCTCGATCCAGACTTCAACCTGCACCTGCTGGACAGCAAGTTCAAGTCGGGCTGGATCACCCGCCGCGCGGGCCTGAGCTCGGTGGAGTTCTACGACACCGACGGCACGCTGGTAGTGACCTTCTTCGCCTGGCGCGAACAGGGCAAGCCGCAGCCCAAGTCCTGGGACGCCCTGCTGCAGTCCCTCCCCCGCGCCAAGTGAGCGCGCTGGCGGGCCGGCGCTGCCGGCCCGCCATGACATGGGCCCCGCTCATGAACCTGAGCTGTGACAACCACCGTCTGGACGAATGGTTCTGGCTCAAGCACCGGATCCGCTGTGCGCTGGCGCCGGACGAGCCCCGCCTGGTGGCCCGGCTGCTCTGTACGGCACGCAACCTGGCCCGGCAGGATGAGCTGCCCGCCTGGCCGCTGTTCGAAAGCGTGTTCGACCTGCTGCTGGATACCGCCGGCGACCCGGCCCTGCCCTGGCACTGGCGCTGCCACTGCCTCGATCACGTCTGGCAGCCGCTGCGCGACCTCGGGCGCCTGGCCCTGAGGCCATCCGACCAGCTGCGCCTGCGCCTCATGACACAGCGCCTGCTGCACATGCAGATGCAGCCATCCCTCACATACACTGATCACTGACGACCGATAAGGACGAACGACATGAGCGATACCCGTATCGAACGCGACAGCATGGGCGAACTGGCCGTGCCGGCCGACGCCCTCTACGGCGCCCAGACCCAGCGCGCCATCAACAATTTCACCGTCAGCGGCCAGCGCATGCCGGAAGCCTTCATCCGCGCCCTGCTGCTGGCCAAGATCGCCGCCGCCCGCGCCAACGTCGGCCTGGAGCAGATCACGCCGGCGCAGGGGCAGGCCATCACCGACGCCGCCCGCGAGCTGCTCGACAGCGCCGACCTCATGCGGCACTTCCCGGTCGAGGTCTACCAGACCGGCTCGGGCACGAGCTCGAACATGAACGCCAACGAAGTCGTCGCCACCCTCGCCAACCGCCTGCTGACCCGGGTCGGCGCCAGCGAGAAGGTCACCGCCAATGACCACGTCAACTACGGCCAGAGCAGCAACGACATCATCCCCACCACCATCCACATCAGCGCCGCGCTGGGCATCAGCAACGACCTGCTGCCGGCGCTGCGCCACCTGGCCAAGGTCACGCGCGACAAGGCCGCGACCGTGCACGAGCATGTGAAGACCGGCCGCACGCATCTCATGGATGCCATGCCGGTGCGCCTGAGCCAGGTGCTCGGCGGCTGGGCCAGCCAGATCGAGGCCGGCATCGCCAACCTGGAGGCCGTGCTGGTGCCGCTGCAGGCGCTGGCGCAGGGCGGCACCGCCGTCGGCACCGGCATCAACGCGCATCCGGACTTCGCCGTCCGCTTCAGCCGGGAGCTGAACGCGCTCACCGGCCTGGACTTCCGTCCGGCGGATGACTTCTTCGCGCTGATCGGCTCGCAGGACACCGCCGTGGCCGCCTCCGGCCAGCTCAAGGCCGTGGCCGTATCGCTCATGAAGATCGCCAACGACCTGCGCTGGATGAATTCCGGCCCGCTCGCCGGCCTCGCCGAGATCGAGCTGGAGGCCCTGCAGCCCGGCTCGTCGATCATGCCGGGCAAGGTCAATCCGGTCATTCCGGAAGCCACCGCCATGGTCGCCGCGCAGGTCATCGGCAATGACGCCGCCATCACCATCGGCGGACAGTCCGGCAACTTCGAACTGAACGTCATGCTGCCGGTGATCGCCCATAACCTGCTCGGCAGCATTTCGCTGCTGGCCAACGTCAGCCGCCTGCTCGCCGACAAGGCCATCGCCAGCTTCCGCGTCAACGACGCCAAGCTGAAGGAGGCGCTGGCGCGCAATCCCATCCTGGTCACGGCGCTCAACCCCATCATCGGCTACCTGAAGGCGGCCGAGATCGCCAAGCTGGCCTACAAGGAAGGGCGGCCGATCATCGAGGTGGCGCTGGAGCACACCGAGCTGAGCCGCGAGGAACTCGAGCAGCTGCTGGATCCGGTCAAGCTGACCGCCGGCGGGCTGTGACACTGGCCCGCCTGATCAGCGCCTTGCCCGGAGCCGCAGACATGACGTGGACTTATATCGATGATGACGGCCGCCGGCGCCTGAAACGGCGATACGCCTGGGCGCTGCGGGCCTATGCCGCCGGCCTGCTCTGCGGCCTGCTGCTGGCCACCTTGCTGTAAGCCGGCGGCCGGCGCCTTATTCCACCGTCACCGACTTCGCCAGGTTGCGCGGCTGGTCCACGTCGGTGCCCTTGATCACGGCCACATGGTAGGACAGCAGCTGCAGCGGCACCGTGTAGACGATGGGCGCGACCTCGTCGGCCACGCTGGGCATGGAGAAGACCTTGATGCCCGGTTCGGCGCGCACGTCCGCCGTGTGGTCGGCGAACACGTAGAGCTCGCCGGCGCGCGCGCGCACTTCCTGCAGGTTGGACTTGAGCTTGTCGATCAGGTCGTTGTTGGGCGCGACCGCGACCACCGGCATGTCCTTGTCGACCAGCGCCAGCGGGCCATGCTTGAGCTCGCCCGCCGGGTAGGCCTCGGCGTGGATGTAGGAGATCTCCTTGAGCTTGAGCGCCCCCTCCATGGCCACCGGGTACTGCGCGCCGCGACCCAGGAACAGGGTGTGGTGCTTCTCGCCGAACTCCTCGGCGATGCGTTCGATGGCCTTGTCCAGCGCCAGCACGGCATCCAGCAATGACGGCAGGTTGCCGAGCTGGGTGACGATCTCGCGCTCGCGCTCGGCGCTGACCGTGCCAAGACGGCGACCGGTGGCCAGCACCAGCAGCATGAGCGCCACCAGCTGGGTGGTGAAGGCCTTGGTCGAGGCGACACCGATCTCCGGGCCGGCATGGGTGATGAACGCCAGGTCGGACTCACGCACCAGCGTCGAGGTCGGCACGTTGCAGATGCACAGCGCGCCGATCGCACGCGACTTTACTTCACGCAGCGCGGCCAGCGTGTCGGCGGTCTCGCCCGACTGCGAGATGGTCACGATCAGGGTGTCGGCCGGCAGCACCGTGGTGCGGTAGCGGAACTCGCTGGCGACCTCGACATGGCAGGACACGCCGGCGATGGCCTCGAACCAGTACTTGGCGACGAAACCGGCGTGGTAGCTGGTGCCGCAGGCGAGGATCTGGATGTGCTTGGCCTTCGCCAGCAGCTCGGCGGCCTGCGGGCCGAAGGCATCGATGGCGACCTGGCCGTCACTGACACGGCCGGCCAGCGTGCGCTGCACCGCCGTCGGCTGCTCGTAGATCTCCTTGAGCATGTAGTGCTTGTAGCCGCCCTTGCTGCTCGCGTGCAGGGTCGCATCCAGCTCCACGGCCTTGCGCTTCGCCAGCACGCCGTCACGATCCCAGATCGTCACCTTGTCGCGGGTCAGCTCGATGAAGTCGCCCTCTTCGAGGTAGATGAAGCGGTTGGTCACCGGCAGCAGCGCGAGCTGGTCGGAGCCCAGGAAGTTCTCGCCGATGCCAAGGCCGACGACCAGCGGCGACCCCTGGCGCACGGCCAGGATGCGCCCCGGCTCGGAGGCGCGGATGATGCCCAGCGCGAAAGCGCCGTGCAGCTGTGCAACCGCGCGCCTTACCGCCGCCATGTAGTCGCCGTCCTTCTTCAGCTCGGACTGGATCAGATGCGGCACCACCTCGGTGTCGGTCTGCGAGGCGAACACGAAGCCCTCGCCCTGCAGGCGCTCGCGCAGCGCCTCGTAGTTCTCGATGATGCCGTTGTGCACCACGGCGATATCGCCGGACTGGTGCGGATGCGCGTTGTCGCGCGTGGGCGCACCATGCGTGGCCCAGCGCGTGTGCGCGATGCCGACGCGGCCATGCACGCCAGCGGCGTGGGCGGCATCGGCCAGCGCCTGCACCTTGCCGGGCTGGCGCTCGCGCACCACCGCGCCATCGTGCACGACGGCCAGGCCGGCCGAGTCATAGCCGCGATATTCGAGGCGGCGCAGGCCCTCGATCAGGACATCCGTGATGCTGCGCTCGCCAATGGCGCCAACGATTCCACACATGGGTTCTGCTCCCGAAAAATCTCTTTGCCGTCCGCCCCGCGCTTACGCCTTCGGCGCCTTGCGCGGACGCTGCCAGCCCTCGATGACCTTCTGCGGCGCGCGGCCTATGGCCAGCGTGCCCGGCGGCACATCCTTGCTGATGGTCGAGCCCGCGCCCGTGGTCGCTCCCGCGCCGATGGTCACCGGCGCCACCAGCGAATTGTTGGTGCCGATGAAGGCATCGTCGCCGATCACGGTCTTGTGCTTGTTGGCGCCGTCGTAATTGCAGGTGATGGTGCCGGCGCCGATGTTGACGCCGCCGCCGATCTCGCTGTCACCCAGGTACGCCAGATGGTTGGCCTTGGAGCCGACACCCATGACCGTGGCCTTGGTCTCGACGAAATTGCCGACATGCACGTCATCGGCCAGCCTCGAGCCGGGGCGCAGGCGCGCGAACGGGCCTATCTGCGCGTTCGCGCCGACCACCGCCGAGTCGATCAGCGAATACGGCCTGATCTCCGTGCCCGCGCCGATCTCGCAATCCTTGAGGATGCAGCCGGCGCCGACCCGGACGTTGTCGCCCAGAACCACCCGCCCCTCGATGATGACGCCGGCATCCAGCTGCACGTCCATGCCGTGGCTGAGCTCGCCGCGCACATCAACGCGCGACGGGTCGAGCACGGTGACACCCGCGCGCATGAGCTGCTCGGCCTGATGCCGCTGCCAGACCCGCTCCAGGGTAGCGAGCTGCAGCTTGTCGTTGACGCCCTCGACCTCCCAGACCGTGCCCGGATGCACGGCGGTGACCGGCACGCCGCCGGCGGTGGCCATGCCGATCAGATCGGTCAGGTAGTACTCGCCCTGGGCGTTCTCGTTCTTCAGCGCCGGCAGCCAGCGGTGCAGCAGCGCGTTGGGCACGCAGAGGATGCCGGTGTTGCACTCGCCGATGGCCTTCTCGGCCTCGCTGGCATCCTTCTGCTCGACGATGCGCACGACACGGCCCTGCTCGCGGAC
>Ga0222424_100785_pt1 | contig 11273 bp, 10 predicted proteins | sample 2B2ome_FD_182468 | JGI IMG/M metagenome (GOLD analysis project Ga0222424, IMG submission 182468) | Enriched microbial communities from leaf-cutter ant dump, University of Wisconsin, Madison, United States - 2B200A (version 2) | ecosystem: Environmental > Terrestrial > Nest > Insects nest > Nest...
CAGAAGCTGGCGCCGACCCTGCGGCCGGACCAGATCATCATCTGCAACCTTTCCGGCCGTGGCGACAAGGACCTGATGACCGTCGCCCGCATCGACAACATCGAGGTATGACCGTGAGCCGTCTGACCGCCCACTTCCAGTCCCTCAAGGCGCAGGGCCGCAAGGCGCTGATCCCCTACATCGTCGCCGGCGACCCCGAGCCCGGCGTCACCGTCAGGGCGCTGCACGCCATGGTCGCCGCCGGCGCCGATGTCATCGAGCTCGGCGTGCCGTTCTCCGATCCCATGGCCGACGGCCCGACCATCACCCTGGGTCACGAGCGCGCGCTCAGGCACAACGTCAGCCTGCATGACGTGCTCGCCATGGTGGCCGAATTCCGCCGCCAGGATGCCGTCACGCCGGTCGTGCTCATGGGCTATCTCAACCCCATCGAGATCACCGGCTACGCCGCCTTCGCCGATGCCGCCGCGCAAGCCGGCGTCGATGGCCTGCTCACCGTCGACCTGCCGCCGGAGGAAGCCGACGAGCTGTCCGCCGAGCTGCGCCGGGCCGGTGTCGATCCCATCTACCTGCTCGCGCCGACCACCACGCTGGCGCGCGCGGCCCGCATTACCGCTGCCGCCAGCGGCTATGTCTACTATGTCTCGCTCAAGGGCGTGACCGGCGCGGCCACGCTCGATGTCGACGCCGTCAGCCGGCGCATAGCCGAATTGCGCACGGTCACGCAATTGCCCATCGGCGTGGGTTTTGGTATCAAGGACGCGAATTCCGCCGCCGCCGTCGCGCGTCATGCCGATGGTGTCGTGGTCGGGTCGGTGCTGGTGCAGCGCGCGGGTGACCTCGCCGCCGTGCCGGAGGCCGTGCCGGCCGCGCTGGCAGAGATACTGGCTCCCATGAGGGCCGCGATAGATCAGGCCTGAGGGCCAGGCGGCCGCCACCAGCGGCCGCCCACGGAGTGTCAGACATGAGTTCGAACTGGCTGGAGCGCATCCTGCCCAATGTCGGCGAGGGCACGGCCGAGCGCCGCGCCTCGGTGCCCGAAGGCCTGTGGCGCAAGTGCCCCAAGTGCGAGTCGGTGCTGTACCAGGCCGAGATCGAGCGCAACCTGATGGTCTGCCCCAAGTGCCAGCATCATCTGCGCATCGGCGCCCGCGAGCGCGTCGAGCTGACGCTGGACGCCGATGGCCGCGAGGAGCTGGCCGCCGACCTGACGCCTGTCGACATCCTCCGCTTCAAGGACTCCAAGCGCTATGCCGACCGCCTCGCCGCCGCGCAAGCGGAGACCGGCGAGAAGGACGCGCTGGTGGTGGTGAAGGGCACGATCAGCGGCCTGGGTGTCGTGGTCGCGGCCTTCGAGTTCGATTTCATGGGCGGCTCCATGGGCTCCGTGGTCGGCGGCCGTTTCGTCGCCGCCGCCGAATACTGCCTGGCCCACCGCCTGCCGCTGATCTGCTTCGCCGCCTCGGGTGGCGCGCGCATGCAGGAGGCGCTGTTCTCGCTCATGCAGATGGCGCGTACCTCGGCCGCGCTGGAGCGCATGAAGCAGGCCGGCGTGCCTTTCATCTCCGTGCTCACCGACCCGGTCTACGGCGGGGTCTCGGCCAGCCTGGCCATGCTCGGCGACATCAACGCCGCCGAGCCCAACGCGCTGATCGGCTTCGCCGGCCCGCGCGTGATCGAGCAGACCGTGCGCCAGAAGCTGCCGGAAGGCTTCCAGCGCTCCGAGTTCCTGGTCGAGCATGGCGCCGTGGACATCATCATCCACCGCCATGAAATGCGCGACACGCTGTTCCGCCTGCTCGCCAAGTTCGTGCATTTCCCGGTCTGACCGCCACGCAATGACCTTTCCCACGCTGGATGCCTGGCTGCGGGCGCTGGAGCAGCGCCATCCCTCCGCCATAGAGCTTGGCCTGGCGCGCGTCGGCGAGGTCGCCGACCGCCTGGGCGCGCGCCGTTTCGCCGCACCCGTGATCACCGTCGGTGGCACCAACGGCAAGGGCTCGACCGTGGCCACGCTGGTCGCCATCGCGGTCGCCGCCGGCTGGCGCGTGGCCAGCTACACCTCGCCGCATCTGCTGCGTTTCAACGAGCGCATCTGCCTCGATGGCCAGGCCATCGCCGACGATGAGCTGGTGGCGGCGCTGGAGGCCGTGGAGGCCGCGCGCGAAGGCGTTTCCCTGACCTATTTCGAGCACACCACGCTGGCCGCGTTCTGGTGGATGCAGCGCCAGCAGCCCGACCTCGTCGTGCTCGAGGTCGGCCTCGGCGGCCGTCTCGACGCGGTCAACCTGGTCGATGCCGATGTCGCCGTCATCACCAGCGTGGACCTCGACCACCAGGACTGGCTGGGCGACACCCGCGAGCAGATCGCGCGCGAGAAGGCCGGCATCATGCGGCCGGGGCGCCCGGTCGTGCTGGGCGAGCGCGAGCCGCTGCCGGTGCTGCTGGAGGCCGCCGCCGCGCTGACCGCGCCGGTGCTGGTCAAGGGCCGCGACTATGATTTCGCGGCGGGCGACAGCGACTGGCGCTGGCGCGGCGCCGACACGCTGGACGGCCTGCCGTTGCCCCAGGTGGCCTGCGAGAACGCCGCCACCGCGCTGGCCGCGCTGCAGGCGCTGGCGTCGGTCAGCGGCCTGCGCGCCGGGGCCGCCGCCATCCGCGCCGGTCTGCCGCAGGCGCGGGTCAGCGGGCGCGCCCAGCGCATCGCCACCGCGCCGGACATCTGGCTGGATGTCGGCCACAATCCGCACGGCGTCGACTTCCTCTGGCGACAGCTGCCGCCGGCCGTGCCCGGGCAGCACACCCATGCCGTTTTTGCCATGCTGCGTGACAAGGACATCGCCGGTGTCATCGCCGTCGCCGCGCCGCACGTCTCTCACTGGTGGCCGGCCGGGCTGGATGTGCCGCGTGGCTGCGCCCTGAATGAGCTGGTCGCCTTGCTGCGCGCGCAGGGCATCGCGCCGGCGGGCGCGCATGAAACCGTGGCGGATGCACTGGCGGCCGCTCGCCAGCAGGCGAGGGCAGGCGATAGAATCGTCGTCTTCGGTTCTTTCTATACAGTGTCGGCCGTTCTGGCATCGGATGATTGATGGATATCACAGTCAAGCAGCGCATTCTCGGTGGTGTGGTCCTCGTGGCCGGCGCCATCCTGTTCCTCCCGATGCTGCTGGAGGGCGCGGGCGTGCGCTCCCTCCAGCCGCCGGCGCCGCCAGCGCCGCCAGCGACCCCGACCACGGCCCAGCTCGCGCCGGCGCTGCAGAACGAGGCCAGGGCGCTGGAGCAGGGCATCAGCGCCAGCCACGGCGAGCCGACGTTCTATCCGGTGCAGCCGGCGCAGGTGACTGCTGCCGAACCGACACCGGCGGTCGAGGAGCAGTTCCGCATGGTCGAGCCGGCCGCCGCGGTCCCGGCGACCCCGGCCGCGCCGGCCGCACCGGCGCAGCCTGACCTGGCGGCCCAGGCGGCTGCCCGCAAGGCGGAGGCCGAGAAACAGGCCGCGCAGCTCAAGGCCGAGCAGGCCCGTGTCGACGAGCAGGCGCGTCAGGCCGCACAGGCGAAGACAGCGGCCGAGCAGAAGCTGGCCGAGCAGCAGAAGCAGCTGGCTGACAAGAAGGCGGCGGAAGCGAAGCGCCTGGCGGACGAGAAGGCCAAGGCCGAGAAAGCGGCGGCTGATGCCAAGGCCAAGGCGGAGGCTCAGGCGCGGGCTGACAAGGAGAAGGCCGCGAAGCTGGCCGCCGAGAAGAAGGCGCAGGCTGACAAGGCCGCCGCCAAGGTCGAGGACAAGCCCGCCGACAAGCCGGTCGCGGCGGCCGAGCCCGACCCCGCGCTGCCGCAGGCCTGGGTGGTGCAGGTCGCCAGCCTGAGCTCCAAGGACAAGGCCCAGGCGCTGGTCGACAAGCTGCGCGCCAAGGGTTACCGCGCCGCGCTGGGAGGCGGCGAGGGCGCCTGGCGCGTCAGCATCGGCCCCGAACTGGACAAGTCCGTGGCGCAGTCGATCAAGTCGCGCGTGGCGGCCGATCCCGCGCTCAAGCTGTCCGGCTGGATACAGGCCTACCGTCCCTGAGGCGTCATGATTCTCCGCCACGGCCATGACGCGCCGTGGTGCTCTTTGCTATCATGCGCAGCCTTGGCGCGCGCCCCTGCGGGCGCCAGGTGAAAACTGTCGAGCACTATGCATTCAGCAGATCTCGTGATCCTGGCGGCCCTGGCGCTGTCACTGATTTTCGGCTTCATGCGCGGTTTCGTGCGCGAGGCCTTCTCCCTTGTCGGCTGGGTGCTCGCCATCCTGATCGCGCGCTGGTTCAACGAGCCCGTGTCGGCCTGGCTGGCGCAGTGGGTGGGCACGCCCTCGGTGCGCCTGGTCATGTCCTACGGCACACTCTTCTTCGGCACCCTGCTGGCCTGCGGGCTGCTCGGGCAGGCGCTCAGCCTGGCCGTGCGCGCCGGCGGCCTCAGCCTGTCCGACCGCGTGCTCGGCGGCGTCTTCGGGGTCGCGCGCGGCATCCTCATCGTGCTCATCGCGCTCATGCTCATGGCGCCCTTCGTCAAGAAGGACCGCTGGTTCAACGAGGCCGAGCTGCCCCGGCTCTTCCTCAAGTACGAATCCCTGGTCCGCCAGCTGCAGAGCGAAGCCCTGCAGCTGGTCACCGCCCCGAAACCCGATCTCGGCGATGAAAGGCCGGTCAAGTCCAAACCCTGAGAGGTCATCATGTGCGGAATCGTAGCCATTGCCGGCAAGGCCCCGGTCAACCAGGCGCTCTATGATGCCCTCACGGTCCTGCAGCATCGCGGCCAGGACGCCGCCGGCATCGTCACCAGCGACAGCGGCCGCCTGTTCCTGCGCAAGGACAACGGCATGGTGCGCGATGTCTTCCACACCCGCCACATGCTGCGCCTGGCCGGCAACATCGGCATCGGCCATGTGCGCTACCCGACCGCGGGCTCGTCCAGCTCGGCCGAGGCGCAACCGTTCTACGTGAACTCGCCCTACGGCATCACGCTGGCCCACAACGGCAACCTCACCAACGCCCACAAGCTCGCCGACGACATCTTCCGCACCGATCTCCGCCATGTGAACACCGACTCCGACTCGGAGGTGCTGCTCAACATCTTCGCGCACGAGCTGCAGGCGCGCGGGCGCATCGTGCCGACGGTGGATGACGTCTTCGCCGCCGTCAGCGGCGTGCACAAGCGTTGCAAGGGCGCCTACGCCGTGGTCGCCATGATCACCGGCTACGGCATCGTCGGCTTCCGCGACCCGCACGGCATCCGCCCCATCATCTTCGGCGAGCGCGACACGCCGGATGGCAAGGAATACATCGTGGCCTCGGAGTCGGTGGCGGTCACCTCGCTGGGCTTCACCGTGGTGCGCGACCTGGCGCCGGGCGAGGCGGTGTTCATCAGCAGCGCGGGCGAACTGCACACCCGCCAGTGCGCCGAGAATCCGAGCTGGACGCCGTGCATCTTCGAGTACGTCTACTTTGCCCGCCCGGACTCCATCATCGACAATGTCTCGGTCTACAAGGCGCGCCTGCGCATGGGCGAGAAGCTGGCCACGACCATACGCCGCGACTGGCCGGAGCTGCACATCGACGTGGTCATGCCGATCCCGGACACCAGCCGCACCGCCGCGCTGGAGCTGGCCAACCAGCTCAACGTGAAGTACCGCGAGGGCTTCATGAAGAACCGCTACATCGGCCGCACCTTCATCATGCCCGGCCAGAACCAGCGCAAGAAGTCGGTGCGCCAGAAGCTCAACCCCATCGAGCTGGAGTTCAAGGGCAAGAACGTGCTGCTGGTGGATGACTCCATCGTGCGTGGCACGACCTGCCGCGAGATCATCCAGATGGCCCGCGACGCCGGCGCCAGCAAGGTCTATTTCGCCTCGGCCGCGCCGGCGGTGAAGTATCCGAACGTGTACGGCATCGACATGCCGGCCAAGAGCGAACTGATCGCGCACGGCCGCAGCGAGCAGGAGGTCTGCGACCTGATCGGCGCGGACGCGCTCATCTACCAGCGCCTGGATGACCTGATCGCCGCCGCCCGCGAAGGCAACCCGGACATTCCGGCGTTTGATTGCTCGGTGTTCAACGGCGAATATGTCACGGGTGACATCGACGAAAAGTATCTCGACGATCTGCAGGCTTCGCGCAGTGACCTGGCGAAGAAGCAGAAAGAGAAGGGCTCCACCATCGTGGACCTGGCCAACGGCTGAGGCCGCTGACGCAGAGACTGGCTGCCGGGCGGCCGCGACGAGGACAGATCATGACTGACGGACAGGCGTCCGGCCCGCAGGCTGGCGACGAGGCGTTCGACATCTCCGGTTTCGACACCCTGGCGGTGCGCGCCGGTCAGCACCGCACGCAGGAAGGCGAGCACTCGGAGGCCATGTTCCTGACCTCTTCGTTCGTCTACCGGACGGCCGCCGAGGCCGCCGCCCGTTTCGGCGGCACGGAGCCGGGCAACATCTATTCGCGTTTCACCAACCCGACCGTGCGCACCTTCGAGGAGCGGCTGGCGGCGCTGGAGGGGGGCGAACGCGCCGTCGCCACCAGTTCGGGCATGGCCGCCATCATGGCCATGGTGCTGGGCCTGCTCAAGGCCGGCGACGAGGTGGTGACCTCGCAGAGCCTGTTCGGCACCACCAACGTGCTCTTCGACAAGTACGCGCGCAAGTTCGGCGTGACCACGCGCTTCGTGCCGCTGTCCGACCTCGCCGCCTGGCAGGCCGCGATCACGCCGGCCACGAAGCTGTTCTTCGTGGAGACGCCGAGCAATCCGCTGGGCGAGCTCGTCGACATCCGCGCCCTGGCCGACATCGCGCACGCCAGCGGCGTGCTGCTCGCGGTCGACAACTGCTTCTGCACACCGGCCCTGCAGCGTCCGCTGGCGCTGGGCGCGGATCTGGTCATCCACTCCGCCACCAAGTACCTGGACGGGCAGGGTCGCTGTCTGGGCGGCGCCGTGGTCGGCCCGGCGAAGCTGTTGGAAGAGGTCTTCGGCGTGATCCGCACCTGCGGCCCGAGCATGAGCCCGTTCAACGCCTGGGTCTTCCTGAAGGGACTGGAGACGCTGCGCCTGCGCATGGAGGCCCACTCCGCGCGGGCGCTGGCGCTGGCCGAGTGGCTGCAGGCGCAGCCGCAGGTGAAGGTGGTGCATTACCCCGGCCTGTCGACACACCCGCAGCACGCGCTGGCGCGGCGCCAGCATCGCGGCGGCCATGGCGGCGTGCTCTCGTTCGAGCTGGATGGTGGGCGCGAGGCGGCCTGGCGTTTCATAGACGCCACCGAGGTCATGTCCATCACCGCCAACCTGGGCGACACCAAGACCACCATCACGCATCCGGGCTCGACCACGCACGGCCGCCTCAGCCCCGAGGCCAAGGCGGCGGCGCGCATTGGCGAAGGGCTGATCCGCATCGCCGTCGGCCTGGAGGATCTGGACGATCTCGTCGCCGACTGCCGGCGCGGACTCGCCGCGCTCTGACCGGCCCGTGACCCGCCGCGCGCGGGCCACGGCGCCGTGACCGCGTCAGAAACGCAGCATCACACCCAGCCTCAGCCCGCTGTCGCCCGTGGCTTCGCCACGGGTGCGCAGCAGGTCGGCCGTGCCACCATGGTGGCGCTCCCGCCACCACTCGACATAGGGCGCGAACTCGCGGCGCAGCTCGTAGCGCAGGCGCAGCCCGGCCTCGCTGTCGCGCAGGCCGGTGTCCTGCGCCGGATCACGCCCCTGCCGCAGCCCGGCGCCGAGTTCCAGGCGGGGTTGCAGCACCAGCTTCCGCGTCAGCAGCACATCCACGCTCTGGTGCAGGCGCAGCGAGATGTCACCGTCGCCATCCACGAAGACATGCGCCTCGCTGTCGAAGAAGTACGGCGCCAGCCCCTCGATACCCAGCACCGCGTAGTGGCCGCCATCCGGACCTGAGTCTGCACGCAGGCCGGCCTGGACATCCCAGAAGCTGTCCAGCCGCCGGCTGAGCAGCGCCCAGGTCCCGGCTTGTGTGTGCCCATCCGCGTGCGCGCCTTCGCTGCGCAGCAGCAGGCGGCTGTTGTCGCCGCCAAGCCAGAGGCGTGCTTCCCAGCGGGCGTCGGCCGGATCGCCGGAGAGTCCGTCGGCCTCGGCGCGCGCGCCCCAGGCCAGGGCTGCGTGCTCGTGGCCGTCCGCGAGCACGGGCGCGGGCGAGGCGGCCAGCAGCAGCGCGGCGGCGCGGATCAGCTTAGTGATGGCCATGATGATGTCCCTCCGGCATGTCGTGGGCCGGCGGCGTGGCGGAGGTCTCCGGCCCGGCGCGCGCGACCGTCACCGTGCCCATCATGCCGCTGGCCATGTGGTAGAGCAGATGGCAGTGCAGCGCCCATTCGCCGGGTTCGCTGGCGCTGAGCAGGGCGGACACGCTGCGTCCCGGCGGCACGATCAGCGTGTGCTTGTCCGGCAGGTCGGCCGGCGCGCGGCCGTTCTCCAGCTGCACGAACATGCCGTGCAGGTGCATGGGGTGGGCCATCATGGTCTCGTTGACGAAGGTCAGGCGCACGCGCTCGCCCTCGCGCAGCCTGTACGGCGCCGCCTGATGGCCGGCCTGGCCGTCCAGCGTCCAGCGGTAGCGCTCCATGTCGCCGGTCAGGCGGATGATGATGTCGCGGGCCGGCGCACGCTGGTCGGGTTGCGGGTGCAGGCTGGCCAGGTCCTCGTAGCGCAGGGCGCGCTGGCCGGGCGGGGTGCCGGCGTCGGCCCAGCCGGTGGTGCTGGCAGACGGTGCGGACATGTCCATGGACATGCCGCCGTGATCCATGGCGCCGTGGTCCATGCCGTCATGCGACATGCCCATGTCGCCCAGGGACAGCTCCGCGCGCGGACGTGGCACCGGCGCGGGTCCGCGCAGGCCCTCGCGCGTCGCCAGCGTGGCGAGCGCGAAACCGTCGCGGTCCGGCGGTTCGGCCACGATGCTGTAGGCCTCGGCATCGCCGGGCGTGACGATGACGTCATAGGTCTCGGCCGGGCCGATGCGGAACTCATCCACCACGACCGGCTGCACATCACGGCCATCCGCCGCGACCACCTCCAGCCTCAGGCCGGGGATGCGGAAGTCGAGGAAGCTCATGGCCGAGGCGTTGATGACGCGCAGGCGCACGCGCTCGCCCGGTGCGAACAGTCCCGTCCAGCCGGCATCCGGCGAGCGGCCGTTGACCAGGAAGGTGTAGCCGCTGACATCCGCCAGGTCGGTCGGGTCCATGCGCATGCGGCCCCAGGCCAGGCGGTCGGCCAGCGCCGCGCGCCAGCCGTCGCGCCGGGCCTGCGCGGGCAGGCCGGCCAGTGTGCGCCGGCCCTGGTTGTAGTAGCCGGGAATCGACTTGAGCTTGTGCAGGATGGTCTCGGCGCGGTCCGGATGGAACTCGGAGAGCAGCAGCACGTAGTCGCGGTCGGCCGGGTCGGGCGAGGTCGCCGCCAGGTCGCCGGCATGACCCGCATGGCCTGCGTGCCCTGCGTGCCCTGCGTGGTCCGCGTGATGAGCACCTTCATCCGCACGCGGCGTGATCACCAGCGCGCCGTACAGGCCGTCCTGCTCCTGCAGCTGCGAGTGCGCGTGATACCAGTAGGTGCCGGCCTGGCGCAGCGGGAAGCGGTAGGTGAAGGTCTGTCCGGGCGGAATGCCGCGGAAGCCGTTGAGGCCGGGCACGCCGTCCATCTCGCCGGGCAGGATGAGGCCGTGCCAGTGTATGGACGAGGGCACGTCGAGATGGTTGGTGACGGCGATCTCGGCCGTGTTGCCTTCGCGCAGGCGCAGCACGGGGCCGGGCAGCTGGCCGTTGACGACGATGCGGCTGGCGACCCGGCCGTCGATGGTGACATCCTGCCGGCTGATGGTCAGCCGCAGGGGTTCGGCCGGTGCGCTGGCCGGCAGCAGGAGCAGCAGCCCCGTGGTCAGCGCGGCCAGCAGGCGCGCCAGGGGGTGTGGGAATGACATGAGCAGGTACTCGCAGGCACGTGGAGGATGACCGGGCACGACAGCCGGGTCGTCGTTCAGTGGTGGCTGGGGTAAGGGCTCAGAGCAGCAGGCGCTGCGTGGATGACCAGTGCGCACTGGCCAGGGCGGTGGTGGCGGGATCGGGTGGTGGTCGCGCCGCGGGCGGCAGGCCGGCATCGGCGGGGCGCGGGAACGCCGGCTGCATGAGCAGCGGCGCGGGCTCGACATGCCGGGCCGCGGCCAGCACGGCGGCATCCGTCGCCGGCAGGGCGGGCAGGGCCGCGAGGCAGTCGCCCAGGCTCATGCCGGCGTGCGCGAGGGGCGCTTCCGCTGGCGTGCCGGCGGCCGGCTCGTCGCAGTGGCCATGCTCGTGCGCCGCCGGCGCGGCCGCCAGGGTGACGACGGGTGTGGCCGTCATCAGGCAGGGCATGGCGCGGGCGGTCAGGGCGACCAGCGCCAGCAGCGCGAGCAGGGTGGTGCGGAGCAGGGCGTTCATGACGGCATGATAAAACCTTGTCCTGTGGCAAGGGCAAGCGCCTGCTGCAATTTTGGACACTCAGGCGGTATCATGTGTTGTCAGCTGGCGCGCGCTTGAGTATGATGCGCGCCACTTCAGTGATACTGAAGTCGATACAGGCGCTTAGCTCAGTTGGTTAGAGCACCACCTTGACATGGTGGGGGTCAGCAGTTCGAGTCTGCTAGTGCCTACCAAACATCGAAGCCCGCGATACCGCAAGTATCGCGGGCTTTTTGTTTCCGGAGCCCCGCTCAGATCAGCAGGGCCCGTCCCTCTGCCGTGCCCAGCATGTCCAGCGCCATGCCTGCGCCCTGGACCACGCAGTTCAGGGCGTCCGGCGCGCTGCGCGCGGGCAGGCCGGTCTCGCGCGTGATCAGCTGGTCCAGTCCGCGCAGGCAGGCGCCGCCGCCGGCGAGCAGGATGCCCTGCGTGGCGATGTCGGCGGCCAGCTCGGCCGGCGCATTGGCCAGCGCGGCGCGCATGCGGTCGATGATGCTGGCGGTGATGCCGGCCAGCGCCTCCGCGATGTCGTTGCCGTCGATCGTCAGCCGCTGCGGCAGGCCGTCGGCCAGCGAGCGCCCGACCACGGCCATGCTGGCGGGCTCGGCGCTGCGCAGGCAGGTGCCGATGTCTATCTTCAGCCGTTCCGCGGTGGATTCGCCGAGCACGCAGCCGTGCTTGCGGCGCACATGCTGGATGATGGCCTCGTCGAAGTTGTCGCCGGCGAGCTTGATCGATTCCGTGAGCACCAGGCTGCCCAGCGAGATGATGGCGATCTCGGTGGTGCCGCCG
>Ga0222424_100786_pt1 | contig 11267 bp, 13 predicted proteins | sample 2B2ome_FD_182468 | JGI IMG/M metagenome (GOLD analysis project Ga0222424, IMG submission 182468) | Enriched microbial communities from leaf-cutter ant dump, University of Wisconsin, Madison, United States - 2B200A (version 2) | ecosystem: Environmental > Terrestrial > Nest > Insects nest > Nest...
GGAACTCGCCCAGCCAGTAGTGCGCGTTCGGCGCGAACAGGCTGTCGGGATACTGCTTGATGAAGCCCTGCATGGCGGTGATCGCGGCCTGGGGACCATCGCTGTTGAAGCGGTGGTAGGCGGCCAGGTAGGCCTGCTTCTGCTTCTCGATGTCGGCCGCGCTGGTGTCGCCACCGCGCGCGGGCACCACGGTGCTGCCGCTGTCGGCCGGCTTGGCCGCGGGTGTCTCCACGATGGGCGTGGGCACGGCGCTGGTCGCCGCCGGCGTGGGCGTGGTGGCGGGAGCCGTTGTCGCGTCGGTCGCGGCCGCCGGGGCGGCTGCGGCGTCGGCCGGCGCCTTGCCGTTCAGCTGCTCCAGGCGCTGGTCGAGGTCGGTGTAGCGCGCGCGCAGGTCCTCGCGCATGCGCTCGATCACATGCTGCTGTTCCTCGACCTGTCCTTGCAGGGAGGCGACAGTGGCCTGCAGGCTCTCGATCTGCTGGAACATGTCCCAGGCCGGATTGGCGGCGCGGGCGGGCTGGGCGGCGGCCTGAGCCTGCGGCGCGGGCTGGGGCGCGCTGGTCGTGGCGGCCGGACGGGGCGCCGGCTGGCTGACGGGCGCGTTGCTGCTCAGCGGGCGCTGCTCGATCTCGATGGCCGACGCGGCGACCGGCATGAGCAGGCCGAGCAGCAGCGGGCTGACGGACGGGATGAAGGCTTTCTTGCCAGACTGCATGGTGCGCTCCATGGGGCGGGTGTGATCAGGACGGGTGGAGGCCATAAATGACAAACGGGCCGCAGCCCGTCTGTCAGATCACGCCGTGGACCGCCCGATTACGGGTTGCCCGAGACGTAGTCGAGTTCGACGCGACGGTTCTTGGACCAGGCTTCCTCGTTGCTGCCATCGTCGACCGGCTTCTCCTTGCCATAGCTGACGACGCTGATCTGCGAGGGGTTGACACCGTTGGTGACGAGATAGCGGGCGACGGCGTTGGCGCGGCGTTCGCCGAGGGCCAGGTTGTACTCGCGGGTGCCGCGTTCGTCGGTGTGGCCCGACAGCTGCACGCGCAGGTTGGGGTTCTTGCTCAGGTAGCCGGCGTGCGCGTTCAGGCTGCCGTAGGCGATGGCGGTGATGTCGCTCAGGTTGGTGCCGAAGTAGTACACGCGCACCTTCAGCAGGTCGGCCATGGAGCCGGCGCTGCCGTCGGCGTTGATGACGGTGCTGCTGTCGGCGACGACATTGCCCTGGATGGGATTGTCGAGGTTGGCCGAGCCGGTTTCCGGCGCTTCCGGCGCGGATTCGGAAATGCCGCGGATGGACTCGACGGCCGGTGCCGGCGGCAGGTTCTCGAACTGGCTGTCATCGTTCGGGTCGATGGGGCGCGGACCGCGGAAGGTCGAGCAGGCGGCCATGCTCGCCACAAGCATGCTGACAGTGGTGATTTTGGCGATTTTCTTGATGTTCACGGTGCAAGCTCCTCGTGGCTTATTCTTCTGACCGAACAATGTGTTCATGATGGTTGCGACGGTACCTGAAAGCAGGCATCAGCGTAAATAGGGAGACCACACCGGCTCGCGAACTTCTCCGTCGACGGCGGGCAGGCGCAGCTTGAAACGGCCGTCCAGCGACATGATGCCGAGCACGCCCATGCGGCCCTTGCGGGTGGCGTAGACGACCATGCGGCTGTTCGGCGAGAAGCTGGGCGACTCATCCAGCGGCGTGTCGGTGAGGATGCTGAAGACGCCGTTGTTCAGGTCCTGGATGCCGATGGCGTAGCTGCTCGCGCCGGTCTGGTGGACGACGGCCAGGTAGCGGTCGTTCGGGCTGATGTCGCCGCGCGCGTTGAAGTTGCCGGAGAAGGTCAGGCGCTTGGTGTCGCCGCTGGCGATGTTGACGCGGTAGATCTGCGGCCCGCCGCTGCGGTCGGAGGTGAAGATCAGCGACTTGCCATCGCTGGTCCAGCGCGGCTCGGTGTCGATGGCCGGGTTGTTGGTGACGCGGGTCAGCTGGCGGCTGTCGAGATCCATGACGTAGAGCTCGGGGTTGCCGTCGCGCGAGAGCGTCAGCGCCATGCGCTTGCCATCCGGCGACCAGGCCGGCGCTCCGTTGAGGCCGGCGAAGTCGGTCAGCTTGGTGCGCTGGCGGGTGGCCAGGTTCTGCACGAAGATGGCCGGCTTGCGGCTCTCGAAGGAGACGTAGGCGACCTGGCGCGCGCTCGGCGACCAGGTCGGCGAGAGGATGGGCTCGACCGAGTCCAGCAGGGTGACCTGGCGTTCGCCATCCACGTCCGACAGCTCCAGGCGGTAGCGCTTGCGGCCGTCGCGCTTGTACTGGTTGACGTAGAGGATCTTGGTGGCGAACACGCCGGGCTCGCCGGTGATCTGCTTGTAGATGCGGTCGCTGATGTAGTGCGCGGCATCGCGCCAGCGGCTGGCGTCGACCGTGAAGCTCTCGCTCAGGATGCGCTCCAGGCCGCCTTTCTTGAGCAGTTCGTAGCGGAAGCTGTAGCGGCCGTCGGCCAGCTTGCCGGCGTTGCCGACCACGACCAGGTCGGCGGCCACGTTCTGCCAGGCGCCGGGCAGCATTTCCGCGCTGCTGCCGGGGCGGCCGGGCAGGCCGGCCGGATCCAGGGTGCGGAAGGTGCCGCTGCGGTCGAGGTCGGCGCGGATGATGCTGCCGGTGTTGGTGTTTTCGGCCTCGATACCGGTGAAGGGCACGACCGCGATCGGCGTGGCGTCGTCCAGCCGCTGTGTGATCTCGATGGTCAGGTCGGCCTGTGCGGAACCGCAGATGCACAGGAGGGCCAGGCTCATCCAGCGCGCGAGCAAGGTCATGTTCATTCCTCCGATTTCAGTTTCAGCGTGAGCACCTTGAACTGCTCACGGAACAATGTGGGGTCCGATGGTACCGGAAGCGGGCTGGCGCGTCGCACGGCTTCCTGCGCGCTGGCGTCGAGCGCGCTGTTGCCGCTGGAGCGGGTGACCAGCACCGAGGCGACTTCGCCGCCCGGCAGGATGGTGATGCGCATTTCCGTGCTCAGGCCCGCGTTGGTGTTGGGCGGCAGGCGCCAGGCGGATTTCACCTTGCGGTCGATGGCGCGGGTGAACTCGGCGATCTGGGCCGCCATCTGGCGCGCGCGCGCATCGGCTTCGGCCTTGGTGGCGAGGGCGTCGGCGTCGTCGCGCATGGCGTCGGCGAGCGCCTTCTGGCGCAGCTCGGCATCGCGCTTGCGCTTCTCTTCCTGTTCGCGGCGGGTCTTGGCGGCGGCTTCGGCGGCGGCCAGGTCATCCTCGAACTGCTTGTCGTCCAGCTTGGGCTTGACCGGCTTCTTGTCCTCGACCGGCTTCTTCTCTTCCGCCTTGGGCGTGGCCGTGGGCTTGGGAGGCAGCGCGGGCTTCTCGGGCTTGGCGGGTGCCGGTTTCTCGGGCTTGGGCTTGACCGGCTCCGGTTTGGGTTCCGGCTTGGGCTCGGGACGTGGTTCGGGTCTGGCAGGTTCCGGCGCCGGCGCGGGAGCGGGTGCCGGCGGGGAGGGCTGGGCACCGGCCGGCGGCGCCGACATGAGCACGGCCTGCATGACCGGCTCCGGCTCGGGCAGCGTGTGCGGTTTGGCGTAGAACCACAGCAGCAGCGCCAGCAGCAGATGCAGCAGGAGGGCGCAGATGATGTGGAACGGGCTGAGCGACTTCATGAAGAATGGGCTACCCCGTGGTCACTGCGCGGGCAGTTCGGTGAGCAGGCCGACCTGCTTGACGCCGCCCTGCTGCAGCGAGGACATCAGCTCGATGACGCGGCCGTAGTCGACATGGCGGTCGCCGTTGACCAGCACCGGCACATCGACACCGCGCGCCGTGCGCAGGGAGCGGATCTCGCTGGGCAGGTTCTGGCGGCTGACCGGATAGCGCGTCTTCGGGTCGGACTGCAGCCAGAAGCTGCCGTTGGCCTTGACGGTGACGATCAGCGGCTGCTGGTCCTTGAGCGAGAGCGCGTCGGCCTCGGCCTCGGGCAGGTCGACCTCTATGCCCTGGGTCAGCATGGGCGCGGTGATCATGAAGATCACCAGCAGCACCAGCATGACGTCGATGTAGGGCACCACGTTCATCTCGGCCATGGGCGCCTTGCGCGCGCGCCTGAAGCTGCTCTGCCTCATGGTCAGCGTCCCGCGTGGGCTTCGCGGTGGAGGATGCTGCTCAGCTCCTCGGCGAAGATCTCGTAGCGCGAGAGCAGGCTGTCGCTGCGGGCGGCGAAGCGGTTGTAGGCGAGCACGGCGGGAATCGCGGCGAACAGGCCGATGGCGGTGGCGATCAGGGCCTCGGCGATGCCCGGCGCGACCACGGCGAGCGTGGCCTGCTGCACCTTGGCCAGGCCCAGGAAGGACGACATGATGCCCCAGACCGTGCCGAACAGGCCGACGTAGGGGCTGGTCGAGCCGACGCTGGCGAGGAAGGGCAGCTGCGCCTCCAGCTTGCTCTGCTCGACGCTGAGCGAGATGCGCAGCGCGCGCGAGACGCCCTGCATGATGGCCTCGGCGTCGGCGTGCTTCTCGCGCAGGCGCAGGAACTCCTGGAAGCCGGCGCGGAACAGGCTCTCGCAGCCGGAGTCGGGGTTGGGCTGGTGATTGATCTGGTCATAGAGCTGGCGCATGTCGGTGCCGGACCAGAAGCGTTCCTCGAACTGCCGGCTGAGATGGTCGGCGCGGCGGTAGGTGCCGGAGCGCTGCAGGATGATGGCCCAGGACAGCACCGAGGCCGCGACCAGCAGCGCCATGACCGCCTGCACGACCGGGCTGGCATTGAGGATCAGGGAAGTTACGGTCATTTCGGGTGCGGCGGTCATGAATCTTTTCCTGTTCGGGATTGCAGCAGCGCTGACAAGGTGGAGGGGAGGGCGCGCGGCTTGAGAGTATCGCGGTCAACGCAGGCCACTTCAATCTGCCCGTCTGCGAGTACCACGCCAGCGCGCAGAATGCGTTGACGAAAGGTCAGCGAGGCGCGGCCCAGGCGCGTGACCTGCGCCGTGGCGACCAGTTCGTCGTCGAGACGGGCGGGCTGACGGTAGTCGACTTCGGCGTGGCGGACCACGAAAAAGACCGGCTCGTCGCTGACCAGATAGCGCTGGTAGCCTAGGCTGCGCAGCCATTCCGTGCGCACGCGCTCCATGAACTTCAGATAGTTCACGTAATAGACGATGCCGCCGGCGTCGGTGTCCTCGATGTAGACCCGCAGCGGCCAGCAGAATTCGGGCAGGACGGCGTGTTCGTCGTGGCTCATGCCGGTCCTCCGTGGCTGCCGGGCGCGTCCAGGCCGAGCAGCAGCCAGGCCTGCGCGCTGGCCATGCGGCCGCGCGCGGTGCGCAGGATCAGGCCCTGCTGGATGAGATAGGGCTCGATGACATCCTCCAGCGTGCCGGCATCCTCGGACAGCGCGGCGGCCATGGACTCGACGCCGACCGGGCCGCCGTCGAAGCGGTCGCAGAGCATGGTCAGGTAGCGGCGGTCGAGGCCGTCGAGGCCGTGCGCGTCGACATCGAGCATGGACAGCGCGGCGCTGGCCACGCTGCGGCTGATGACGCCGTCGGCCTTCACTTCGGCGTAGTCGCGGACACGGCGCAGCAGGCGGTTGGCGATGCGTGGCGTGCCGCGCGCGCGGCGGGCGATCTCGGCCGCGCCCTCGGGCTGGATGGCGAGGTTGAGCAGCTGCGCCGAGCGCGAGACGATGTGCGTGAGGTCGGCGACGTTGTAGAACTCCAGACGCTGCACGATGCCGAAGCGGTCGCGCAGCGGCGAGGTCAGCAGGCCGGCGCGGGTGGTGGCGCCGACCAGCGTGAACGGCGGCAGGTCGAGCTTGATCGAGCGCGCCGCCGGGCCTTCGCCGATGACGATGTCGAGCTGGTAGTCCTCCATGGCCGGGTAGAGAATCTCCTCGACCACCGGCGACAGGCGGTGGATCTCGTCGATGAAGAGGACGTCGCCTTCTTCCAGGCTGGTGAGCAGGGCGGCGAGGTCGCCGGCGCGCTCCAGCACCGGGCCCGAGGTCGAGCGCAGCTCGCCGCCCATCTCGCGGGCGATGATGTTGGCCAGCGTGGTCTTGCCCAGGCCGGGCGGGCCGAAGATGAGGGTGTGGTCGAGGGCTTCGCGGCGCGAGCGGGCGGCGCCGATGAAGATCTCCATCTGCTCACGCACGACGGGCTGGCCGATGTAGTCATCCAGCCGGGTCGGGCGGATGGCGCGGTCTATGAGCTCTTCCTGCGGCTTGCCGCGGGCGGTGACGAGGCGGTCGGATTCTATGGTCATGGTCTGCTCGCGGCCCCGTTCACGGTTTCATCAGGCCTTTCAGGGCGGCGCGCACCAGCTCCGCCGTCTCGGCGTGGCTGCCGGCCACGGCCTTGACCGCGCGCTGCGCCTCGGCCGGCTTGTAGCCCAGCGCCACCAGCGCGCTCTCGGCTTCTTCCTCCGGGCTGGCCGGGTCGGCGGCCAGGGGCAGGGCGGGCGTCGCCGCGCCTTTCTTCACCAGGCGTATGCTGTCGGCCTTGCCGAGCTTGTCGCGCAGTTCGATGACCAGGCGCTCGGCGGTCTTCTTGCCCACGCCCGGCACCTTGGTCAGCAGGGCCACGTCCTCGCGCGCGATGCAGTCGCGCAGGCTGTCCACCTCCATGCCGGAGAGCAGCGCCAGCGCCAGCTTGGGGCCGACGCCACTGACCTTGATGAGGATGCGGAACACCTGCAGGGCGTCGCGGTCGTGGAAGCCGAAGAGCTGGTGGGCGTCCTCGCGCACGCTGAGGTGTGTCCACAGCGTCACGGTCTCGCCGAGCGCGGGCAGCTGGTAGTAGGTGGTGAGGGGAACATCGGCCTCGTAGCCGACACCGTTCACATCGACCACGACATGGGGAGCGAGCTTTTCGATCAGGGTGCCGTGCAGGCGAGCAATCATGCCGTTTTCCTGGCCCTCGCGCGGCGGGGCATGGCTGGTCTTGTTGTCTAGCGCCCGCGTCCGCGACGCAGGCCGGTGACCGCCATTCTACTCAGGTTGGCGCCGGCGTGGGCATGGCAAATCGCGGCGGCGAGGGCGTCGGCGGCATCGGCCTGGGGGGCGTGTTCGAGGTTGAGCAGGCGCGTGACCATGTGCTGCACCTGGCTCTTCTCGGCGGCGCCGGTGCCGACCACGGCGAGCTTGATCTGGCGCGCGCCGTACTCGTGCACGCGCACGCCCTGGCTGACCAGGGCGGCGATGGCGGCGCCGCGGGCCTGGCCCAGCTTGAGCGCGGAGTCGGCGTTGCGGGAGAGGAAGACCTGCTCGACGGCGGCCTCGGTCGGCTGCCAGCGCCGGATGATCTCGCTGACGCCGGCGAAGATGGTCTGTATGCGCTCCGGCAGCGGCTGTTCCGTGTCCATGCGGATGCAGCCGCTGTCGAGATAGCGCCAGTCCCGGCCATCCTGGGCGATGACGCCGTAGCCGGTGACGCGGGAGCCGGGGTCTATGCCGAGGATGATGCTCATGTGGCCTGGCTCCGGCGCTCGCCCTTACTTGTCCAGGGCCGCCATGACCTCATCGCTGAAGCTGGCGTTGGTGTAGACGTTCTGCACGTCGTCCAGGTCTTCCAGCATGTCGATCATCTTCATGATCTTCTCGGCCTGCTCGACATCGGTGACGTCGGCTTCGGTCGAGGCCTTCATGGTGACTTCCGCGCTCTCGGCCTTGAGGCCGGCGGCTTCCAGCGCGTCGACGACGGCGCCGAAGGATTCCGGCGTGGTCACGACAATGAAGCCGTCATCGCTTTCGACGTCATCGGCGCCGGCTTCCAGCGCGACTTCCATCAGCCTGTCCTCGTCGGTGCCGGCGGGGAAGCTGATCTCGCCGCGCTTGGCGAACAGATAGGCGACCGAGCCGCTGGTGCCGAGGTTGCCGCCGTTCTTGCCGAAGGCGTGGCGGACTTCGGCGACGGTGCGGTTGACGTTGTCGGTCATGGTCTCGACCAGCACGGCCACGCCGCCGACGCCATAACCCTCGTAGGTCAGTTCGTCGAGCTTCTTGTCATCCTCGCCGCCGGCGCCGCGCTGGATGGCGCGGTTGACGACATCACGGCTCATGTTCGCGCCCAGGGCCTTGGCGACGATGGCGCGCAGACGCGGGTTGTCGGCCTCGATCGGGCCGCCCATGCGCGCGGCCACGGTGATTTCACGGATGAACTTGGTGAACACCTTGCCCTTGGAGGCGTCCTGACGGGCCTTGCGGTGCTTGATGTTGGCCCACTTGCTGTGACCTGCCATGTGCTCAGGCCTCCTTCTTCGCTTCTTCGCGCAGGCGTATGCCCAGCTCGCGCAGCTGCTTGTTCTCGACCGGGGCCGGCGCGTGCGTCATCAGGCACTCGGCGGTCTTGGTCTTGGGGAAGGCGATGACATCGCGGATCGAGGTCGCGCCGGTCATCAGCATGACCAGGCGATCGAGGCCGAAGGCCAGGCCGCCGTGGGGCGGGGCGCCGTACTTGAGCGCGTCGAGCAGGAACTCGAACTTCTCGTTGGCTTCCGCCTCGCTGATGCCGAGCGCCTCGAACACGGCCTTCTGCATCTCCATGTTGTAGATGCGCAGCGAGCCGCCGCCCAGCTCGGTGCCATTGAGCACCATGTCGTAGGCGACCGACAGGGCCGCGCCCGGATCGGTCTTGAGCAGGCTGACGTCGCACTTGGGCAGGGTGAACGGGTGGTGGACGGAGGTCCACTGGCCGTCATCGACTTCCTCGAACATCGGGAAGTCCACGACCCAGAGGGGAGCCCATTCGCAGGTGAGCAGCTTGAGGTCGTGGCCGAGGCGGACGCGCAGGGCGCCCATGGCGTCGTTGACGACCTTGGCCTTGTCGGCGCCGAAGAAGATCAGGTCGCCGTTCCGCGCGCCGGTGCGCTCGATGATGGCGGCCAGGGCCTCGTTCGGCAGGAACTTGACGATCGGCGACTGCAGGCCGCTGCCTTCGCCGTTGTGGATGTTCGAGACATCGTTGACCTTGATGTAGGCCAGGCCCTTGGCGCCGTAGATGCCGACGAACTTCGTGTACTCGTCGATCTGGCTGCGCGGCATGGCGTTGCCGCCCGGCACCTTGAGCGCCACGACGCGACCCTTGGGGTCCTTGGCCGGGCCGGCGAAGACCTTGAACTCGATGCTCTGCAGCAGGTCGGCGACATCGACCAGCTCCATCGGGATGCGCAGGTCGGGCTTGTCGGAGGCGAAGCGGCGCATGGCCTCGCCGTAGGTCATGCGCGGGAAGGCGTCGAACTTCACGCCGAGCAGCTGGTCGAACAGCTGGACCACCATCTTCTCGGTGATGGCCATGATCTCTTCATCGGACAGGAACGAGGTCTCGATGTCGATCTGGGTGAATTCCGGCTGGCGGTCGGCGCGCAGGTCCTCGTCGCGGAAGCACTTGGCGATCTGGTAGTAACGGTCGAAGCCGGAGACCATGAGCAGCTGCTTGAACAGCTGCGGCGACTGCGGCAGGGCGAAGAAGCTGCCCGGCTGGGTGCGCGAGGGCACCAGGTAGTCGCGCGCGCCCTCGGGCGTGGCGCGGGTCAGGATGGGCGTCTCGACGTCGAGGAAGCCGTTGTCGTCCAGGTAGTTGCGGATCAACGAGGTGACCTTGGAGCGGAAGCGCATGCGCTCCAGCATCTCCGGACGGCGCATGTCGAGGAAGCGGTACTTCAGGCGGACTTCCTCGCCGACATTGCCGAAGTCGTCGTTGAGCGGGAAGGGCGGCGTCTCGGCCTGGGCGAGGATCTCGATGTCCTTGCCCAGCACCTCGATCTGGCCGGTCGGCATGTTCGCGTTCTCGGTGCCGGCGTAGCGCTGGCGCACGCGGCCGGTGACCTTGAGCACGAATTCAGAGCGCGACTTGTCGGCCAGCGCGAACGCCTCGGGCGTGTCCGGATCGATCACCACCTGCACCAGGCCCTCGCGGTCGCGCATGTCGAGGAAGATGACGCCGCCATGGTCGCGGCGGCGGTGCACCCAGCCGCACAGGGTCACGGTCTGGTCGATGTGGGATTGATTGAGACTGCCGCAGTAGTGACTACGCATGATGCCGGTATCCGATTCGTGTGAAGCGTCGAGTGTTGCGCCAGGGCGAGCTGGCCGAGCAAGCCGGCAAGTATAGCCTCGACGGCAAATCCCTGAGAACCATCGGTGAACTATCTTCCGCCCTCTTTACAGCCGAAAAATCTTGGCGTACATAGCGCCGGAAGAGGGAAATATCCTCATGCTCGTCATGTCCTTGGTCTGGCTGGTGGCCGTCGGAGGGGTGAACGTTGGAAGAAGGATTTCTTGAAGACAGCGCGGACGCGGAAGGCGGCGATGATGCCTCCAGGGCGCAGGCCGCCAAGAACGCCCTGCTCAAGCGCCGCCTGCTCGATGATGTCATCGAGGAGCGCCGCCTGAACCGCCGGCTGCGCGACTACAACTTCGACCTGGACGATGAATAAGCTTCCATTTTGTCCTGATTAGCGGGCGCTTCCCTATGCTTGCCGGAGTCTGATGGGCATAATGGCCCGGCCCCGGTGGATAACCACACCATTCATATTCATACAAGGAATACTGTCATGGCCATCGAACTGCCTGCCCTGCCTTACGAAAGCACCGCGCTGGAACCGTACATCACGGCCCACACCCTGAGCTTCCATCACGGCAAGCACCACAACGCCTACGTCGTGAACCTGAACAACCTGATCAAGGGCTCCGATCTGGAGAGCGCCAGCCTGGAGGCCATCATCAAGGCTTCCGCCGGCGACGCCGCCAAGGCCGGCATCTTCAACAACAGCGCCCAGGTCTGGAACCACACGTTCTACTGGAACAGCATGAAGCAGAACGGCGGTGGCCTGCCGACCGGCGCCATCGCCGCGAAGATCGATGCCGACTTCGGTTCCTACGAGAAGTTCGTCGAGGCCTTCAAGACCGCCGCCACCACGCAGTTCGGCTCGGGCTGGGCCTGGCTGGTCGTCGGCGCCGACGGCAGGCTGGCGGTGACCAAGACCGGCAACGCCGACACCCCGATCGTGCACGGCCAGAAGCCGCTGATCACCATCGACGTGTGGGAGCACGCCTACTACCTGGACTTCCAGAACCGTCGTCCGGACTACATCACGACCTTCCTCGACAAGCTCGTGAACTGGGATTTCGCCAACGCCAACCTGGCCGGCTGATTTCCCGGCGGTGGCCGCCTGCCGGGCGGCCGCTGGCGGAAAACAGGAATGAAGAGGGCGCCTGCGGGCGCCCTTTTTGTTTTGGCGATCTTGCGACAGTGATAATCGTGC
>Ga0222424_100787_pt1 | contig 11240 bp, 9 predicted proteins | sample 2B2ome_FD_182468 | JGI IMG/M metagenome (GOLD analysis project Ga0222424, IMG submission 182468) | Enriched microbial communities from leaf-cutter ant dump, University of Wisconsin, Madison, United States - 2B200A (version 2) | ecosystem: Environmental > Terrestrial > Nest > Insects nest > Nest...
TGCAACACCATGGCGGCGGTGGCCGGCGAGGCCGTGCGCGAACGTTCCCCGGTGCCCGTGCTGGATGTCATCGACGCCGGCGCGCGCGCGGCGGTGGATATCAGCCGCAAGGGCATCGGCGTGATCGGCACGCCGACCACGGTCAACTCCAACGCCTACGCGCGCAGCATCCACGCGCTCAATCCCGACCTGCACGTGTATTCCCAGGCCTGTCCGCTGTTCGTGCCCCTGGTCGAGGAGGGCTGGCTGGACCACGAGGTGACGCGCCTGACCGCGCGCGAATACCTGAAGCCGGCGCTGGTCGAGCAGATCGACGCGCTGGTGCTGGGCTGCACGCACTATCCGCTGCTCAAGCCGCTGCTGCAGGATGTCGCCGGGCCGGAAATACGCCTGGTCGATTCGGCCATCACCATCGCCGAGCAGACGGCGCGTGTGCTGGGTGAGATGGACATGCGCAACCCGCAGCGGCAGGAGCCGCGCTATGAGTATGTCGTGACCGATGTGCCGCTGCGCTTCCAGGCCATAGGCAGCCGTTTCCTCGGCCGCGAGTTCAAGCATGTCGAGCAGGTGCGCTGGTGACGGGGCGCTCGACCTGACAGTCACGCTGAGGGCTCATTTGTCACACCATATCCCGTAGAATGCGCCTGCTTTTCAACCAGGTCCGGGGGTCGTGGTGTCGGCGCAGCGCAGTGAAGTCTGGTCATCCCTGTCTCATCATCTGTGGGATGTCATTGTCATCGGCGGCGGGATCTCCGGTGCCGGCGTGGCGCGCGAGGCCGTCCGGCGGGGCCTCAAGACCCTGCTGATCGAGCAGGTCGACTACAGCTGGGGCACCTCCAGCCGCTCCTCCAAGATGGTCCATGGCGGCCTGCGCTACATCGCCCAGGGCGAGGTGCTGCTGACCTGGCATTCGCTGACCGAGCGCGAGCGCCTGCTGCGCGAGGCGCCGGGACTGGTCGAGCGCATGGGCTATTTCTTCGCGCATTTCCGCGGCGCCTTCCCCGGTCGCTGGCCGTTCCGCGCCCTGGTCTCGGTCTATGACTTCCTGGCCCGCGTGCGCGACTACCGCTATTTCCCCGCCGACAAGTTCCTGCGCCTGATCCCGGGTTACCGGAGCAACGGCCTCACCGGCGCTTCGCGCTACACCGACGCGCTCACCGACGATTCCCGCCTGGTCCAGCGCGTCCTCGACGAGGCGGTGGCTGACGGCCTGACCATGATCAACTACGTCAAGGCTTCCGACCTGATCATGGCGGGTGGTCGTGTCGGCGGGCTGCGCCTGGATGACAAGGTCAGCGGCGCGCAGATCCTGGTCACCGCGCGCGCGGTCATCAACGCCACCGGCGCTTGGGCCGACCGCCTGCGCCGCCGCCTCGTCGACGAGGTGCGCGTGCGGCCGCTGCGCGGCAGCCACCTGGTGCTGCCGGCCGGACGCCTGCCGCTGCGCGAGGCGGTGATCTGCAACCACCCGGACGACGGCCGAGTCATGTTCATCTACCCCTGGGAGGGGAGGACCATCGTCGGCACCACCGACCTGGATCATCGCGCGGACATGGACATCGAGGCCGCCATCCAGCCGGAGGAGGTGACCTACCTGCTGCGTGGCGCCAACGACAAGTTCCCGCAGGCCGGGCTGACCGAGGCCGATGTCATCGCCACCTTCTCCGGCGTGCGTCCGGTGGTCGCCGCCGGCGATGGCAGCGATCCTTCCCGGGAGAGCCGTGGCCACATGGCCTGGGACAACAACGGCCTGATCACGGTCACCGGCGGCAAGCTCACCACGTTCCGCCTGATCGCGCTGGACGCGCTCAGGCTGGCCGCGCCCTATCTCGGCGTGACCGTGGAGGACGACCGCAAGCCGGTGTTCGTCGCGCCCAATCCGGGCATGGCGCCCGAGTGGCTGGCGCCGGACGTGTTCGCCCGCCTGGTCGCCCGCTTCGGCATCCGCACGCGCCAGTTCCTCGACGAGATGCCGCGCGTCGAGATGGTCCCGGTGGCCGACACCGCCACGCTGCTGGCCGAGCTGCGCTGGGCCTGCCGGCACGAGCAGGTGGTGCATCTGGACGACCTCATGCTGCGCCGCGTCCGTCTCGGCCTGCTGCTGCCGGAGGGCGGCCTGGATGATGTGCCGGGGCTGGACGGCATGCTCAGGCAGGAGCTGGGCTGGAGCGCCCGGCGCGTCGCCGACGAGCGTGTACGCTATCTCGATATCTGGCGGCGTTATTATCATTTGCCTGACTGAGGCGCCCGCCTGTCCGAGTTGGAGGAAACGTCCATGCTGAATGTCCGCGTGTCCGCGCCCGTGCTGGTCGTCGTGCTGGCGGCCGCCCTGGTCGCCTGTGTCAGCACCACGCGCCAGGGGGTCACCGGCATCAGCCGTTCGCAGCTCATGCTGGTGTCCAGCGCGCAGGCCGATTCGGCGGCGCTGCAGAGCTATCGCGGCGAGGTCGACAAGGCGCGCCAGGCGAGCACGCTCAACACCGACACGGCCAACCTGGAGCGCATACGCCGCATCGCCGACCGCCTGATTCCGCAGGTCGCGGTGTTCCGCCCGGATGCCGTGAACTGGCAGTGGGAAGTCAACCTGCAGACCAAGGACGAGCTCAACGCCTACTGCGCCTCGGGCGGCAAGATCATGTTCTTCACCGGCATCATCACCCGGCTCAAGCTGACGGATGACGAGATCGCCGCCATCATGGGCCACGAGATGGCGCACGCGCTGCGCGAGCACGGTCGCGAGCGCATGTCGCAGAGCGTGGCGCAGGAGGTCGGCATGAATGTCATCGCCGCCGCCACCGGCATGTCCTCCGGCGGCGCGCAGATGATGCAGACCGCCGCGCAGCTGGCGCTGACCCTGCCGCACAGCCGGGGTCAGGAGTCGGAGGCCGACATCATCGGGCTGGAGCTGCTGGCGCGCGCCGGCTACAACCCGAACGCGGCGGTCGCGCTCTGGCAGAAGATGGCGCAGGCCGGCGCCGGCGGCGGTCCGACCTTCCTCAGCACCCACCCGTCCGGGCCGCAGCGCATCCAGAGCCTGCAGGTGTCCATCCCCAAGGTCATGCCGTTGTATGAGCAGGCGCGACGCAGTCCGGCGGCAGCGCGGCAGGTCGTTCCGCGTAGCTGATCAGCGATCATTTGCCGTAGTAGAGGTGGACAGCGCGCTGGTAGCGAATGGCGCGCCGAGCCAGAAAGATAAGCCCGCGCAGACGGGTAGGTCGTGGGAAAACCGTCAAACGCCATGGATGGCGTTTGCGAGCCTACAAGGACGTATTCACGGCGTGTTTTCCCACGACCTACCCGTCTGCGCGGGCGTCTCTCTATGACCGTTACTTCTCGAACCAGGTCAGCGCCTGCGTCGGCACATCCGTGATGATGGCATCCACGCCCATGTCGGCCAGTGCCTGCGCGCGTTCGCGGGTGTTGACGGTCCAGGTGGAGACGTACAGGCCGGCTTCATGCGCGGCGGCGACCAGCTCAGGCGTGCAGCGGGCCTGATGCGGGCCCAGCGACGTGCAGCCCAGGGCCAGCGCGCTGGCGACGGGGTCGCCGCTGAAGTCCTCCTCGAACAGGAAGCCGCGTGGGATGTGCGGGGCGGCGTCGCGGATGCCCATGAGATAGCGCGGGTTGAACGAGGTGGTGCGGGCGCGGCCTGCCAGGCCATGGCGTTCCCACAGCGCCGGCAGGCGGGCTATGACGGCGGCCTCGTCCTCGCTGGTGCGGGCCTTGACCTCCAGTTCGAGGTGGTCGAAGTCCGGCAGCAGGGCCAGCACGTCCTCCAGGCGTGGCACGCCCTCGCTGACAGGCCAGTCGGGAAAGGCCTTGTGGCAGGCGTCGAGGCCGGCCAGCCCGGTGGCGAGGTGCTCGCCGACGTTGCCCCGGCCCGAGGTGGTGCGCTCCAGGTCGGCGTCATGGATGATGACCAGCTTGCCGTCGGCGCTGACCTGTATGTCGAATTCGACCGCGCGCACGCCGAGGTCGCGCAGGTGGCGGAATCCGCCCAGGGTGTTCTCCGGGGCTTCGCGGCGCGCGCCGCGGTGGCCGATGATCTTCATGTCTGCCGTCTCGCCTTGTTGTCATCGCCAGTGTAGCCATGAACGTGAATGTCGTGTGACGCCCGGCGACAGCTGTGCTCTAATCCGGCCATTCACCTGATGTCCCCGCCCTATGTTCAAGCCACTTTCTGTCTTCATCGGCCTGCGCTACACACGAGCGCACCGGCGCGAGCGCTTCATCTCCTTCATGTCGCTCAGCTCCATGATCGGCCTCATGCTCGGTGTCGCAGTGCTGATCACCGTGCTCTCGGTCATGAACGGCTTCGACCGCGAGCTCAAGCAGCGCATCCTCGGCATGGTGCCGCAGGCCACGCTGACCTCGACCGAACCCATGGGCAACTGGCAGAAGCTGGTCGAGATCGCGGAAAAGACGCCGGGCGTGGTCGCGGCGGCGCCCATGACCCAGGTGCAGGGCATGCTCACCGCCAACGGCCAGGTCAGCGGGGCCATGATCACGGGCATCGCGCCGGCGCTGGAGAAGCAGGTGTCCATCCTGCCCCGGTACATGGTCGATGGCACCATGGACAGCCTGCGTGACGGCGAGTTCGGCATCGTGCTCGGTCGTCAGCTCGCCAGCGGCCTGGGCCTGCGCATCGGCGATCCGGTCACGCTGGTGCTGCCCGAGGCCACGCTCAGCGCGGCCGGGGTCATCCCGCGCTTCAAGCGTTTCACCGTGACCGGCATCTTCAAGGTCGGCGCCGAGGTCGACGGCATGCTGGCCTATGTCCACTACGCCGACGCCGGGCGTCTGCTGCGCATCGGCGACAAGGTCCAGGGCGTGCGCCTCAAGGTCGATGACCTGTTCCAGGCGCGCGCCATCAACGAGGGCCTGCTCGCGCGCCTGCCGCCGTTCTTCTACGGCTCGGACTGGACGCAGACCCAGGGCAACCTGTTCAACGCCATCAAGATGGAAAAGGCCATGATGTCGCTGCTGCTGCTGCTGATCGTGGCGGTGGCGTCCTTCAACATCGTCTCCAGCCTGGTCATGGTGGTCAACGACAAGAAGTCCGACATCGCCATCCTGCGCACGCTGGGCGCGACGCCGGGCATGATCCAGCGCATCTTCCTGGTGCAGGGCACGGCGGTCGGCTTCGGCGGCACCATCGCCGGGGTCGCGCTGGGCGTGCTGCTGTCGCTCACCGTGAGCGATCTCGCCCTGTTCTACGAGCGGGTGTCCGGCGTGCATCTGTTCGATGCCTATTTCGTCAACTACCTGCCTTCCCATCTGGACTGGGGTGATGTGCTCTGGGTCAGCCTGACCGCGTTCGGGCTGAGCTTCCTGGCCACCATCTACCCCGCGCGCCAGGCCGGCAGGGTGCAGCCGGCGGAGGCCTTGCGCTATGAGTGATCAGGTCATGACGGATGTCGTGCTGCGGGCCGAGGGGCTGCGCCAGAGCTTCCGCGAGGGGCCGCAGGCCCTGCAGGTGCTCAATGGCGTCAGTTTCGCCGTGAACCGGGGCGAGCGCGTGGCCATCATCGGCCGCTCGGGGTCGGGCAAGACCACGCTGCTGCATCTGCTGGGCGGACTGGAGAAGCCGACGGAGGGGCATGTCCGCCTGCTGGAGCACGACTTCAGCGGGGCGGGAGAGGCCGAGCGCAGCCGTCTGCGCAACCGCCACATGGGCTTCGTCTACCAGCTGCATCATCTGCTGCCGGAGTTCACCGCGCTGGAGAATGTCGCGCTGCCGGTAGTGCTGGGCGGCGGCGAGGTCGCCGAGGCGGAGGCGGCGGCGGCCGAGCTGCTGCGCCGGGTGGGCCTGGGCGAGCGCATGGACCACAAGCCGGCCGAGCTGTCCGGCGGCGAGCGTCAGCGCGTGGCGCTGGCGCGCGCGCTGGTGACGCGCCCGGCCGTGGTGCTGGCCGACGAGCCCACCGGGAACCTCGACCGCGACACGGCGGAGAGCATCCACCAGCTCATCGTCGAGCTGAACGAGTCGCTGGGCACCAGCTTCGTCATCGTCACCCACGAGGAGCGCCTGGCCGCGCTCGCGCACCGGCGCCTGCGCATGGAAAGGGGCGTGCTGGCCGAGCTCGCCTGAGGTCTGATCAGACCGTCCGCCGGGCCGCGCGCGCCCGCCAGGCCCGCACCACATGCCAGCGCCAGTACAGGCGCATGAGCACATAGCCCGTGCCGCCCAGCAGCGCGCCGGTCGCCAGGCAGCCAATGAGGAAGGTGCGCAGGTGCAGGCCCGGCGTCGCCGGCTGTCCTTCGGCGCCCAGGCCTGCCATGTGCGCCAGCAGCGCGCGTATCCCCTCCATGTCCAGCACCGGCGCGCCGGTCAGCCAGCTGCCGACCAGCCAGGACAGGTACATGCAGGGCAGCAGGGTGAGCGGATTGGTGAGCCAGACCAGGACCATGGTCACCGGCAGATTGACGCGGAAGGCGAGCGCGCCCAGGGCCGCCGGCACCATTTGCAGCGGCATGGGCAGAAAGGCGCAGAACAGGCCCCAGGCCACGGCGCCCGAGGCCGAGCGGCGGTTCAGGTGCCAGATGCTGGGATCGCGCAGACGGTCGCCCAGGAAGCCCAGCGAGCGGGCGGCCATGATCTTGTCCGGATCTGGCAGATAGCGTTTCAGCAGGGCTTTCGGCATGTCGTGGTCCGTGGTCGTCTCCGGGGCCGGCGTCTTGCCGGCCAGCCGGATGGCGGGGGCTAGTCTACACTGACAGGGGAATGGGGCGGCATCGGGCACAGGGAGCGTGACCGCATGGAGGCATTCCTCTGGGGCTGGGTGGCGGGAGTGGCGTCGCTGCTCTGGCGCGAACGGCTGGATGATGGCTGGCTGGGATCGGGACTGCTGGTCGTGGCCGGCAGCCTGCTGGTATCGCGTGCCTTGTCGGTCGCCGTGCCGGCTCGTCTGCTGGTGTCCGCCGCGGCCGGTCTGCTGCTGGGTGTGCAATTGTCCGCCCAGGTCGCGCAGGCGCAGCTGGACGCCTGGCTGCCGGCGGACTGCGAGGGCAGGACGCTGAGTGCCCGCGGCACGGTGGTCGGCCTGCCCGAGCCGACGGCGGCGGGCGGGCTGGCCTTCCGCTTCCGCCCTGATGCCGGGGAGTGTGTCGTGGCCCCCGCGCTCTGGCAGCTCAGCCTGCGCGATCCGGTGGCGCCGCGCCCGGGCGAGCGCTGGCGGCTGAGCGCGCGCCTGAAGCGTCCGCAGGGTAACCAGAATCCCGGCGGCTTCGATGGCGAGCGCTGGTGGCATCAGGAGCGGGTCACGGCCACGGGCTGGGCGACCGGCGCGCGGCGCCTGGCGGTCGCGCCGGCCTCGCTCGACGGACTGCGCTGGCGGATACGGCAGATGCTGCTGTCCCGGTTTCCGCAGCAGCCTTCGGCGGGCACCGTGCTGGCCCTGCTCACCGGAGACCGCGTCGGCATTCCGCCGGAGTCCTGGGCGCGCTACGCACGCACGGGCGTGACGCACCTGGTCGCCATTTCCGGCGTGCACATCACCATGATCGCCTGGCTGACCGGCTGGCTGGCGCGTCGCTGCTGGCTGCGCTGGCCCGCCGCCGCGACCCGTGTGCCGGCGGCGCGCATCGCGGGTGTCGCCGGCTGGCTGGCCGCCTGCGGTTATGGCGCGCTCGCCGGCATGGGCCTGCCGACGCAGCGCACCCTGCTCATGCTGGGGCTGCTGGTGCTGGCGCGCTGGCTGCCCGGCGAGTATCCCGGCCGGCTGATCCTGCTGATGGCGCTGTCGGTGGTGCTGGCCGTCGATCCGCTGGCGGTGCATTCGGTCGGGCTCTGGCTGTCCTTCGCGGCGGTGGCCCTGCTCATGGCCGGGGGCATGGCGCCGGGCGAGGAGGGCGGCTGGCGCGCGGCCCTGCGCGCGCAATGGCTGGCCACCTGGGGGCTGCTGCCGCTGACGCTGGCCCTGTTCGCCCGGGTCAGCTGGATCAGCCTGCCGGTCAATCTGCTCGCCATTCCCTGGGTCACGTTCGCCATCGTGCCGCTGGCCATGCTGGGCCTTATTCTGCAGCCGCTGCACGCCGGGCTGGGAGAGCTGGCTTGGCAGGGCGCGGTCCTGCTGATGACCTGGCTGGACGACCTGCTGTCGCGGGCGTCGTCCTGGCCTGGCGCAGCCAGCGAACTGGCGCTGCCCGGCGTCAGCGTCATCTGGCTGGCGCTGGCCTGCGGCCTGATGCTGATGCCGAGAGCCCTGCCCGGGCGGGCGCTGATCCTGCTGCCGTTGCTGGCGGTGATCTGGCCGCAGCCGGCGCTGTCGCCGGGGCAGATGCGGCTGACCGTGCTCGATGTCGGCCAGGGGTTGTCCGTGCACATCCGCACGGCGGGGCATGACCTGCTCTTCGACACCGGGCCGCCCATGGGCAGCAGGGCGGATGCCGGGGATCGCGTCATCCTGCCGTATCTGCGCTGGTGGGGTGTGCGCGCGCTGGATCTCCTGCTGCTCAGCCATGATGACCTGGACCACACCGGCGGCGCGGGTTCGCTGCTGCGCGGGCTGCCCGTGCGCCGGCTGCTGGGCGTCTGGCCGTCCACGCTGGCGGACTGGGCGCCGGTGCGGCGTCCGGCCATGGCGCCCTGCCGCGCCGGGCAGTCCTGGACCTGGGACGGCGTCCGTTTCGACATCCTCTGGCCCGGACCGGCGCTGCTGGATGGAGACAACAACCGTTCCTGTGTGCTCCGGGTCGAGGCCATGGGGCAGGTGGCGCTGATTCCCGGCGATCTGGAGGCGCCGGGCGAGCGGGCGCTGCTGGCCGGAGACGCCGGGCGTCTGCGCGCCGATCTGCTGGTGCTGGGGCACCATGGCAGCCGCACGTCGAGCACGGCCGCCTTCCTGCGCGCGGTGCGTCCGCGCGAGGTCATCGCCGCCGTCGGCTACCGCAACCGCTACCGGCATCCTGCGCCGGTGGTGGTGCGCCGGCTGGCGGCCATGGCCATTCCAGGCTGGCGCACGGATGCCACCGGCGCCCTGCGCTATGACTTCCTGCGCCCCGGCGAGTTTCCGCAGGTCCGGCGCTGGCGACAGGAGCGGGCGCGTTACTGGCTGCTGCCTGTCACTCCGGCGGGCCAGCCGGGCGGGCGGGACTTGTCAATGCTTGGCGCTCTGCCGGCGTTCCCGTAGAGTAGCGCCCATAGTTAGAGGAGTACTGCCCGTGTGGGAGATGGTGAAATCCGGTGGCTGGCTGATGCTGCCCCTTGTGCTGGCTTCCATCCTGGCGCTGGCCATCATTCTCGAACGGGCATGGACCCTGCGCAGCCGCCGTGTCGCGCCGCCTGACCTGCTGGCGGATGTCTGGACCCAGCTGCAGGCCGGCGCGCTCAAGGGCGATGCCCTGAAGCGCCTGCGCGACGGCTCGCCGCTGGGCGCGCTGCTGGCCGCCGGCCTGGTCAACGCCCGCCACGGCCGCGCCATCATGAAGGAAAGCATAGAGGACGCCGCCTCGGGCGTGGTCCTGGAGCTGGAACGCTACCTGTCGCTGCTCGGCACCATCGCGCTGATCTCGCCGCTGCTCGGCCTGCTGGGCACGGTGGTGGGCATCATCGAGGCCTTCCTGGTGGCTTCCTCGGGCGGCCTGGGCGACCCCACGGCGCTGGCCGGCGGCATCTCCAAGGCGCTGGTGACCACGGCTGGCGGCATCTTCGTCGCCATTCCGGCCATGATCATGCACCGCTACTACCTGCGTCACATCACCATGCTCACCGTGCGCATGGAGCAGCAGGCGGTCAAGCTGGTCGACATGCTGCATGGCGACCGCGAAGTCGACATCCGCGAGGAGGGCGCGTGAAGTTCCGCCGTCCCGCCCAGGATCCGTTGGAGCTCAATCTCACGCCATTGATTGACTGCCTGCTGTTCCTGATCGTGTTCTTCATGCTCTCCACCACTTTCAGCAAGACCAGCAAGCTGCAGATCCAGCTGCCCAAGGCGGACGCCTCGGTGGCGGCCGGCAAGGCGAGGGCGCTGGAGGTCTCCGTGGATGCCCGCGGCCAGTACGCGGTCAACGGCAAGCTGGTCTCCGGCAAGGACGCGGCCGCGCTGCGCGAGGCCATCGTCGCGGTCACCGCCGGCAAGCGCGACCTGCCATTCATCATCTCCGCCGACGGCACGGCGCCGCACCAGTCCGTGGTGACGGTCATGGACATCGCCGGTCAGCTCGGTTTCCGCAATCTCGGCATCGGCACGCGTGACGCACCATCCGCCAAGCCGCACTGAAAAGGCCCATCATGACCACTCCTTCCGTTGACAGCTGGACATCCTACAAGCGGCTGCTCGGCTATACCCGCCGCTACTGGAAGCTGTTCGCGCTGGCCGTGGTCGGCTTCATCGCCAACGCCCAGACCGAATGGGCGGCCGCGCAGCTGCTCAAGTACATCATCGAGGCCATCCAGCATGGCGACCAGAGTGCCAAGAGCCTCTTCCCGGCGCTGCTGGTGGCGCTGATCTTCGTGCGTGGCGTGACCAGCTTCGCGGGCACCTATTTCATGGCCATGGTGTCGCGCAATGTCGTCTACGCGCTGCGCATGGACCTGTTCGACAAGCTGCTGGTGCTGCCGGCGCGCTACTACCATGACAATTCGCCGGGGCACATCGCCGCCAAGCTGCTCTACAACGTCGAGCAGGTGACGGCCGCCGCGTCGGAGGCGCTCAAGACCATCGTGCGCGAAGGCGCCATCGTCATTGGCCTGTTCGGCTATCTGTTCTACACCAACTGGCGCCTGACCATGCTGCTGCTCGTGGTCGGCCCCGTGGCCGCCGGCCTGGTGCGCATCGCCAGCAAGCGCCTGCGCAAGCTGGCCGTGCGCATACAGAACGCCATGGGCGACGTGAACCACATCGCCAACGAGACCATCAACGGCTACCAGGTGGTCAAGACCTATGGCGGCGAGGCCTACGAGCGCTCCCGCTTCGACCGGGCGTCGATGGAGAGCCTGAAGCAGGGCATGAAGATGGTCGTCACCAGCGGCATCAACACGCCGCTGGTGCAGCTGCTGATGTCGGTCGCCATGGCCGGCGTGATCTGGATCGCGCTGCGCCCGGATGTCATGGGCGGCACCTCGCCGGGCGAGTTCGTCGCCTACATCACCGCCGGCGGCCTGCTGGCCAAGCCGATCAAGGCCCTGACCGAGGTCAACGAGAAGCTGCAGCGCGGCATCTCGGCGGCGCAGTCGGTGTTCGATATCCTCGATGAAACGCCCGAGCCGCCGGGCGGCTCCCGTCACATCGACCGGCTCC
>Ga0222424_100788_pt1 | contig 11193 bp, 9 predicted proteins | sample 2B2ome_FD_182468 | JGI IMG/M metagenome (GOLD analysis project Ga0222424, IMG submission 182468) | Enriched microbial communities from leaf-cutter ant dump, University of Wisconsin, Madison, United States - 2B200A (version 2) | ecosystem: Environmental > Terrestrial > Nest > Insects nest > Nest...
ACGGTTACCACTCAGTATGTGATCATCGAGGATTTTTTTCCAACAATACTGGAACTGGCGGGTGTAAAAACATATAAAACAGTACAGCAGCTGGATGGAAGGAGCTTTGTACCCCTGCTGAAAAACCCGGAGCTAAAGGACGCTACCCGCGACCTGGTATGGCATTATCCCAACAAATGGCAAAATGCCGGTGGCCCGGGTATCAACTATTTCAGTGCCATCCGCAGGGGCAACTGGAAGCTGGTATACAGCATGCGCACCGGCAAAACGGAACTGTATAACCTGAAGGAGGATATTGGTGAAGCTACCGATCTTTCGGCACAGCAGCCAGCGATAACCCGTGAGCTGCGGTCATTGCTTGGCCGGCGTTTAAAAGACTGGAACGCGCCTATGCCGGTGGATAAAAGAACAAACCAGCCGGTAGCAATACCCTGATGCCGGCACAACGATACTTTATTTTAAAAAAGCAACTATTTCTATCATGTACAAAATGATCCTGTTTTTTAGTGCCATGTTCCTGTGGAGCATTTCAGGGCTGTTTGGTCAGCAGCGCCCCAACGTGATCCTTATTTATGCGGACGACCTGGGCTTTGGCGATATCTCCTGTAACGGGGGCACGGGCATTCAAACGCCCCATATTGATAACCTGGCCAAACAGGGTATGCGCTTTACCAATGCCCATACCACATCCTCTACCTGTACGCCCTCGCGTTACGGGCTCATGACCGGTGAATACCCATGGCGCAGGAAGGGTACGGGTATTCTTCCCGGAGATGCAGCCCTGATCATTCCTACTGATAAAATAACGCTGCCAAAGGTATTTCAGCACGCCGGCTACGCAACGGGCCTTGTGGGCAAATGGCACCTTGGCCTGGGCAACACTGTAGAAAAGAACTGGAACCAGGAAATAAAACCCGGCCCCAACCAGGTTGGCTATCATTATTCATTCATCTTTCCTGCAACCGCAGACCGGGTGCCCACCGTGTTCCTGGAGAACCAGCTGGTGCTGAATATGGATCCCGGCGATCCCATCGAGGTAAATTATAAAACAAAGATCGGCACGGATCCCACAGGCAAAGAGCATCCGGAATTGCTGAAGCAGAAAGCCGATCCCCAGCAGGGGCATGACAATACCATCGTGAACGGTATTGGCCGCATCGGGTTTATGACGGGTGGTAAACTGGCCCGCTGGACGGATGAGGAGCTGAGCTTTACGTTTCTGGAAAAAGCGAAAGCATTTATACGGGAGCACAGACAAACCCCGTTCTTTCTTACGTATAACCTTACCGAGCCTCATGCACCGCGGATGCCTGCCACCATGTTCAAAGGTAAAAGCAAGCTGGGGTTAAGAGGCGATGCTATTCTGCAGCTGGACTGGGCTGTGGGTGAGATCTCAAAAGAGCTGAGGGACCTGGGCATTGACAAGAATACCCTCATTATCTTTAGCAGTGATAATGGCCCCGTGCTGAACGATGGCTATATGGACCGGGATGTGGAACTGAACGGTGATCACCGGCCGGCCGGTCCCTTTCGTGGGGGCAAATACAGCCTGCTGGAGGGGGGCACGCGGGTGCCCTTTATTATCAGCTGGCCGGCACGGATAAAGCCGGGTGTAAGCGATGCGCTGGTAGGACAAATAGACCTGCTGGCTTCGTTTGCCGGTTACTTCAGGCAGGCCCTGCCGGCAGGTAACGCGCCCGATAGCAGGAACCTGTGGGCCACGTTAACCGGGGCCGGTAAAAAAGGACGCGATCATCTTATAGAGCATTCCCGGATACTGGCCGTGGTAAAGGATGGCTGGAAGTACATTCCGGCTAATGATATACCTCCGTATTTTAAAGAAACGTATACAGAAACGGGAGGTTCAAAAACCGATCAGCTCTATAACCTGACAACGGATCCTGCAGAGAAAGATAATCTTGCAGCAACCCGTCCGGATAAGGTCAGGGAATTGCAGGCCCTGCTGGAAAAAGAAGCTGCCGGAGACGGAAAATAAATGATCCATACCGGTGCGCAGCCGGACCTTTAAAACGGAAATACACGTTATGATGATTAAAAGAATCGGGTTTTTACTGGTACTGTTTTCAGCAATGGCCGGCAGTCTTGCTGCACAACAGCGCCCCAATGTGATCCTTATTTATGCAGACGACCTTGGTTATGGAGACCTGGGCTGTTATGGTGCCACGGCGATCAAAACGCCCAATGTGGACGCACTGGCAGAACGTGGTCTTCGTTTTACGAACGGGCATACCTCTTCTGCTACCTGTACACCATCGCGCTATGCGCTGATGACCGGTGAATACCCGTGGCGGGAAAAGGGACATAATATTTTGCCCGGCGATGCTGCATTGATCGTGCCCACGGATAAACTAACCCTGCCAAAAGTATTTAAACAGGCGGGGTATAACACGGGCATTGTAGGTAAGTGGCACCTGGGTTTGGGCGACAGAACGGAAAAGGACTGGAATGCCCGGATAACACCGGGGCCGAATGAAACAGGGTTCGACTATTCCTTTATCTTTCCGGCTACTGCCGACAGGGTGCCCACCGTGTTTATGGAAAATGGCCGGGTTACGGGCCTGGATGCGGGGGACACCATTGTGGTAAATTATAAAACAAAAGTGGGGGATGAGCCAACCGGTCGTGAAAACCCCGGACTGCTGAAACTAAAGGCATCGCACGGACATGATTTTACCATTGTGAACGGCATTGGTCGTATCGGCTATATGACGGGGGGCAAACTGGCCCGCTGGACGGATGAAGAACTGGCCCCCACATTTCTGACAAAAGCCAAACAGTTTATCGAAAACAACAGAAACAAGCCATTTTTTCTTTATTATGCGCTCGCCGATATCCATGTGCCCCGGATGCCTGCTACCATGTTCAAAGGGAAAAGCAGCATGGGATTACGTGGTGATGCGATCCTGCAACTGGACTGGGCGGTTGGCGAAATTACCCGGCAGCTCAAAACACTTGGGCTGGATAAAAGCACTGTGATCATATTCAGCAGCGACAATGGCCCGGTACTGGATGATGGTTACCAGGATGGAGCTGTGGAACGGGTAGGGCAGCACAAACCCGCCGGCCCTTACCGCGGCTGGAAGACGGATTCTTATGAAGGAGGCACGCGGGTGCCCTTTATCATCTCCTGGCCCGGAAAAATAAAACCGGGTATTTCCCATGCAATGGTTAACCAGGTGGACCTGCTGGCCTCTTTTGCCGGCTATTTCAAAATACCGGTTCCGGAACGGGAGGCACCGGACAGTGAAGATCTGCTGAATGCCTTTACGGGAAAAGATCAGAAGGGAAGAGTGATCATGGTAGAAGAGGGATTTAATAACCTGGCCATAGTGAAAGATGGGTGGAAATACATTCCGGCATTCAGAAAACGGCCGGATGAACTTTTTCATCTTACCGTTGATCCCGGTGAAAAAACAAACCTGGCTGCGGAACATCCGGAGAAAATAGAAGAACTACAGCGTGCACTCCGGCAGATACAGGAAAAAAGATAGCATCGAGCATCCAGAATCCAGAATCGAGTCCCGAAGTTTCGGGGGCGCATTCCTTCTCCCGCCTCATCTATAAGGCCGGATCATAATAAAAGCTATTTTTTTAAGCATCTTTTCCATTTTTTTAATGGAGCAGGTTTTGCATCTTAGTGGTGGTAAATGCGGGGGATATGTACGCGGTGTAACCTCGTCGGGTGCGCTGCCCTGCATAACAGATAACAAATTGTTTGAGCTTTTACAGAAATAATATTGAAGCTGCCCGATCTCCTGCTGTTATACAGATTCAATATACCGCAGATGACCGGTCTCCGGTATTCCGCGGAAAAACCGGTGCAGATTTCCGCCGGTCTTCCCGGATGAAAGGGGGCGGATGGGAACGACTTCGTCCGGCAGGTGCAGGAAGTACGGCGATGTCAGAAAGTTTAAACAACCTTAACGTAAAAGAGCATATATGAAACCTTCCGTTCGGCTTATTTTTTTGCTGCTGCAGTTTTCTTTTGTGATCATGGTTCATGCGCAACCGGGTAGTCATAACAGGATCGACCTTTCCGGTGAATGGCGTTTTGCCACGGACTCGCTGGACAAAGGTATTGCTGAAACATGGTTCCTCCGTGAACTTGAGGACCGGATCATCCTGCCCGGTTCGATGACCACAAACGGAAAGGGAAACGATATTGATCTGAATACGCCCTGGACGGGTGGCATTGCCGATTCATCCTGGTTCAAAAAAGCGGAGTATGCTCCTTACCGGGTACCGGGCAATATCAAGATCCCTTTCTGGTTACAGCCGGTTAAATATTATAAAGGCGCCGCCTGGTATCAGAAAACGGTAACCATCCCGGCGTCCTGGCAGGGAAAAGCAACGGAACTTTTTATAGAACGGAGCCATTGGGAAACCACAGTATGGATCGATGGCGGGGAAGTGGGTATGCAAAACAGCCTGGGTACACCGCATGTATGGGTGCTGCCTGCCGTACTTGCACCGGGTACGCACCGGGTCACCATACGGGTAGATAACCGGGTAAAGACCTTTAATGTAGGCGAAAATTCGCACAGCATTTCGGATCATACGCAAAGCAACTGGAACGGAATGACCGGCCGCCTGGAACTGGTGGCAAGGCCCGGGATCTTTATTGATGATGTACAGCTCTTCCCGGATATCGACAAAAAGCAGGTAACCATAAAAGCAGTACTGGTGAACCCCGGTGGTAAAAGCGCCCCGGGAACGCTTGAAGCATTGGCCGGCAGCACGAACCCCGCTGCGGAAAAATTGAAGCTGCTTGCAAAAAAGATCACGGTTAACGGGGATACTACCCGGCTGGAGCTGGTATACCCGATGGGCCGGCGGCCGCTGCTCTGGGATGAGTTTGTACCCAATCTGTATTCCATGCGGCTGACGTTGCGTACACCTTCCGGCAACGATGAGCGTCGTATTCAGTTTGGGATGCGTGCGTTTACGGTAAAGGGAACGCAGTTTGCCATCAACGGACGTACCACTTTTTTACGGGGTACACTGGAATGTGCCATCTTTCCACTGACCGGCTATCCGCCAACAGATGTTGCGTCGTGGTTGCGGATCTTAAAGAAAGCCCGCTCTTTCGGATTGAATCATATCCGCTTTCATTCCTGGACGCCGCCGGAGGCCGCGTTTGATGCGGCGGACCAGCTGGGCTTTTACCTGCAGGTAGAATGCTCGTCCTGGGCAAACCAGGATTCCAGGATCGGCAGCGGGGACCCGCTTGACACCTGGATCTATGAAGAAAGCAACCGCGTGGTAAAAAGCTATGGGAATCATCCTTCATTTGTGATGATGGTATACGGCAATGAGCCGGGTGGTCCCAATATGAAAGACTATCTGATCGATTTTGTAAAATACTGGCAACAGAAAGATCCCCGGCGTTTGTATACGACCGGGGCCGGATGGCCCATTGTAAGTGAGAGTGATTATAACAACACGCCGAACCCACGTATACAGGGATGGGGCCAGGGACTAAAAAGTATCATCAACAGCCAGCCGCCACGCAGCGATTATGATTGGGCAGCCGTTATTGCCAGATGGAAACAACCTACGGTAAGCCACGAAATAGGCCAGTGGTGTGTGTATCCCGATCTGAAGGAAATAAAAAAATATACCGGCGTATTAAAGGCCAGGAACTTTGAGATCTTCAGGGATAAACTGGTACAGCATGGAATGCTGCATTTGGCAGACAGCTTTTTACTGGCATCCGGTAAATTGCAAACACTCTGTTATAAAGCCGATATAGAGGCCGCCCTCCGTACTCCCGGCTTTGCCGGATTCCAGCTGCTGGATCTGCACGATTTTCCTGGTCAGGGTACCGCCCTGGTGGGCGTGCTGAATCCTTTCTGGGAGGAAAAAGGTTATGTTACAGCGGCCGAATACAGCCGCTTCTGTAACGCAGTGGTACCCCTGGCGCGGTTTCCCAAAATGATCTACCTGAACAACGAAACGCTGCATGTACCGGTGGAGCTGGCGCAGTTTGGCCCGGATGCGTTGAAAAATACGGCTTTTAAATGGACCATCGCCAACGAAGCAGGCCGCTTATTGTTTAACGGTTCGTTTAAAATAGCGGGAGTACCGGCCGGCGGGAAGATGCAGTTGGGCACGATTGAACAGTCGCTGGCATCGGTTAAAGATCCTTCGCGGCTGGTAGTAACGGTAAGCGCGGGCAGTTATAAGAACGCATGGGATATCTTTGTGTATCCTTCTGCAATGCCTGCTGCTGTCGGAGATATACGGGTAACACAGCAGCTGGATGCAGCTACTTTGAACTTTTTGCAGAACGGGGGCAGGGTATTGCTGAGTTTAAAAAAGGGAATGTTGAAAGAGGCCGCCGGCGGTAATATTGCGGTGGGTTTTTCCAGCATTTTCTGGAATACGGCCTGGACGCACAACCAACCCCCGCATACGTTGGGTATCCTGTGTGATCCGAAACATCCTGCACTGAAAGAATTTCCAACACAGTATCACAGCAACTGGCAGTGGTGGGATGCAATGAACCATTCCAGTGCCATTATCCTGGATTCGGTATCAAAAGGACTGCAACCGATTGTGCGGGTGATTGATGATTGGGTTACTGCACGTCCGCTGGGACTGATTGCCGAGTGCGCCATCGGCAAGGGCCGGTTAATGATCAGCGGGATCGATCTGCTGACGGATGCCGAAAAGCGGCCGGAAGCGAGGCAACTCCTGCACAGCCTGTTAAGCTATATGAGCTCAGGTCAATTTAAACCGGCAACAGCAGTAACAGCGGAAAAAATAAAAGCACTGCTAAAAGAATAGCCCGTGTGTACCTGGATGGGGAACGGCATACACGCAATGGGAACAAAAATCTACGGTTGGCGGCAATACAATGCCCGGCGGCACCCAGGACTTTTTTGGCATCATTTTTTTACAGGTATCTACAGGTTTTCTTCCGGGGTGTTAACGCATAACGAAAGACATGCACTGAGAAAAACCCGTAGAACCTGAACCGGACAATGCCGGCGCAGGAAGTAAGAAAATTTATGGTCCCCGGTATTGTCCGGGGGCTTTTTTATGATCGTTAGGTGCCCGTATTATTAACAACAATGATGCGCTATGAAAGAACAGTCATTTGAGTTAAAGGAACATGATCTTGTTGGTTATGCAGCGCTTGATCTTAAAGCCGGACCGGAAGCATTCCTTTCGGCCGTGTTCCCTAATTACAATCCCGGGCGTTTTGTTCCGGTGGCCATAAAAGTAACCTTTGGTAAAAGCGGGCTTATTGTTGCCCTGTACGCCAGTGAAGTAGGTAAAGGTTCCGCTGCTGGTAACGCATTTCCGGTTAAGAAGTTCAAAGGATTGCTGAGCATGGAGGTCTTTGCCGCTTACATGACCCATTTTTCGGTTACTTTTTCAAATGAAAAATTTGATATGGACCGGATGCGTGTAAAGAACCGGTAATGGGTAGCGTACACTTTAAGGCATAGGACACCGGAATTGTGATGAACGCTGTGATTCTGCAGCAATGATCACTATTACATTAAAGCTGCCGGGGTGTTCCCGATACGCATCCCCGGTTCGTTGTGTCGCTGTGTGTTTTGCAGCTTTCCCGTGAGTATTCTGCCGCGTATTCAAAAAGAGCTGTTCATAGGCGGCTCTTAATGTATTGTCACACCGGATATTTTTTGAGACGGTTTTTTTGTAAATACCTAAAACGGGATTATGGAAAAGAAAAAAACAGAGAAATTACGGCCGGGTCAGGTACAGGCCAAACCGGGCCGTGAAAATGAAATGCAACCGCGGCCGGATCATGCTCCAAAACAATATGAAGGAGGGCGGCTGGCCGGAAAAGTGGCATTGATCACCGGGGGCGACAGCGGTATCGGCGGAGCTGTTGCGCGCTTGTTCGCAAAAGAAGGGGCCCGCGTGGTGATCGTTTACCTGAACGAAGATGAAGATGCTGTTTCTGTAAAAAATGATATTGTTGCAGCAGACGGCACCTGCAGGCTGATCAGGAGCGACATCAGTAAAGAAGCCTCATGCCGCGAGGCGGTGGAAGAAACGGTAGAGGCCTTCGGTGGGATCGACATCCTGGTCAATAACGCCGGCACCCAGTGGGAGCAATCTTCTATTGAAGAAATCACTACGGAGCAACTTCTGCAAACCTTTTATACCAATTTTTTTTCCTGTTTCTGGATGACGAAGTATGCAGTGGGGTATATGAAAAAAGGCGCTGCTATAGTTAATACCGCATCGGTAACGGCTTACCGGGGCAGCCCTTCGTTAATGGATTACGCTGCCACCAAAGGGGCTATTGTCGGTTTTACAAGAAGCCTGGCCGGTAACCTTGTTAAAAAAGGCATTCGTGTCAATGCCGTTGCACCCGGACCGGTATGGACCCCGCTGATCGTTTCATCATTTGATAAAGAAAAGGTAGCCACTTTTGGAAGTGATGTGCCGATGGGCCGCGCCGGAGAACCGGCGGAAATAGCCCCCTGTTATTTATTCCTGGCCGGTGATGACGCCGGTTTTATGACCGGGCAGGTACTGCATCCCAATGGGGGCACTGTCATCAATGGCTGATTTGATAGGCTCTTGTGTAAATGTGCAAAGTGAATGATATGAGAAGATGGCGTCTTTTAAAACAATGAGTGCAGCCGGGGAAGCACCGCTGCACATGAGGACCGCAGCGGATTGTTCCGGAAAAAAGAAAACCTGGTTCATCAGCTGGTGCCGCTTTCTGGTTAACAGGCGGCCGGCGCGGAGTAATGCGGATGCGTTTGGTAAGCCCCGGCAGAACCAGGGGTGATTATGAAACCATTTAAAAGGTAATTATGAAACAGTATTATTTATGCCTCGCTGCGGTTATGCTGCTGATGGCAGGTATCATGGTTCCGGCCTGTAATACAGCGCCGGATAGTAAAAAAGCTGCAACGGATTCCAATGAAATGAAGTTTAATAAACATGACTCGGCCAATCCTTCTTCGGCAACACTTGAAAAGGATGCAGACTTTGCGGTTACAGCTGCTGATGGCGGACAGCTGGAAGTAGCGCTCGGGCAACTGGCGCAGCGTAACGCACGGTCGCAGGAGGTAAAGGACTTTGGTCTTATGATGGTAAAAGACCACGCGACGGCCAATAATGAAATAAGGGCCCTGGCAGAACAGAAAAATATCTCGCTGCCTGATTCGCTGAGTGCCGGTATGAAGAAGAAATATGATCAGCTCCGCGTATTAAAAGGCCGCAATTTTGATAAAGAATATATGAAGTTGATGGTAGCGGATCACAAGGAAGATGTGGATGCCTTCCGCAAATATGCGGATAACGGGGTAGACCAGCACCTGGTGCAATGGCCCGCAGGAAAACTTCCGGTATTGGAACTGCACCTGCAACATGCCATGCAGGTAGACAGTCTTCTGGGGCAGTAACGTTGGCCTGCCGTTCTTTTTTCTATTTACCAAGAACCGGGGTGGCGGTGGATCATAATACATAATGACCCGGCGGATCCTGCATGCGCCGTATATGCTGTTGATTGCCGATCAGTATTTCCTGCTGATGCTGCAGCATATGGCGCAGCTCACGATCGGGAAAAAGATCGGTCAGAACCATTTCATAGGCCCGGATGGTGGCATCTTCGTTATACTCAAGTGCGGCCAGCAGCCCCGGTGTTCTGTTTGCCGAATACAGGGCCCGGATGTCGAACCAGGTCTGGTAGAGGGCCCGGTTCACAAAATCGGGCGCACCGGCTGCTGTACTGCTGAGATAGGACCGGATGGCCCCTATGAAATAGTGCCCCTGTTGTACCAGGTCTTCAACAAATTCGGCCAGATAACATCCTGCACAATAGTATTTGCATTTTTCATAGATCGCTATTTTATCCGCATGGATCTGTATCAGATCATTCAGCGCTTCCATTTCCCGGATCTTGTTTTGTGTATGGTGCATAAACATGTTCTTTAGGAAGGTAAAAGGGAATAGCCCCGATCTTTTATGATTTTCAAGGATTGCGCCAAAATGGTAATGCGGCTTCCGGCGGCCGGTCAGCTGCCCAGCTTTTTGATGCATTGCAGCATATTGATGCCTTTGCCCAGTACCGGCAGAAAAAGATCACCGGTTCGTTCCAGCCGTTTGTGAATGGTTTTAATATCGAACCGCCGTGGATCCAGTCCCGGCTTTACTTCTTTCCAGTTCAAAGGGGTTGATACCGTGGCCCCTGGGCGCGGCCGTACACTGTAGGCGCAGGCAACCGTTTGTCCTCTCCGGTTTTGCAGGTAGTCGATGTATATTTTTTTATTCCCTCTTTTTTTCAGGTTCCGTTCCAGGGTGGTTGTTTCCGGCAGCATATGAATAACCTGCATGGCAATCAGGTGTGCAAAATCTTTAACCTGGTCATAGCTGTATTTATTACCCATGGGGATGTAAACATGCAGGCCCGTAGCACCGGATGTTTTACAGAACGAAACGGCCCCGCATGTATCCAGTACCTGTTTTACGGCAAGCGTGGCCTCAATAACCTGCCCGAAGGTATTCTTTTCGGAGGGGTCTATATCCATAATGAGGTAGCTGGGAGCGTCTGGCTTTTTTGTGGTGCTGTTCCATGGATTCAGTTCAATGCAGCCCAGGTTGGCCAGGTACAGCATGGATGCCCGGTTGTTACATACCACATAATCGATCTCTTTCTGATTGCTTTCCGAAAAAATACGCGTAGTGCTGAACCAGTCTGGTACGATAGCGCCGGCGTCTTTCTGATAAAAGCTTTCGCCGGAAATGCCATCCGGGAACCGGTTCAGGCTTTCCGGCCGGTCCTTGAGATAAGGAAGGATGAACGATGCGATCTTATTGTAATAATTGATCAGGTCGCTTTTGGTATAGCCTTCTTCCGGCCAGTAGATCTTTTGCCCGTTGGTCAGTTTTACTTCCTTGCCGTCTGCTTTGATAACCTGCTCCTTTTCCTTCGGAGCTGCGGCCTTTGAGGAAGCCTTCTTCTTTTTAGTAGTGGCATTGTCTGTCATGGGCTGTTCATTTTCAGGGATCACGACCTCGGTGGCCGCCTTGTCTTCCCGGAGTCCCAGGAAAACAGGTTGACGAAAAATATGTTCTTTTGTTAATTCGGAGAATTTGATATTGCAAACCAGTTTGGGGCGTACCCATACGGCGGGCATATTGGTCTTTGGCGGGGTTTCAAAAGGCGATCCCGGGATC
>Ga0222424_100790_pt1 | contig 11098 bp, 16 predicted proteins | sample 2B2ome_FD_182468 | JGI IMG/M metagenome (GOLD analysis project Ga0222424, IMG submission 182468) | Enriched microbial communities from leaf-cutter ant dump, University of Wisconsin, Madison, United States - 2B200A (version 2) | ecosystem: Environmental > Terrestrial > Nest > Insects nest > Nest...
CAGCCAGCCGTGCCCCGTGCGGATGTAGGTGATGTCAGCCACCCAGGCTTGATCGGGCGCACCGGGGTTGAAGCGCCGATCCAGGAGGTTGGTGGCCACCGGCAGGTCATGTCGGCTGTCGGTGGTGTGGACGAACTTGCGCCGCCAGCGCGTCCGCAGGCCGTGCTGTTTCATCAGCCCACGGACACGGTAACGGCCGACGTCCAGACCCTGAGCCTTCAACGCGGCACACAGCCGACGGCTACCGTAGTTGCCACCGCTGGCCAGGAAGGCGGCTTGCAGGGGTGTGCTCAATGCGCAGGCTCGCGGCGCTTGCTGCCGGCGGCGGGCTGCATACAGACCGGAACGGCTGACACCCAGCAACCGGCACAGACGGGCAGTGCTGGCCTTCTCCTGCCACTGATCGATCAGCTTCTGGATCACTTCAGTTCCCGGGCGAAGAAGGCCGATGCTTTTTTTAGCAGTGATACGTCCTCGCGCAATCGCAGGTTCTCACGTTCCAACTCGCGGATGCGCTGCTGTTCAGGCGTCAGCGGCTTGCCGATCCCGGCCCGGCCTGATTGCTCGGCGTCGTACTGGTCCAGCCAGCGACGCACCGCACTGTCGGTCAGGTCCAAGTCGCGACAGACCTGGCCGACACTCAGGCCTTGTTCTCGGATCATCTGCGTCACTTGGAGCTTTCCCATCGTTGCCGGCGATGGCATCGATGCTTCTCGGATCATCTGCGTCACTTGGAGCTTGAAGGCGGCGTCAAAACTTCTACGAATACGGGTCATATCTCGCTGGTCCTCGTTGGGAAGAATTATCCCCTATCGAGGTGTCCACAAAAATTAGACCAGAACAGAACACCGCTTGCCGGGTCACGCTGGGGTAGAAGCGGCTGATATCAGTCTTGACCAATGGGGTTTCACCCCTGTGAGCGCGGGCATTATCAGCGTAGGAGCGCCCCTTCTGCGAATAGACATAGTCGGGAAGCTCTATTCGACCCAGCAGTTCTCCGATGCGCCGATGAACTTGGGCAAGCCAGCCATGGGGCGCTTGAATCTCGCGGCCCTTTTTATTTATCCAAACGCGGTAGTGCTTGATGTCCAACAGCTTGGGTACAGCATCCCACTGCACGCCAAGAACGGTCTCGAACTTGCCCTTGCCGCGCAGCCGATAGAGAGGCGACCGTTCGAGGGGATAGCGTTTATGCAGGCTTTTGGATTGCATCGCGCTCTTCAAGCCATTCCAGCAAGCGAAGAATCTTATCTGCCGCCCCTACGCGCAACTTGCCACTGCGCCGCCCCTCTCCGGTCAGAGATTCAGAGAACAGCAGGATTGAAGATGTGGGCATCTTGAAGATGTCCGAATACTTGTCCAGCAGGTCTAGTGGCGGGTTCTTGTCACCGCTTTCGAGTTCACTTAAGTACGAGTTCGAGATGCCAAGACGCTTCGCCAACTCGACCTGCGTCAGTTGGTGGTAAGTCCTCAGTAATCTCAGTGCTCGGTTTAACATTTCCCGTCCAATATCCAATTTGAAAGAGAAGGGGGTGCCGAAGAGCCTTAGAACTTGTCCATAACCTTCGCAATCTCCGACGCCAAACGAACCAGCGCAAAGGCCAGTCGAATAGTGCCGGGACGCGTCAGCCATGACCACAGACTCTTCAGCGCTCGCCGTTTGGGAGGCTTCTGAACGTCACTTTTCATGACTGTTCTCCTTGGCTACACCAACCGACACCCACGCGGGATTGCGTGGGGCCGTGGCTGTCGTCCGTAACCAAGCAGAGCAAACGGCGGCTTGTACCCCTTCACTTCTCTAACGCCTGCCCGGGGTCGTCCCGGGCAGGCTCGCACCGACGGCACAGGGCTACGAGCATCCGGCGGGCGGCGTACTCCCAGCGACAGTGGGCCAGGCGAGTGGTCGAGGTCTTACGACCTCACAGAGCACCGAAGCACTCCTCTGAATCGACAGTTGTCTCTGTCAGCCTCAGGGTGGACTCTATCAAACACTTTCGCCTTCGTCAATACAAATTTCGCTGACAGCGAAATAGTTTTAGTGATGCGACTGGCGTTGAGACATAGGCAGAGCCCTTCGGCGTACAGAACACAACCGTTTTGCGAACGCCAGGGAATGGCATACCTCAGAAGTCTTAATCGTCGTTAGGACTGGGGCGGGCGGCGACCTCGCACCAGCACTGCTCATCAGCGGCCACCTGTTGACACTTGAAGGGCTCTGAACTTTCGCCGCCAGAAAACCGATAGGAGCTGACCACCCTTCTGGCGTACAACTCAACGGCCGAAGGCCGACCCTCAGCAAGGGCTTGGCGTCGCCCGAAAGGGCGGCGGCAAGTGCCGCGCCTAGTGGACGATCTTGGAAGATCATGGACGGATTTTGGAAACCAGCCGCAAGCCCGCACCGTTGCTACGTTTTCCGGTGGAAGGCCGGGAACGTTGCTACGGGTGGCTATTTCTACCAATACTTCCTGGGCCAGACTATCCAGCCAGCGGATAGAGCGGAGTTGCGCGACCTGGCACGGCTGATGGTGGATGCGAAGCTGTCGGACGCCAAGAAGAAGATGCTGATGCTTCAGTTTTCCGGGTTCAATCAGTCGGAGATTGCAAAGACGCTGCCGGGCAACGAACAGCAGCCGCTGACACGTCAAGCCGTATCCAAAGCACTGGCCTCAATCCCCGCGATCTTCCTACTAAAAAAGCGCAAGAAGCGCACCGCTCGCTGACCGTCAGGAGCTCCATTTTTTAGCGGCGAAAATTCAGTACCCCTCAAGGACCAACATCACGCCGGGTCTATCGATTTCAACCGGCCAAGTCCTTCGGCCGCTTCAGCGTCCATTCATCGATCATGTCGGCCCAATCTTGCAACATGGCGGCGCGCTGCTCGCGGTACTCGGCCTTGTTGTAGACAGCCCTGACGCCCTTCTGTTCGTGCGCCAGACATTTCTCGATCCAATCGGTGTTGTAGCTCGCTTCGTGCAGCAACGTGCTGGCCGTGCGCCGCAAGTCATGAGGCCCGAACTTGGCGAGCGGCATAGACCTGCATTACCACTTCACGGGCATGCACTGCGGTTGCAGGTGCTCCGCGCTCCACGATAGCGTCGGTTAGTAAGCGCAAATCCTCGTGGGTGATCTCCACCAGCTTTTGATTGCCGAATTTCGGCTTCAGCTCGCGTTCGTAGACCGAGCGGCGCATGTCGCGGGTGGAGTCGGCCATCTGATAGCCCCGCAGCCACTTTCCGACCAGGCACCAAACGTCTCCGCATCCTTGATACGGGCCTTGTCCCACGCCTTCTCCTTGGCAGGCGATTTCCCGGCCGCGATCATTTTCTTGGCCTCGCCCAGCAGCTCGCGGGCTTCCGCCAGGGTGATGCCACCGACACCGTAGCGACCGAAGGTGATGGTCTCTTGCCTGCCGTTGATCGAGTAGTTGTAGCGGAACGAGATCGCCCCGGCGGCTGTGACGGCCACATACAGGCCGTCGCGGTCATTCACCTTGTAGAGCTTGTCCTTCGGCTTGAGGTTGCGCAGCTTGGTATCGGTCAGCATGGTTCTTGTCCTTGTTCGGTCCAAATACCATGATTCACAACCTGCCACACTTGGCGTAAAAACACAATTAAATCAACGTGTTACACCATATAAATACCATGACGACTCACAGGGAGCTACATGGTATCGCTCGGCATCTCATGGCACTGAAGGGTTCAATGCCATAAATCATGCCACGAAAAAGCGCTGCTTGGCGATGCCAAAGGTTGCCAGCTCTTGCCAGCTCAACAAGTAAAAAATCCAGCATTGACAAGGACTTGCAGGTGCTTTGGTGCCATCTGCTGCCAGTCACTGCCAGACGTGGGATCATTCCCACTCAATCGTCGCCGGCGGCTTCCCTGAAATGTCGTACACCACACGATTGATTCCGCGCACCTCGTTGATGATGCGGTTCGAGACCTTACCCAGCAGTTCGTGCGGCAGATGCGCCCAGTGGGCGGTCATGAAGTCCTGGGTTTGCACCGCGCGTAGCGCGACCACGTATTCGTAGGTGCGACCGTCACCCATCACGCCGACCGACTTCACTGGCAGAAACACGGCGAAGGCCTGGCTGGTTAGTTCGTACCAGTTCTTGCCGCTGGTGCCATCTACGGTATTGCGCAGTTCCTCGATGAAGATGGCGTCGGCCTGGCGCAGCAGGTCGGCGTAGTTTCGCTTCACTTCGCCGAGGATGCGCACGCCGAGGCCGGGGCCGGGGAATGGGTGGCGGTACACCATCGCGGCCGGCAGGCCGAGCGCGACGCCGAGCTTGCGCACTTCGTCCTTGAACAGTTCGCGCAGCGGTTCCAGCAGCTTCAGGTTCAGGGTTTCCGGCAGGCCGCCAACGTTGTGGTGGCTCTTGATGGTGTGGCCCTTCTTGCCCTTGCCGGCGCTTTCGATGACGTCGGGGTAGATGGTGCCTTGCGCCAGCCACTTGGCGTTCTTCAGCTTGCCGGCTTCGACCTGGAACACTTCGATGAATTCGCGGCCAATGATCTTGCGTTTGGCTTCCGGATCGGTGACACCAGCCAGGTGCTGCATGAACTGCTCGCTGGCATCGATCCGGATCACCTTCACGCCGAGGTTCTTGGCGAACATGTCCATCACCATGTCGCCCTCGCCCAGCCGCAGCAGGCCGTGGTCGACGAACACGCAGGTCAGCTGGTCGCCGATTGCGCGGTGGATCAGCGCCGCCGCCACGCTGGAATCGACGCCGCCGGACAGGCCGAGGATCACTTCGTCGCCGCCGACCTGCTGGCGGATCGCGGCGACCGCTTCGGCGATGTAGTCGGGCATGTTCCAGTCCGATTTGCAGCCGCAGATTTCATGCACGAAGCGGCCGAGGATGGCTTCGCCCTGCACCGTATGCGTGACTTCGGGATGAAACTGCACACTATAGAAGCGGCGCGCTTCGTCGGCCATGCCGGCGATCGGGCAGTTGTCGGTCGAGGCCATCAGCTTGAAGCCGGCCGGCATTTCGTCGACCTTGTCGCCGTGGCTCATCCAGACCTTCAGCATGCCGTGGCCCTCCGGCGTGACGAAGTCGTTGATGCCGTTCAGCAGCGTGGTGTGGCCGCGCGCGCGCACTTCGGCGTAGCCGAACTCGCGTACCTTGCCCATTTCGACCTTGCCGCCCAACTGCAGCGCCATCGCCTGCATGCCGTAGCAGATGCCGAGCACCGGTACGCCGATCTCGAACACCGATTGCGGCACGCGCGGCGTGTCGTCCTCGATCACGCTGTTCGGGCCGCCAGACAGGATGATGCCGCGCAGCGCGCCGTCGCCAGCATAGGTGCGGATGAATTCGTCGCTGACATCGTAAGGATGCACTTCGGAAAAGACGCCGGCATCGCGCACGCGGCGGGCGATCAGCTGCGTGACCTGCGAGCCGAAATCGAGAATCAGGATTTTTGAGTGCATGGGGAAACGCTTGTCAGGAAACGGTTGGAAAAATGCTCAGGAAATCATGCCAGCGCCGGCCGCGCCTGGATCACGCAATTGCGGCCGCTTTCCTTGGCCGCGTGCAGCGCCAGATCAGCCTGACGGATCAATGCCTCGGCATCGGCGTCCGGAAACAGGTTGCTCGACGCGGTGCCGGCGCTGACCGTCAGGCTGGCACCGGCGTCGCCTAACTCCGGCGGCAGCATGATCGCACGGCGCATGCGTTCGGCCACCGATTCCGCCACCACGTGCGAAGCGCCGGGCAGCGCCACCAGCAACTGGTCGCCAATGTGCCGGCCGAGCGCATCGCCGGGGCGGATGCAGGAACGCAGGCGGCTGGCGATCTTGACCAGGATGGTGTCGCAAGCCGGTTGGCCGAGCCGCTCGTTCAGGCTCTTGAAGCCATCGACGCCGACCAGGATCAAAGACAGTGGCTGGCGGTTGCCTTCGCAGCGCTCCTTTTCGACCGCCACCAGCCGGGCGATCGCGGCGCGGTTCCAGGTGCCGAGCAGCGGGTCCAGCAGCGAGTCGCGGCGCAGGCTCTTGTTCTTTTTCAGCAGGTCGATCTGGGCCGCACCCAACTCCTGCAGCCGCAGCTCGCGCTCGGCCTGCGCTGCCAGATCGACCAGCAACTGCCGCTCGTCGTCGCCAAACGCGCGCGGGCTGTAGTCGATCAGGCAGAGTGCGCCGACCGCGACGCCGCTGTCGTTGAAGATCGGACAGCCGGCATAGAAGCGGATATACGGCGCGCCGACCACCGAACGGTGCGCGGCCAAAGCGGCATCGGCGCGCGCGTCCGCCACCACGCGCAGTTCCCGCAGCGGGCCGAGCTCACGGCAGAACGCGCTTTCGATCGCCGCCATCGAGCGTTCGCCAGGAGTGATCGGTGGAACACCATACCAGTACAGATGGCAGCCAGCCACCGCGAACAAACGGCTGCCGATGCGCCGGATGCGAACGATCTGCTGCTCGTCCAGTCCGCTCAGCAAGCCGGCTGCCGCGGCCGCCTCATGACCGCCAGCGCGATCGCTGGCACCTGCCACACTGGTGTCGACGTTGCTCATGCGCTGCCGCTGCGGCCGGATGCCGTCGCCTATTCGGCGCGGTAGTTCGGCGCTTCCTTGGTGATCTGCACGTCATGCACGTGCGATTCGCGCATGCCGGCCGAAGTGATTTCGACGAACTCGGCCTTTTCACGCAGGTCGTCGATCGAGGCGCAACCGCAATACCCCATCGACGAACGCACACCGCCGATCAGCTGATACAGGATTGCCACCACGCTGCCCTTGTACGGCACGCGGCCTTCGATGCCTTCCGGCACGAACTTGTCGGCGTTGTTGGCCGGGTCCTGGAAATAGCGGTCGGCCGAGCCGTCCGACATCGCACCCAGGCTGCCCATGCCGCGATACGATTTGTAGCTGCGGCCCTGATACAGGATCACTTCGCCGGGCGCTTCCTCGGTGCCGGCCAGCATGCTGCCCATCATCACGGTGGAAGCGCCGGCCGCCAGCGCCTTCGAGATGTCGCCGGAAAAACGGATGCCGCCGTCGGCGATACACGGCACGCCGGTGCCTTGCAGCGCCTGCGAAACATTGGAAATCGCGGTGATCTGCGGCACGCCGACACCGGCGACGATGCGCGTGGTGCAGATCGAACCGGGGCCGATGCCGACCTTGACCGCGTCCGCGCCGGCTTCCACCAGCGCCAGCGCCGCCTGCGCGGTGGCGATGTTGCCACCGATGACTTCCAGTTGCGGATAGCGCGCCTTGATCCAGCGGATGCGGTCCAGCACGCCCTTGGAATGGCCGTGCGCGGTATCAACCACCAGCACATCGACGCCGGCCTGCACCAGCAGTTCGACACGCTCGTCATTGTCCGGGCCGACGCCGACCGCAGCACCGACCTGCAGCATGCCGTGCTGGTCCTTCGAGGACAGCGGATGCTCGTGCGACTTCATGATGTCCTTGACAGTGATCAGGCCGCGCAACTCGAAAGCGTCGTTGACCACGATCACGCGCTCCAGCCGGTGCTTGTTCATCAGCCGCTTGGCTTCTTCCAGATCGGCACCTTCCTTGACCACCACCAGCTTGTCGCGTGGGGTCATCTTGTCGCGCGCCTGGGCGTCCAGCTCCTCCTCGAAACGCAGATCGCGGTTGGTGATGACGCCGACCACCTGCTTGCCCTCGACCACCGGAAAACCGCTGATGCCGTGCTGGTCCGACAGCGCGATGACGTCGCGGATCTTCATCGTCGGCGGAATCGTGATCGGATCGCGCACCACGCCGGACTCGAAGCGCTTGACCCTGGCCACCTCGCGCGCCTGCTCCTTCGGCGTCAGGTTCTTGTGGATGATGCCGATGCCGCCCTCCTGCGCCATCGCGATCGCCAGACGCGACTCGGTCACGGTATCCATCGCCGCCGACAGCAGCGGGATGTTGAGCGCGATGTTGCGCGTCAAGCGAGTCTTGAGGGAAGTATCTTTGGGAAGGATGTTGGAAAAGGCGGGGACGAGCAGCACGTCATCGAAAGTGAGTGCTTTGTGGAGTAGACGCATGATGTTTCCTACGGGCGCAAAAGCGAATTATACAGAAACCCTCATCCGCCGTCGTTCCCGATTGACCATCGCAAGCCCTTGAATTCGTTGACATCGCCGCCAAAGCGTGGCGAAATCGCAGCACCGTTTCCGATCATCAAAGGACCGCCATGAAACCGTTTCGGCTCCGGCCGCTGCTCGCCCTTTCCACCCTCGCCGTCTGCGCGCTGGCCGGCGCCGCCGGCGCGCAATACGTATGGGTAGACAGCAACGGCGTGCGCCAGTATTCCGACATGCCGCCACCGGCTTCGGTGCCGGCCGCCAGGATACTGAAGACGCCGAACCAGTCTGCCCAGCAAGAGCCGGCATCGTCCGCCACCGGCGATGGCGCAGCAGTGGAAAAGAAGGCGCCGCCAACGCTGGCCGAGCGCAACGCCGATTTCATCAAGCGCCGCAATGAGCAAGCCGAACAGGACAAGAAAACCGCCGAACAGACGAAGCTGGCAGAACGAAAGGCGCAGGACTGCGAACGCGCGCGCCAGTACCAGAGGTCACTGGAATCCGGTGTGCGCATGGCCAGCACCGACAAAAATGGCGAACGGGTATTCCTGGATGACGATGCCCGCGCCAGAGAACAGCGGGCAACGCGCGAAGCATTGAAGGACTGCACCAGCTAGTTGGCCGAGGCTGGCGCGTGGGTGCCGCGTTGTTTCAGACCGGCGCGGCGGCGGCGCGACTCCTTCGGATCGGCCAGCGGCGGCCGGTAGATTTCGATGCGGTCATGTGCCTGCACCGTGCTGTCCAGCGTCTTCAGCTTACCGAAAATGCCGACTCGGCTGGCCTCCAGATCGATTCCCGGAAGCTGCCGCAAAATACCGCTGGCAGCGATGACCTGCCTCAAGCTGCAGCCTTCCTCCACCTCCAGTTCCAGCAGGATGTCGCCGCCGCGCCATGCATGGCAAACCTGCACCGGAATGCGGCCGTCAGCCATATACCGCCTCGGCCCGCTTGCGGAAGGATTCGACGAAGCTGTTGGCAATCATGTGGAATACCGGGCCGATCAGCTGTTCCAGCAGACGGCTGGAAAATTCGTAGTGCATGTCGAATTCGATCTTGCAGGCATCTTCCTTCAACGGCTTGAAAGTCCAGCTGGCGTCCAGGTGCTTGAACGGCCCTTCCACCAGCCGCATCTGCATCGCGGTCGGCGGTGTATTGGTGTTTTCGGTAGTGAACGAATGGTGCACGCCGTGATACTGGATCATGATGGTCGCCACCAGCCGGCCAGCCTCGCGTTCCTGCACGCTGACGCCGCCGCACCATGGCAGGAACAGTGGATAGTCCTCCACCCGGTCGACCAGATCGAACATCTGCTGCGCGCCATATCCGAGCAATACCGACTTGTGGACCACTGCCATCGAGGAACCGTTTGATAGAATCACAAAGCTGAAATTCTAACCGACCCGCCCTTTCTTCCGCCCGATGACCATAGTCGACAACCGCAAAGCCTTTCACGATTACTTCATCGAGGAGCGCTACGAGGCCGGCATCGTGCTGGATGGCTGGGAAGTCAAGGCGATCCGCGCCGGCCGCGTGCAGTTGAAGGAAGCCTACGTGGTGGTGCGCAACGGCGAAGTATTCCTGTTCGGCGCCCATATCAGCGCGCTGCTGTCGGCCTCCAGCCATGTCCACCCGGAGGCGCTGCGCACCCGCAAGCTGCTGCTGCACGCCGAGGAAATCAAGAAGCTGATCGGCAAGGTCGAGCGCTCCGGCTACACGCTGGTGCCGCTCAACCTGCACTACGTGCGCGGCCGCGTGAAATGCGAGATCGGCCTCGCCAAGGGCAAGAAGCAGCACGACAAGCGCGAAACCGAGAGGAAGCGCGACTCACAGCGCGAAATCGAAAAGGCGATGAAGACGCATCGGCGCTAGGTTGATGCGGGTGCTTGCCACTTCCCCCACTTCCCCTTTTCCCGTTCCCGCGCCGGGTTGAGCAGCGAATTCAGGCCGCATGCGGCTGCCTGCGAAACGGTTTGCGTCTGCAAACGCAAACGCGCCCTGCAAGGGAAAACACGGCGCCTTTTGCCTCTCCCGCCAGGAGCCGCACCGCATTCAAAAACCAACGCCACTGGGTTCCCGCTTAAAGCCGCGGGAACGACAAATGGTTGGTACGTACATGGTGATCGCCGCCTCTCCACTTGTCGTTCCCGCGAAGGCGCACTACTGTCCGGAATAATTCAGTTGACAAGCTTGTAAAGGGTTGCAGGGAAAGGTTTAAGGGGGTACACCCCCTGTTTGCCAACTTAAAAACCGACCCTGCAACATGTACAGGATAAGCCGATTTCAGGAATTCATGAAGGGATTGCCGCGCGGCGTGTTCGATCGCATCGTCGCGCGCCGTCAAGGGGACAAATACAGCAAGAAGCTGCGCTGCTGGGATCAGTTGCTGGCGATGGTGTACGGCCAGTTGAGTGGAGCCGGCAGTCTGCGTCAGCTCGAAACCGGATTCAACTGTCGTGGTCAAGTTTTTGTGGACACCGCGATAGGGCGTTTCAGGTAGTGGCTTTCTCGTAGTCGGTTGGTGATCGGTATCCGAGTGTGGAGTGCAGCCGATGGGTGTTGTAAAAGCCGACGATGTAGTGGTTGACATCCGTGATGGCTTCGGCGGGATTGGCGTAGTTGCGTTGCCAGACCCGCTCCATCTTCAAGTTCAGGAAGAAACGTTCCATCACGGCGTTATCCCAGCAGTTTCCCTTGCGACTCATGCTGGCGATCAGGCCGTGACGAGCCAGCAGATCCCGGTGTGCCTGGCTGGCGTATTGGCTGCCACGATCGGTATGCACAATCAAGCCGGGCGCGGGCTGGCGCAGTGCGATGGCCATGCGCAAGGCCGCACATACAAGCTCAGCAGGCATGCGGGGTGCCATCGCCCAGCCGACGATCTTGCGCGAGTACAAGTCCAGCACGGCGGCCAGATACAGCCAGCCGTGCCCCGTGCGGATGTAGGTGATGTCAGCCACCCAGGCTTGATCGGGCGCACCGGGGTTGAAGCGCCGATCCAGGAGGTTGGTGGCCACCGGCAGGTCATGTCGGCTGTCGGTGGTG
>Ga0222424_100791_pt1 | contig 11093 bp, 7 predicted proteins | sample 2B2ome_FD_182468 | JGI IMG/M metagenome (GOLD analysis project Ga0222424, IMG submission 182468) | Enriched microbial communities from leaf-cutter ant dump, University of Wisconsin, Madison, United States - 2B200A (version 2) | ecosystem: Environmental > Terrestrial > Nest > Insects nest > Nest...
TCTGCTGTCTTCGCTCATCATGCACTCCACTCGCCAGCCCAAAAAAAACGTCCGCACCGCTTGCGCGATACGGACGCCGTTGTCCGAAGACGCGTGCTCTCTGGAGAAGGACGCGCCAGATCAAATTGTGTGCCATCCGCTCAAGTAGATGACGTCAGACACCAAGCATCAAGCGTGCCAACTTCCCGGCAACCCGTGCGAAGACCGCCGGATGTCATGGAATCAGCGGGGCCGGCACAGGATGCGCGGTCCCACCACGCCACGCCGGCACCACATTGGGGCAGGCCCGACGGCTTTCCCGTCAACCGGCTGCCGGCCGGGGCGTCAGAACCTGTTGCCCCGGCCTTCCCGCCACAGGCAGCCAGCGCAGGAATTTGTCCGGGCCGGCCAATCACCGCCCCATGCGACGCCAAACCTGCATTAGAATGCACGCTCGCGCGAGCGCCGACATGTGCCCGACATGCAGTGCCCGACCTGCGCGCCGTCCGTCAAACGCATCGCCCCAGGATTCACGATGAAACGCATCCAGCTCATTTCCGCCATGTTTCTGCTGGGCTCCGCCCCGGCATTCGCCTTCGTCATTCCGTCGCCGCCCGTGCTCGACAACAAGGCCTATGTGGTCATGGACTTCGACTCCGGCAAGGTCCTCGCCGAGTCGAACAGCCATATCCAGCTCGAACCGGCGTCGCTGACCAAGCTGATGACCAGCTACATCGTCGAACGCAGCCTGGAGACCGGCCGCCTGAAGGAGTCCGACCCGGTCAGCGTCAGCGAATACGCCTGGTGCCGCGGCACCAGCGCCGAATCCTGCATGTACCTGCCGCTGCACAGCCAGGCGCCGGTCCTCGACATGCTGCGCGGCGTCGTCATCCAGTCCGGCAACGACGCCTCCAAGGCGCTGGCCGAGCACATCGCCGGCTCCGAGCCCGCCTTCGCCGAGATCATGAACTCCGAAGCCAAGCGCCTGGGCATGAAGGACACCAACTTCATGAACGCCACCGGCCTGCCCGACCCGGCGCACATGACCACGGCCTACGACATCGCCCTGCTGTCGCGCGCCATCATCCACGACAACAGCAAGTACTACCCGATCTACGCCGAGAAGGAGTTCACCTGGAACGGCATCAAGCAGGGCAACCGCAACGCCCTGCTCTACACCGACCCGACCGTGGACGGCCTGAAGACCGGCCACACCCAGAACGCCGGCTACTGCCTGGCCGCCTCCAGCAAGCGCGGCAACATGCGCCTGATCACCGTGATCATGGGCACCAACAGCATGCAGGCTCGCGCCGACCAGACCCGCGCCCTGCTCAACTGGGGCTTCAGCAGCTACGAGACCGTGAAGCCGATGTCGGCCGGCAAGGTGCTGGCCGACGCGCCGGTCTGGTTCGGCACCGAGTCCACCGTCAAGGCCGGCCTCGACCGCGACCTCGCCATCACCCTGCCGCGCGGCCAGAAGGACGGCGTGCAGGCCGTGACCCGCATCACGCCGGACCTGGAGGCGCCGATCGCCAAGGGCCAGCAGGTCGGTGAAGTGGTCGTCACGCTCGACGGCAAGACCATCGCCACGCAGCCGGTGGTGGCCATGGAGCCGGTCGAGGAAGCCAACTTCATCGTGCGCCTGTGGCACCACCTGAAGCGCTTCCTGAGCCACATCTTCTGAGCCGGCACGGACGAGGATCGTCAGCATGACCCGCAAGACCGACATAGGGAATGAGGCGCTCTGGGAGTTCCCCATGGACTTCCCGCTCACGGTCATGGGCGAGGCGCGCTTCCCCATGGCCGAGGTGGTGACCGCCATCGTGCTGCGCCATGTGCCCGACTTCAATCCGGCCACCATCACCGTGCAGCCCTCGTCCAAGGGCACCTATGTCTCCGTGCGCGCGACCTTCCGCGTCGACAGCAAGGAGCAGGTCAACGGGCTCTACGCCGATCTCGCGGCCGAGCCCATGGTCAAGATGGCGCTGTGACGGGGGCGGCCATGCGTCACGCGGTCGAGGTCAGCTGGCGCGGCCAGGTCGACTACACGGCGACCTGGCAGGCCATGCAGGCGCTCACCAGCGAGCGCGGCGCCGGCACCACCGACGCGCTCTGGCTGCTGGAACATCCGCCGGTCTACACCCAGGGCCAGGCCGGCAAGCCCGAGCACCTGCTGCTGCCCGGGAACATCCCGGTGGTGCAGACGGACCGGGGCGGGCAGGTGACCTACCACGGTCCCGGCCAGCTGGTCGGCTATCTGCTCTTCGACCTTGACCGCATGGGCCTGGGCGCGCGCGCCTTCGTCGAGCGCGTCGAGGATGCCCTGGTGCTGGCGCTGCGCGCCTTCGGCGTGCCCGCCGAGGCCAACCGCGACGCCCACGGCGTCTATGTCGACGGCCGCAAGATCGCCTCGCTGGGCATGCGCATCCGCCGCGGCTGCAGCTATCACGGCTTCGCCATCAACATCGACATGGACCTGGCGCCCTGGCGCGGCATCAACCCCTGCGGCTACGCCGGCCTGCAGATGTGCCAGCTGCGCGACTTCATCCCGGCGCGCCCCTCGCTGATGGCGGAGATGCGCGCGGCCGTGCTCGGCGGCCTCGCCCGCCAGTTCCCGGCACTCGACTTTGGTCGCGGTCCGGCGGACTGAGCCCGCCCGCCGGCTGGACGCTCCGGCCGCCTTGCACCATAGTCGCGGACATCCCCTGTCGTGGAGTCCGGCATGCCGCAATGGTTGCTACCCGTCGTGTCCATCCTCTATGTCGCGCTGCTCTTCGGCGTGGCCTACTGGGGCGACCACCACGGCCCGCGCCTGGGGCGGCGCGGACAGGGACTGCTCTACAGCCTGACGCTGGCCGTCTACTGCACGTCCTGGACTTTCTACGGCGCCGTCGGCGCCACCGTCACCGGCGGCTGGGCCTATCTGCCCATCTACCTCGGCCCGCTGCTGTTCATCTGCTTCGGCCGCAACCTGCTCGAGCGCCTCGTGCTGACCAGCAAGGCGCAGTCCATCACCAGCATCGCCGACTTCATCGCGGCCCGTTACGGCAAGGCCCAGCATCTGGCGGCGCTGGTCGCCGTCATGGCCATCGTCGGCGCCCTGCCCTACATCGCGCTGCAACTGAAAGCGGTCGCCATGAGCGTGCGCGTGCTCTCCGACGCCGGTCTGGGCAGCGCCTTCCCGACCAGCGACACGGCCCTGTGGACCAGCCTGCTGCTGGCCGTGCTGGCCATGCTCTTCGGCACGCGCCAGATCGACGCCACCGAACATCACCAGGGCCTCATGCTGGCCATCGCGCTGGAGTCCGTGGTCAAGCTGCTGGCCCTGCTCACGCTCGCCGTCTTCGCCTGGCAGGGCCTGCAGGCGCTGCCGCCGGGCTGGCAGCAGGATACCCGCCTGGACAAGCTGCTGCGCCCCGACAGCCTGCCCACCGGCTTCATGGCCCAGGTGCTGCTCGCCTTCCTGGCCATGATCTGCCTGCCACGCCAGTTCCATGTCGGCGTGGTCGAATGCAACGATGTCAGCCAGGTGCGCGCCGCGCCCTTCTGGTTCGGCGGCTACATGGTGCTCATCCTCCTCGCCGTGCTGCCCATCGCCAGCCTGGCGCTGCTTGATCCGCGCATCGCCGGCACGCACCCGGACAGCGCCGTGCTCGCCCTGCCGCTGGCCGGCGGCAACGAGTGGCTGGCCATGCTCGCCTTCATCGGCGGCTTCTCGGCCGCCGCCGGCATGGTCATCGTCGCCACCGTGGCGCTGTCGACCATGATCTGCAACGACCTCGTGCTGCCCCTGCTGATCCGCCTGCGCAGCTTCGGCCGCCAGCCGGTGCCGCGCCTGCTGCTGCTCATCCGCCGCCTGGCCATCGTCGCGCTGGCCCTGCTCGGCTATGGCTACTACCGGCTGCTGGAGGAATACGAACAGCTCGCCGCCGTCGGCCTGCTCGCCTTCTCGGCCGTGGCCCAGTTCGCGCCCGCGCTGATCGGCGGCCTGTTCTGGCGCGGCGGCAGCCGCCAGGGCGTGACCGCCGGCCTGATCGCAGGCTTCGCGGTCTGGGTCTACACCCTCATGCTGCCCGCGCTGATGCCGGCGCTGGGCGGCGATCCGGCCTGGCTGCGCGAAGGCCCGCTGGGGCTGGCCTGGCTGCGTCCGCAGGCGCTCTTCCAGCTCACCGGCTGGGATCCGCTCACCCACGGCGTGTTCTGGTCGCTGCTGATCAACATCAGCCTGTTCGTGCTGGTCTCGCTGCGCTTCCGGCCAGGCATCGCCGAACAGCTGCAGGCCAGCCAGTTCCTCGACCCCTACAGCGGCCAGGACCAGCCCCTGGAGAGCGCCGAGTGGCAGCGCCTGCCATTGGGCGAGCTGCACGACCTGGTCGCGCGCATACTCGGCCAGGACGCGACCCGCCAGGCCTTCGAGCAGTTCGCGCGCGGCCGCATGCAGATGCTGGATCTGCGGCGGCCGGCCAGCCGCGCCTGGGTGCAGTTCTCCGAACGCCTGCTCGCCGGCGCCATGGGCACCGCCTCGGCGCGCGCCCTGCTCACCACCGCCCTGCGCGGCAGCGGCCTGGAGATCGGCCAGGTCGTCGCCCTGCTCGACCAGACCTCGCAGCAGCAGCGCTTCAACCGGGGCGTGCTCAGCACCATGATGGAGCACATCGAGCAGGGCATCAGCGTGGTCGACGCCGACATGCGCATGGTGGCCTGGAACCGGCGCTACCTGGAGCTGTTCGACTACCCGGAGGGCATGGTCTACGAAGGCTGTCCGGTGGCCGACCTGATCCGCTACAACGCCGAGCGCGGCGAATGCGGGCCGGGCGACATCGACCAGCATGTCGCCAAGCGCATCGCCTACATGCGCCAGGGCAACCCGCACCTGTTCGAGCGCATCCGCCCGGACGGCCAGGTGCTGGAGATGCGCGGCCGGCCCATTCCCGGCGGCGGCTTCGTCACCACCTATGCCGACATCACCCACTTCAAGCGCACCGAACGCACGCTGGCCGAGGCCAAGCAGGAGCTGGAGGTGCGGGTGGCCCAGCGCACCGTCGAGCTGGAGACCGCCCTGCGCGCGCAGCAGCAGGCCAAGCAGCAGGCCGAACAGGCCAACCAGTCCAAGACCCGCTTCCTGGCGGCGGCCAGCCACGACCTGCTGCAGCCCATGAACGCCGCGCGCCTGTTCTCGTCCGCGCTCAGCCAGCACCCGGAACTGGACGCCGACGCCCATCAGCTGGCGCAGCAGGTGGACAGCTCGCTGCGCGGCGCCGAAGAGCTGCTGTCGGCCCTGCTGGACATCTCACGGCTGGACGCCGGCGCGCTCACCCCGGCGCCCGAGCCGCTGGACCTGAGCGAGATGGTGCGCGAGCTCTGCGCGCTGGTCGCGCCGGTGGCCGCGCAACGCCGGCTCACGCTGCGCATGCATCTGCCACGCCAGGCCGCCTGGGTGGTCAGCGACCGCCAGTGGCTGCGGCGCATCCTGCAGAACCTGCTCAGCAACGCGCTGCGCTACACCCGCGAGGGCGGCGTGCTGGTCGGCGTGCGGCGTCGGGCCGACGGCCGCTGGCGTGTCGATGTGCGCGACACCGGCCCCGGCATTCCCGCCGGCAAGCAGGAGCAGATCTTCGAGGAGTTCCAGCGTGGCGGAGAGGCCTCGCCCTGGGGCGAGAAGGGCATGGGTCTGGGCCTGGCCATCGTCGAACGCATGGCGCGGCTGCTGGACCACGCCATCAGCGTCACCTCGACACCGGGTCGCGGCGCCTGCTTCACGCTGACCCTGGCCGCCAGCACGCCCGTGCTCAGCCAGCCGGCCGCCGATCAGCCGGCCGGCCAGAGCGGCGGCAGCCTGACCGGGCTGTGCGTGCTCTGCGTGGACAACGAACCCGATATCCTCGCCGGCATGCGGGCGCTGCTGGGACGCTGGGGCTGCCACGTGGTCACCGCCGGCGACGGCGCGGAGGCTAGGGAGATGCTGGCGCGGCACGATCCGGCCGTGATCCTGGCCGACTACCATCTCGCCGATGGCGAGGATGGCCTGCTGCTGCTCAAGGCGCTCGCCGCCGGGCGCGCCGGCGCGCTGGTGACCGCCGACCACACCGACGAGGTCGCCGCCGCCGTCCGGGCCGCCGGCCTGGGCCTGCTGCGCAAGCCCGTGAAACCGGCCGCGCTGCGCGCCTTCCTGAGCGCGCAGACAGGCTGAGCCCCCGCCGGGCTCAGGCCGTGGCCTGCGCCTCGGCCGGCTCGCGCGCGGCCACCAGACGATCGCGCCTGGCCAGCTGCGGGAACCAGTACATCCACAGCGCCACCACCGCCAGCGTGCCGACCCCGCCGAGCACGATGGAAGGCACCAGCCCCATCAGGGCCGCGCTGACGCCGGAGCGGAACTCGCCAAGCTGGTTGGAGGCGCCGATGAAGACGAAGTTGACCGCGCTCACGCGGCCGCGCATGGCATCCGGCGTTTCCAGCTGGATCAGCGAGGAGCGGATGACCACGCTGAGCATGTCGGCCCCACCCAGCACCAGCAGGCTGACCAGCGACAGCGCGAACGAATGCGAGAGGCCGAGCACGATGGTGGCCAGGCCGAAGACCGCGACACCCGCGAACATGACATGGCCCGCGCGCCGTTCGATGGGCCGCCGCGCCAGCCAGAACGACACCAGCAGCGCACCGGCGGCCGGCGCCGAACGCAGCAGGCCCAATCCCTCCGGACCGACATGCAGCAGGTCCTTGGCGATGATGGGCAGCATGGCCGTGGCCCCGCCCAGCAGCACCGCGAACAGGTCCAGCGAGATGGCCCCGAGCACCACCGGCTGGCTGCGGATGTAGCGGAAGCCGGCGAACACCGAGCTGTCCTCCGGGCTGCGCGCCACCGGCGCGGTCCGCGCCGGCCTGCGTATCAGTCCGAGCAGGACGATGGACGTGACCAGCAGCAGCGCACCGGTGCCGTAGACCGCCGCCGGCCCGGCGACATAGACGAAGCCGCCCACCGCCGGCCCGAGAATGATGGCGGTCTGCATGGCCGCGCTGGACGCGCTGACCGCGCGCGGCAGCGCCTGCCGGTCCACCAGCGAGGGCAGCAGGGCCGACAGCGTGGGGGCCGAGAACGACTTGCCGACGCCGAGCAGGAACACCCCGGCGAAGATCCAGGCCTCACTCAGCCAGCCCTGCCAGCTGCCCAGGGCGAGCACGCCCGCCACCAGCGCCTCCAGCACATGCCCGGCCTGCACCACGCGGCGACGGTCGTAGCGGTCGGCAACCTGCCCCGTCACCAGCACCAGCAGCACCGCCGGCAGGAAGCCGGCGAGGCCGACATAGCCCAGCGCCAGCGCGCTGCCAGTGAGGTCGTAGACCTGCCAGCCCACCGCCACGGCGAGCATCTGGAAAGCCATCATGGAGCAAACGCGGATGACCCAGTAGAAAGCGAAGTCGCGGTTGATCAGGAAGCCGGAACCGGCAGCCGGGGAAGCCGTCATGAAATGCTCGATCAGGAAGGGCGGAAACGGCAAGCATACGCCCGCCGGTCAGTCTTCCTCCACCACATCGACGATGCGCATGCTGGGGTCGAGCTGCAGGCGCGCTGCCGCCACCACCGCCTGGGTGCGGTTGGAGGCACCCAGCTTCTTCAGGATGGCGGTCATGTGCGCCTTGATGGTCGCCTCCGACACGCCCAGCTCGTAGGCGATCTGCTTGTTGAGCAGGCCGTCGGCCAGCATCATGAGCACACGGAACTGCTGCGGCGTGAGGTCGCGCAGGCGCCTGGCGATGTCGGCCTCGTCCGGCGCCAGATGCGTGGGCTGCGCTGCCGCCGCGCTCGCCGGCAGCCAGATCTCGCCGTCCAGCACCAGGCGCATGGCCTCGGCCATCTCGTCGAGCGCGGACGACTTGGGGATGTAGCCGCTGGCGCCATGGGCGATGGCCCGGCGCATGACGCCCGGCTCCTCGTTGCCCGACACCACGATCACCGGCAGGGACGGATGGCGGGCACGCACATGCACCAGGCCGGAGAAGCCCGACGCCCCCGGCATGTGCAGGTCGAGCAGGAGCAGGTCGGGCTCCTCGCCCTGCTCCAGCAGCGCCTGCAGCGAGGCGGTGGTGTCGGCCTCGGCGATGGCCGCGTCCGGATAGAGGCTGGCCACGGCCCGCCGCAGCGCGTCGCGGAACAGCGGATGATCGTCCGCGATCAGGAACCTCATGCTCCCTCCCCGCCCTGGCGCCAGGGCCGCTCAGCCGGCCTTGCGGCCCGCGATCAGGTTGTCGACCACGGCCGGATCGGCCAGCGTCGAGGTGTCGCCCAGGCCATCGAACTCGCTGGCCGCGATCTTGCGCAGGATGCGGCGCATGATCTTGCCCGAGCGCGTCTTGGGCAGGCCCGGCGCCCACTGGATGGCGTCCGGCGCGGCGATGGGGCCGATCTCCTTGCGCACATGGGCGACCAGATCCTTGCGCAGCGCTTCGCTGGGCTCGCTGCCGGCCTGCAGGGTGACATAGGCATAAATGCCCTGGCCCTTGATGTCATGCGGGAAGCCGACCACGGCGGCCTCGGCGACGGCGTCGTGCGAGACCAGCGCGCTCTCGACCTCGGCCGTGCCCATGCGGTGGCCGGAGACATTGAGCACGTCATCGACGCGGCCGGTGATCCAGTAGTAGCCGTCGGCGTCGCGCTTGGCGCCATCGCCCGTGGTGTACACGCCGGGGAAGGTCTTGAAATAGGTGTCGATGAAACGCTGGTGGTCGCCGTAGACCGTGCGCATCTGCCCTGGCCAGGAATCGGTGATGACCAGGTTGCCCTCGCAGGCGCCCTTCAGCGGCTTGCCCTCGTTGTCGAGGATGGCCGGCTGCACGCCGAAGTACGGACGCGTGGCCGAGCCCGGCTTGAGCGCGGTGGCGCCCGGCAGCGGCGTGATCAGGATGCCGCCGGTCTCGGTCTGCCACCAGGTGTCGACGATGGGGCAGCGGCCCTCGCCGACCACGCGGTGGTACCACTCCCAGGCCTCGGGGTTGATCGGCTCGCCGACCGAGCCGAGCAGGCGCAGGCTCTTGCGCGCGCTGGCCAGCACCGGCGCGTCGCCTTCGCGCATGACCGCGCGGATCAGCGTCGGCGCGGTGTAGAGGATGGTGACCTGATGCTTGTCGACGACCCTGCCGACACGGCTCCAGTCCGGATACTGCGGCACGCCCTCGTACATCACGCTGGTCGCGCCGGCGGCCAGCGGGCCGTAGAGCAGGTAGCTGTGGCCGGTGACCCAGCCGACATCGGCCGTGCACCAGTAGATGTCATCCTCGCGGATGTCGAAGACATTGGTGAAGGTGCTGGCCGCGTAGACCAGATAGCCGCCCGTGGTGTGCAGCACGCCCTTGGGCTTGCCGGTGGAACCCGAGGTGTAGAGGATGAACAGCGGATCCTCGGCGTTCATGGCCACCGCCTCGTGCTCGGCCGGCACGCCGGCCATGAGGTCGTGATACCAGAAGTCGCGGCCCTTTTCCCAGTTCACCGAGCCCCCGGTGCGGCGCACCACGATGACGGTCTCCACGCCGGCGCCGCCGGGGGTGCGGATGGCGTTGTCGACATTGGCCTTGAGCGGCACCGACTTGCCGCCGCGCAGGCCCTCGTCGGCGGTGATGACCACCGTCGACTGGCAATCCTCGATGCGACCGGCCAGCGAGTCCGGCGAAAAGCCGCCGAAGACCACGGAGTGGATGGCGCCGATGCGGGTGCAGGCGAGCATGGCCACCGCCGCCTCCGGGATCATGGGCATGTAGACGGTGACGCGGTCGCCCTTCTTCACGCCCTTGGCTTCGAGCACGCGGGCGAAGCGGCAGACTTCGGCGTGCAGCTCGCGGTAGCTGATGCGGCGGCTCTCGTCCGGGTTGTCGCCCTCCCAGATGATCGCGGTCTTGTCGCCGCGCGCGGCGAGATGACGGTCCAGGCAGTTAGCCGAGACATTCAGCTCGCCGTCCTCGAACCAGCGTATGCGCAGGTCGGCGGCATCGTAGGAGACGTTCCTGACCTTCGTGAACGGCTTCATCCAGTCGATGATCCGCGCCTCCTTCGCCCAGAAGGCATCGGGGTCGTTCACGGACTCGGCGTAACGGCGCTCGTAGGTGGCCGCATCGTTGCGGGCGACGAGGGCATAGCCCTCCGGCACCGGATAGGTCTTGACTTCACTCATGGAGGCGCTCCCTTCAGGGGGTTCTTGTTCACGGGCCGAGTATGCGCGTCCGCTGGCGCGGACCGGCATTAGCCATTGGTAGTGACCCTATGGTCGTAGAGACCAATGGCTAATGGAAGGGGCATCTGTCGCCGGACTATACCGGTCTCACCAAACGACCGCGCTGGAGAAGAACAAGATGAAATCCCTCGCCCGCTGCATGCGACACCCTGGCCTCGCCCTCATGCCACTCGCCCTCGCCCTGGCCCCCGCGGCCTCCTGGGCGGACACCACCAGCGAGATCGCCGAACTCAAGGCGCGCCTGGCGCAACTGGAACAACAGGTTCAGCAACAGGCCCAGGAGGCCAGGGCCGCCGCCACACGCCCGGCCCCGCCCGCCGTGGCCGCCGCGCCGGCTCCGGGCGGACTGGCCGCCGCCGTCGGCGACACCCGGGTCAGCCTCAAGGGCTATGTGAAGCTGGACGCCCTGTCCAGCAGCTTCTCCGAAGGCGAAGTCGGCCGCGTCAACGGCCGCGACTTCTACGTGCCCAACACCATCCCGGTCTTCGGCGCCGCCGGCAGCGGCGCCACGGCCGGCGCCAACGGCAAGTCGCGCAACTTCTACGACATGCACGCCAAGCAGACCCGCCTCATCATCAACACCGAGACGCCCTCCGCCAGCGGCCCGGCGCTCAAGGGCCACATCGAGGTGGACTTCCTCGGCTCGGTGCAGGGCAACGAGAATGTCACCAACGGCTACAGCCCGGAGCTGCGCCAGGCCTTCTTCACCTATGGCAACTGGCTGGCCGGCCAGGCCTGGACCACCTTCCAGGACCTCGGCGCCCTGCCCGACACCATCGATTTCGTCGGCGCCGCCGACGGTACCGTGTTCGGTCGCCAGCCGCAGGTCCGCTACAGCCGCGGCCCCTGGCAATTCGCCGTGGAGAACAGCCAGTCCGTGACCGGCACCACGGC
>Ga0222424_100792_pt1 | contig 11045 bp, 6 predicted proteins | sample 2B2ome_FD_182468 | JGI IMG/M metagenome (GOLD analysis project Ga0222424, IMG submission 182468) | Enriched microbial communities from leaf-cutter ant dump, University of Wisconsin, Madison, United States - 2B200A (version 2) | ecosystem: Environmental > Terrestrial > Nest > Insects nest > Nest...
AGCTGCAAACACCGCTGACGGTGCTGCGTACCAAAACGGAATTGCTGACCCAAACACCGCTGAACAGTCAGCAGGCCGGCCTGATCGAACATATGCAAACGGAGATCAGCAAACTTTCCAATATCACCAAATCGCTGGTGTTGCTGGCGCGGCTGGAAAATCATGAATTCAATACCAAGGAAAAGATACGGTTCTGCCGGATCGCAAAGAATGTGATAGAAACCTATGCCTACTGGGCCGATCTGAAAAATATAACCGTTACCCACAATACCGACAGCCAGGTCTTTATTCCGATACATCCTGTACTGGCGGATATACTGGTAGCCAACCTGATGCGTAACGCTATCCGGTATAACGAAGAAAACGGGTCGATCCATGTAGAGCTGACCACCGATTATTTCCGGATCAGCAATACGGGGGCGCCCGTAACCATTCCGCATAAGGACCTGTTCCGGCGGTTTAAAAAAGGCAGCCAGCGAAATGAGGGTGTTGGATTGGGCCTGGCCATTGTAAAGCAGATCTGTGAAGTGTGTAACTTCAGGATCTCCTATGCTTATGTGGAGCACCGGCATATTTTCTGCGTATATTTTAATGAGCATTATCTGTCAGAATTTGCCGAGATCCCCTCTAACTCCAGTTTTCAGCGCGTTGTTTTTGCTGATGCCTGATCCTGGGTTGCAGCATTATCTTTTTAGCTTCAAAATTGCTTCAAAAAGATCCTGTTGATTTGCGTATCGTTTTCTCCAAATAGCAACATAACAATGCATAGAAGATCTTTATTGGTACTGCTTATTGTCATCGTTTCCATAGGCGCGCACGCTCAGTCGGAACTCTCGCTAAAAGATGCGATCCGGATGGCTGCCGCAAATTATCCTGCTCTAAAAGCCAAGGCGGCTTATGCAAAGGCTTCGGAGCTGTTGGTAACCGCTGCACAAAAAGAACAGCTACCCAATATTAACCTGGGTCTGCAGCAGGACTATGGTACGATTAACGGAACCAACGGACCGCTTTATGGTTTTGGTGGTCTGGCTACCGCTTCCTCCGGACCGGCGCTGGCTGAGCAGAACTGGAATGCGGCATTTGGCGCGTTATATCTTACCAATGTGAACTGGGAATTTTTTGCATTTGGAAAATACCGGGAGAAAGTAAAAGTAGCCCGGCAGGTCTGGCAGCGCGATACCAAAGATCTGGCCCAGGAACTTTTTGAACAGAAGGTAAAAGTGGCTGCGGCTTACCTCAGGCTGGTGGCCAGTCATCAGATCACCAAATCGTATGAAAAGAACCGGAGCCGCGCGGATTCTATACGCCGGTTTGTAATAGCCCGGGTAAAGAACGGGTTGATTGCGGGGGTGGATTCGTCGCTTGCCAATGCCGAATACTCCAGCGCACAAATACAGCTTACCAATGCATTGGATAAGGAGCAGGAACAAAAGAACATCCTGGCGCAACTGATTGGTTCGGAAGATACCGGTTTTACAATTGATACCGTATTTGTTTCGCGGATACCCGGTAGTTATCTGGATACGCTCGCCCAGGCCCGTGAACATCCGGTGCTGGAATATTACCGAAGCCGTATCGCTGTCAGCGACCAGCAGGCACAGTATATAAAAACACAATATTACCCGGCATTTTCGGTTGTAGGTGTGTGGCAATCCAGGGGCTCCGGTTTTGAGAGCGATTATGTGACGGACCAGGGACATTACACATCCGGCTACTGGAAGGGGATCAACCCCAACCGCTCAAACTACCTCCTCGGCGTTGGGGTAACCTGGAACATTATGCAGCCGGTGCGTTTGTCGAGGCAGGTTAGTGCACAACGGCAGATCAGCAACGCTTTACAGGAAGAGTATAACACCGCGGCCCTGCAGCTGGCAACGCAGTTACAAACGGCGACCACCAAAATGCGCAATGCACTTTCCAATTACAGGGAGGCCCCGGTACAGGTAAAAGCCGCCGGTGATGCGTACCACCAGAAATCGGTATTGTATAAAAATGGTCTTACCAATATGGTAGATGTGATACAGGCGGGCTATACCCTGGTACGGGCAGAAACGGACCGGGATATTGCCAATAATAATTTATGGCAGGCGCTTTTATTAAAGGCTGCAGCAGCAGGTGATTTTGACCTGTTTGAAGATCAGTTGAATTAGTTTAGGAAGTGAGTGGTGAACGGTGAGTTGAAAAGTGAGAAGACCAGTGTATCTGTCATTTCACCGGTTATGTTTTGTTAGATCCGGATAAAGAACCATTATTTTAAAATAAGAGAGCACAAATGAATTTGATACGTTTTGCATTAAGAAAGCCCATTACCATCCTGGTAATGGTGGCAGCGCTTTTCTTTTTTGGGATCAAGGCCGTGAACACGATAAAGGTGGATATCTTTCCAAAGCTGGATCTGCCGGTGATCTATCTGTCGCATCCCTTTGGCGGCTACACCGCGCAGCAGATGGAGGCCTATTTCGGAAAGCAGTACATCAATATCCTGCTGTATGTGAACGGCGTAAAAAGCATCGAAACAAAAAATATTCAGAGTCTTACGCTTATTAAGATCAACTTTTACCCGGGTACCAATATGGCACAGGCCGCTGCAGAAGTAAGCGCTTGCGCCAACCGGATCCAGGCCATTTTTCCGCCGGGCTCCAATCCGCCCTTCATCATCCGCTTTGACGTATCAACCCTGCCGGTAGGGCAGCTGGTGCTGAGTAGTGACAAGCGTAGCAACAATGAATTGCTGGACCTGGCCAATGTTTATGTGCGCTCTTCTTTTACATCCATTCCCGGGTTGGTAGGCTCTACACCTTTTGGAGGTAACGTGCGCACGGTAGTCATAAAGGCCAACCCTGAACTGTTGCGGGTGCACAATATGACAGCGGACCAGCTGGTGGCGGCGCTTCGCGTAAACAACCTTTCTGCGCCCGCCGGCAACGTGCGTATCCATGATAAAAACTATGTTACACCGGCCAATACCTCGTTGAAGCAGATCAGTGATTTTGAAAATATACCGTTGTTCACGGGCACCGGCGCGGCTAACCTGTATTTAAGGGATGTGGCTACCGTGGAAGATGGTGCCGATGTGAGCACCAGCTACGCATTGATCAACGGTAAACGTTCTGTGTATGTAGACATTGCCAAAGCGGCCGATGCCTCTACCTGGGAGGTGGTGCAAAATTTAAAGAAGGCCCTGCCCCGGATCCAGTCGCAATTACCGGAAGATGTAAAGCTGAGCTATGAGTTCGATCAGTCTACCTATGTAATGAACTCTGTAAAAAGCTTGCTGAGTGAGGGGGTGATCGGCGCGGTATTAACGGGGCTGATGGTGATGCTGTTCCTGGGAGACCTCCGGGGCGCGCTCATCGTGATCCTGACCATCCCTACTTCAATAATCACCGGCGTGCTTTTCCTCAGTCTGTTTGGACAAACCATCAACATTATGACGCTGAGTGGTCTGGCGCTGGCAATCGGCATCCTGGTGGATGAAAGTACGGTGACGATCGAGAATATTCACCAGCACCTGGATATGGGTAAGCCCAAGGCCCTGGCCATCTGGGATGCCTGTAAGGAGATCGCCTTCCCCAAGCTGCTCATCCTCTTCTGTATTCTGGCCGTGTTTGCACCGGCATTTACGATGGGGGGGATTCCCGGCTCCCTCTTCCTGCCGCTGGCCCTGGCCATTGGGTTTAGTATGATCGCCTCCTATTTCCTGGCGCAGACCTTTGTGCCGGTTATGGCTAACTGGATCATGAAGATCAAACACAAAAAGGGAAAGGACGGCCGTGAGCTAAGTGAGCAGGAAACATTTGAAACTGCCGCTATTGCCGATGCAGAAGAAGATACCTGGTCGCAAAAAGAAATATTGCTGCAACGGGCGGATAGCAACCGTGACGGAAAGATAAGCCGGTTCGAGAAATTCCGGATGCGGTACATGCGTTTTATCGACCGGATGATGCCCCACCGGAAATGGATTGTTTCCCTGTATATCCTAGTGATTGGGCTGGTGGCGGTGTTGTTCCTGAAACAGATCGGTCGAGATGTATTGCCCAGGGTCAATGGCAAGCAGTTCCAGGTGCGTTTGAGAGAGCCCGATGGTACCCGCATTGAACGGACAGAACTCAAAACCCTGGAGCTGATCAACGCTGTTAATGCGATCGTAGGAAAAAAGAATATCTCCATTACCTCTTCGTTTGTAGGCGTGCATCCGCAATTGTTTTCCACGGCGCCCATCTTCCTTTGGATGGCTGGGCCGCATGAAGCCGTATTGCAGGTAGCATTAAAAGAAGACTATAAAGTAGACCTGGATGCACTGAAGGATAAGATCCGCCAACGTGCCCGCGAAATTGCCCCGGAAATGAAATTATCCTTTGAGCCGATCGAGCTTACGGATAAGATCCTGAGCCAGGGTTCACCCACACCGGTGGAAGTGCGTTTTTCCGGACGTGATAAAAAACTGAACGAGAAATATGCTCTTATGATGGTAGAGCGGCTGAAAAAAATTCCCTATTTACGGGATGTGCAACTGGGCCAGTCGATCCGCTATCCGTCGCTGAACATAAATATAGACCGGCTGCGGGCAGCGCAGCTGGGTACTGATATCAGTTCAATCTCCCGCTCGCTGATCGCTTCTACCTCATCTTCCCGTTTAACGGAAAAGAACATCTGGGTAGACCCAAAATCGAACCTGCCTTATAGCGTGCAGGTGCAGATCCCGGAAAATGAAATGACCAGCCAGAATGCCATCAGCGAAATACCGCTTACGGCCAACAGCCCCCGTCCGCTATTGGGCGATGTGGCTACGATAGCCCCCGATGTTACCTATGGCGAGGCGGATAACCTGGGTTCTGTGCCCATGCTGACTGTAACCGCCAACCTGAACAATACGGACCTGGGCGCTGCCGCCAGGGACGTGCAGCAGGCGATTGATGAGCTGGGTAAATTACCGCGGGGGTTGAATGTTGATCTGATCGGGCTCAGCGAAACGCTTACAGACACGCTGGATAGCCTGCAGGGCGGACTGATCGTTGCCATTGTGGTGATCTTCCTGATGCTGGCCGCTAATTTCCAGTCATTCAAAGTTTCACTCGTTGTACTGGCAACCGTTCCGGCAGTATTGTTTGGTTCTATGGCCCTGCTGATGATCTGCGGTTCCACGCTGAACCTGCAGTCCTATATGGGTATGATCATGTCTGTAGGAGTATCCATTTCCAACGCCGTACTTTTGATCACCAATGCAGAGCAGATCCGGAAGCATAACGGGGATGCGGTAAAATCGGCACGGGAAGCTGCGGCGCTCCGGCTACGCCCCATCCTGATGACGGCGCTGGCCATGGTGGTAGGAATGATCCCTATGGCATCGGGATTGGGAGAAGCGGGAGACCAGTCGTCGCCGCTGGGCCGTGCTGTGATCGGGGGATTGATCGCTTCTACTTTTGCCGCGCTGTTTATATTGCCGCTGGCATTTGCCTGGGGACAGGGTAAGGCAAAAACAGAAAGTGTATCCCTGGATCCGGAGGATGAGGAAAGCATCCACTATATTCCGAATTTGCATCACCACTAAACTGATTTGTTGATAATAATTACACTGATATTATGATAAGGACAGCTAAGATGATAGGTACGGGTATTGCCATTGCAGCAGCAGTTGCTGGTTGGCAGGGCTGCAATTCAACTGGTGCGGAAGAAGAAAAAGCGCCGGAGAAGCAGCCGGCGGTGAACGCGTTCCTGCTTACGGAAGGCGCGCTTTCCGATACGTTGTCGATCCCCGGGGAGCTGGTTGCTTTTCAGCATGTGGATCTTTATGCAAAAGTAAGCAGCTTTGTAAAACGACTGTATGTGGATGTGGGGAGCGAAGTACGCGCAGGGCAGCTGCTGGCAGTGATGGAAGCCCCGGAATTGAATGCCCAGAGCGAGGGGGCCCAGTCGCGGGTACAATCGCAGGAGGCCGTTTACCTGGCTAGCAAGGCCACATACGACCGGTTGCTGGAAACAAGCAAAACACCGGGAACGATTTCGCAAAATGATCTCGATGTGGCGCGGGCCCGGCAGCAGTCGGATTATGCCCAGTACCAGGCGGCAAAAGCGGCATTGAAGGAAGTGCATGATAACCGGAATTACCTTGAAATACGGGCGCCTTTTTCGGGGATGATCACGGCCCGTAACGTAAGCGCCGGCGCTTATGTAGGACCGGGTGCCGGTGCGGTACCCATGTTCACCCTGCAGGAGCAGAAAAAACTCCGGCTGGTGGTGAACCTTCCGGAAAGCAATGCCGGTGTGCTGGACCGGGAAGGTGCAGTGCGTTTTACGGTAAAATCCTTACCGGGGCTGCATTTTACTGCTAAAACCTCCCGGGTATCCGGAGCACTGGATAACCGGCTGCGGGCCCAGCACGTAGAAATGGATGTGCCCAATCCGGATAAGCAATTGCTGCCCGGTATGATTCCGGAGGTGCAGATCCCGCTGCGTGCCGGAGAAAAGGCTTCTTTTGTGATCCCCGGCAGTGCGTTATTGAATTCGAGCCAGGGGATCTATGTGATCAGGATTGTTAACGGAAAGACCGTTTGGGTACCGGTACAAACCGGCGTACAAACCGGTGGAAAGGTTGCCGTATACGGGGATCTGCATACCAGTGACACCCTCATTACTACTGTTACGGAAGAAGTGCGGAACGGAGCCCCGGTAGAAGGTAAGGTAGCCCTGCAGTGATCGTATACCAGTGTCCGTGAAGATCATATGAACGGCGCCAATTATAAAAGAACCGGCAAAGAAAAATAGTTGCCTGTTATTCTACGGACAGGATCAGGTAATCGGCCGGGCCCAGGTGGATCTCGTCGCCCTTGCGCTTACCTTCCAGGTTGGCATAAGCCGGAGCATCCAGGGGAATGCCGGTTGTTTTTTTGCCATTGATCTCCAGCGGGGGAAGCACCACACCCACAAGAAAATAATATTCGGTGGTTTCCACCAACGCGCCGGGGCCTATATTGTCCCTGGAAGTTTCCCGGTATCTTTTTACCGTGGCCAGGGTATTGGCTGCAGCTTCTTTGGGTTGTTGCAGGAGGTTATAGATATCCGTGGCCTGGTCCCGCTGGGAGAGGGTATCCAGGTCGGTCGTGGATGCTGTATCGATGCCGGCATTGGTTTCCTGTGTATCAATTTCCTTCGTAACACCTGCTGTTTCTTTTTCGAGCGCCTTAATGATGGCGTCAAGGATCTCTTTTTTCATTGTTCACCTGTTTCTTTAAAGTTACACTTATTTACCGTTTTGGAGTAATGGTGCAAGCTGCCAGCTGTGGCTTTTCTGTTTCCCTTAACACAAAGCGGCTTTTGCGGAATTGCCCCGCGGAATTGACGGCTGTTTCGTATGGGCAAAAATAGCATCAGATATTATCAATTCCGTTGTTGTCCGGGCCGGGCATTTTCATCAGCTTTACGCAGGATCGGTTAGCTCCCGCAATGGAACTCCTGTATTCAATGAAGTTGTTTATACTTTCTGACATTGTCATACTTCCGCAGATTTTCGCCGAAAATCGATCTGCGGTCATCTGCGATGTATTGAATCTGTCTAAAATCAGCGGGAAAGGCTGCTTCAACATGATTTCTATAAAAATATAAACAACTTTAATCCCAGAAATTGCTTTGTCATATGGGTGCGGAATATTATGGTATATGTTCATTATTAATGTTGTAGGATAGGCGTGGAACTATGATCGCTATAGGATGCTCTAATGGGCAGGAGGATGGCTGATGATTTTGCATACCGCTGTTTAAATGGTAGGCAGCGGTTTGGATAACATGGGGATCTTTTGAAGAAAAATTTGATTTACCGGGCAGATGATAGCATCGATAGATAAAGGGCCAGATAATGATCAGGTGTTGTTCCGGCGGATCAGCACAGGATGTGAGCAGGCATTTAAGACCTGTTTTGATTTGCATAGAACGGCATTGTTCAGGGTTGCGTTCCGGCTCACCAAACAGCGGGATATTGCCGAAGAAATGATCCAGGATGTTTTTTTGAGTTTATGGATCAGCCGGCAGCACCTGGCTAAGGTGGCGGATCCCGTTGCCTATCTTTACCGGATATTGCTGAATAAAACAGTGACATACCTTAAGAAAGAAGCGAACCAGCGCCGGATCATTGAAGCCGCAAGGCTGCTCTACAAGAGCTCCGGTATAAATACCACGGAACAAACCATCGACTCCAACGAAAGCCTGCGGTTGATCGAAAAAGCGCTAGGTCAGCTTCCCCCACAGCAGAAAAATGTATACCGGCTGAGCCAGCAACAGGGACTCAGCAACGATGAAATAGCCGGTCTGCTTCATATTTCACCGCATACGGTACGGAGCCATCTTTCAAAGGCCACTGAATTCATAAGAAATTTCCTGAAAGACAGCGCCGTGGTCACCTATGTATTAACGGGGTGTATTATAATACATTAAGGCCCCTTGCTGCTCAATTAAGCGTCGCTTAAATTTTTTTCTTTCCGACTCATCATTTTTCCCGTAATACCACTCTATAAATAAAGGAGCTTGCTGGCGAAGTGTCCGGTCGGAAATTTAAATGAACGATTTATGAAATCAAATCAGGAACGGCTGCGGCATTTATTACGGGGGTTTGCTGATAACACAATACAACAGGATGAGATCGAAGAGATGCTGGCACTTTTAAGACAGGATGCCCACGATGCTGCATTGTATGAGCTTATCGGGGAACTGCGAAATGAAACTGATGAAAATGCGCCGGGCCCACCGGTTGATTGGGAGAAAGTCTGGAATGCGATCCGGCCGGCATCATCCGGTGCAAAATGGCATTGGTGGCGCGCGGCAGCGGCCATTACTGGCATGCTGGGCATTGCATTATACCTGTGGATGAACCGGTACGAAACGCCGGGGCAGGAGCTTGTAAAGGTACCGCCTGTGCAGGTGCCGCAAAAGGATATACAGCCTGGTGGCGACCGGGCCGTGTTAACGCTGGCCGATGGTTCGCAGATTATATTGGATAGTACGGCAAACGGGCAACTGGCCCGGCAGGGGAACGTGGAAATAATAAAACTGGCAAACGGGCAGCTGGCATATAAAGCCGGTGGTAAAGAAAAGGAGGTATTGTATAATACCATGAGCACCCCCCGTGGCGGCCGGTACCAACTGATTCTACCCGATGGAAGCAAAGTGTGGCTGAATGCCCTGTCTTCCATTCGCTATCCGATAGCGTTTACCGGCAATGAACGCCGCGTGGCCATAACGGGTGAGGCTTATTTTGAAGTGGCAAAAGATCCGGCGCTTCCGTTTAAGGTTTCGCTGCTTCCTGCATCCGGAAGAACAGGAATGGAGGTGGAAGTACTGGGAACACATTTTAACGTAAATGCATACGATGATGAACCTCTGGTAAACACTACCCTGCTGGAGGGAAGTGTAAAAGTAAAGCAGGCTGCCGGCAGTGTTATGATCCGGCCTGGCCAGCAGGCACAGGTTAACAATACCGGAAAAATCAGCGTGGCCTCCGATGTAGATGTGGCGGGGGTTGTTGCCTGGAAGGAGGGGCACTTTATATTCAGGGATGCCAATATAAAAACCATCATGCACCAGCTGATGCGTTGGTATGATGTGGATGTAAAATATGAGGGTACCATACCGGAGCGATACTTTACTGCCGACATTTCGAAAAATAAAACCCTTTCCGGGGTTTTAAGAATATTGGAACAGAGCAATATTCATTTTTCGATAGCGGGCCGGACGCTTACAGTGAAACCCTGATTTTGGAAGACCTGTTAAATGAACGTATAAATAGAATAATGGTTAACTGCTGATAAAAACCGCTCCGGGGTCGAGGCCGGAGCGGTATAAGGTAAGGGTTAACCCTGTGAATACAATTTTGGAGAATTGCCATTTTTAACCCAAACAAAGCAAAGTTATGTATTTAAGAACACTCTTTGTTACATCCCTGAGAGGATTTACCAAAACCTGCCTGCCGGCGAGACAGGCGATGTTGATTATGAAATTAACAGCAATGATTCTGCTCACAGCCTGTTTACAGGTAAAGGCCAGCGGGTATTCGCAAACGGTATCACTATCCGGAACGAAGATCTCGTTGGAAAAACTGTTTAAAGAAATAAAAAAACAGACCGGATACGATTTCTGGTATGAAGGCAAACTGATCAAACGGGCCAAAAAAGTGGACATACGGGTAACCAATGCCCCGTTGGTACAGGTATTGAATAGCTGTTTTCAGGATCAGCCGCTCTCGTATTCGATCGTAGAAAAAACAGTGGTCGTAAAACCCCGGCCGTTGCCGGCCCCGGCTGAAGAAAACACCCAGCCCATGGCTATAAACGTAAGCGGTACCGTGACCGGTGAAAATGGAAAACCGCTGGACGGCGCTTCTGTAAATTTAAAAGGCACGGAAGAAGGCACGGTAACGGATGCAGCGGGCAATTTTAGCCTGCAGCTACCCAATGCCGGCGGAGTGCTGGTGATCTCCTATATTGGTTATGAAACCACAGAAGTACGGGTGTCTAGATCAGGGACGCTTAAGATCCATTTAAAACTGACAGAAGCCAAAGGAGAAGAGGTTGTTGTAATTGGCTATGGTACACAAAAGCGAAAAGAAGTATCCGGTGCTGTAGCTTCTGTAAACATGAACGAGCTGAGCGTTGATGCCTCCAATAATGTAACATCGGCCATGCAGGGAAGAATACCGGGTGTGTCCGTAGAGTCGAGCGGGGGAGCCCCGGGGGCGGGCCTGTCTATCACCATCAGGGGATCCGGAACATTGGGCAACAACAGCCCGCTGGTTGTAATAGATGGCATCCCGTTTGGAAGCCTTGACGGAATTAACCCGGCCGATATTAAAAGCATCGACATTCTTAAGGATGCTTCTGCGGCCAATATCTACGGATCGCGGGCCGCCGGTGGGGTCATTATTGTAACCACCAAATCAGGCCGGAAAAACATGGCTCCCAGGATCACCTTTAACGGGGTTTATGGCTCCAATAGCATCCCTAAAAGATTATCCGTATTAAACAGCGACCAGCTTGTGAAGATGTTCAACGATAATGGCG
>Ga0222424_100793_pt1 | contig 11030 bp, 10 predicted proteins | sample 2B2ome_FD_182468 | JGI IMG/M metagenome (GOLD analysis project Ga0222424, IMG submission 182468) | Enriched microbial communities from leaf-cutter ant dump, University of Wisconsin, Madison, United States - 2B200A (version 2) | ecosystem: Environmental > Terrestrial > Nest > Insects nest > Nest...
ACTACATCGAGATGTTCTATAACCCCAGGCGTCGCCACAACACTGCTGGCGACTTGTCGCCGGTAGAGTTCGAGAAACGCTATTTCCAACGGCTCAAAAGTGTCTAGGGAAGCCGGGGCGATTCAAGACAGCGATGTGAACAAACTGGATGCCGCCTGTGATCATGGGGCACCGTCGCTGAAAACATAGTGACCGACTATATTTATCGCCGCTATCGCAACGATAAATGTCGGCCAGGGGAAAATCCCCTGGACCCCGCCACCCAATGTGCGAACAGTGTGTTGAAACTGTGCGAACCAATGGGCGAAACTGTGTGAACAACTGACCGACTTGATGCCAACCATTGCGTGAACAGTGTGGTCACAATGTGGGGGCACTGTGGCGCATATTGTGCAATCAGTGTGTGAGTTGCCCACGGCTTCTCCGCTGATTACCGAAAAGTTGGGTGAGCAGACCGTCGTTCGTCAGGCTCTTCAACAACTCCGGCGCAACCAAATGGACTGGGGTTGATGGGACCTGCAGCAGCCTTTCGATAACAGCGTCGAATGAAAGTCGGGCCACATACTCGCGGAGCACGAAGCCAGTGTCCGTATATTCGATCAACGTGGTCTGATCGAGCGCAATGACGCAAAGCCGCATGCATCGGTCGTTACCAAGAGCTGGTTGCTGTACGCATTCAATATTGACCCTGCCCGTCGCCACGGTGCAGGTTTGCATCCATCCCCAGCCAGCCCATTTGTCATCCTCCACGACATCTCGCCAGGCGAATCGGTTTTCCAAGTTTTTGTTGTTCATGCTGTGCCTCGTGGCATTGCCGATGTGTGTGACTTCTTTGCGAGTTCATCACGCATCTGCTGGAGCCTTTCTCTGGCTTGAGCCCTGTCCACCACTGGCCGATCCGTCACGATTGCTTGAGTGGGCTCGGCTGCGGCTTCCACGGCGCGTTGCCGCCTAATGATTTGCCGAAGGTCGCGTCGCAGCTCTGACCCAGCCGACAAGCTGAACTTGCCCTCACGAGCCCTTCGCAGCAGGGAGGCAAGGAATTGGGGGACAGTCTTCCGGATGCTGTTTTGGCGCTTGCATTCGAGGACTTCTGCCAAAACATCAAGGGCTTTAGATGAGGGGAGACCCGCGCACTGATCCCGGGTTTTCTGGGGTTCGAGTGATAGCTTTTGACACAACCACAACCAGCACTCTTCATCCGCCTCGTCCATGATCAAGGCCGCCGACTCGTCAGTGTCAGGAGGCGTGTCCTCTGGCCCGGTAGTGGTTGTCTTTGATGAATCCAATGTTTCTACAAATACAGTGTTTGTAGCCCCTTGGTCGCCCTGAACTGGGTGGTCCAGAGCTGGCTCTTCCACACGTGGGTTTTCAAGGTATGGAGCCCAGTCCACAATCGGCTCATCACTGACAATCCATTTCGAATGGATGAAGCGCCCGGATGCAGAGCGCTCACGGAGGATTCGCATGTAATTCAGCCGCTCAAGCTGTTGGATCGCGCTGCGCATTGCCGTTTCCCCCTCCTTGCGCGCTTTGCAGAGAAATTCGATGCTGATACGAAACCCTGGTGGGAGTGACAGCAGATGAACAATCACCCCGAGAGATTTCGAGCTGATTTCATCATTGCGAATCAAAGCATTCGGGATTTGAGTGAAATTCCCCGTGTGCCGACGCCGAACGATCAGCAATTGCGAGGTGTTCACGGGCATCTCCACCGGCCGTCATGGTCAGCGCTCCACCCGTGCGGTCGCAGCTTGCTGTGCAATCCAGGCCTCGATTTCTTCAGCAAGAAATCCGATGGCCGCGTTGCGAGAGTTGCCCAGGCGGATCGGGCGCGGAAAGGTTGGGTCTGTTCTCGTCCTGCGCCAGATGGTGACGCGGTTCATGCCCAACTGGGTTTCCAGGTCGCTGTACCGGAGGATGCGGTTTTTCATTTGATTGCCCATCGTTTCGATTGATGACAGGCAATTCTTCGTTCTGCGTTGTCGGCGTGTCCAGAGGCTCAGATTTTGGCCATATTCTGCGATTTACATGCCAAATTCAGATAACTGATGCGATTGTCAAAAACGTGCAGCGGCATGTTTTTGACCATACGGAGAACCGCAAGCACTGCCGCCCAAATGAAACGGACAGTTCAACTTCGCAGTGGTCGATTGACTTCCGCTCGGGCACGGACACGAAAGCAGCTTTTTTCGGAAATCACCGACCAACGACCATTCACCGCCGAATGACGGATATGGAATCAGTTGTTTTGAATCAGAAGCTGGAAACCTGAATCGCCATCTTTTGAACTGGAAAATGTCTTTTATCAACAGCCACTTGCGCGATTCGTGGATCGCGAGAAAAGAGATGGCGGCGCGAGCGAAATAAATTATCGCTCGTTGCATTTGCGCAACAATTAATGCCTATTTCTGGCTATCCCGTGCTGCGGAGATCCATTGAGCAATCGCGCTGGGCTCAAACCCATCATGCAGTGCTGCGCGTAGTGCTTGCTCCAGCTTTTGCCAACCGACGGGAGAACTGGTGTTGGTTGAGGCGGTCGGCCAATCGCTATTACCAAGCTGAAACAGCAGACTGTCCAACAGCTCGTCGTCGCCCACGTCATTTGCTGCTCGCTCAGCTAGCGTAAGCAATGCTTCACGCGTGGCACTGACCGGCTCCACCGGGACCGCAGCAAGAGGCTCAGCCAGCGCGATCACACGATGCGGCTGAATGAAGTCGGCCAAGTCCTGTGCTGCCGCAACGGCAGCGGTTAGCTCGATGCGGACAAGTACATCGCCAATTTGCAGGAACCGGGTCTTGGTAAGGCCTGGCTGACCATCCTGGTAAAGCACAACAGCCTCAGAGCCGACGAGGGCGTTCAGCACCATTCCCAGGTCATCTAAGGCACCAGCGTCCCGCCATTGGTGGAGGATGTCTGCGCGCAGGCTGCGCCCCTCCAGCCCTAGGTGATACATCAACGTCGCCACGCGCTTGGCAGAAATGACCTGCTCTTTGCCCCTCAGCCAAACGGACAGGTTCGCCGGACGGATACCGGTGGCCATGCCCACAGAGCTCAGCGTATCGCCACGCAGGCGCATGAGTGCGGCTGCTATGGCACGCAGTTGTTCGGCCTGAAGTGTCGGCATACGGCACCTACATTGTTCTAACAGTAATTCACTATAACAAGGCGACCATCACCCAGCCAAGGCTTGGCATGCTCTATTTATGGAGTTATAGTAATTTATAGTTAGATGGAGAGTACTATGGCCGACCTGTCACGAAAGTACCGCCCCATGCGACGCCGAGAGTACCAAGAGGCCGTCGAAGAGCTGAAGCGACTTCACCCTTGGCTAGAGAAGCAGGTGTTTCAGCCCGCCCCAGGCCATCTCGCTGTGGTCGCCGAGTTGATCGATCAATGCGAGCGGTTGATGCATCGCAGTGACTACCAGCGCCGTCCGCTGTTCTGTGTCACTGCCACCAGGGAAAAGCTGGCTGTCCGAGTCGAGGTCTCCGATGCCAGCATCCAGTGGGAGCGCGCCTTGCTCGACGTGGTGGAACAGGCTCGGCACGCCGCCCAGCAGTGCTGCCCTGTGTGTGGTGCTCCAGTTTTCGGTGGCGATGCCAATGCCCCCCAAGGTGCTCGGTGCGCTGCGCACGAGCAAGTGGTCGGACTGTTCGCAGAGGACATCCAGCGTTTCAAGAGGGCTGCGAAGGCCCTGGAGTTGGCGGATGCAGAGCGTGCCAGCAGCACTGCTGATCGCGATGCACCACCTCGCAGCGAAGCCGCCAAGAAAGACCTGCCCGACAGCCCCGTCCCTGCACACGACAGCAGCGGCACTTCGACTGACGACAAGCACGCGCCGTTGATCACCTTTCTGGACGCTTCCGGCCTCAAGCAATTTGTTGACCGCCATCGCGCAAAGGCAGACGAAAAGTTCAAGCGTGCCCAGCAGATCGCGGAGCGCATCCGGTCGGCTGGCCATGAGCGGCGCATGCTCGGCATGCTGCCCGACGAGTGGGACGTTCTGATCGAAGAGTTCACCCAAGCCTTCCCAAACTTCAGCGAGCTGGCCGAGGTGCTTCACGATCACTTTGCCCTCAATGCGATGGGCGATGGTCGCGTTGCCTGGTCGCCGCTACTGCTGGTCGGGCCTGCGGGCATCGGCAAAACAGAAGCGGCCCGCTGGCTGGCGGAAAGGCTGGCTTTGCCCTACCGCGTGTTCGACATGGCCAGCGCCCAATCCGGCTCGCCACTGGCTGGGTCAGAAGCCTTCTGGAGCAATTCCGAGCCGGGCCTCCTGTTCGAACTGCTTGCCTACCAGCCAAAGGCCAACCCCGTCGTGGTCTTGGATGAACTGGATAAGGCTGAGCAGGGACGCCAGTACGACCCGCTGGCGGCGCTGTACACCCTTCTTGAGCCCCGCAGCGCACGGTCCTTCACGGACCTCTCTATCCGTGATTTCGCCATTGATGCCAGCCACATCAACTGGATCGCGACGGCAAACAGCGTGGATGGCATCCCAAGCCCATTGTTGTCGCGGCTCACAGTGCTGCATGTCCATGCGCCTACACCTGATCAGGTTGCACGCATTGCCCAGAACATCTACGGACGGATGCGGGCAGAAGCCACCTGGGGCTCTGCCTTCGTACCCCGTCTCGACGAGCCCGTTTTGGCGAAGTTGAAGCATCTGCCGCCTCGAAGTCTGATCTATCTGCTGCGCCTGTCCTCTCGTTTGTGGATGCGATGCATGCATTTCAGGCTTTCTTTGCGGCAGAGAAAAATGTATTACAATCAGCGCTTCGCTTAGTTTTCTTCCTTGGAAGAAGGTGTTGTGAAAGAAATTTTTAGAGAGTAAAAATTTCTGCTACAATGAAAAGCTTAGCGGCTGTAGCTCAGCTGGATAGAGTACTTGGCTACGAACCAAGGGGTCGTGGGTTCGATTCCTGCCAGCCGCACCAAACGGTAAGCCCTGGAACTGCAAGGTTCCAGGGCTTTTTCCGTTGTGGAAGAGCGTTTTCACGCCACAAGCTCCAACCCCGTCTGGGGGACTTTTGGGGGAGTCGCCTCCCCGGCCAGGCGCGCCTGGTGTTCCGCGCGCAGGGTTGCAAGTGACTTGTTCCACGCTCCGCTGTCGGCCTTGATCTTCTCCAGCGCGCCGTGCAACTCCACGAGCTGCGCCATCGAGTAGTGCTGGGTCATGGTCTTGGTGCTGTGCCAGAGCACGTCGGACACGGTTCCCTCGGCCACGCCCGCCTCGCGCATGCGCATGCCCACGGTGTGCCGCAGATCGTGCACGTGTAGATCACCCAGCCCGGCCGATGTCCGCGCGCTTTGCCAGCCCGTGTTGTTCATGGTCTGGATGCGGCGGTATTTCATGGCCGGCGCCTTGTCGGTGTTCGTCATGCGCTCGCGCCGGTAGACGAATACGTACTGGGGGTGTTGCCCCCGCACGGACTCGATCACCGATTGGGCGACGCTGTTGCACACAATGAGGCGCGAGCGCATCCGGCCCTTGACGTGCGCGCGGGGCACATCGAAGACCGAGATGCCAAGCTCGGGCACGGGGATTTCCCACGCCCATTCCAGGCTGCACACCACGTCGTCACGCACGCCGGTGTTGAGCACGAAGAGGGCCATGCGCGCCAGGTGATCCGGCAGCTGGGGCAGCAGTTGACGCTGCTGAGTCCAACTGATGGGTCTGGGCTCTCGCTGGTGGCCCACCAGCGGCAGCATGGTGATCTTGGGTGCAGCCTCCAGCCAGGTGCGGCCATCTTCGTCGCGCCATGTCGTGGCGGCCAGATTTAAGATCCGGCGCACAACGCCCAGCGCGAGGTTGATGGTCTTGTTCTTGCGGCCTTCTTTTTTGCGCGCAAGCACGTATGGCGCCAGGGTGCCATCGTGGACTTGCGGGAGCAATAGGGGGCCGATAAAGGGCATGACCGAAGCGAGCAGATAAGCCTCTGTTTCGAGGGATGCTTTGTCCTGGTGGGTCAGCAGGTAGTGGGCTGAGGCGCCGTCGAACGTACGGGCTGGTCGCTCGCCGTGGATGACCACGGCGCGCTTGTCGCCCAACTGCTTGATCAGCCAGCGTTCCGCTTCTTCATAACCAGCGAAGCCGCGCTGGCGAAATCGAGTGCCGCGCCACCACTTGTCAACTTCCCAGGTGTTGGTTTTTTCGTCGAGGTAGATGCCTCGCATTTTTTGGCCCATGTGTTCCTCCTGTTCTCTGTGGGCCATCCGTTCCTGGCCGCATTCTGCGCCAGCCCATCGTTTGCTGCATCCTGCGGCTGGCTGGCTTTACCTTTTCCTGCCGCCTCGAGCTTGAACTGCTCGAATAGCCGGTCTAGATCCTCCCGGTCGTAGATCACGCAGACGCCCTGGTGCATTCCCACGAGGCGCGGTGCCCATGTCGTTTCCCATGTACGCCGCTTGACGCCGACGTAGGCCATTGCTTCGGTTTGTGTGAGGCCGCGTTTCATGATGTCGTCTTCGGAAACCCGTTCCAGGTTCGGCCATCGAGCAGGCGGCCGGCAGCCTTCTTGCCGATCTTGAAAATCTGCATGGCCTCGGTGCCCGAACGGAACGCCATGGGCTCGGTAATGCCGTGCGTCGATCCGTCGATATGGAGAACGGTCGTTGGCACGGTGCACTTGCGGCCGTAGATGTCGTCCAGATTGCCCTGATCTTCGTGCGGCTTGGCAATCACGTTGGACTTGTAGGGCGCGCTGTGCTCAGGTTCCTCCATCTGGCTGATGGGCTTCCATTCGCCGTATTGTTTGAACAGAAAAGGCACGCTGGCCGCTTCGCACTGGTCACGCAGTGAGCGAGCCCAGTCTGGATGCATCGGCCGCGCGCCGGGGCCGCTCTCGCCGCCAACAATCACCCAGTCGAGGACGGCATGCATGGGGCCAGAAAGACCGTCGCTCAAATTGACTTCGTACCAGTCCTCAAACGACTCAATCCAGTCATCGCCGGTATCACGCCATCGCTCGATTTCCTCTTCCCATGTGTCGGCCTTGAGGCAATCCATCTCTCCGTCGCCGCAGGAGAGGTTGCGCAGGTCAACCGCTCCGAGCAGCGGCTCCATGCTCAGAAACCGCTTCGCCGCCGGCACGGCCAGCAGCTTCGGGATATCGCGGTCGGCCTCAGCCTGGTTGCAGATCGTGGCGCCGATCCAGACGTTGTCCCACGGCCCGCTGCATGCGCTCCAGGGCACCATTGCGGTGGCATTGCCAATGCGCTTGGTGAGCAGCAGCCAGTCGAGATGAGGAGTCCCCTCGATCAGCGCGAAGAGGTCGATTCGCCACGCCTCGGGAACCTGGTTGTCGAATACGTCGGCCAGGCTGGCGCAGAACACCCGCTGGCGCCGGCCGTGCTGGTTCATGAATGCCTCGGCCTGGGCATTCCAGCGCTTCGGCAGCTCCCAGTTGCTGGTGCTGGTGCGGCGCCGCGGCGCGCCCGGTCCCCAGTTCACTGCTTGGCCACCGCCGAAACGGGCGTTGCGCGTCTCGGCGTAGCAGTTATCGCAGCCTGGGCTTACCCTTTGGCAGCCTTCCCAGGGGTTGAATGTGTGGTCGCACCACTCGATTTTGCTGTTCGCACTCATGGGACGACCCCTTTGGGCACATTGAAAAAACCCAGCCGCCCTTTCCAGGGTACGAATGGGATGGGGCGGCTGTCGCGCAGGACGAAGCCGTAGGAGTTGTCTTGCTTCCATGAAGAGGGGTGGTGCTCACGGCAGTCCACGACCCGCGTCCAGCCCACGAGGCCGCCGCGTTCCATGTCTTCATAGGCGGGTAAGTCGGATGGCAGCAGCCCGGCGCATTCCAGCGCGGCACGGGTTTCGCTGTAGTAGCGGCGTGTCAGCGTTTGGCCGGCATGCACCAGCAGCAGACCCCGGAAGTTGGTGGGCCAATCCCTGTTCTCGATGTCCTTGTGGCCATTGACAATGAGCCAGGCCCACGGCTGCCGGATACTGAGTGCGGGGATCATCGGCATCCCTCCAAGCCAATGTCTGCGGGCTGGACGCTGGCAGCAGAGCCGCCCCTGCTTAGGGTCTGCCCGATCAGCGTGCGAGTGAAGCGCGCCAGTTCGGCGGCGCTGAGCTGCTGGAGTTGAAGTTCGTAGAGATCCACCACCGTGTCGATGGCTTCAATCTCGTTCCAGTGCAGGCCAACAGCCCTCCAGTCCCCGCTTTCGTACGCACGGTCAAAAATGGCGGACAACGCAACCTGGGCGGTGTTGATGTGCTCGTGCATGCCGCGAAGGTGTCCGCGCTGCTCAATCACCAAGGCCATGGAGGCCACGGTGTGCAGCACCTCAAATTGGACTTTCGTCGCAACACCTTCGCGCAACCGTGCGGCGCAGAGCCGAATCGGTTTCATGATCTCGTCCAACTCGGCGGTGGTCAGCAGGGTGGCGCGTAGGCGCACGGTTTTCATTAGATCCACGGAGGGGCGCTTGCGCATGTGTGGATGCGGGATGCGGTACTTTGGCTGGCCCATCACGCCCCCCTTTGTTGATCGAGGGCGCGGCATATGGCGCACTCAGGATCGCGCGAACCGTGCCCGGCGATGTGGTCGGGGCACAGTCCCTTGTTGATATGCTGAATGCGGCCCTCGGCGAAAGAGCGCAGAACGTCCAGCGCGGCAGGCTGGTAAGGCCTTGCCTCCTCAATGATGTCCTTGGCTTCTTGCCACGGGTTGTGCGCGCTGCTGTGCTCGCCGATGCTCTGCCCGAAGTGCTTGCCGATGAGCCCTGCTAGGCCGTCAGCCCAAGACTCAGCTACGTCGCGTTGATCTATCGTCCTGGCAAGGTCTGCGTCCAGATCGATCGGCGCTGCGGCTGTAGGCGTTGCTTGTGCCCGCACTGCGCAGCCGTCATCGAGATAGGCGTGCATCTGCGCCGCCGAAAAATAGGGGTGCTCAATGTCATGCACGAAGCCCTGCTCATATTCAACATGCGCAGGCTTGGGCAGCGGCGGATAGGCGCGGTTCGCAGGGGCGTTATTCATTGATCGCCTCCAGTTCGGTGTAGTCGGCAACCAGTCCCTTGCCGCCCGGAAGATCAGGCACGTCCAGCATCCATGCGCGGTCTCCAACCTTGGCGGTAATGACGCCGGCAGCATCCTTGGTGAGCAGCAGGCGGCCCTTGGCGTTCTTGAGATCGATGCGCACACGCACGTCCTGCCCCGCCTCGAATGCGTTGATGGCCTTCTTGTTACCCTGTGCACCCATGGCCTGCGCGATGGCCGCCTGCGCCTGGGCTGCGGTGGTTTTGGGCGGCGCGGCCTGGGTCGTGGCCTTGCCCTTGAGCTTGGGGTTCGCACGGTCGGGCTGCTGGGTGGGCTGCGGCTTACGGGCTTCGGCGCGCGCAGCAGCCTCGGCCTTCATTGCGTCCTGCACCTGCTGGCGGATGCTGGCCAGGTCAACCTGCGCGATGGGCGCCAGGGCATCGAGCTGCTCGGCCTCGTCGGCCGGGCGCTCGAAAAGCGGCTCCGCGTCAATGTCTGCCGCCAGCATCATCAAGACCATGCTGCACAGGCGGGGGCTGGTATCTGCAACGCGGCGCACTGCCATGACCAGATCCGCGTCGTCGAACCCGTTCGGCAGATCGGCGAAGACAGCGCGTACGGTGTCGTCGCTGGCTTCGCGCGCCATGGTGATCAGCACGCGGTACGCCACGGCGGCGGGAGGGACGTCCAGCGCCTCCGGCTCCGCCTTGGTGCGCAGGCCTTCAATCACCGCACGGATGGCAGCGCCGCGCCAGCGGCGCTGGTACTCGGCCTGCAGCTCCTCGCGGGTGGGCTCGGGCGCGCCCGGGGCGTCTTCCTTGTCCTTCTCCGCCTTGGCCTTGCTGCGCGCCTCCAGCGCCGCGCCGGCGGCGCGCGTGGGCACGGCCTCTACCATGGCGCCGCTGGGGGTCTCGATCAGCACCACCTTGCCGGTGGGAACGTCCTGCCCCAGCACCTGGCGCAGCGGCGCATCGCTGCCCTGGCTGGGCTTGTCCAGCAGCAGGTAGCCCGCCGGCGAGCCTCCCTCGGTCGGCATGATCTCCCGGGCCTCGCGCCCTGTGATCACGGTTTGCCCGCGCTCTGCCGCCTTGCGGCGCATGCGCTCAAAGTGCGCATCCTTTTTGCCCGCGAAACATGCGGTGTCGGTACAGACGTCTGCACCGCTCTTGTCCCACAGCTCCGGGTTGGCGCCGGTGCGCTTCGGGCACGTGGTGCAGGCGCCCGCGGCAGGGCACAGCTGCGCGTCGGCCAAGGCAAAGGGCGCCTGGGCCAGGTCGGTCATGTAGTTGCGCCGGGCCAGGTCGAGCGCGCTGCGGTAGCTCAGCGGGGTGTTGCCTGGGCCCTCGGTCAGCACGCGCTTGGTGTATTCGGCCTGCATCGCCATGGTGGGGCGCTGGGCCACCAGCAGAGCCACGCTCCGCTTGAGCATGCCAGCCTCGATCGCGGCCTGCGCTTCGGGGCACAGGTTGAGCAGGCGCAGCGACTCGAAAACGTGCGAGCGGCTCTTGTGCAGGGCCTCGGCCGCGTCGTCGCGGGTGTAGCCGTGGTCGGCCAGCAGGCGCTGCACGCCGCGCGCCTCCTCCAGCGGGTTCAGATCCCGGCGGTGCAGGTTCTCGATGAGCTGCATCACCAGGGCGCTGGAGTCATCGGCCTCTTTCAAGAGGATGGGCACGCGCTTCAGGCCGGCAATCTTCGCCGCCACCCAGCGGCGCTCGCCCGCGATGATCTCGTAGGCGGCGCGCCGCGTGTCGGCGTTCTCAAACGTATCGTGCAGCCGCGCAGGCGGCAGGCGCCGCACAAGGATGGGCTGCAGGAGGCCCACCACCTTCATGGTGGCGGCCATGGCCAGGAGGTCTTCGTCCTCGCGCACCATGCGGTTCGTGCGGCTGGGGGCCAGCTCGTGGATGGGTGCATCGCTCTCACCCGGCGCAGCCGCGGGCGCGTCGATCACCGTGAAATCCGACATGGGCAGGTTCGCCAGGGTGTCGCCGATCAGGACCTGGTACTGGCGTCCGCCAGGCGTTTTGTCCTGCA
>Ga0222424_100794_pt1 | contig 11024 bp, 11 predicted proteins | sample 2B2ome_FD_182468 | JGI IMG/M metagenome (GOLD analysis project Ga0222424, IMG submission 182468) | Enriched microbial communities from leaf-cutter ant dump, University of Wisconsin, Madison, United States - 2B200A (version 2) | ecosystem: Environmental > Terrestrial > Nest > Insects nest > Nest...
TTGGCCAGGCAATGTGGCCACGGTCCTCTTGAGTGCATTGGCCATAGTGACGGCGCCATATCCCGCCAGCGGGGGGCCGTTTTTGGTCCGGGGAGTCAAGAAGCATGAGGTTTTCTCAGCTTCGCAGCCGATGATCGCGACGAAGCTGACTGTGAACCGCAAGCCGTCATTGAGTCCCAAAAAACAGTCCAAAGTCCGGACGCAAGTTCGGCAATTGGAGATCGCCGCCACGAGTGGCGCGGGCACGGATGAACTCCGGGAGCTTGCGAACAAGGCCGCGCAACAGGTGGGTCAACTTGGGCGCTTTCACAAGACGCCAGCAGCAAAGCTCAAGAGTCGCATTGCAGTTGTTCGGGGCAATTTGCCGCCAGAGGCTTTGTCCATCACAACGGCATCTGCGAACGTCAGGCTTGACCCAAATCATCTCGCCCCGGATGCCCTGCCCTGGGAATAGCAGCAAGATACAGCGCGAGTAGCGCAGTTCCTCGGCACGACAGCGCGCCGGCGGTACGCCGAGAAGCACGAATGCTTGTGAGGGGAGAACTGCGCAAATTGTCGTATCAGCGATACGACAATCTGGACGGCCTGAGCACAGCCCATGCGGGAATCAGATGATGGCCTGCAAACCCTTGTCGGCGATGACGTTGAGCAACTTGAGCGCCGGGCCAGTGGGATGGGTTTCGCCTTGCTCCCACTTGCGCACGGTTGAGGCCGTGGTGTGCAGATGCAGAGCAAACACCGGCTGGCTGAATTTCAATGTCTCGCGCAGGCGCTTAATGTCAGCAGCGCCGAACTCCCGCACCGGCGGCGGGCAAATCGCGTCGAACTCGCGCATCGTCACCTTGCCGATCGCTCCCGCTTCATGGAGCGCCGCCAGGTCGCCGCGCAGCGATTCAATGATCTTGCTCACAATGCACCTCCACCAAAACACCCGCCTGCAATGCCTTCGACAAGGCTTCGTCAGCCAGTTCCAAGAACACCTTGCCGGCAAATTGCAGCGCCTTCTTCTCGTCCTGCGTGATGTTCGCCTTGTCGCTCTTGGGGAACCCATGCAGGAACACATAGCGACTGCCGATCCTGGCCGACAGCAGCGTGCGGTAGCCGCCGCTCTTGCCACCACCAGGGCGGGCCACCCGCTTCTTGTAGAGGGAGCCGCCCAAGTCCGCGTCGATCAGACCGCTTTCCATCTCTTGAACCGCCTTGCACAAGGCGGCATCGGGCAGCTTCTCGCCCGACTGCCACCGCGCAAAGTCCTTGCGCTTGAGAATGTCCATCATTTCAATCCCCAAACTGTACCCGAAACGGACATACTTTTCAAGATGGCGCGGTGAGGCCGCCCCACGACAATCGGAGCTGGCAAAGCTGGAGCATGGTTGCCGGTCACGCCGTCGCCTCCGCTGGACGCGATGAGCCAGTAATCGCCTGCCGACGGCTGGCCACCAGCTCGGCCGCATCGCGCACCGGCTTGTCCTCGGTGTGGACATAGTGCATGAACATCGCCACAGTCTTATGCCCGGTCAGCCGAGCCCGCGCTGAACGAGGTGGCCCTGGCAACGCTGGACGCCGCACCGCGCCAACTGGCCGTGGCGCACGAAGCCATGGACGAGGTTCTGGCCGCAGGCATTGACCTGGGGCGCCTGGAAGCCATGGACTTTGTGGCGACGGTCGCCAATTCCGCAATCCTGGCGATCTACGAAAACGTAAAAAAATCAAAGGCTTGGCGCCTTCTTCGCAATCCGAAGAGTGGCGACGGTCGCCAATTTGAGAGCCTGGACGAGTTCTGCGAAGTGAAGCTGGGCAAGTCGTACACCCGTTGCAACGGCGTTTCACTGGCCCATTTCACTATGGCCCGATAGAGCCCCCTAAATTTCGATTTTTCGCGCCGCGTGGGTGGTGGTTTTCTCAACTCCCCTCACCAGCAGTGCCTGCTCCTGCTCGGTACTCAGGTATTGGTGATGCCGACCGCCGCGCCCGCGCAACTGGAAGATTGCATCGCCCTCCTTGGCCCAGCGTGAGTGGATGACATGCACCGTGGCAGTGGACCATCCCAGAACCTGCGCAATCTGCGCGGCTGAACTGCCCAGCGTGGCTCGGATGAGCACGCACTGGATGCGCTGGTACTCCGCGTGCGAGTTTGCTTGAGCCGCTCAACAAGACGCGACACCGTTGCCTTGTCCGTGGCGATCAGATCCTTCATCCACGCCTCCTGAAGTTGCGTGGAATCGAATGATATCTAATACAAAGAACGCAAAGCTGTATCAGTACACCAGCCGCTCTGGCCGCACTTCCTGCAGGATGGTGGTGGCGATCTCTTCGATGCTCTTGGTGGTGGTGGAGAGCCAGCGAATGCCCGAGCGGCGCATCATGGCCTCGGCTTCGCTGACTTCGTGGCGGCAGTTCTGCAGGCTGGCGTAGCGCGAGTTGGGGCGGCGTTCGTTGCGGATTTCGCTCAGCCGCTCGGGCTGGATGGTCAGCCCGAAGATCTTGGTGCGGTAGGGCACCAGCGCCGGGGGCAACTGGCGGCGCTGGAAGTCCTCGGGAATCAGCGGGTAGTTGGCCACCTTCAGGCCGCATTGCATCGCCAGGTACAGGCTGGTGGGCGTCTTGCCGCTGCGCGAGACGCCGATCAGGATCACGTCCGCCCCGGCCAAGTCGCGATGGCTCTGGCCGTCGTCGTGGTCCAGGCTGAAGTTGATGGCCTCGATGCGGTCGGTGTATTCCTTGGAGCGGGTCACATCGGAAAAGCGCCCCACGCGGTGGTGCGACTTGATGCCCAGCTCCTGCTCCAGCGGATGCACGAAGGTGCCGAACATGTCCAGCAGCATGCCCTTGCAGCCGCCCTGGATGACCTGTAGCACCTCCATGTTCACCAGCGTGGTGAAGACGATGGGCTTGCGGCCCTCCAGTTCGGCGGTGTGGTTGATCTGGCGCACGGCCTGGTGGGCCTTGTCCACGGTGTCCACGAAAGGCAGGCGCACATGGCGCGATTTGAGTTCGAACTGGGCCAGGATGGCGTTGCCAAAAGTCTCGGCGGTGATGCCGGTGCCATCGGAGATGAAAAAGACGGTGCGCATGGGCGGGACGGGGGCGGAGGACGAAAGAGCGGCCGGTGGGCCTGGGGGCTGCGGCATAGAATGGCGCCCATTATTCCCAAATTCCCACCATGCGCAGCGGCCGCCTACAACCAGAACAGCAAAGCCTGGCCCTGCACATGCGCGTGCACCCGCCCCAGCGCGCGGGTGGGCGCAAGGCCGGTTTTTTAACTTCTGGAGCTTTCCCATGTCTGCACGCTTCGAGGCGACCGCCCTGGTCGTACCGTTTGAGAACCTGAGAATGAGCGACGTTGAGGTCGTTGGCGGCAAGAACGCCAGCCTTGGCGAAATGATTTCCCAACTGCCCCAGGGCGTGCGCGTGCCCACGGGCTTTGCCACTACGGCGCACGCGTTCCGCGAATTCCTGCAGTACGAGGGCCTGGCCGAGCGCATCAGCCAGCGCCTGGCGGCGCTCGATACCGAGGATGTGCGCGCGCTGGCCGAGGCCGGGGCCGAGATCCGCGGCTGGGTCGAGGCCCAGCCCTTCCCGGCCGATCTGGAAAAAGCCGTGCGCGACGCCTTCGCCACGCTGTCGGCGGGCAACGCGCAGGCCAGCTTCGCCGTGCGCTCCTCCGCCACGGCCGAGGATCTGCCGGACGCCTCCTTCGCGGGCCAGCAGGAGACCTTCCTGAACGTGGTCGGCATTGAGGACGTGCTGCACAAGATGAAGGAAGTGTTCGCGTCGCTGTACAACGACCGCGCCATCAGCTACCGCGTGCACAAGGGCTTCGCGCATGACGTGGTGGCGCTGTCGGCCGGCGTGCAGCGCATGGTGCGCTCCGACCTGGGCGCGGCCGGCGTGATGTTCACCATCGACACTGAGTCCGGCTTCGAGGACGTGGTGTTCATCACCAGCAGCTACGGTTTGGGCGAGACGGTGGTGCAGGGCGCCGTGAACCCCGATGAGTTCTACGTGCACAAGCCCATGCTGAAGGCGGCCAAGCGCGCCGTGATCCGCCGCAACCTGGGCAGCAAGCTGATCCAGATGGTGTTCTCCTCGCCGGAGGAGAAGCAGGCCACTGGCAAGCTGGTGAAGACTACCGAGGTGGCCACCGAGCTGCGCAACCGCTATTCGCTGACCGACGCCGACGTGGAGCAACTGGCCCACTACGCGCTGGTGATCGAGCAGCACTACGGCCGCCCGATGGACATCGAGTGGGGCAAGGACGGCACGGACGGCCAGCTCTACATCCTGCAGGCGCGCCCGGAAACGGTGAAGAGCCAGTCCAAGGGCCAGGCCGAGCAGCGCTTCAAGCTCAAGGGCCACGGCACCGTGCTGGCCGAGGGCCGCGCCATCGGCCAGAAGATTGGCACCGGCCCGGTGCGCCTGGTGCACAACATCAGCGAGATGGACAAGGTGCAGCCTGGCGACGTGCTCGTGACCGACATGACCGACCCCAACTGGGAGCCGGTGATGAAGCGCGCCAGCGCCATCGTCACCAACCGCGGCGGGCGTACCTGCCACGCGGCCATCATCGCGCGCGAGCTGGGCATCCCGGCCGTGGTCGGCTGCGGTGATGCCACCGAGCAGCTCAAGGACGGCACGCTCGTCACCGTGAGCTGCGCCGAGGGCGACACCGGCCGCATCTACGACGGCCTGCTGGAAACCGAAGTGACCGAGGTGCAGCGCGGCGAGATGCCGCCCATCGACGTCAAGATCATGATGAACGTGGGCAACCCGCAGCTGGCCTTCGACTTCGCCCAGCTGCCGAACCAGGGCGTGGGCCTGGCGCGGCTGGAGTTCATCATCAACAACAACATCGGCGTGCACCCCAAGGCCATCCTCGACTACCCGAACGTCGATGCCGACCTGAAGAAGGCCGTCGAGTCGGTGGCGCGCGGCCACGCCTCGCCGCGTGCCTTCTACGTGGACAAGGTGGCCGAGGGCGTGGCCACCATTGCCGCTGCCTTCTGGCCCAAGCCGGTGATCGTGCGCCTGTCGGACTTCAAGAGCAACGAGTACCGCAAGCTCATCGGCGGCAGCCGCTACGAGCCCGAGGAAGAGAACCCGATGCTGGGCTTCCGTGGCGCGGCGCGCTACATCAGCGCGGACTTCGGCGAAGCCTTCGCCATGGAGTGCGAGGCGCTCAAGCGGGTGCGCAACGATATGGGCCTGACCAATGTGCAGGTGATGGTGCCCTTCGTGCGCACGCTGCCCCAGGCCGACAAGGTGACCCGGCTGCTGGCGGCGCATGGCCTGCAGCGCGGCGAGAACGAGCTCAAGGTCATCATGATGTGCGAGGTGCCGAGCAACGCCATCCTGGCCGAGCGCTTCCTGGAGTACTTCGACGGTTTCTCCATCGGCTCCAACGACCTGACCCAACTCACCCTGGGCCTGGACCGCGACTCGGGCCTGGAACTGCTGGCGGCCGACTTCGACGAGCGCGACCCTGCCGTGCAGGCCCTGCTGAGCCGTGCCATCGCGGCGTGCAAGGCGCAGGGCAAGTACGTCGGCATCTGCGGCCAGGGCCCCAGCGACCACCCGGACTTCGCGCAATGGCTGGCCGATGAGGGCATTGCCTCGATCTCGCTCAACCCTGACAGCGTGATCGCCACCTGGCAGCAGCTCGCCGCGCGCTGACCATGCCCCTGCCACCGGCGCTCCCAGGAATCCAGGCAACCCGCAGGCCCCCGGGCGCGCCTTTCGCGCCCGACCTGCACGATGCGCGCCATCTCTGGCTCAAGGCCGGACTGCTGCTGGTCTGGGTGCTGGTGACCTTCGTGGCCTGCTTCTTCGCCCGCGACCTGCAAATGCTCGTCGCGGGCTGGCCGCTGGGGTACTGGATGGCCGCCCAGGGGGCGGTGCTGGTCTTCATGGTCATCGTCGTCGCGTACTGCTGGGCCATGAGCCGCTTCGAGCGGCAGGACGAGGCCCAGACGGCGTCCACGCGCACCGGCGGCGGCTGAACCATGGCTGACAAGGGCCGGGCCTCGGAGCGCGCCTACCTGTGGCGCTTGCACCGCATCCTGGGCCTGTACGTCCTGGGCGTGCTGGGCTTCCTGGCCCTCATGGCCTGGGCCGAGCAGCGCGGGCTGTCGCGCCACTGGATCGGCCCGATCTTCCTGTTCGTGATGGTGATGGTCTGCGCCGCCATTGGCGTGTACGGCCGCACCACCGATGCCGAGGAGTACTACGTCGCCGGGCGGCGCATACCGCCCATGTACAACGGCATGGCCGCCGCCGCCGACTGGATGAGCGCCGCCTCGTTCATCAGCCTGGGCGGCGCGCTGTACTTGCAGGGCTTCTCGGGCACGCCGGGCCAGCCAGGCGGTCTGGCCTACGTGCTGGGATGGACCGGGGGCTTCGTGCTCGTGGCCATGCTCATCGCGCCGCACCTGCGGGCGATGAACCTCTACACCATCCCCGACTTCTTCCAGGTGCGCTTCGGCGGGCGCTGGCCGCGCGTCATCGCGGCCCTGGCGGCGGTGCTGTGTTCGTTCACCTACGTGGTGGCGCAGATCTATGGCGTGGGGCTGATCGCCTCGCGCCTCACCGGGGTGCAGTTCGAGATCGGCATCATGCTCGGCCTGGGTGGCGTGCTGCTGTGCTCCTTCCTCGGCGGCATGCGCGCCATCACCTGGACGCAGGTGGCGCAGTACGTGGTGATGCTGCTGGCGTTCCTGATCCCGGTGTCCTGGCTGGCCTACCAGCAGCTCGGCACGCCGTTGGCGACGCTGGTCTATGGCAAGCAGGTCAGCCAGATCGAGCGGATGGAAGAGCAACTGCTGCTGTCCGAAACCGAGCACCAGGTGGTGCGCGCCTACCTGCAGCGCGGCATGGAGTACGAGCGCCGGCTGCTCGACGTTGGCGCGGCCCTGGCACGCGAGCGCGAAGCGGCACGCGAGCGCATCCACCAGTTGCGCGCCAGCAATGCCGACGTGGGCCTGATCGTCGCGGCCAGCCGCGAGTTGGCGTCCATGCCGCGCGACGAGGCCCAGGCGCGCGAGCGCTGGACGCGTGAAATGGTCGAGAACTACGAGCGCGCCCGTCCGCTGGGCGGGCTGCCGCGCCACAGCCAGGCCTTCGTTGGCGACCCGGACGGCACGCCCAAGGAGCGCGAGGAGTTCCAGGACACGCGGCGCAACTTCCTGGCCCTCATGTTCTGCCTGATGGTGGGCACGGCGGGGCTGCCGCACCTGCTCACGCGCTACTACACGGCGCCTTCGGTGGCGGGGGCGCGGGCGTCGGTGGCGTGGTCGCTGTTCTTCATTGCCCTGCTGTACGTGAGCGCGCCCGCGTTGGCGGTGCTGGTCAAGTACGAGGTCATGCACAATCTGGTGGGCAGCCACTTCGACCAGTTGCCCAACTGGATCGCCCAGTGGGCGCGCGTGGATGCGGCGCTGCTCTCGGTGGAGGATGTGAATGGCGACGGCATCGTGCAGTTCGGTGAAATCCGCCTGGGCGCCGACCTCATCATGCTGGCCACGCCGGAACTGGGTGGCCTGCCGTACGTGATCTCGGGCCTGGTGGCGGCCGGCGGGCTGGCGGCGGCGCTGTCCACTGCCGACGGCTTGCTGCTCACCATCAGCAACGCCTTGGTGCGCGACCTGTACTTCCAGGAAAAGACGCGCCACACTTCGCCCGAGCAGCGCGTGATCCTCACCAAGTTCGCCCTGCTGGCCGTTGCGCTGGCGGCGGCGTTTGTGGCGGCGCTCAAGCCGTCCGACATCCTGCCGCTGGTGTCGGCCTCGTTCTCGCTGGCGGCATCGGCCTTCGTGCCCGTGATGGTGCTGGGCATCTTCTGGCGCGGCACCACGCGCAAGGGGGCCGTGGCCGGCATGCTGGTGGGCCTGGCGGTGGCGCTGTACTACATCCTCTCGCATGTGCCCGCGCTGCGCGCAGCCCTGCCGCCGTGGATGCTGGCCCGCGGGCTGTGGTTCGGCATCCAGCCGATTTCCGCGGGGGTCTTCGGGGTGCCGGCGGGGTTCGTGACAGCGTTGCTGGTGAGCCGCATCACCCGGCCGCCGCCGCCCCATCCGGCCATCCGGCTGGAGATGTAAGCATGCGTATGGATAAACCCCGATACCCCTGCAGGGCCGGTCTGTGCCATGCTGTGCCGAAGTAGAGCGGTGCCTTCGCGCTGCCAAGGACACCATGCAACTCGTCAAAACCGCCCAGGGGCAGCAGGCTTTCAAGGAACGCAGCCACAGCCTGTCGCAGCGCCAGCGCTCGGCATTTCTCCTGTTCGACGGCCAGCGCAGCATCGACGAGGTGCTGGCCGCCACGGCGGTCATGGGCATTACGCGGGACGATGTGCAGGCCATGGTGGAGCAAGGCCTGCTGGCACCGGCAGCCGGCCAGGCGGTGGCCGGCAATGCACCCGCGCCGGCTTCGGAGCGCTCGCCCAAGGAGCGCTACCAGGATGCCTACCTGATCGCCACCGAGCTGACTGGCGCGCTGGGGCTCAAGGGCTTTCGCCTGAACCTGGCGGTGGAGGGCGCCTCCGGCTTCGACGACCTGGTGGCCCTGGCGCCCAAGATCCGCGAGGCCGTAGGCGAGGCCAAGTACGAGCGCCTCAAGCGGGCGCTGTTCGCTTAGCCAGAGAAAAAGCGGGTCAGACGCCCAGCAGTTCCACGTCGAACTTCAGCGTGGCGTTCGGTGGAATCACGCCGCCCGCGCCGCGTGCGCCATAGCCCAGCTCGGCCGGAATGACCAGCGTGCGCTGGCCGCCCACCTTCATGCCTTGCACGCCTTCGTCCCAGCCCTTGATGACCATGCCGGCGCCCAGAGGAAACACGAACGGGTCGTTGCGGTCGCGGCTGGAGTCGAACTTGGCGCCTTGCTGGCCGTCGTTGTAGAGCCAGCCCGTGTAGTGCACGCGCACTTGGGCGCCGCGCGTGGCCTCGGCGCCGCTGCCGACGACCGTGTCTTCGTACTGCAGGCCGGAGCCGGTGGTGGTGAATGCCATGGGAATTCCTTTCTGGTGCTATCGAAAAAAGAGCTGCTGGCGCAGGCGCCATGAGCCCTGGTGGCCAAAAAAGCCAAAACCCGCGCAATGGCGCGGGCTGGAGAAGGAAAGCCCGCGGGGTGGCTTACTTTTTGGTGCGGCCGCCGGCCCAACGGGTGGCGAAGGCCTGCAGGTCCGACAGGCGCTTGAGCAGGTCCTGCCCGGTGGGTGTGACGGTATAGCCCTCGCTGCCATGATCCACCAGACCGGCCTCGCGCAACTCCTTGATGCGGGTGTTGAGCGTGTTGGGCGTGATGCCGCCCACGCTGTCTTGCAGCAGGCGGAAGGTCTGGGGGTGGCCGTCGCGCAGGGCCCACAGCACACGCAGCGCATAGCGGCATTCGAGCTTTTCGAACAGCTGGTTGATGGCGGCGTTTTCCTTGGAGCTCATGGACGCTTCTCCTTGCGCAGTTGTAGTTGAGCAGTCAGGCAGGCCCAGCCTGCCAGGATGGCCGGACTATAGCCCGGAATCCGTTGTGCTACAAGTTTAATAGCTCCAAAGCGCCTGTGCACATGCGCTGCCTAGGAAAAATACGGGGGCGTGTAACAAGTGTTGCGGTCCCGCCACGCCGCTGCCGGGCGCCTGGGCGCGGTGTGCGCGTATGCTCGCGCCCGTCGTTCACCCCCTTGCCCATCCCATCCATGCAAGCTGCCGCACCCGCCCCCGCTTCTTCGTCCCTGCCGCTGGTGGGGCTGCGCGTCGTGGAGTTTTCTCACATGGTCATGGGCCCCACCTGCGGCATGGTGCTGGCCGACCTGGGCGCCGAGGTCATCAAGGTCGAGCCCATCGAGGGCGACCGCACGCGCCACCTGCTCGGCGCGGGGGCGGGGTTCTTCCCGCTGTTCAACCGCAACAAGAAAAGCATCGCCATCGACCTGCGCCATCCCGAGGGCCAGGCGGCGGCGCGCAAGCTGGCGCTGTCGGCCGACGTGGTGCTGCAGAACTTCAAGCCCGGCGCGCTGGCCAAGTACGGGTTGGACTACGCCGCGCTCAGCAGCGAGAGCCCGCGCCTCGTCTACGTCAACCACACGGGCTTCCTGCCCGGCCCTTACGAGCACCGCACGGCACTCGACGAAGTGGTGCAGATGATGGGCGGCCTGGCCTACATGACCGGTCGCCCCGGCGACCCGCTGCGCGCCGGATCGAGCGTGAACGACATCATGGGCGGGATGTTCGGCGCCATCGGCGCCATGGCGGCGCTGATGCAGCGCGGCATCACCGGGCGCGGGCAGGAGATCGACTCCGCGCTGTTCGAGAACAACGTCTTCCTCGTCGGCCAGCACATGCTGCAGTACGCCATCACCGGCCAGCCCGCCGCGCCCATGCCCGAGCGCATCTCGTCGTGGGGGCTGTACGACGTGTTCAGCGTGAAGGACGGCGAGCAGATCTTCCTGGCCGCCGTGAGCGACGCGCAGTGGAACACCTTCTGCGACGCGCTGGGCTTCGCCGACCTGAAGGCCGACCCGCGACTTGCCACCAACAACGACCGCGTGCGCCAGCGTGCCACCATGCTGCCCGAGCTGCGCCAGCGCCTGGCCGCACGCACGGCGGCCGAGCTGTCCGAGCTGTTCAAGCGCAACGGCCTGCCTTACGCGCCCATCGTGCGCCCCGAGCAGCTCTACGACGACCCGCACCTCAACGCCAGCGGCGGCCTGGCCGACATCACCCTGCCCGACGGCGACCTGGCGGGCCAGACCGTGCGCACCACGCTGTTCCCGCTGCGCATGGACGGCCAGCGCCTGGGCGTGCGCCTGAGCCCGCCCCGGCAGGGCGAGCACACGCAGGCGCTGCTGGAGGGGCTGGGCTATGCCCCGGCGCAGGTGCAGGCGCTGCGGGAGCAGAACGCAGTGGCGTGAATAGGGGCTTTGTTGCACAAATCGCCTCGCCGCCACCCGTAGACTGACGGCGTGACAGAAGCGAAGAGAAGGCAGCGGAGCAAGTACCGCACGACGAACTGGAAAGCGTACAACGCGGCGCTGAAGG
>Ga0222424_100796_pt1 | contig 11018 bp, 13 predicted proteins | sample 2B2ome_FD_182468 | JGI IMG/M metagenome (GOLD analysis project Ga0222424, IMG submission 182468) | Enriched microbial communities from leaf-cutter ant dump, University of Wisconsin, Madison, United States - 2B200A (version 2) | ecosystem: Environmental > Terrestrial > Nest > Insects nest > Nest...
AAGCGGTCTGACGACCTGTCGTGGACGGGTGGGCAACAAGGTGGCGCATGATCGCTCCGGAAACAGGGATATGAGTCAGTTCGGAGCGGGCGAGCGGGCTGTGAATGATGGAGCGGCGCGCACATTGCCGACCGGGCTGCGCCGCAGATATTAAATAAAAGTCATTATCATTTTCAATTACTGATCATGTCTGCTCCGAGCGCAATTCCCCGCGCAGCCAGCGTCGGTGCAGGAAACGTTCCGGACGCAGCCGCGCGACCAGCCCATCCGGCATGGGTGGTGGCTCGCCATGCAGTTGCGCGGCGACCAGTTCCGCCGCCATCCAGGCTTGCGTGAAGCCTTTCGAGCCATGTCCCAGGCTGGCGAACAGGCGCGGCAGCGGGTGCGCTGGGGCGGGCAGGCGGCGGCCGGGCGGCGTGCGCGCCATGCGCTCCTTCAGCCCGGGTAGCCAGGGCAGTTCGCCGATCAGGGGCAGATAGTCCGGTGTCTGCCAGCGCAGGCTGGCGCGCGCCTGCCAGGCGGCCGGCGGGGGCAGGTCGGCCGCCAGCGCCGGCAGCAGCTCGGCGAGGGCGGCGTGGTTCGCGGCCTGGTCTTCCGGGCGCGTGGCGGTGTCATCCTGTCCCGGCTGGAAGGTGGCGCCCAGGCAGTGTCGGCCATCCAGCGCGGGCGTCAGGTAGCCGCCATAGCACAGCGTGGTGCGCAGCGGCAGCGCCGCCGGCAGGCTGGACACCTGGCCGCGCACCGGGCGTAGTGGCAGGTCGCGGCCCGCGTCGAGCATGCCCGCCGCGCCGGCCTGGGCCAGCACCAGGACCTCGGCCAGGCGTTCGCCGCGCGAGGTCAGCACATGCCAGCCCGGACCATCCGGCGTGTCCCGCGGCTGCGCGTCGAGCACGCGCGTGCCGGTTTCCAGCGTGATGCCGGGATGCGCCAGCAGGGCATCCAGCAATGCCCGCGGGCGCAGGATGCCGGCCTCGGGCAGCCAGAGCGCGGACATGGGCAGGCTGACGCCGGCCAGCACCGAGGCCTCCTGCGCGGACACGCGCCGGACCTGCCGGTCCCACCACGGGTGATCGGGGCCGATGTCGGCCTTCTGCTTGCGCTGGTCCAGCCAGAGCACGCCGGTCTGCTCGAAGCAGGCACGCAGGCGCGGGTCACGCAGCTTGTCCAGCGCGAGCAGGTAGGCGAGCGATTGCAGATGCGTCGGCGTCAGCGCGGCGCTGACCAGCTTGGGGTAGAGGATGGCGGCCGGGTTGCCGGAACCGCCGGCACCGGGCGCGGGAGCGGCCTCCAGCACGCGCACGGCGTGGCCGCGTTCGGCCAGGGCCCAGGCCGCGGTGGCGCCGGCGATGCCGGCGCCGATGATGATGATCCGGCGGCTGTCCGCCACGGGCTCAGGGCAGCGCCTTGAGGAAGGGCTTGACCGTCACCCGCGCGTACACGCCGGCGGCCACATAGGGGTCGGCGTCGGCGAAGGCGCGGGCGTCATCCAGCGAGGCGAACTCAGCCACCACCAGGCTGCCGCTGAAGCCGGCGGGGCCGGGGTCGGCGCTGTCGATGGCCGGATGCGGCCCGGCCAGCAGCAGGCGGCCTTCGGCGTGCAGCGCCTGCAGGCGGGCGAGGTGCGCCGGGCGCGTGGCCTTGCGGGCGCTCAGCGAGTCCGGGGCGTCTTCGGCGATGATGGCATACCACATGGTTCAGGCTCCCGTGTGTTTGATGGCGCCCTGGCGCACCAGCCAGACGCCCTGGGCGATGATGAAGAGGAAGGTCAGGGCCAGGCTGCCGAACAGCTTGAAGTCGACCCAGTACTGCGGATAGTGCAGCACCACGAAGGCGTGGGCGGCGGCGCAGAACAGGAAGAAGCCGACCCAGCCCAGGTTGAGCGTGCGCCACTGCGCCGGGGTCAGGGACACGGCCTCGCCGAGCATGCGCGCGATCAGCGGGCGCTGGCCCACGAACTGGCTGACGAAGAAGATCAGGGCCAGCACCAGGTTGATGGCGGGCGCCTTCCACTGCAGGAAGCGCTCGTCGTGCAGGGCCAGCGTGAGGCCGCCGAAGCCCACGGTGGCGGCCAGGGTGATCCACTGGCTGGTCTCCAGCCGGCGTTCGCGCAGCCAGACCACGGCGTAGAGCGCGACGACCGCGACCATGAGCACAACGGCGGCGGTGTAGACGCCATGGGTCTTGTAGGCGATGAAGAATGCCACGATGGGCAGGAGGTCCAGCCAGGCTTTCATGCGCGTGTCCTCGGTGGGCGGGATCGGTTTCTGCTAAAGTCGGGCATCTTAATGCCCTGCGGAGCCGGATGCCATGCCGGAAATCGACCTGCACAGCCACAGCCGCTGCTCGGACGGCAGCCTGTCGCCCGCCGATCTGGTGGCGCTGGCCGCGCGCGCGGGCGTGAAGGCGCTGGCGCTGACCGACCACGACAGCGTGGCCGGCGTCGCCGAGGCCGGGCAGGCCGCCGCCGAGGCGGGCATCACGCTGATTCCCGGTGTCGAGCTGTCGGCGATCTGGGGCGCACACAACATCCATGTCGTCGGCCTGCAGGTCGATGTCGCCAACCCGGTCCTGCAGGAAGGACTGCGTCGCCAGTCCGGCGCGCGCGCCGAGCGCGGCCGCCAGATCGGCGCCCGGCTGGAGGCGCTGGGCATGGCCGGCGCCTACGAGGGCGCGCTGGCGCTGGCCAGCTCGCCGGATGCCGTCAGCCGCACGCATTTCGGCCAGTGGCTGTACGCGCAGCGCCATGTCAGCACCGTGCAGCAGGGCTTCGACCGCTATCTGGGGCCGCGCAAGCCGGCTTCCGTGCCCATGCCCTGGGCCGCGCTGGAGGAGACCATCGCCTGGGTGCACGCCGCCGGCGGCACCGCCGTGCTCGCGCATCCGGGGCGCTATCCGCTGACCCGGACCAAGCTGCGCGCGCTCATCGCCGACTTCAAGGCCGCCGGCGGCGACGCCATGGAGGTCGCCACCGCGACCGAGAAGCCGGACATGATCCGCTATCTCGGCCAGCTCGCCGCGCAGAACGGTCTGCTGGCCTCGCAGGGCAGCGATTACCATGGCACGCCGGCGCCCTGGATCGCCCTCGGCCGCTTTCCCGGCCTGCCGCGCGACTGCCGGCCGGTGTGGACGGCCTGGGGCTGGCCCGCCGACGGCCTGCCGGCCGACTCAGCCGTGCCCGCGGCATCACAACAGACCCTGGAGCTGAACGCGTGACGCAACACTGGAGACTGCACCCGGACAATCCGCAGCCGCGCCTGCTCAAGCAGGCCGCCGACCGCCTCAAGGCCGGCGAGCTGATCGCCATGCCGACGGACGCCAGCTACGTGCTGGCCTGCCATATCGGCGACAAGGCCGCGCTGGAGCGCCTGCGCCGCCTGCGCGGACTGGACGAGAGCCACCACCTGACACTGCTCTGCCGCGACCTGTCCGAGATCGGCACCTACGCCAAGGTCGACAACCCGGTGTTCCGCCTGCTCAAGGCGCACACGCCGGGCGCCTACACCTTCATCCTGCCGGGCACGCGCGAAGTGCCGCGCCGCCTGCTGCATCCGAAGAAGCAGACCATCGGCATACGCGTGCCGTCGCATCCGGTCGCGCTGGGGCTGCTGGAGCTGATGGGCGAGCCCTTGCTGTCGGCGACGCTGATCATGCCCGGCGAGACCGAGCCGCTGAACGATCCCGAGGACATCGTCGAGCGCATCGGCAAGCTCGTGGACGTGGTGCTGGACTCGGGCTTCGGCGGCCTGGAGCCGACCACGGTGGTCGATCTCAGCGAGGACAGTCCGCGCGTGCTGCGCGTGGGCCTGGGCGATCCCGCCGATTTCGCGTGATGGCGGGGCAGGGCGCTGCCTTGTCGCGCCGATTGCCGCTATAATTCCCGCTTTGTTCTGCGGATTTTCCGGGAGACCTTCTTGAGTTCCGTCGCCTCGCAACAGCGTGTCCTGTCCGGCATGCGTCCGACCGGACGCCTGCATCTCGGCCATTACCACGGCGTGCTCAAGAACTGGGTCACCCTGCAGCATGAATACGACTGCTTCTTCTTCGTCGCCGATTGGCACGCGCTGACCACGCATTACGACGATCCCAGCCTGATCGAGCGCGCCACGCTGGACATGCTCGTGGACTGGCTGGCCGCCGGCGTCAATCCCAAGGCCGCCACGCTGTTCGTGCAGTCGGCCATGCCCGAGCACGCCGAACTGCACCTGCTGCTGTCCATGATGACACCGCTGGGCTGGCTGGAGCGCGTGCCGACCTACAAGGACCAGCAGGAGAAGCTGCGCGAGAAGGATCTGGCCACCTACGGCTTCCTCGGCTACCCGCTGCTGCAGTCGGCGGACATCCTGCTCTACCGCGCCGGCCTCGTGCCGGTCGGGGCCGACCAGGTCTCGCATGTCGAGCTGACCCGCGAGGTCGCGCGCCGCTTCAACCACCTCTACGGCCGCGAGCCGGGCTTCGAGCAGGCCGTCGAGGCCGCCATCACCAAGATGGGCAAGAAGGCCGCGAAGGTCTACGTCGACCTGCGCAAGCGCTATCAGGAGACCGGCGACGCCGAGGCCCTGGGTACGGCGCGGGCGCTGGTGCGCGACCAGCAGAACATCACGCTCGGCGACAAGGAGCGCCTGCTCGGCTCCATCGAGGGCTCGGGCAAGATCATCCTGCCGGAGCCGCAGCCGCTGCTGACGCCGGCCTCGAAGATGCCGGGCCTGGACGGCCAGAAGATGTCCAAGTCCTACGGCAACACCATCTCCCTGCGCGAGGCGCCGGACGAGGTCGACGCCAAGGTGCGCAAGATGCCGACTGACCCGGCGCGCATCCGCCGCACCGACGCCGGCAACCCGGATGTCTGCCCGGTCTGGCAGCTGCACGAGGTCTATTCCGACGACGCCCGCAAGCAGTGGGTGCAGCAGGGCTGCCGCAGCGCCGGCATCGGCTGCCTGGAGTGCAAGCGGCCGGTGATCGAGGCCATCAACGCCGAGCTGGAGCCCATGCGCGCCCGCGGCCGCGAGTTCGAGCAGGCGCCGGACATGCTCCGCAGCGTGCTCGCGGACGGCGCCGAGCGCGCCCGCGAGGTGGCGTCGGCGACGCTGGCCGACGTGCGACAGGCGCTGGGACTTGCCTACGCGCGCTGACCCGGTTGTAATGCCCTTTACCGCTGCGAAGCGGCAAGCCGAGACCAGAACATGACCAGCAACGAGTCCGACATCCCGGTCGCCGAAGCCGCTCCCGCAGCGGAGTCCGCAGGCGCGGGCGAGACCGGCACCGCTGCCGCCGCCGAGGCGGCCCCGGCGTCGCTGACGGCGGTCGCCCGCGTCAAGGGCGAGCTGGTCACCACGCTGCCGGAGGATCTCTACATTCCGCCGGACGCCCTGCAGGTCTTCCTCGACACCTTCGAGGGGCCGCTCGACCTGCTGCTCTACCTCATCCGCGCGCAAAACCTCGACATCCTCGACATTCCGGTGGCGAAGATCACGCACCAGTACCTGGAATACGTCGAGATGATGCGCGCGCTGAATTTCGATCTCGCCGCCGAGTACCTGCTCATGGCCGCCTGGCTGGGCGAGATCAAGTCGCGCCTGCTGCTGCCGCGCCCGAAGGGGCCGGATGGCGAGGAGGAGGCCGATCCGCGCGCCGAGCTGATCCGCCGTCTGCAGGAGTACGAGCGCTTCAAGAAGGCCGCCGAGCAGATCGACGCCATGGACTGCGAAGGCCGCGACTTCTTCATCGCCGCCGCGCAGGCGCCGGACTACAGCCGCCAGAAGGAGCCGCCCAAGGTCGAGCTGCGCGAGCTGCTGCTGGCCCTGCAGGACGTGCTGCGCCGCGCCGACCTGTACGAGTCGCACCAGATATCCAAAGAGACGCTGTCCATGCGCGAGCGCATGAGCGGCATCCTGGAGCGCCTGCGCGGCGGCGGCTTCCTGCCGTTCGTGTCGCTCTTCCATGTCGAGGAGGGGCGGCTGGGCGTGGTGGTGTCGTTCATGGCCATCCTGGAGCTGGTCAAGGAAGGACTGATCGATCTGGTGCAGACCGACGCCTTCGCCGACATCCATGTCCGCGCGCGGGTCGGCGACCGCCAGGGCAACGACCTGGATCTGGGCGATGCCCCGGCCGACCGGCCGGAGGACGAATTCGAGGAGGAGGGGGCTTTCGATGACGCCTGACGAACTCAAGGCCATAGTCGAGGGGGCGCTGTTCGCCGCCGGCCGCGCGCTCGGCATTGAGCAGCTGCAGGCGCTGTTCGACGAAGGCATGGCGCCGGACGCCGGCAGCCTGCGCGCCATACTCAACGCGCTGGAGGCCGACTACGCCGGGCGCGGCGTGCAGTTGCAGCAGGTCGCCTCCGGCTGGCGTTTCCAGGTGCGCACCGAGGTCGGCCCCTGGGTCAGCCGGCTCTGGGAGGAGCGCCCGCAGCGCTATTCGCGCGCGCTGCTGGAGACGCTGGCGCTGATCGCCTACCGCCAGCCCATCACCCGTTCCGAGATCGAGGACATCCGTGGCGTCACGGTCAGCACGCAGATCGTCAAGACGCTGCTGGAGCGCGACTGGATACGTGTCGCCGGCCACAAGGAAGTGCCGGGACGCCCGGCGCTGTTCGCCACCACCCGAGGCTTCCTCGACGACTTCAACCTGAAGAGCCTGGCCGACCTGCCGGCGCTCGCAGACATCCGCGACCTGTCCGAGATCGCGGCCGAACTGGAAAACGTGAATCATGAGTGAAAAACTGCAGAAGGTGCTGGCGCGCACCGGGCTGGGCTCGCGCCGCCACATGGAGCAGGCCATCGTCGATGGCCGCGTCAGCGTCGACGGCCGCGTCGCCAGCCTGGGCGACCGCATCGAGGCGGGCGCCGAGCTGCGCCTGGACGGCCGCCTGGTGCATTTCACCGTCGAGTCCGAGCTGCGCCGCCGGGTCATCGCCTACTACAAGCCGGAGGGCGAGATCTGCTCGCGCTCCGACCCGGACGGCCGCCCGACCGTGTTCGACCGCCTGCCGCGCATCAACGGCGAGCGCTGGGTCATGGTCGGCCGCCTCGACATCAACAGCACCGGCCTGCTGCTGTTCACCAACGACGGCGAGTTCGCCAACCGCCTCATGCACCCGTCCAGCGGCATCGAGCGTGAATACGCCGTGCGTGTCATGGGCGAGGTCACCCCGGCCATGCAGCAGCAGCTCTGCCAGGGCGTGGAGCTGGAAGATGGCCCGGCCAAGTTCGAGAGCATGTCCGAGCTCGGCGGCGAGGGCTTCAACCGCTGGTGGCAGGTGGTGGTGAAGGAAGGTCGCAACCGCGAGGTGCGTCGCCTGTTCGAGTCGCAGGAGCTCAAGGTCAGCCGCCTGCTGCGCACCCGCTACGGCACCCAGAAGCTGCCGCGCGAGCTGCGCACCGGACGCTGGATCGAGCTGGACAAGCCCGACATCGATGCCTTGCTGGGCGCGGTCGAGCTGCGCCCGCGCCGTGGCGGCACCGGCCTGTTCGGCCTGGCCAAGCGCCGTGTCGACAAGCAGCGCGAGAATCCGCTGCCGCCGCGTCCGGTCGATGGCCGCAGCCGGCGCGCGACGGATGGCGAGCGGCCCGCGCGCGTCACCCGGCATGGCGGCAATGGTCCGACCGCGCCGCGTGACCATGACGGGCAAAAGCCGGAGCGCAAGGGCGGCTACCTGCGCCAGCAGCGCCGTGACGGCCGCACGCGCCGTGACGAGCAGGAATAAGGCCGTTTCGACGGATACGCGGACATGCACATCGACGTCAGCACGCCTTCCATCCTGTTCCCGGCCATTTCACTGCTCCTGCTGGCGTTCACCAACCGCTTCCTGGCGCTGGCGACGCTGATCCGCACGCTGCACGACCGCTACAAGGAGGCGCCGGACCCGCTGGTGCTGCATCAGATCGGCAACCTGCGCAACCGCCTGCTGCTGATCCGCGACATGCAGGCCTGCGGCGTGTCCAGCCTGACCATTTGCATCCTCTGCATCGGGCTGGTGCTGCTGAAATTCCAGACCGCGGCCCTGGTCGCCTTCGTGACCAGTCTGGTGCTGATGTTCCTGGCGCTGGCCCTGTCACTGCGCGAGATACTGATCTCCACGCGCGCGCTGGAGACGCACCTGGCCGACATCGAGGAGCTGGATGTCCGCGACGAGGCCTGGCACAAGCATCTGTGAGGCTCAGGCGGTCCTGGGCGGCGGCGCGTCGAAGGACTGGCCGGTGATGCCCGCGCTGTCGGGACCGAGCAGGTAGAGATAGAGCGGCATCAGCGTTTCGGCGACCTTCACCGTCGCCGGGTCTTCACCCGGATAGGCCTGGGAGCGCATGCGGGTGCGGGTGCCGCCGGGATTGACGGCGTTCACGCGGATGTCCGACGTGTTCGCCAGTTCGTCCGCCAGTATCTGCACCAGTCCTTCGACCCCGCATTTGGAAATGGCGTAGGCGCCCCAGAAGGCCCGCGCCCGGCGGCCGACGCTGCTGCTGGTCATGACGATGCTGGCGTCCGGCGAGCGTCTGAGCAGCGGCAGCAGGGCCTGGGTGAGCAGGAAGGGCGCGCGCAGGTTGACCTTCATGACCAGATCCCAGGTGTCGGGATCGTAGCTTTCCAGCGGCATGATGTCGCCGAGCAGCGCGGCGTTGTGCAGCACGCCGTCGAGGCGGCCGAAAGTGTTCTCTATGACATCGGCGACCTGACGGTACTCGTGCGGGCCGGCCATGCCCAGATCCAGCGCGAGGATGGCGGGGGTCGGATGCCCGGCGGCGACGATCTCGTCGTAGACCGGCTCCAGCGAGTCCAGCGAGCGCCCGAGCAGCACGACACTGGCGCCGTGGGCGGCCGCCGTCCTGGCGGCGACGCGCCCTATGCCGGCTCCCGCGCCGGTGATCAGGAGCACGCGCCCCGCGAGAATATTGTCTCGTGCTTCATAGTCTTGCATGTGTTTTCTCTGCTGCGTGTCAGCACTGGCCGAGATGCCGCCCGAGCCAGCCGGCGAAGTCCTCCACGCGTTCGCAGAGCACATCCGCACCCCAGTCGGCGGGCGCGTCGCCCGGCTGCACATAGCCCCAGCCGACCGCCACGGTGAGCATGCCGGCGCGACGACCGGCCTCGATGTCGCGCACATGATCTCCGACGTAGATGCACCGCGCCGGGTTGACGCCGGCCAGCGCGGCGGCCTTGAACAGGGGCTCCGGGTCGGGCTTGCTGCGGCTGACCTGATCGGGGCAGACCGTCGCCGCCGAGCGGCGGTCGAGGCCGAGCGCGGTCATGAGCGGGTCGGTGTAGCGGCTGGGTTTGTTGGTGACCACGCCCCAGGCCAGCCCGCGCCGCTCGATGTCGGCGAGCACGGCGTCGAGACCGGGAAACAGGCGCGAATGATCGGCCAGGTGGATCTGGTACTCGTCCAGGAAGGTCTGGCGCAGCGTCTCCTGCAGCGGATCGCCGGCGGCCAGCTGGGGAAAGCCGGCGGCGATGACGGCGCGCGCGCCTTCCGAGACCACGGCGCGGATCACGTCGTAGGGCAGGGGCTCCAGGCCCTGACGCTCGCGCAGGCGGTTGACGCCGGCATGGAAGTCGGGCGCGGTGTCGACCAGCGTGCCGTCCAGATCGAAGAAAACCCCCTCGGGACGCCCGCCGCTCACCGGACCGCCTCGCCGTCGGCCGGGCGCGTGCAGGAGATCATGTAGTTGACGTCGACATTGGGCGCCAGCCAGTAGCGCCCGGTGAGCGGGTTGAAGTGCAGGCCGGTCATGTCGTTCAGTTCCAGGCCGGCGGCGCGCACCCAGCGGCCCAGCTCGGACGGCCGAATGAACTTCTCGTAGTCGTGGGTGCCTTTCGGCAGCAGGCGCAGCACGTATTCGGCGCCGACGATGGCGAACAGCCAGGACTTCGGGTTGCGGTTGATGGTGGAGAAGAAGACGCGTCCGCCCGGCTTCACCAGCCGGAAGCATGCCGACACGATGGCGGCAGGATCGGGCACATGTTCGAGCATTTCGAGGCAGGTCACCGTGTCGAACGTGCCCGGCTGCTCATCCGCCAGTGCCTCCACCGGCACCTGCCGGTAGGCGATGTTGCGCACGCCTTCCTGTTCGGCGTGCAGGCGGCCCACCGCCAGCGGCGCCTCGCCCATGTCGATGCCCAGCACCTCGGCGCCCCGGCGCGCCATGCTCTCGGCGAGGATGCCGCCGCCGCAGCCGACGTCGAGCACGCGCTGGCCGGCCAGGCCGGTGCGCTCGTCTATCCAGTCCAGGCGCAGCGGATTGATGTCGTGCAGGGGCTTGAACTCGGAGGTCCGGTCCCACCAGCGCGCGGCGAGGGCCTCGAACTTGGCGATTTCGGCGGGGTCGACGTTGACCGCCGGCGAGGGCGCCGGGCGTGACGGGTCCTGGGGCTGGGACATGCTGTTTTCCTCGGGCCTGGATGGGCAAAAGTCGAGAGTATACCGACATTTGCCGGGACTTTGGCTTGTCCGGAAGTGTGCCGGGAACCCCTGTCTGTGCTACACTCCAGCGCTTTAACGACGGCCCAGAAGAAGAGAAAACTGCATGACCGACGTTGCAAAGGAAATCCTTCCGGTCAATATCGAAGACGAGCTGCGCCAGTCCTATCTCGACTACGCCATGAGCGTGATCGTGGGCCGCGCGCTGCCCGACGTGCGCGACGGCCTCAAGCCCGTGCACCGTCGCGTCCTCTACGCCATGCACGAGCTGGGCAACGACTGGAACAAGGCCTACAAGAAGTCGGCCCGCGTTGTCGGCGACGTCATCGGCAAGTACCACCCGCACGGCGACACGGCGGTGTACGACACCATCGTGCGCATGGCGCAGCCGTTCTCGCTGCGCTACATGCTGGTCGACGGCCAGGGCAACTTCGGCTCGGTCGACGGCGACAACGCCGCCGCCATGCGTTACACCGAAGTGCGCATGACCCGCCTGGCGCACGAGCTGCTGGCCGACCTCGACAAGGAGACCGTGGACTGGGTGCCGAACTACGACGGCACCGAGATGATCCCGGACGTCATGCCGACGCGCGTGCCCAACCTGCTG
>Ga0222424_100799_pt1 | contig 10947 bp, 9 predicted proteins | sample 2B2ome_FD_182468 | JGI IMG/M metagenome (GOLD analysis project Ga0222424, IMG submission 182468) | Enriched microbial communities from leaf-cutter ant dump, University of Wisconsin, Madison, United States - 2B200A (version 2) | ecosystem: Environmental > Terrestrial > Nest > Insects nest > Nest...
ATTTCTTGAAAATCTGTAGCGATCGAAGCAAAAAACGGAACTGTCCGTCCATTGTCCTCTACTGATAACCAATCGTTTATATTTATCCGCGCGTTGTCCGCTATTACAACCGGGTCCAAGGCGGCTGTCCTGTTATTTTTGTTTTGCCAACCTGCCACCCCTATAAATCATTCTATGCCATGCGTACAACCAGCTCATCTTATCAAAACGCAATTGCCCTGCAGCAGGCTCTTTTATTTTTCCTGTTCTTTCTGTGCATGCCGCTGCTTTTAAGAGCGCAGACCATCCACTATGTAAAGCAGGGAGCTTCAGGAACGGGTACCGGTGGGTGGGCCAACGCCAGCGGGGACCTGCAGGCCGTTATAGGCTCTCTGTCAGACGGTGACCAGGTCTGGATCGCTGCAGGCAGTTACAAACCCGGCCTCAACCAATTCTTTGAATTAACAGCCTCCAATGTGGGCATCTACGGTGGGTTCAATGGTACCGAAACCCAGTTGACCCAGCGCAATCCCACAACCAACAGCTCCGTACTGGAAGGCAACGGCAACCGGGTATTTGCATGCCGGTATTATAGTTTTGGAACAGATCAGACAGTCATTGACGGCCTCAGTTTTCAAAACGGCAACGATCCGGTAACCGATTATTCCGTAGCCGGCGGGGGCGGCATGTATATTGAAGCATACACCAACCCGGCGATCCGGAACTGTAAATTCCTGAACAATATAAGCCTGCACAGCACCAACCAGGGCGGCGCCGGCGGCGGCGCCATTGTAAACCCCGGGGCTAAACCTGTATTTACCAACTGCCTATTTGCCGGCAATACCTCCTACCAGGGTGGGGGTTTGTATGTATCCGGAGCCGATCCGGTATTGATCAACTGTCTTTTTTCCGGTAATAAGGCCATTTACCGCGGGGGTGGAATGGCTTGTTATGGTAATTTTGGTACCTATCCGGTCATCAGGGCCAATCCTACGATCATCAACTGTACGTTTGCAGGCAACAATGCTGCAAGTACCGGGGGTGCCCTTTATAACATAGAGGCCGATATCCTGCTGGCCAACTCCATTGTTTGGGGCAACAGTTCCGGCATGAGCAATGCGTTTAACCAGATCACTCTTACGGACATCAACAACCTGGTTTCAGGCGCCGGAGGAACCGACCCGCTTTTTGTAAGCCCACTGGACTATAACAATGCACCTGCAACCGGTGGTAATTACCAGTTGCAGTCAAACAGTCCGGCCATCAACGGTGGCGATAACGGTGCATATACCGGGCCGGGTTATGATCTGGCAAACGCCCAGCGGATCACCGGAACCGTTATCGATATGGGGGCCTTTGAATGGGATGGTACGTTGCCGGCGCTATTCGGAGCCATTACCGCCACCATTGACCGGCAGCAACTGATCGTAAGCTGGGAGACCTATTCAGAAAGCGATAACAGTCATTTTAATATTGAAGCCTCTTCAGACGGGATCCATTTTGTAACACTGAAACGGGTAGCGTCCCTGGCACCTGAAGCCGGCTCCGGATCCCGGTATACCGCTACACTAAAACTTGCCGATGTGACCCTGGAGATGGGGATCCCGGCGCTCCTCCTTGTTTCGGTGCTTTTTATTTCCAGCATTTTTGCAAAATACACAAGAGCACTGATGGTAATGCTGATTCTGGGTGTAATCCTTCTTTACGGATGTACCAAGGAAGACACAACCGTGGAACCGCAGTATAACCGGCCACTCAGTATCCGGATCGCCCAGGTAGATAAAGATGGAACGGTACGGTACAGCAAAGTGGTCCGCGCTGTTTTAAAATAGCAGGCGCACCGCCGGCGCCATTGCACCGGTATTATATAAAATCCATCATATTGTAGCGGGCTTTCAGGATCCGGGAAGCATCTGCCGACAACCATTTTTCGAGTATCGTAGCATAAACATTCTTAAAATCGACATTATATTTCAGGTCGCCCTGGTTCAGGTCTTCCAGGTTGGGCATGGCGTTTAAGATCCCTTTTTGTTTTAATCCGCCACTGATCAGGAACATATTATTAGCCGTACCATGATCGGTTCCATTACTGGCATTCTGCGCCACACGTCTTCCGAATTCCGAAAAGGTGAACATCAGCACATCTTCCATGCGGCCATTCTTTTTCAGATCATCAGTAAAGGCCTTGATCGCTTCACTCATCTGGGTAAACAACCTTCCCTGCTGTGCATCCTGGCCCACATGTGTATCAAAACTGCCCAGGGAGATATAATATACCTTGGTATTGATATCGGAGAAAATAAGCGACGCAATCGTTTTAAGCCCGCTGCCCAGCTCTGTATTGGGATAGGTACCCGATGACGGATGCAGCCGGCTTTGTTTAAAGATGTAATCTGCCGAGGACATGGTCTCCGATAGTGTTTTATACAGGTAATCGACCGGCTTTTCATCATGATGGTCGTCCCCGTGATTCTTATTGATCTCCCGGAAATATTTTTCATTGGAAGTACCAAACAGCCGGCGCGGATCTTTTACCGCCAGTGCATTGTTCTGCTCCCCCTTCAGGGCCAGGCTGAGCACATCATCTACTTCCAGCGCCTGCGTGGGTTTGTCGCAGCCGTGACATTGTGCATCCAGGTAGCGGCCGATCCATCCATTGTTCCAGTATTCACTGCTTTGACTGGCCGAGTGCCAGATATCCATGCTCCGGAAATGCGAGCGATCCGGGTTGGGATATCCCACATTGTTCAGGATGGCCATATTGCCCTCATCATACAACGCCTTTAATGCAGACAGCGAAGGATGCAGCGCCACTTCATCTGTTAAAGACAGGGTCTTATTTTTTTGTATACCCAAACCCGGCCGCAGTTTATAGTAAATATCATTACGCACCGGTATTACTGTATTTAAGCCGTCGTTGCCCCCGCTCAATTGCAGCACAACTACCACCTTATTACCAGCCGGTACAGCGGCATGGCCTTCCAGCGCCTTTAAAAATTTGGGCATCATTAACGAAGCCGTAGCCAGGGATCCCAGTTGTATAAATTCTTTCCGTTTGATCAGCAGACCCGGACCCGCAGATTTTTTACTGAAGAAAGACGCGCTTTTTTTGTTCATGACATTCTATTTAACACAGTTGATATTCAGGAGTACTCATTAATTGGATGGTTACCGACCGGATGTAGGCATCCCTATCGTTACTATCTACAAATTTCGAAGCAACGGTATCAATGCGGGTGGCGTTTACCTGGAAGAGGTAGTTTGAGATGGCAGGAAAAATGGCTTCCCGCTTTATTTTTTCAAATTTGCCCACATACTGGGGCCAATCGATGGTTGCATTGATCAGGCCCGCTCCAGCTGCTGCCCTGGAGGATTTTGCAGACTTTGCCGGTTGTTTTACCGGGATGTTGGCCATGCCATCTGCCTTGCGCCCCATCATTACATCGTCGTCCTGCTTGGGTTTTACATTCATCTGGTCCTTATCATTAAAGAGCTGTGGGATCCTTAGCCGCATCATCAGGGTACTGCTGTCGATCCAGGATTTACCGCCGGGCCATCCGGCTACATTTGGCGGGTACAGCAACTGCTGGCCCAGGATGCGCTGCAGGTTCATCAGTGCGTTATCATTATCCAGCCGCATGGGCACCATACGCTGGATACCGGCCAGCAACTCAATGGGTGACTTAATGCGTGTACCAATATTTTTTTCATCATAAAACCAATCCGCGGTAAAGATCCGCTCCATCAGTTTACCGATATCATAGTCCTTATAAAAGGCATCCGAAAGCAACTGCACACGGTCTTTATCCAATGTATCGTTCACAAAAAAGCGGTAGATCTTCTCGGTGATAAAGGTAGCGGTCTGCCGCTCTTCCAAAATAATATCCAGTACCGCGTTGCCGTCAAAATTGCCCTTCTTTCCCAGGAAGTTCTTGCTCCCCTCATCATGCTGTTTTTTATTAAATACAAATTCACCCCGGGGATTTGCTGTCCACCCTGTAAAGGCCCTTGCTCCTTCCTTGATATCATTTTCCGTGTAATTTCCGCGGCCTAGTGTAAACAACTCCATTACCTCCCGCGCAAAATTTTCGTTGGGGTGTCCCTTTTTATTCTGCTGGTTATTGAGGAAATAGAGCATCGCGGCCGATTGCGATACTTCCTTCAGCAAGGTTCTGAAATCGCCCAGCGCATGTTTCCGGAGCGTGTGTAAAAAAAGCTGGTTGTAAAACAGGTTTCCGTTGCGACATGCAAAATGTCCGTGCCAGAAATAGGCCATCTTTTCGCGCAGCTGCGCCGAGCTGGCGATCATTTCTTTGAGCCAGTACAGGTTCAGATCCTTTACTGCCGCCTGTTGTTTCCGGTTCAGGATCCGGCGGTCATCTGCCGTCAGCGCTGCCCGTTTTCCGGGTGTCAGGTAAGATTCATAAAGCTGCAGCAGGTCGTCGCTGGCAATATTGATGTACCCGGGTTCGCGGGCAGATGCCTTTACCAGGGCCTTATAATATTCCTGCGGCGTATATTTTTCCAGGTCCTGCAGTTGTTCCACTGCCGGGCCAAATCCCGCGCGCCATAAAAGATGCTGATTTTTTTTCTGATTGGAAGCCGCCATCACATCGTATTTTAATTATTGACTTGCGCCACTTAAAAAAGTTTAAAGCCGGTTAAAAAGGAAATGCCACCAGCGCCGGGTTCCCTGTTTTTTTAATACAAAAAATACGGACCGGCATCTGCGGCGTTTAACATCATATAACATGGCTTAAACAGCTATGCGTCCTCCCTGTTCCTTCAAGAACCATTCCGGTTTATACAAGATCTTTCCTATAGATTTGTAAAAAAAGGATCTTATGAGCTACCAGACCATTTTGACCTCCGTTGACGATGCCATTTTAACCGTTACGGTTAACCGGGCGGATAAACTGAACGCGCTCAACCAGACCGTGCTGGCAGAACTGGCCCTGGTCATTGATGACTTTATTGCCAGCCCCGTACTAAAGGCTGCGGTCATTACCGGCAGTGGTGAAAAAGCCTTTATTGCAGGCGCAGACATCTCGGAGTTTTCTGCCCTGGATGCGGCCGGGGGAGCGGCCCTTTCCAGACAGGGGCAGCAATTGTTCAACCGGATCGAAAACGCCCCCAAACCCATCATTGCGGCCGTTAATGGCTTTGCCCTGGGAGGGGGGTGCGAGCTGGCCATGGCCTGTCATTTCCGGATAGCCAGTGAAAACGCCCGGTTTGGTCAGCCGGAAGTAAACCTTGGATTATTGCCGGGTTATGGAGGTACGCAACGGCTTACCCGCTTAATTGGCAAGGGAAGGGCCCTGGAACTGCTGCTCACGGGCAATATGATCGATGCGGTTACGGCGTTTAATTACGGGCTTGTAAACCGTGTGGTACCACAGGCCACATTACTTCCGGAAGCACGCGCCATCCTGGCTGTTATTAATACAAAAGCGCCCCTTGCTATAGCCGCCTGCATTGAAGCCGCAAACCTGGCAGAAGCGGCCGGAAATGCCGGTTATGAAAACGAGGCGGACAGCTTTGGCCGGCTCATCGCCACCAATGACGCCCGGGAGGGCATCGCAGCATTTATGGAAAAGCGGAAGGCTGCGTTCAAGGGGAATTGAGATGCGAGGATTGAGAAATCAGATATGAGCAATTAAAAGCTCGATTCTCAAATCCCGGCTCTCAAATCACAGCTGCTCCAGGTACCTGCCCACATCAAATTTATTGGGTGCATCCGGGTGTTCCCTGAAGTACTGTGCACAGGATTCCAGTTGTTCTTTTAACCATTGCCGGTAAGGGATCTGGTCTTTACCATCCCATCCAACATGAAAGTAGTCTCCGGTACGTGTCCGGTAAAAAAGGAACGTATCCTCTTTGTCAAAACCTCCATAGCTATACCCCTGGATCTTATAATAAGGCGACAGGGATGTTGGGCGACCTACGATCTCAAACTGCAGCACCGCATCCTTTCCCTCCCGTTTGGACGCATAATTGGCATTGCGGATCTTTGATAAAACCTCCATGGCGCCGATCTCATCCAGGATCTTTCGTTCACCAGCCGAATAGTTGAACGGATAAGGAAGGTATCCGCCATCCACAGGCAGGTCTTTTTCCGTTTTCTGCTTTTTCATCAGCTGGATGCTTTTGCCCTCCCGGTTGATATAAAAGGTTTTTGCATTTTCTTTATAGGCCATAGGCGGATGTTCTGCATCCCTGGCCCGGTCCCAGTAACAGCCATTACAGGCAAAGGCATATCCATAGTTGAACGGCGACACCCAGTCCCATTGTGGCCGGATGGCAACCTTACCCTGTTCATTTACAAACCCGACCTTTCCCTTTTGCACACACCGGGCCAGCCCCTCTTCAAAATAATCCGGTCCGTTGTCATAGGCCAGCGGCCGGTACAGGAACTGCCCCTTGCGGTTATACGTGCTGCCAAAAGACAGCGCCGTACCCGTATCGGTTGAATCCATATCAAAGAGGTTAATCAGTGAATCCGTAATCGGCTCATCCGGTTCAAAATACATGATGGACGCGCCTTTTGGAGGGATCACGATCCTTCCCTTATCATCTTTTACACCAATTAAAGAATCTTTCTGATCCATAAAATAGTAAAGTTGTCCCTGCGCCGGCAGCAGGACCGGGAACAGCAAAATGGTCATAATAATACAGGAGCGCAAGAGGCTGTTCTTCATACTTTTCTTTTTTTCACCGTTTTCACATTTAAACCGGAGGTGAAGGTAAATAAACTTTATTTACCAATACCTTTGCGGGAGCAAACAGACCTATAAGGTTTTGTGAACCTTACAGGTCTTCTCAAACTTAAAAAACGAATATGGAGTACAGAATTGAAAAAGACACAATGGGGGAGGTAAAAGTACCTGCCGATGCACTTTATGGCGCACAAACGCAACGCTCGATTGACAATTTTAAGATTGCCGCCGATATTAACCGGATGCCCAAGGAGATCATTAAGGCATTTGCCTACCTGAAAAAAGCGGCGGCCATTACTAATGCAAAAGCGAAAGTGCTTCCTAAGAAAAAGTCGGACCTGATCGGGAAAGTTTGTAATGAAATACTGGACGGTAAATTGGACAATAGCTTCCCGCTGGTGGTTTGGCAAACCGGTAGTGGTACGCAAAGCAATATGAATGTAAACGAAGTGATCGCCTATCGGGGCCATGTGCTTAACGGCGGCCGGCTTACCGATAAAGAAAAAGTACTGCATCCCAATGATGATGTTAATAAATCGCAAAGCAGCAACGATACCTTTCCTACGGCTATGCACATTGCCGCTTACAGGATCCTGGTTGAGGTAACCATCCCCGGCATTGAAAAATTAAGGGACACGTTGCAAAAGAAGAGCAAACAATTCATGAAGGTGGTAAAGATCGGCCGTACCCATTTTATGGATGCCACCCCGTTAACACTGGGGCAGGAGCTGAGCGGCTATGTATCCCAGCTGAATCATGGTCTGAAAGCAATAAAGAATACCCTGCCGCACCTGTCGGAACTGGCCCTGGGCGGTACCGCCGTTGGTACCGGCATCAATACCCCTCCGGATTATGCAAAGAATGTGGCTGCAGAAATTGCAAAACTGACCAAGCTGCCTTTTAAAACAGCGGAGAACAAATTTGAAGCACTGGCGGCACATGACGCTATTGTAGAGGCCCATGGTGCCCTGAAAACAGTGGCGGTAAGCCTGATGAAGATCGCCAACGACATCCGCATGCTGTCTTCCGGTCCGCGCAGCGGCATCGGGGAATTATTTATCCCGGATAATGAACCCGGCTCTTCCATTATGCCCGGTAAGGTAAACCCCACCCAGTGCGAGGCGCTTACCATGATTGCAGCACAGGTATTGGGGAACGACGTGGCCATTAATATTGGCGGCGCTACCGGCCATTTTGAGCTGAATGTGTTTAAACCTGTAATGATCTATAATTTCCTGCACAGTGCCCGGTTGATCGGGGACGGATGTGTATCCTTTAATGATAAATGTGCAGTAGGCCTGAAGCCGATCGAGGAGAACATTAAAAAGCATCTGGATAACTCCCTGATGCTGGTAACCGCCCTCAACACAAAGATCGGCTATTACAAGGCTGCAGAAATTGCCCAGAAAGCGCATAAAGAAAATACCACGCTGAAAGCCATGGCCGTTAAACTGGGCTACCTTACGGAAAAGGAGTTTGACGAGTGGGTGGTACCGGCTAAAATGGTGGGAAAAATATAAGTGTACTATTGGGCTGCCCCAAAAAAAACAAATTGATCTTTCAAAAGAGAAAACCGTCTCCATGTAAAGACGGTTTTCTTTTATTTATGGCTCTCAAACAAATGAAGATATCCTTCAAAAGCATATAGCTTTCCTCTTTGCCCGCCGGTAATTTCTTTTACAATTTTTAAATCCTCCAGCAACCCGATCATTTTATAAGCAGCCTTGGGCCGTTTGCCAATTACAGCACCTATTGTTTGTGCATTTACGATCGGCTGCGCATACATATAATTGACCACTTTATAGGCATCTCCGCTGCGTACGCCTACATCCTTTAATTTTTGATCGATGGCCTTTTGCAATTGCAGGATGCCATCAAATGTAGCTACCCCGTTTTTTGCCGTTTCGATGATACCGGTAAGAAAGAACTTAAACCATTGGTTAATGTCGTTGTGCATATGCGCCCGCATCAGATTATCATAATAAAGCATCCGGTTGCGCTCAAAAAAATCAGACAGGTACAGGATCGGTTGTTTTAAGATGCCTTTGCTTACCAGGTAAAGGGTAATCAGCAGGCGGCCAACCCTTCCGTTCCCATCCAGGAACGGGTGAATAGTCTCAAACTGGTAGTGTATGAGTGCGATCTTCAGCAGATCCGGTAACGGGTTTAATTCATCATTGGCAAATTTCTCCAGGTCACCCATCAAATCGTCGATGGCGTGCTGTACCGGCGGCACAAAAACCGCATCATTAATGGTAGCGCCGCCGATCCAGTTTTGAGACCTTCGGTATTCGCCCGGCTGTTTATGTTTACCTCTTACTCCCTGTAACAACACCCTATGTGTTTGCCGTATGAGCCGGGAAGAAAAGGGTAGGGCGTGCAGCAACTTTACCGCCTCGTTCATTGCCGCAATATAGTTTTGCACCTCCTCCCAATCGTCCCGTTTTTCACTATCGATCTCCTCCCTGGGCAAAAACGCTTCTTCTATATTTGTTTGGGTGCCTTCTATTTTAGAAGATTGAGTAGCCTCCTTGGCAATATGCATGCGGATGAACAGCTCAATATTCACATATTCGGAATACATATCCAGCCTGCCCAGTTGCCGGTCTGCCTGAGATAAAAGCTGCAATACCTGCATATCCGTTATTGCCCAACTGCGGTTAATAGGATCCGGTTGGAAGCTTTTGTAGTACCCTTGCTGTACATAATTTCCTGCCTGAAACTGGTGCATAAGTAAAATAAGAAAGCCTGTTATTGTGCAAATATACACAAAAAGGAAAATAGTGATGTTTATTATTTTCCTTTTTAAATGGAAAAGGAAAATAAACAGATCCCTTATTTTCCTTCTACTGTTAAATGCCTGCCAACAAAAAAAACGCCTTATTCAGGCGTTCACACTAAAATTTTTCGGCTAAGCGTTGTTTATTTTTTAGATGACTTTTTCTTTTTTTCCTCCAAAAGCCGGAAATAAGTAGCCCGGAACCGGCCGTTTACTACCTCCCCCTGTACCTCGGCCTTGCGCACTGCATTACAAAATCCATCCTTTGCATGGGCATCTCCATGTTCATCTATAGCAGTACCATCTACAAAATAAGCCTTGCCATCTATTTTTACTGCCAGGTCGCAGCTTTTCCCTTCCATTCCAAACTGGCATTCACCACAGGCAGCCTCTACCACCCTGATCTTTTTTTTGGAATCTATTTTGGAAACGTTCTGGCGCTGTGCACCCAAAGACACCAACGCAAGAAAAAGGGCCAGAAATGTTGCTTTCATATTTTGTATTTAATCTGCCGAAGTGGCTTCGTTACCCGCATTACCTGTAACCGGCGCATTGGTTTGTGCGGCGGCTCCGTCAATCTTTTTATAAAATCTCTTTTGAAAAACAAGCAAAGCGATCACGCCTGTAGAGATGGCCATATCGGCGATATTAAAGATCGGCGCAAAAAACTCGAACGGCTGTCCGCCAACCCAGGGAAACCACGAGGGGTAATGGGTCTTTACCATGGGGAAGTATAACATATCCACCACACTTCCATGCAGGAAAGAGGCATACCCTTTTCCGCCCATTTTTGCAATTCCGTCGTATCCTATATAATCGCCAAAGGCCGGATCAAAATGCAATCCTTTGTCGAAGAGCATGCCGTAAAACATACTGTCGATCAGGTTACCCAGGGCCCCGGCATAGATCAGTGCCACGCAAACCATAAATCCCCGGGTGTATTTTTCGCGTGCAAACCGTACCAGCAAAAAGGACCCGAAGATCACCGCCGCCAGCCTGAAAAGCGTAAGGGTCACTTTTCCGGCCTCATTGCCAAACTTCCACCCCCAGGCCATGCCGGAGTTTTCGATAAAGTGCAGCCGCGCCCAGTTCATTCCAAAAATACGGGTCACTTCCCCGATGGGGTAATGCGTTTTTATATAGATCTTTACTACCTGGTCTACCAATAAAACCAACAAGATGATCCCAATTGCTGTGCTTAATTTTCCTGCTTTCATGCGGCAGCAAATATACGAGAGTTTCCCCTGTGGGGAATTTAAAAAACCAAACCGGAAATATTAAATATTGAAGTGAAAAAGACCTGTTATGGCGCTGCACCCCCCATCCTGAAGTAGCATTCTGCACCGGAAACGGTCGGGGTTCCTGCAGATTTTCGCCGATTTTTTATGCCGATTTCCGCAAAAAAGCAATCTGCGGGTTCCTGTGGTATATTGAATCTGCCTGAGATCTGCAGGAGCGCTGTACTACCATATA
>Ga0222424_100800_pt1 | contig 10944 bp, 9 predicted proteins | sample 2B2ome_FD_182468 | JGI IMG/M metagenome (GOLD analysis project Ga0222424, IMG submission 182468) | Enriched microbial communities from leaf-cutter ant dump, University of Wisconsin, Madison, United States - 2B200A (version 2) | ecosystem: Environmental > Terrestrial > Nest > Insects nest > Nest...
CGGCTCAAATGCAAATTTAACAGCATGCTTTCCAGCCGGAACAACAAGCCCTCTCATAAAATAATTCGTTTTTATAATGGGTACCTCTTTTCCGTCGATGGTAGCCTTCCATCCGGCCGGGTAATACACTTCACTAAACACTGCGAATTGGGGCGTATTACTGGTGGTGCTATACTCGATTTCGTCGTTGGTATATTTTGTAAGCGTTATCCGGGATGTGGTATCGGCTTGCACCGCCCCTACGGCTGCAACCGCTGCTTGTGGCACCACCGCCGTATCCCTCAGCTGTGTGCTACCCAACGCCTGAAGCTCTTTAGCTGCATCCCCTTCCGGCTTTATGCCTTTTACAAACCAGGCCGCTCCATAGGCACCGGGGTTAGGAATGGTTACTACCTGCCCCTGTTGATTTTGGGTGATAATATATCTTGTATCCAGCGCGTTCAATAGCTCCTGTGAAGGCTGGCCCGAGCTGAAATAACGCTCAATCACATCCTGGTAAATACGCAGTTTGGCTGCATGATAGCCTAATACGGAGCGGTGGTAATAAGCGGTATGGTTTCCGTTCATGGCTTCTGTAAAATTCAGCACCCGGTAGTGCGGGTCCTTATCCTGCAGGATCTGCTCATCGGCCGGCGTTTTTGCAAAGGCTAACGCATCTCCGCCATCCCTGGGAACATATAGCTCGTCCGGCAGGTATTTTTTATCAACCGACCACAAATCAATAAAAACAACAAGTCCCAGGATAACCGTTGCAATGGCAGGTTTCAATGCATTTTTAAGATAAAAATAAAGTACACCCAGTAACAGGGCCATAAACACGACCGTACGCAGCAACTGTCCGCCAAACAGGGCCTGCCTGTCGGCCTTCAGACCGGCCACTACCACAGGATACAGGTTGGCGTTTGTTTTATCAAAACCACTACCGGTAAGTATATTTTCTGCCAGGCCCGGCGTATAACTTTGCCCGAGGTATATCAGAACGATCAACGCAATTAAACCACCCATTGCATACAGGATCTTTTTGAAATCCTGCTTTAACAGTTCTTTTCCTTCTGCAGAAAAGAACAGCTTTTGCACGGTAACGACAGCCATAACGGTAAGCGCCAGCTGAGGTATAACCAGGGCCATAGAAGGCGCCCTGAATTTATTATACAACGGCAGATTGTGTAATAAGAACAGGTTAAAGCCCGGAAAAAAACTGCCCCAGCTCATAATGATACTCAGCGCTGTTGCGGATAAGAGTCCCCATTTCAACGGTCCCCTTACGATCACAAAACCGATCAGTGCCAGTAAGCATATAAGGGCACCTACATAGGGAGGGCCGTTGGTACCCACCTCAGATGGCTTGGTCATTCCGCCCCAATAGATGGGCAAATTTGCAAACTGCATGACCATTTGGGCAGGAACGCCCTGTTCAGAAAGCTTTTCGATCAGCCTTGAGTTTTCACCAATCACCGTTGTACCATCCCCGATACTGGCCCCCCCCACTGCTTTGGGCATCAACAGTACCAGCGGCTCCTGCATCCGCATACTGTAGGAAAACGCATAGTCCTCATCCAGCCCGGAGGTTTTCGTATTGGTAACCTGGTCGCCGTTGATCTCAACCGATTTTCCTCCACGCATGGTAAATTCAGAATACTCTTTGGTGGCCGCGTAACTCAGGTAATAGGAACCCAGTCCTACCAGGGCGGCTATAGCGCTCAATACAAAAGCAATTCCGATCTGTTTAAAATCCTTTTCCCGGATCCAGCGGGCAATATAGAAAACAGTGATGAGCGCCGCTATGATAAAGAAATAATAATTGATCTGCGGATGATTCGACATCAGCTCCTGGTACGCCCCCAATGTAGCCACCGCCAGCCCGATCCAGTAACGTTTGTTGAAGATCAGCAGCAACCCTGCCAGTAATAATGGCATAAAGCCGATCGCATACATTTTGGTCTCATGCCCCACCTGGAGGATCACCGGGTTGTAGGTAGCGAAGCCATACGCCAATCCGCCTAAAACCGCCGTCAGGGGATTTAGCCCCATTGCCAGCGCCAGGATATAAAAGCAGATACAGGCAATGAACAGAAAGTTGGCCGGATTGGGCAACCCCAGTCCAAAGATCTTTGTAAGATCCGGCAGCACCGTCTTTCCCTCCATCGCGATCTGGTAATTGGGCATCCCGCTAAAGATGTTTGTATTCCAGAGCGGCATTTTACCCGTTTGTTCCTTCACTGCAAACGCATTCTGGGCCGCTCCTTTCCATCCAACAATATCATGCTGGCTCAGGGTATTGCCTTCCAGTACCGGCTTACAAAACACCAGCGATACCACTACAAAAATGACAACAGCGATAACATGCGGGAGCAGCTTTTTTACCCAATTATTTTTCATTCGTTCTCGATTAATTTACGGTTGATCGTTTAAAACTAAAAACACATAAAGGCCCCAGCTTGTCAAAGCCCCAACATTAAACCTTTTAAGTTTGGGCAAAATAATGCTATTTTACAAGAAATTAGCTTATGCGCTGGTTAATATTTTTATCGAAAGTGACGTTTTTATGTGGTATCACAGTGATCCTGGCTTTCTCATTGCTGTTTAAAGAATGGAATAACGGAGAAACAGTAAGTTCTTCAATCATCACCTCGGGCTATGCCCTTGGATTGATCCTTATTCCGCTCACCAACCTTATTTATCTGATCTGCTGGGCGGCAGGAAAGAAACCCGGTACGATTGTTCCGCGCTGGTTGATCTTTTTTAATATAGCTTGTCTCCTCCTTATTTTTGCATACACATTTTATATTAATGATCCATACTATCACCAAAAATAAACCCACAAAGCTCTTTATCCTGCTGGGCTGTTTTTTTGTAGCCAATGCCATTGTAGCCGAAGTCATCGGGGTTAAAATATTTTCACTGGAAAAAACAATCGGGATCGCGCCCTTTAACCTCAACCTGTTTGGCAATGTATTTTCCTTTAACCTTACAGCCGGCGTTCTTTTATGGCCCGTGGTTTTTATCATGACCGATATCATCAACGAGTATTACGGAATGAAAGGTGTACGGTTCCTATCCTTTCTGGCAGCCGCATTGATCGGGTATACTTTTCTCATGTTCCAGGGTGCCATATCGCTTGCCCCAGCGGACTTCTGGGTTTCCAATTATACAAGGAACAACGTACCCAACGCCGACCATGCTTACCGGGTGATGCTGGGACAGGGCTCCTGGATCATCATTGGATCCCTGAGTGCTTTTCTGCTGGGACAGGTTCTCGATGTTGCGGTTTTCCATCGAATCAAAAAAGCCACCGGTGAAAAAGCCATCTGGCTCCGGGCAACCGGATCCACCCTGGTGTCCCAGTTGGTGGATAGCTTCCTGGTACTCTTCATTGCCTTCTACATCGGGCCCAGGGTTTCAGCAAACCAGGGCGAGCCCTGGAGCCTTGTGCTTGTTCTTAGTATCTGTGTGGGAAACTATATCTATAAATTCATTGTAGCCATTATTATGACGCCCGTGATCTACTGGGTGCATAACGCCATCGAAAAATACCTGGGGCATGGCCTGGCTGCCGACATGAAGCAACAGGCAATGGCGAAATGATGGGTTGGCGCTGATCCGGTGCCCCGATAAATAACGCCGTTTCTAATCGGGCCTGTCTCATTGTTGCAGCCTCTTTCCGGCAATCCGGCCGGACGGCAAAAAAATTATGCACCTGCCGGGTAATTTTACCCCGTAAAGTTTTTAACTTTTCAACTATTCAACTTATCTTCGCGTGATTTTTTTAATTTCCAACTAATATAAATGTCTGATAATCAATCACCCGCAATTTTACTTTTAGAGGATGGAACTATTTGTACCGGAAAAGCCTTTGGCGCCACTGGCACCACCACCGGTGAAATTTGTTTCAATACCGGAATGACCGGCTACCAGGAAGTTTTTACCGATCCCAGTTATTATGGCCAGATCGTGATCATGAACGCTGTGCATGTGGGAAATTACGGGGTGATCGATGAGGACGTGGAGTCGGACAGTGTAAAGATCCTGGGAGTGATCGCCAAGAACCTGAATGAGAACTACTCCCGCAAAAGGGCCGCCGGCTCCCTGGATGAATACCTGAAAAAGAACAATATTGTATCCATCCATGATGTGGACACAAGGGCCCTGGTAGCTCATGTCCGCACCAAGGGCGCTATGAACTGCATCATCTCATCAGAGATCTTTGATGTGGAGGAGCTGAAAAAACGTCTGGCAGCAGTACCGTCCATGGACGGGCTGGAACTGGCTTCCAAAGTAAGCACACAGCAAGTTTATGAGTCGGGCGATCCGCAGGCCGGGATCCGCATTGCGGTCATGGACTACGGGATCAAGCGCAATATTATCAAATGCATGACCGATCGTGGTGCCTTTGTTAAGGTTTTTCCTGCAAAAACACCGCTTGAGGAAGTGAAAGCGTTTAACCCCGATGGCTACTTTATATCCAACGGCCCCGGTGATCCTGCGGCGATGGATTATGCCGTAGACCAGTTGAAGCAGATCCTGAATGAGGGAAAGCCAATGTTCGGCATCTGCCTGGGTCACCAGCTATTGGCACTGGCCAATGGTATTGCTACTTTTAAAATGCATCATGGCCATCGTGGCCTGAATCATCCTGTAAAAAATTTAATTACAGGCAGATCAGAGATAACCACTCAGAATCATGGGTTTGGAGTAGATCCGGATTCGGTAAGAAAATCGGAACTGGTAGAGATCACCCATGTAAATCTGAATGATCAATCCATAGAAGGCATCCGGATCAAAGGAAAACCCGCATTCTCGGTTCAATATCATCCGGAAAGCACTCCCGGCCCCTATGATTCAAGATACCTGTTTGACGATTTTCTCGACCTGATCAAACAATCAAAAAATAATTAATACAGGGCGCCCCGGAAACGGGGCGTTTTTATTGGTACCCGGCACCCGAAATACTTAAGGTTGCGGTTGGCCCCGCTTTAATAATGCTATGGTACCATAGCAATTGTCAGGATGCCTCTGCCCTGCCCGCCAGCGTACTGCCATCCGTAGCCTTCAACCGGAAAAAGATCAGACCGGCCAGCGCTGTAATACCACCCATTGTCAGGAACGTATACCTGAAAACAGTAGCCGCATCCCCTGTCCGGATCCAGGAAACGCTCCCGTATTTTGATAAAAGGTAGGCACCCACCGATACCCCCAGGCTCATGGATAACTGCTGCATCACCAGCAACAGGCTATTGCCCATACTGGCATTTTCACTATTAAGATCGGATAAGGCAAGCGTATTCATAGTAGCCATCTGAATGGAGTTTACAGCACCAAATAATACCAGGTAAGGGATCAGCAGCGGCAACGGAGTATGTGCATCCGGAACAGAAAAGAGCGTGATCACCGTAGCGATCAGCATGGTGTTTACGATCAGCGTTTTCTTATAACCAAAGCGGCGCACGATGGGCACTACCCAGGGTTTTACCATAATGGTGGTTATTGCTGATGGAATCAGCATCATGCCGGATACCATTGCCGTATGCCCAAAGCCCACCTGGAAAAGCAGCGGCAACAACAGGGGCATACCGCCGATACCCAAACGTGTAAGCAGGTTGCCAAAAACACCGATGCGCAGCGTACGGATCCGGATCAGATGCAGATCAATCAGCGGATATTGCTGTTTTTTAAAATGCCGGTAATAGGCGTGCATCAACACAACGCCCAGTACCGCAACACCAACCAGGTACCAGCCCTCCACCAGCTTTTCGGACCCCAGCTCTATGGCAACGGTAATACAAACCAGGGAACCGCCAAACAGCAGCATTCCAAGGGTATCAAAAGGTTTTCCCCGGTAAATATAATTGGGCATCACCTTCCATGCAAAGGCCATACCGATGACCCCCACAGGTATATTGATCAGAAAGATCCAGTGCCAGCTGGCTACATCCACCAGCCACCCGCCCAGTGTAGGCCCAACAATGGGGCCTACCAGTCCCGGTATGGTAATAAAATTGATCACTCCCAGCAATTTGTCCTTTGAATAGGTATAAAGGATCGCCAGCCTTGCCACCGGTACCATCATCGAACCGCCAACAGCCTGTACTACACGGGAAAGGATCAGGGCGGTTAAACTGGTGGAAAATGCGCTGAGTAATGAGCCCAGGGTAAACAACCCAACAGCCCAGATAAAAATTTTCCGGGAGCCGAAATGGTCCGACATCCAACCGCTCAGCGGGATCAGCAAGGCCAGGATCAGGACATAACTCACAATGATGGATTGCATGCTGAGGGGCGACCGGTGCAGATCCGCTGCAATGGAAGGCAGGGCTGTATTAAGAATGGTGCCATCCAGCGACTGCATAAAAATTGCAAGTGCCGCTATCCAGGGAAGATACCGGTAAACAACGGGTGAACTTTCTGTTGCCAAAACATAACAATTTACAGGTGTTGCGTAACTTTTTTAAGGCTGCAGCTTTTGATGTACCCACCGGCCATCCTTATGTTCAAAATCATTACGATCGTGTAAACGGGTGGCTGAAAAAAGCATTAACTCGATCCGCAAAGGGGTAATGGCATACCCGCCCCAGTTTGCCGGACGCGCAATTACAGCGTCGCCCTGCGCATCCAACGCCTTATGAAAATCTGCCAGCATTTTATCGTAATCAGCCACAGGCTTGCCCTGTTCGCAAATTACGGACACCAGCCGTGCAGCTATATCCCTTTCTGCAAAATACGCCGCTGCAGCCTCGGGGCTAACGGGAGTTGCTGTTCCCTGTATCCTTACCTGCCGTTGTGTAGCCGGCCACCAAAACGCCAGGGCCACTTTAGGATTTACCGCAATTTCCTTCCCCTTCCGCGCATCCATCGGGCCCGTAATAATAAAATGGCCTTCCGCTACCTCTTTCAATGAAACAAAGCGACTGTTCGGAAAACCATCCAGGCCCCGGGTTGTTAAACAACAGGCCCCGGGGAGTGCTGCACCGGAGACTGCACGCTCCTCTTTATACCATTCTTCAAACAATTTCAGCGGATCCATAACGGGTTATTAAGAGCTGGTCAAACCTTTAATGCACCCAGCCGTTGCAGGGCATACAACATACAGGTAACATGCATCGACTGGATAAATACATTATTCCGGAACATTTCCTTAAACCGCTCCATGGGCACAATCTCTATCCGGATCTCCTCATTGGCATCCAGCTCCTGGTCACTGGTTTTCCGGCCTCCTGTTGCAAGAAACATGTGCATCCAGTTATTATTGGTAGAAGGATTGGCACATGTCTTCCCGAGGTATTCATACTTCGAAAACTCGTAACCGGTCTCCTCTTTCAATTCTCTTTTGATCGCCGCTTCAAGGCTGGCATCCGTATCATCCACACAACCACCAGGTATCTCGTAATGTGTTTCCCCGATCCCGTGCCGGTACTGGGTCTCCAGCAATACCTGGTTATCCTCGGTAAGCGCAAATGCAGTTACCCAGGTAGGAAATTCATATACATAGTAGGGATCCACGATTTTGCCTTCAGGTGTTTCGCAGCGGTCCCGGCGTACGGTAAACCAAAGATCTTTAAACAGGTATTCGGAGGAGAGCGTTTTCCAGTTCATTTCGGCCATTTTTGTTTTTCTCTTAAATAATTGATTTGAGCAACATGATGCCTGCCATGCCAGGCGTACAGCTGCAGATAATAGGACAAGGGCAGCGGGCTTCCCGTAGCCGGATGCACCAGCGTCCGCATCCACTGCGCTTCATCCAGGTTATCAATTGCTGCATACCACCGGGCATGCAGTGCATACAGCAGCGTAACAGAAAGATTTACAGGCAGTGTTTTCACATCATTCAGTCCGGCCCAGGCGTTTTCATCATAGGGCTTAATAACAGGGTCTGCTTCCGTCAACCCCAGTTTAAACCGGGTATAAGCGTTTATGTGACTATCTGCAATATGGTGTACCAGCTGATGTACCGTCCACCCTCCTTCCCGGTAAGGTGTTTGCAGCTGCGGTTCATCCAAATTGGAAATGGCCGCCTCCAGCATATTGGGAAGAAAGCGTATAGCTCCCAGGCATTCCTGCTTTACGACAGCTGTAAAGCTCCGTTCTTCAAACCTTCCTATAGGATATTGATTCTCGATCATGAGGTTTTTACTTAAACAGATGGTAAAACAACCGGCGGAACAATTCCTCTATAACGGATCCCCCGGTTGTTCCATATTGTACAGATTGTTTTAATGGACCTGTAACAACTCCACTTCAAACAACAACGTTGCACCACCCGGAATATCCCGGCCCGCGCCCCTATCACCGTATGCCAGCTCCGAGGGTATCCACAAACGCCAGTGGCTTCCCTCTTTCATAAGGGGTATTGCGATCTGCCATCCTTTGATCAGTGCGCTCAGCGGCGCAGTGAACGGTTGATTCCTTTTGAATGAGCTGTCAAATTCCGTTCCATCCAGCAATGCGCCCCTGTAATGTGCCGTTACGGACTGTTGTACGGTAGGCTGCGTGCCGGTACCCTCTTTGATCACTTCATACTGGATGCCTTCCGGAAGGGTTTGCACGCCCGCTTTCTCTTTATTTGCCTCAAGGAAATTTCTTCCGGCCTCTTTTTGCGCTTCAATTTTGTTATTCATAAATGCTTTCAGTTTATCCTGTAATCCCATATTGTTTTATCATTTCAATAAAAAGTAAATAGCTTCAAAGGTAACGAATCTGGTACAAAGCGCACCGGTGTTTTGCTGCTTTTTGTAGGGCGCTTTATAATCACATGCCGGGTTCGCAAACGCGCGCTGCCAATTACAACCGGGCTATGGCTCCTACCGTTTCATCCGGTAATCATCTTTAGGCCACAGGATTTTTACATATTTTTCATAAAATCATATTTCGCCAAAACTCGTATTTTTTTCATGTTTTGGCGAAATATAAGTAACCGTATTCTCATACAGAATGGTGCTCCTGTAACAACGCTCTAACAAAAGATGATCTGTTCCGGAACGGCCAGCTGTTTCATACCGCTCCTGTAACCGGCCACACTCCTGATATATCCGATAAAAACGCCATCAAAAGACGGGAAGAAAATAGAATTAGATTCGCCAAAACTCTATTTTTTTGATACTTTTGGCGAAATATAAAATATGGGAGCCATCATTGGACGAACCGAAGAAACCCAGATACTCTCAGAGATCGCCAGCACGCAGGAAGCAGAACTGATAGCCATTTACGGAAGAAGACGGGTAGGCAAAACCTACCTGGTCCATAACTTTTTTGAAAACGATATCATCTTTGAAGTGTCTGGCCTGCACAATGCTTCCCTGCAGGAACAACTGGAAAATTTTAAAGATTGTCTCCTGAAAACGGTTCCCAGAAAGAAGATCCCGATACCCGAAAACTGGCTCCAGGCGTTTCAACAGCTCATAAAATGCGTTCAGCCTCAAATAAAAAAAAGAAAGAAGGTCCTCTTCTTTGATGAGTTCCCCTGGATGGATTCTCCCCGCTCCGGTTTTATGCCGGCCTTTGAGAACTTCTGGAACAGCTGGGCTTCCCGGCAAAAGAACCTGGTTGTAATCATCTGCGGTTCTGCTGCTTCCTGGATGATCCGCAGGGTGGTGCACAACAAAGGCGGCCTGCATAACCGGATCACCCGTCAAATACGTCTGCTGCCCTTTTCCCTGGCCGAAACCGAAGACTTTTTCCGGGCGCAGCATGTTAAACTGGACCGGTACCAGGTGCTGCAGTTATACATGGCCATGGGCGGCGTGCCCCAGTACCTGAAGCAGGTAAAACGCGGCGAAAGCGCCGTGCAGGCTATTGACCGGGTGTGTTTTTCAAAAGACAGTTACCTGACCAATGAGTTCGATAATCTTTATCGTTCCCTTTTCGACAGTGCCCAGCATCATATTGCTATTGTAAAAGCACTTGCAGGAAAACCATCCGGACTTACCAGAAATGAGGTCATCCATACGCTCCGGTTATCGTCCGGTGGCGGTATTACACAAACACTTGAGGAACTGACGGAATCCGGCTTTATTACGTCCTATGTGCCGTTTGGAAAAACGGTCAAGAACAGTATTTACAAACTAACTGATGAGTATTCATTGTTCTATCTGAAATTTATTGCAGCCAACAAAAAAACCGGCAGAGGCACCTGGCTCAAATTGTTCAATACCGCATCCTGGAAAAGCTGGAGCGGGTATGCCTTTGAAGCCATCTGCCAGAAGCACCTGGAGCAACTAAAAACGGCCCTGGGTATTTCCGGCATCTATACCAAAGACAGTATCTGGAGAAGCACGGCAAAAGCAACAGCCCGAAAGGGCGCACAGATCGATCTTGTCATGGACCGCAACGATCGTTGCATTAATCTTTTTGAAATGAAGTTCTCCACCGGTATGTTTGTCCTTACAAAGGCATACCTGTCGGAGCTCTTAAACAAGCAGGAACTTTTTATTGAACATACAGGTACAAGAAAAACAGTATTCCTTGGTATGATGACCACCTATGGGATCAGGAACGCGGAAGACCTTGCAGGCATCGTTCAGCACCAGCTCACCATGGACGTATTGTTCCGGCCGGTTCAGCCGGTCCTTTAACCTTCTCTCAGATGCCTGCCTGTAAGATGAATAAACACATCTTCGAGATTCGCTTTTTTAACTTCCTTCGGCCGCTCAAAGCCGGTTGCTACCAGGTTATCGATTAACTGGTCAGGCGTATCCAATGCAACAATATTTCCCGAATCGATGATGGCAATCCTGTTGCAGAGGTATTCCGCCTCATCCATATAATGTGTGGTAAGAATAACCGTGGTTCCCGCAGCATTGATCTCCCGGATCAGTTCCCACAGGTTTCTGCGTGCCTGCGGATCAAGACCGGTGGTAGGCTCATCCAGGAATACGATCCGGGGCTTATTGATCAACGTAGTGGCAACGGAGAACCGTTGTTTTTGTCCGCCGCTCAGGTCTTTAAACTGGG
>Ga0222424_100801_pt1 | contig 10940 bp, 7 predicted proteins | sample 2B2ome_FD_182468 | JGI IMG/M metagenome (GOLD analysis project Ga0222424, IMG submission 182468) | Enriched microbial communities from leaf-cutter ant dump, University of Wisconsin, Madison, United States - 2B200A (version 2) | ecosystem: Environmental > Terrestrial > Nest > Insects nest > Nest...
AGAACGCAAAGGGGCAATCAAAGAATCAGAAGAGCTGATCAAAAAATACGAAAAGGATAGCGAGAACGTAAAAAATAACCGGGAGTTTGAAGCCATCAACAAAGAGATCGAAATGCAGCAGCTGGAGATCAAACTGGCCGAAAAACACATCAAAGATGCCAACGAAGAGATTGCCGACAAAGTGATTCTGCTGGAAAAAGCCAAAAAGAACCTGGGTGCCAAAGAAGGGGTGCTGGAACTGAAGAAAACCGAACTGGAAAAGATCATTTCAGCCAACGAAAAAGAAGAGAAAGAATACCAGAAACTTTCCCAGTCGGCAAAAGAAGGTGTTGAGCCCCGTTTGCTGGCCAGCTACGAAAAGATCCGCGGTAACTTCCGCAATGGTCTGGCCGTGGTGCCGGTAGTGCGCGATGCCTGCGGTGGCTGCTTTTATGCCATCCCTCCGCAAAAACAAAGTGAGATCAAACAACATAAGAAAATCATCGCTTGTGAAAACTGCGGCCGCATCCTGGTAGATGAGGAACTGCATAACAACGTTGAAGTAAAATAAATTCTTTTTTCCTGTTTGCCTGCAAACAGGCTTTTTTATTTTCCCCCATTTGCAAGAATGGGGGTTTTTATTTGGCGCACTGAACAGACCGGGTCACTACACAGAAAATTAAGATTTAAGAATCAGGATTTGAGACTTGTTTTTCTTAATTTGCCTTCCGATGCTGAAACAACTACATATCAGGAACTATGTGATCATCGATGCGCTGGAAATCCAGTTTGCAAACGGGATGAATATTGTAACCGGTGAAACCGGCGCAGGAAAATCGATCATACTGGGCGCTTTATCACTGATACTGGGCGAACGGGCAGACACCGCTTCGCTGGTAGATAAAGAAAAAAAATGCATCATCGAAGGACTCTTCACCCCTGGAACGGTCAGTGAGATCACCCATTTCCTGGAGGCCAATGACCTGGACCCATCCCCGGAAATCACCATCCGCCGGGAGATCGGCATTAACGGTAAAAGCCGCGCATTCATCAATGATACCCCGGTGAACCTGGCCCAGCTGCAGCAACTGAGTTCCCTGCTGGTAGACCTTCATCAGCAGTTTGATACCCTGCAGCTGGGTGATGCAGATTTTCAGGTACATGTACTGGATGCCCTGGCCAACAATACAAAACTCATCAGTGAATACCGCTTGGCCTTTACCGAATGGCAGCAACATAAAAAAAGGTTGGAGCGTTTAAAAGAACAACAGGCGCAGCTGGACAAAGAAAGCGATTACAACCAATTCCAGTATGATGAACTGGCTGAAGCCAATCTTAAAGAAAACGAGCTGGAAGAGATTGACGAAACATTGAAATTATTATCCAACTCCGAAGGCATCAAAGGTGCACTGGGTAAGGTTTACAATGAACTGGAGGAAGGAGAGCAACCACTGGTGCAGCAGTTAAAAAGTATGGCGCACCTGCTTGGCAGCTACAGCAACTTTCACAAAGACCTGCCCGACCTGGTAAACCGGCTCAACAGTGCACAGGTGGAACTGCAGGACATTGCAGCGGAGCTGGAGCATATCAGCAACGGCATTCACTACGATCCGGAAAAAATAGAGACTCTCAGCGACCGGCTTTCAATGGGATATAAACTGCAGAAGAAGCACGGCGTGCAATCTACCAACGAGCTCCTCCTCCTTCAGAAAGAGCTGGAAGAAAAACTGCAGGGTGTGGCCCATATCCAGGAAGACATTGCAGCACTGGAAGCCGCAACCGAACAACACTATTTGTCAGCAACAGCCATTGCACAGAAAATTTCGGACGCACGCAAAAAGCAGATCGCGCCCTTTGAGAAAAAAGTAGACACATTGCTTACCCAGGTAGGTATGCCCAATGCCGCACTCCGCGTTTCCTTTGAAAAAAAATCCCTCAGCCTGCAGGGTGCCGATGCGGTGGACTTCCTGTTTGATGCCAATAAAAGCGGTCAGTTCAAACCCGTGCATAAAGTAGCAAGTGGCGGAGAGCTGAGCCGCCTGATGCTTTGTATTAAAAGCCTCGTGGCCCAGCGCATGAACCTTCCTACCCTCATCTTTGATGAAATTGATACGGGTATATCCGGAGAAGCGGCAAAACAGGTAGGTATTATTATGAAAGACCTGGCCGCCAGCCGGCAGGTGATCTGTATTACCCATCAGCCGCAAATTGCCGGACGTGCCGATGCACATTACTTTGTGTATAAGGAAGTATCCGGCAAACAGGTACGCACCGGTATGCGCCGGCTGGATACGGAAGAACGGATCACCGCCATAGCAAAAATGCTGAGCGGTGAAAAGCCCACGGCTGCGGCGTTGGAAAATGCACGGGAAATGGTGCAGGCGTAAATTTTTGTTTCAGGTTTCAGGTTGGGCCGTTTCATACTCGATGATCAATTTTTCCCCGATCGCCATCGGGATGCACAATTCCATATTTTCACACTGCCATACACTTTAAAGTTTGAGGTCAGATCCCTATCAGGCCATACCGGATCCTCACTTCTGCATTTAATATTTTTTATTCAAAATTGTACATTCCCAAAAGGGTCCCTCATTTCCATACTTTCAAATTTCCATAAAGAGGCGCCTATTCACCATCGCCCATTCACTTTCTCTACTCCGACACCACATAACTCAAACAAAGCCCCGAAACCTGCTGCAGGTGCACCTTTAAACGACTATCGGTCAGCATAAAATCGCAATCGAAACAGGATCTGGCTTCGTTATAACCGGTGAAGCGGATATGCTCCCGGAAATCCACTTTGCCCAACCCATACCATTTATACACCGCTTCCTTAGACGACCATACCTGCGTGTACTCCTCCATGGAAAGCGGGTTCAGCAACTCCATTTCTGAAGCACTCATAAACTTATGCCGAATAGCGATCACTTTTTCTACCGGGATTTCGATATCAATACCCACCCGTTGTTCCCGGCTCACGATGGCTGCCGCATAATCCCCGCAATGAGAAATGGAGAAATGAAACGCCTCATCAGGAAGAAAGGGTTTTCGCGTTTCCGCGATCTGTATCAGGTGATATGGAAAACCGGGGAACAGGTATTGCAACAAAAAACGACCGGCAAGATGCTGCAACATTTTATGCGGGTGGGTCACCTCGCGGTGCAAGGGCACTTTCTCCTTAAAGAAACCGGTTCCCTCCTCGATCTTCCAGATCCCCAGCCGGGTTGTATTGTTAATTTCTTCTTGAAAAATAACGGGCATAAATAATCGGATTCACTTAATTTGTGCAAGTTAAGGATTTCAAACGGGGCTAAAAGACTGCCGGGTGCAGTTTGACGGAGTAACTTTATCAAACAACTCCCGCCCTTCAAAGCAAGAGCATCATGATCTTATCGGACCTGCGCATATTGGAAGAAATGGAAAAAGGAACCATCCGGATCGATCCCTACGACCGGGCCTGTCTGGGCAGCAATTCCTATGACGTACACCTTGGCGCCTGGCTGGCCACCTATAAGAATCACCAGCTGGATGCCAAACGGCATAATGAGATCGCCTATTTTGAAATTCCCGAGGATGGCTTTGTGCTGTACCCCCATATCTTTTACCTGGGTGTTACCCTGGAATATACGGAAGCGCATGCGCATGTACCTTTCCTGGAAGGGAAATCCTCCACCGGTCGCCTGGGTATCGACATCCATGCCACTGCAGGCAAAGGCGACGTGGGTTTTTGCGGGCACTGGACCCTCGAGATCTCCGTAAAACAACCGGTAAAGATCTATAAGGGAATGCCCATCGGCCAACTCATTTATTTCCCGGTTGAGGGAGAGATCGAAGTAAAGTATAACCAGAAGAAAAACGCCAAATACAGCAGTCAGCCGGACCGGCCCATCGAAAGTATGATGTGGAAGAACAAGTTTTAACCCATTCACTTCAGGCCTTTTACAACAACTAACAAACGAAAGTTAGGACCTAAATCACTATTTTTGCCCCGGCTGAGCATTTTAAACTAAATTTATTCAATAAATACAATTGTTCTATGGCTTTAGAGGATCTGGTGATGCCCAAATTGGGAGAAAGCATAATGGAAGCAACCATCTTAAAATGGTTGAAGCAGGTGGGTGATGCCGTGGAAATGGATGAAACCGTTCTGGAGATCGCCACCGACAAAGTAGACAGCGAAGTACCCAGTACTGCCAGCGGTATCATTGAAGCCATTCTTTTTAATGAAAATGATGTAGTACCCATTGGTACCGTTATAGCACGTATCCGCACCGAAGGGACCGCCAGCGAAGCCGCTGTGCCGGAACCTGTTCCTGCTCAGCAACCGGTTGTTCCGGAGCAGGAACAGGAGGCCGAGGTGGTTTCCTCCACCATCAGGCCCGAACCTGCAGGTTCAGCCTCTGCCAGATTTTACTCCCCGCTGGTATTGAATATTGCCGCCAGTGAAGGCATTTCCATGAGCGAACTGGAGCAGATACCCGGTACGGGAAAAGAAGGACGTGTAACCAAAAACGATATCCTGGATTATGTAGCCAGCCGCCCTCAACGGCAGGCACCCGCAGCACCGGCCGTTACCCTTGCGCCGGCAACCGGAACACAGCAAAACAATACCCTGGATATCAGCCGGCATAGCGGCAATGTGGAAATTATTGAAATGGACCGCATGCGCAAGCTGATTGCAGAACATATGGTACGCAGCAAGCAAACCAGCCCGCATGTGACCAGCTTCTCCGAAGCTGACGTTACCAATATGGTAATGTGGCGGGAGAAAGTAAAAAAAGATTTTGAAAAACGGGAAGGCACCCGGATCACGTTCATGCCCCTGTTCATTGAAGCCATCACCCGTTGCATCAAGCGCTTTCCGCTGATCAACAGTTCCATAGATGGTGATAAGATCATCATTAAAAAAGACATCAATATCGGGATGGCCACTGCCCTCCCCAGCGGGAACCTGATTGTTCCGGTTATCAAAAACGCCGACCAGCTGAATCTTACCGGCCTGGCCAAGCGCGTGAACGGGTTGGCAGACGCTGCCCGTAATAACAAGCTCAAAGCCGAGGATACGCAAGGTGGTACCTTTACCATTACCAATGTGGGCACCTTTGGCAGCCTTGCAGGCACGCCCATCATCAACCAGCCACAGGTGGCGATCCTGGCGGTGGGCGCTATAAAAAAACGCCCCGTTGTGATCGAAACCCCACAGGGCGACAGCATTGCCATCCGGCACATGATGGTACTTAGTATGAGTTACGACCACCGGGTGGTAGACGGAGCTCTTGGTGCCACCTTCCTGAGCGCCGTTGCCAAAGAGCTGGAAAGCTTTGTTCCCATGGAAGTTTGAGCTGCGAGCTATCAGTCATCAGCTTTCTGTAATCAGATTTGAGATTTAACACTGACAGCTGATGGCTGACAACCATTGTTCATTGCAACTCCTGCGCATCCGTTTGCGCAGCCGGCCGTTTTCTCCCTTTGAGTGGTTATCTTGCGGGTATTGTTCAAATCAATTGCCTGTGGCCATTCACTATGAGACCAATCGCTTTTTTAACGTTCCTGTTCCTGTTGATGTCCGCTGCATGCAGCCGGCCTTTTACACGTTCTTCAGGATATGTATATCTTCAAAAACCGCAACGTCCCGAAAAGAAATGGAAACTGGTGTGGAAAGATGATTTCAATACGCATCATTTAGATACCGGTAAATGGACAATGATCCCGCCCGGTAAATCAGACTGGAACAAACATATGAGTACGTATAAGGACTGCTTCTGGTTCGACAGCGGGTATGTCTACCTCCGTGGCATCCGCAATCCGGACACAGCTTCCGATCCCCGGCCTTTTATTACCGGCGGTATCTATACAAAAGGAAAATTTGCCTTCCAGTATGGTAAGATTGAGATCCGTGCAAAACTGGAATGTGCCACCGGTGCCTGGCCGGCCATGTGGATGCTGGCAGAACAAAATAAATACGGAGCTTACCCAAAAAACGGGGAGATCGATATTATGGAGCATCTGAATTTTGATTCCATCATCTACCAGACCACACACTCACATTATACGCTGAATCTGAAGCAGACAAAAAACCCGCCACATTCCGGAACAGCGTCTTTTAACAGGGATGCGTTCAATACGTTCGGGATAAACTGGTTCCCGGATAAGATCGTATTTACCGTGAACGGCAAAGAAACCTTTAGCTATCCGCGCATTAATGGTGTGGACGCCAGCCAGTGGCCCTATGATCAGCCCTTTTATGTACTCGTCGATCAGCAACTGGGCGGCAACTGGGTGGGTAAGGTAAACCCGCAGCAATTACCGGTACAAATGATCGTAGACTGGGTTAAAGTGTACCAGTGAGATCCTTTACCAGCGGCCATCCTTCCGGGCGGGTCCCCTTACATAATCACCGTCATTCATTGTTACAATAATCCTGATCACTGATCCATGCATCTTAAAACATTTTTCCTCCTCCTGTTTGTGCCGGTAACCATCCAGGCGTTTTCACAAGCCATTAAACCTGCCAATACGATCCCTATCCTTCCGGGTGATTCGAAAGAGACCATCATCCGTAAAGCCGCGCAGGTAGTGCCCTCCGCCAACCAGTACGCAGCGCTTCGCAATGAGTTCATCGCTTTTGTGCATATAGGGCCCAATACCTTTACCCGAAAGGAATGGGGCAACGGAATGGAAGATCCCGGGATCTTTGATCTGAAAACACTGGATACCGACCAATGGTGCGCCGCCATGAAGGCAGCCGGCATGAGGATGGTGATCCTTACCGTAAAGCACCATGACGGGTTTGTACTCTGGCAGAGCCGTTATACCACGCATGGCATCATGGCTACCGGTTTCCGCAATGGAAAAGGCGATATCCTCAAAGATCTTAGCACATCCTGTAAAAAATACGGGTTAAAGCTGGGCATCTATCTTTCGCCCGCCGACCTGTTCCAGATCGAAAACCCGGACGGACTTTATGGTAATTTAAGCAAGTACACCACCCGTACCATTCCCCGGCCGGTGGCCGGCCGGCCATTTAAGAATAAGACCACCTTCCGGTTTGAAGTAGACGACTACAACGAATATTTCCTGAACCAGTTATTTGAGCTGCTTACGGAATATGGGCCGGTAGATGAAGTATGGTTCGATGGTGCCCATCCAAAAACCAAGGGCGGCCAGCAGTACACCTATGCCGCCTGGAAAAAACTCATCCACACCCTGGCACCAAAGGCCGTTATCTTTGGCAAGCAGGACATCCGCTGGTGCGGCAATGAGGCGGGTAAAACAAGAAGCACCGAGTGGAACGTGATTCCTTTTACAGACAATCCCGATCAGATGAACAGCTATCCGGATCTTACTGCCGATGACCTGGGCAGCCGGGAGCAATTGTATAAAGGCCGCTATCTTCACTACCAGCAGGCAGAGACCAATACCTCTATACGGGAGGGTTGGTTCTACCGCGATGAAGCTGCTCAAAAGGTACGGAGCGCCGATGATGTATTTGACATCTATGAACGCTCGGTGGGTGGCAATTCCACCTTTCTGCTCAATATTCCCCCCAACCGGGAAGGGCGTTTTTCAAACGAGGATGTATCAGTATTAAAAGAAACCGGCAACCGCATCCGCGAAACCTATAGCGTTAACCTGTTCAGAAACGCAACAGGTCCCAAACCCGTGCTGGATATGGATCCGCAGAGCTTTGTTTTGCTAAAAGAACATCAGCCCGGCATCACCATCCGCACCCCGCAGCCCGTCACCATCAACCGAATGGTGTTGCAGGAAGCCATTACCACACAGGGCGAACGCGTGGAACAACATGCGGTTGATGCCTGGATCAACGGACAATGGAAGGAAATTGCCGCGGCCACCAATATCGGCTATAAGCGCATCCTGCGTTTCCCCGAAACCACGTCCAGCCAATTCAGGATCCGGATCCTCAGCACAAGAGCCACGCCGGCTATCAGTAATGTCACCGCACACTATTATAAAATGCGGCCGCCGCAGCTGCAGCTATCCCGGAGTGTAAACGGTTTGGTGACCATTGCCCCCTACCGGCCGGAATTTAACTGGAAGCCTCATGGAGAAAATACAATGGAAAACCTGGGTGCCGGCTTTGCGCTCCATTATACAACTGACGGTAAAACACCCAACAGCACATCTCCGGTATATACCGCACCCTTCCTTGTTGTCAACGGAGAAGTAAAAGCAATAGCCATCAGCAGGAACGGATCCGGTCCTGTAGCTAAACAAACCTTTGGTATATTAAAGCAGGACTGGAAGTTTCTGGCGGCAAGCGGCGAAACGGAAAAACATGGCACAGCGCTGGCCTTTGACGCCAATGAAAAAACATGGTGGCAGTCAAAACCTGCATCCGGCCATGGGTTTATTGCCTTTGACCTGGGAAAAGCGTATACCCTCAAAAGTTTTTCGTATACCCCTCCCGGCCAAAATAAAGAAGGCCTCATGAGCAAGGGACAGATCCAGATCAGCATAGATGGCCATAGCTGGACGGAGGCGGACAACTTTGAATTTGGTAACCTTATCAATGACCCGGTTACCCGGGTACACCCCTTCAAACATCCGCTAAAAACACGCTATATCCGGATAGCGGCCACAGAAACCGCCGTTAATGATACCGGCTTATCCATTGCTGAGCTCGATTTTTTTGAATGATCCGTGGCTGATCTTCATTGATTTTTCCCGCAAATTTTGCTGATCCTTTACGTTGATATATGCCCATCATTCAGATTTCCTTTACCTGCGTTATCTACAGGAACTATTACCGCTGATTTGTACCGATTTTTTACGCTGGCATATACCGATCATTCTGTTTTCCCCGTATCGGTGGGATCTGCGATACTTTCTTCCCGCAGATTTTCGCTGATCTTTTACGTTGATATATCTCCGGCAGCTTTTACCTGCGCTATCCGCAGGAACTATTGCCGCTGATTTTCGCCGATTTTTTACGCTGGCATATACCGACCATTCTGTTTTCCCCCGTATCTGTGAGATCTGCAATACTTTCTTCCCGCAGATTTTCGCTGATCTTTTACGTTGATATATCTCCATCTTTCCGGCTGCTTTTGCATGCGCTATCCGCAGGAACTATTACCGCTGATTTGTACCGATTTTTTACGCTGGCATATACCGATCATTCTGTTTTCCCCGTATCTGTGAGAGCTGCGATACTTTCTTCCCGCAGATTTTCGCTGATCTTTTACGTTGATATATCTCCATCTTTCCGGCTGCTTTTGCATGCGCCATCCGCAGGAACTATTGCCGCTGATTTGTACAAATCTTTATAACGCCTGTCCGCCGGACACCTCGATCCGCTGACCCGTGATCCAGCGGGCTTCTTCGGTACACAGAAAAGCCACCACCCCGCCGATATCATCCGGCAGGCCTACCCTCCCCAGGGCTGTAACCGCGGCAATCTGGGCATTAATTTCCTTATTATCGCGCGTGTGGCCGCCCCCGAAATCTGTTTCAATGGCACCGGGTGCCACCACATTGACGCGGATCTTCCGGGCGCCCAGCTCCTTAGCCAGGTAGCGGGTCAGCACTTCCACCGCCGCCTTCATAGAGGCATAAACCGAAGAGCCGGGAATGGTAAACCGCGCCAGCCCCGAAGAGATATTGATAATACCACCGCCCTCATTGATGAACGGCAGGGCTTTCTGCGTAAGGAAAAAGACCCCCTTATAATGAATGTTGATCATTGCATCCACTTGTTCCTCCGTGGTAGCTGTTGCCATTGCATATAAACCGGTACCGGCATTGTTGATCAGGAAATCAAAAGCCGGACTGCCGGTCTGCTCCTGTACATAGCCCGTTACCTGTTTGATGAAATCATCAAATAACGCCACATTGCTGGTGTCCAGCTGAAAGGCAACCGCCTGCTGTCCCAGCGCCTGTATTGCTGCAACGGTTGCATCTGCCGCTTCCTTATTACTGTTATAGGTGAGCACTACATCTATGCCTTTTTTTGCAAGGCTGATGGCCATATTCCGGCCCAGGCCACGGCTGCCACCGGTTACCAGGGCGATCTTGTTTTTTACTTTCATATTTCGGATCATTTTTATCTTACAAAATTGCAGCAACCTACCATACGGGTTGTTGCAAACATCAATCCATTCTTTGCAAAAATCAAATAAGTCAGTCAGGAACGAAACGCTGCCGGCGGAACCGTAGTTTGCTTTTTAAAGAAATTCGAAAAATGGGCTACTTCTTCAAAACCCAGGCTGTAGGCGATCTCAGAGATCGTCCAATCGGTTTGCTTCAATAAGATCTTCGCTTCCTGCACGATCCGGGTACTGATCATTGCCGTGGTGGTTTTACCCGTATGTTCTTTCAAAACCTTATTGAGATGGTTTACATGAACAGCCAGTTGGTCCGCATAATCCTTAGCCGTACGCAACAGGAGCTGTTGTTGTGGCGATTCGATGGGGAACTGCCGCTCCAGCAGCTCCACAAACAGCGCCGTAACGCGGGCGGCCGCATTGGAACTGGCAGCCAGCGCAGTGGCCGGCTGCAACTTTTGCCCGTAATGGATCAGCTCCAGTACATAATTACGCAGCAGGTCATATTTATAGGCATAATCCGAGGCGATCTCTTTTTTCATTTTTGCAAACACCTGCCCCATCTCTGCTGCCTGCTCATCGGTAATTTCAAAAACCGGGTAGCCACCCGGCTGAAAGATCGGAAGATCATCCAGCACCACCCCGCTTTTATTTTTGATCAGGAAGGCATCTGTAAACACACAAAAATGCCCCGCCTGGTCAGGATCCTGCGGTATCCAGTGGTAAGGAACTTTCGGCGTGGCAAACAGCAGTGCATTGCCGGTGATATCGATCACTTTATCTGCATACTCGGCCCGATTCTTTCCCCGTATCAGGCTGATCTTATAATAAGCCCGCCGGTTGTATGGCATGGCCTGTTTCCGTTTTACCGCTTCGATGGTGGCGGCGATATCA
>Ga0222424_100803_pt1 | contig 10899 bp, 13 predicted proteins | sample 2B2ome_FD_182468 | JGI IMG/M metagenome (GOLD analysis project Ga0222424, IMG submission 182468) | Enriched microbial communities from leaf-cutter ant dump, University of Wisconsin, Madison, United States - 2B200A (version 2) | ecosystem: Environmental > Terrestrial > Nest > Insects nest > Nest...
ATATTCTTTGCCTGCCACATCAAAAAGGCTGCAACCACTGGCCCTGGATATTTCAAGTGCCAGCGGAGCTGTCGAAGTCTGTCCTACATGCCGTAAAAAAAGTTCGCGCTGATTCATCGGGGCAAATTTACAGGGATTCTTTGAGCTGATGGACGATCGGCGATGACTAATGGTCAATCGTTAATGATGACAGAAAGTTGCCGGCTTAAAATCCACAGGCAGCTCTGAAAGAAACGGCTAACAGATGTGCGGTAAAAGATCCAGAATGTGGCTGAATACTGCATATCGGTATCTGGCACATCTGGTACAGCCATTTTTACGATGAACCTGAAATTTTAAACCTTATTTTTGCTAACAATTGTTCGGTTAAAATGAAAAAGAATACATTACGTATCGTAACGGCTGCTTCGTTGTTCGACGGGCATGATGCGGCGATTAATATTATGCGGCGGATTTTGCAGTCGAAAGGTGTGGAGATCATCCACCTGGGGCACAACCGGGGCGTACAGGAGATCGTTGAATGCGCTATTGAAGAGGATGCGCACGCCATTGCCATTACCAGCTATCAGGGGGGGCATGTCGAGTTTTTCAAATACATGAAGGACCTGCTGGAGGAAGCCGGATGTGGTCATATAAAGATCTTTGGAGGAGGGGGGGGGACCATCCTGCCACAGGAGATCGAAGACCTGCACGCCTACGGCATTGCAAAGATCTATAGTCCGGATGATGGCCGTAAACTGGGATTGGAAGGAATGATCGATGACCTGATCGATACGGTAGGTTCAGAAGCATCCATTGCTGCATTTGACGGTGCTCCGGGGAATTGGAAGGGAGAACCGCCCCTGGGCGAAAAAAAGGAGATCCGGTCTATCGCGCGGGCTATTACGCTTGCGGAAGCAGGAGTGGATGAAAACGGGCAGTTATCGGTACAGGAACCTGCTTTAAAAGTACCTGTATTAGGAATTACCGGTACGGGAGGTGCGGGAAAATCGTCGGTGACCGATGAGTTGGTACGCCGTTTCTTAAATGGGTATCCTGAAAAGACGATCGCTGTTATTTCTGTTGATCCTTCAAGAAAAAAAACCGGAGGCGCTTTGCTCGGCGACCGGATCCGGATGAATGCGATCGCCCATCCAAGGGTTTATATGCGCTCTATGGCTACCCGCGATGACCATGTGGCGTTAAGCCGCTCCATTGAACAGGCATTGGATGTTTGCAAGGCGGCTGCTTTTGACCTGATCATTCTGGAGAGCGCAGGAGTAGGGCAAAGTGATGCTTCTATTGTGGATTATGTAGATGTAAGCATGTATGTAATGACCCCGGAGTATGGGGCGGCATCCCAACTGGAGAAGATCAATATGCTGGATTATGCAGATATCATTTGTATTAACAAATTTGATAAGGCCGGTGCAGCTGATGCGCTGATCGAGGTACGGAAACAGTATAAACGAAATCACCAGTTATGGAATGCGGAGGAGGATGACCTACCGGTAACAGGAACCATTGCTGCCAAGTTCAACGACCCCGGTGTGAATGCATTATTTCTTCAGGTAATCCGTGCTCTGAACAAAAAATATGGTATGACATTTGACGAATCGGTTTCTTTTCAGGACACGGCAGTTCTGGAGCGTTCGATTATTCCGGGCAAAAGAGCGCGCTACCTGTCTGATATTTCAGAATCGGTACGTAGTTACAACCAGCATGCAAAAGAGCAGGCGGAGATCGCCACTAAATTATACCAGTTAACCGGTGTTATGAAAATGTATGAATAACCTATAAAATATGATCTATGAAAGCAATCACAAGACCCTACAAAAAATGGTTGGGTACTTTAAAAGAAGAGATAGCGCAAAGCAGGTTGCAGACTGCACTTACAGTAAACAAGAACCTGTTATTGCTGTACTGGTTTCTTGGACGGCAAATCATCGAGAAAATTGACGGTGAGGGGTGGGGTGCAAAAGTAATCGATCAATTGTCAGTCGATCTTCAGTCGGGGTTCCCGGACATGCGGGGATTTTCTGTAAGAAATCTGCTTTATATGAAACAGTTCGCTACGGTGTATCCCGAACTGCTAATTACGCAACAGCCTGTTGCGCAATTACGAGCTCCTCGTAGTTCTGGCAGGGGTGTAGCAAAAAAAACCGAGAAAAAGGCAGGAAAGTCCCCGGTGTCCGAATTTACGCAACAGGCTGTTGCGCAATTTGACGGGGTAAGCTATTTTCTTTCAAACCCTTTGCTCATGGGCATTCCGTGGGGACACCATACTTATTTGATTGATAAGATCGGCAATGAGCGGGAGCGCTTATGGTATATTCAAAAGACAGTGGAGCATAACTGGAGCCGGGCCTTATTGCAATACCAGGTAAGCACCGATCTGTATTTAAGGCAGCATAAGAAAAAGAAGACGTCTAACTTTCATTTAACGTTACCCAAGCCCCAGGCGGACCTGGCCAACCAAATGTTGAAAGATCCGTATATCTTCCGTTTTCCTCAAATAGGTGAATTCGCTACTGAGCGGCAATTGGAAGAGCACCTGCTGCTGCATATCCGGGATTTCCTTTTGGAATTGGGCGCTGGGTTTGCATTTGTGGGCAGACAGGTGATTTTAAAGGGTACGAAAAAGGATTATTTTGCAGACCTGCTCTTTTATCATTTGTTTCTGCGTTGCTTTGTGGTCATAGATCTCAAGATGGAGTCTTTTGAACTGGAACATACGGGTAAGATGAACGGCTATCTGAATATCGTAAATAAGCAATTTAAACAGGATCCGGATCACCCCTCAATAGGAATAATACTTTGCGGATCTAAAGATAATGTGGAAGTTGATTTTGCGTTGGCAGGTATCAATCAGCCGATAGGGGTGTGTGAATATACATTTAGCAAGGCATTGCCCCGGATGCTAAAGAACAGATTGCCGACTGCTAAGCAATTGCAGGATGAAGTAAAAGGATTCTATAAAAAATTAAAAACCGGAAAGTAAATCAGATGTCAGAGCATCAAGCAATAAAGGAAGCATTGGAAACCGTATATCAGTCCCTGCAGCAGCGGCTGGATCCGGAGTGTCGGCAGCTGATGGATCAATGGCCGGAGCTGAAAGAGAAATACGGGAAAGATTTTTTTGAATTTACGGTCCGTGACCGCAAGCTCCGTTTGCCGCTTACGGTGACTTCGTTAAGCGGAACAACGATCCGGAAAATAGCATTACCAAAATACAGGGATTGGGGAGATCTGCTGAAGTGGCAGCTGCAGGAAAATGTACCCGGTAAGTTCCCTTTTACGGCAGGTGTATTTGACCTGAAGCGGGAAGGAGAGGATCCAACCCGGATGTTTGCGGGGGAGGGGTGTCCGGAACGGACCAATAAGCGGTTTCATTACGTAAGCGCCGATGCCCCTGCCAAGCGGCTGAGTACCGCCTTTGACAGTGTTACACTTTATGGTGAGGACCCCGGGCACCGGCCGGACATCTATGGAAAAATCGGCAACAGTGGGGTAAGCATAGCAACCATAGATGATGCTAAAAAATTATACAGTGGTTTTGATCTGTGTGATCCGGCAACTTCAGTATCAATGACCATTAATGGACCGGCACCTATTCTGCTTGCCTTTTTCCTGAATGCGGCCGTTGATCAGCAATGTGAACGATACATTACGGAACACAACCTGTGGGATAACGTCAATGCCGTACAAAAAAAGAAGTTTGAGAACGGATCTGTTCCCCAATACCATAACCCGCTGTTTGCAGAAGGTTTGCCGGAAGGGCATAACGGTCTGGGGCTTTCCCTGCTGGGGCTCAGCGGTGATGAGGTGCTGGGTGCGGATGTGTACGCTACAATTAAAGCCGATGTCCTGAAAAGAGTACGGGGTACGGTACAGGCCGATATCCTGAAGGAAGACCAGGCGCAGAATACCTGCATTTTTTCCACCGAATTTGCATTAAAGCTGATGGGAGATGTACAGGAATATTTTATTCAGCATAAAGTGCGGAACTTTTACAGCGTCAGCATTAGTGGATATCATATAGCAGAAGCGGGCGCCAACCCCGTAACACAGCTGGCATTTACACTGGCAAACGGATTTACCTATGTGGAATACTACCTGAGCCGGGGTATGCATATAGACGATTTTGCTCCAAACCTGTCCTTCTTTTTCAGTAACGGAATGGATCCGGAGTATAGTGTGATCGGCCGGGTGGCCCGGCGTATCTGGGCCAAGGCCATGAAGCATATCTATAAAGGGAACGAGCGTTCACAAAAACTGAAATATCATATACAAACCTCGGGACGCAGCCTGCATGCACAGGAAATTGATTTTAATGATATCCGAACTACCTTACAGGCATTGTATGCGATTTATGACAATTGCAATTCCCTGCATACAAATGCATACGATGAGGCAATTACCACACCTACGGAGGAAAGTGTGCGTCGTGCGATGGCCATACAGCTGATCATTAACCGGGAGCTGGGAACGGCCCGTTCGGAGAACTTTATACAGGGTAGCTTTTTGATTGAGGAGCTAACAGATCTTGTGGAAGAGGCCGTGCTGATGGAGTTTGACCGGATCAGCGAACGGGGTGGCGTATTGGGTGCTATGGAACGGATGTATCAGCGTAATAAGATACAGGAAGAAAGCCTGTATTATGAAATGAAGAAGAACGACGGCAGCCTGCCGCTGATTGGTGTAAATACCTTTTTAAATAAACAGGGCAGTCCCACCATCCTTCCGGGCGAAGTGATCCGGAGTACGGTGTCTGAGAAAGAACAGCAGATCAAAAATTTAAATGACTTTAAGGAACGCAACAGTGCGCAAAGTATGCAGGCGCTTTTAAAATTGAAAGATGCCGCTATCTCCGGAAACAATCTTTTTGAAATATTGATGGATTGCGTAAAAACCTGCTCATTGGGTCAGATCACCCATGCGTTATACGAAGTAGGCGGACAATACAGGCGCAGTATGTAATATTTTCTTAATTTCGCTGGATTCACTATCTAAAAAATTAAATATGGAAACGGGTTTGCTGCATCTTCACAGTTTCTTACGTTGGGTTATTTTATTATTATTGCTGATCGCTATATTCAGGAGCATTGGTGTGGGAAGCAGGCCCTTTACCAATGGACACCGTAAAGCTGGTTTGTTTTTAATGATTGCCGTGGATATTGAATTTCTGATCGGCCTCATTCAGTGGATAACCGGGGCACATGGATTAAAAGTGATACAGGATCAGGGAATGTCGGCAGTAATGCAGAATGCCACATTGCGCTTTTTTGCTGTAGAGCATATAACCATGATGCTGATTGCAGTGGTATTCGTGCATATCGGGAAGTCGTTTGCAAAGAAAAATATTTCCGACCGGAAAAAGCACCGAAAAACCGTTCTCTTCTATGTATTGGCACTGATCATTATCCTGGCTGCAATTCCCTGGCCGTTCCGCGAAATAGGAGCAGGGCGGGGCTGGCTTTAGTCTGCAAAGATATTTTTAATTTTTTGGGAAGCTGCTCCTGATGAGGGAGCCGCTTTTTTTATGCCCGCAGATATAAACAGAACCCGGCGGATGTTCTGTCATCCATACTATTACAGTAACAAAAGTTAGTTTATTTCGGTAGCCGTCGGGATGAAAGGGTATCCTGCAGTTCTATGGCTAACCCGAAATCAGTCCTTTGCCCCGCATGTTTGAAAATACCGGTTTACGGGTATTGGTTACCGCTTCTACGCTGAATACTTTTGCTTTAGCTTATGAGGCAGGGCCGCCGAAAACTGCAGATGAGAGTAGGCGTAATAATTTATAAATGTAAACTATGAAAATGTTTAAAACATTACTGTTTTCCGGTCTGTTGCTAACGGTGTTCAATTCCTGTTCTAAAGATGATAAACCGGGCCTCCCTTCTAATAATAAAAAGGCAAAGCTGACTTTTACGGTTTCCGGCGAATTTCATAAGGCCGAAGGAGATGATTTTGAGGTAACGGTTGGTGCCGCGGATAAAACAGGAGATTTTATTGACTGGATGGTGAATGGGGTAAAAAAAACAGGAACGGTGGTGTCAACCGGTACGGATGATTTTAACGGCGGCAAAACGATCGTTATTGAATCCGCCAGCGATTTCTTTTCGGGGGATGTGGATTTTGGCGGGTTTGAACATGGGAACACTCCATTTACAGTAACATGGAAAATAGAGGTGAACGGGAATCCGATCGAGCAGGGGACCCAGCGGGTGGTTAAAGATATGTCGCCCATATTCTCCAAATCCGTTCAGCTGAACACAAAATAAGTATATCCGTATGGCAGATGAAAATAGCTTTTCTGCCGTATAGGATCTCTTTGATTTTTTCATAAACCGGAGGCCGTATCATACGTGATATGGCCTTTTTCGTGTAAGCCCTGCTGGTTACTGCAACGTACTATTTCAATTCGATTACTTCGCAATCTTTAATGTCTTTTTCATCGATGGTAAAACGGATCAGCGTGCGTACCTGGTGCCATCCCTGTTTTCCTGCGGCTCCCGGATTCATATGCAGGCATTGCAACTGAGGATCATATATGATCTTGAGGATATGAGAGTGCCCGCTGATAAAAAGCTGCGGCTGCTCTTTTAAGAGCAATGGTTTTGTTTCTCTGTTGTATTTTGGGGGGTATCCTCCAATATGACGGATCATCACTTTTGCGCCTTCGCACTGAAATACCAGTGTTTCCGGGAACAATGCCCGTATGTCCTGCCCGTCGATATTGCCATACACTCCACGGAGGGGTTTAAAATCTCCAAGCTGTTTTATCAGCCCCGGATCCCCAAAATCTCCGGCATGCCAGAGTTCATCACATTCCTTAAAATAGTGGAATACCGCTTCGTCTAAATAACCATGTGTATCTGATAGTAAGCCGATCCGTTGCACGATCTTTTTGTTATAAAAGTAGGAATAAAAAGGTCCCGCAAAAAAGCGGGACCCGTCCGTTTAGTGTATGCGTTCAATTTTAGAATACAAAACCGATCCGTACACCGGTAATTACATTCGGCGCCAGTTCAAAACCACTGCCTGCCGATTTTTCGGTAATAGTTGGTTCGTCGTTAACTTTGGTCGTGGTCTTCCCGTCTTTAGTGCTTAAGAAACCAAAGCCTGCTTCCGCACCCAGGTATACGCGTTTTGCAATGTAGTAATCTGCACCAACTACAGCTCTTACTCCAAATCCAAGGCTTCCGGGGCCTTTGATGTTGCCGGAATTGTCCTCTGCATAAGCGCTTCCTCCGATAGTAGTGTGGTTAAACTCTTTTTTTTCGCTGGACACACCCAGTAAAAGATCACCGCCTACATAGGGAGAGAGCCGCTCTGTGCCTGTAAAATGCTTTTCAACACCCAGGTTCAGCAGAAAATCGGTTTCGCTGGTTTTGTAGGTTCCTTTGCGTGAATCATCATTCGGATCATACAGGTTGTCGGTGTTTTTGGTACTGCTTAAACCAAAGCCTAGCCGGAACGCCAGTGTTTCTTTGGCAAAATAGCGGAAACGTAAGAGGTTGCCTTGCTCATTCAATTCGAAATTGGAATTGAGAACACCACCAGACAGGCCGAACTCGGTTGTTACATCTCCTTGATTTGGTTTGATTTCGCTTTGTGCATTTGCTCCTGCCAGAACGGCCAGGGAAAAGATACTCAATAAGATTTTTTTCATGTGATCGATTTTTACATTTGCCGCCCAGTGGACAAGAAGCATGCCATGCGATAACAAAAAATTAAAGAAGCATTAAAGATTTATTAACATTAAAACAGAAGTCTATTTGTAACAAACGTGTGTTTAGAGCGGGCAAATGCAGATGGGCAAAGGAACACGGCCGTACATCAGGAGAGCAAAGCGACATCCGGCGCATGGAAAAGATTTTTTGAAAAGAGTTGTAAAAAAAAACTGCCAGCTGAAAAAAAGTCGCTGAAGCTTTGTCAGGTACGGACAGGCTCTGAAAATGTTGTGTATGAAAGATTTGTCAAGGGCGCCGGCATCCGCAAGAAAAACCGGAAGACGCTTATGGAGTTTGTCATTATTTTGTCTATCTTAGAATAGTTAAAAGTTCATTGTTTGCATAAATCCAAATTCATATGAAATTAAACGAACTAAAACCAGGAGACTGGGTTATTGTAACGGATGACGGAGTTCCCCGTGAAGGGGCTGTTGTAAGGGTCAGTAATGAAGAACGGGAGGTTTGCGTGGATAATGGTATTCAGGAGTTCTGGTATCCGCTGGACCAGGTGCAGGGCATCCCCGTGGATGAGGCACAGTTGATGCGTCTTGGGTTTGAAAAAATGGAGCATGACGCGGGGGCAGGGACGAAGTACGGAAAAGGCCCTTTCCGCATGCTGGTACCGGCGGCAGATAATTTTTCGCGCAGCGAGGTCTGGTACCGGGAAGACCGGCGTCTTTTTGACCGTCCGATTATGGTAAATGAATTACAAAATATTCATTTACAAATGACTAAAGTACCGCTGGTCCATTAAGTTTTTGCTATTTTTGTGACCTTGAGGTCAAACAATACAGCTTTATTCTGAAATTTAGGCAGAATAAGGCTTTTTTATTATAAAATATTACCTATCTTTGCAGCCCTAAAATTTGTATGTCAAAACAACCTTTAATAAAACAAGACGGAGTCATCCTGGAAGCCTTGTCTAATGCGATGTTCAGGGTAAAGCTGGAAAACGGCCATGAGGTTTTGGCAACAATTTCCGGTAAGATGCGGATGCATTATATCCGTATTCTGCCCGGCGATAAAGTGGGATTGGAAATGTCTCCTTACGATTTGACCAGGGGCAGGATAAATTTCCGCTATAAATAATTGGCTAAAAACCTTAAATTAAAAAAAGATGAGAGTAAGAGCATCCATTAAAAAACGCAGCGCCGACTGTAAGATTGTACGTCGCAAAGGGAAGCTTTATGTAATTAACAAAAAGAATCCCCGTTTTAAACAAAGACAAGGATAATTATTAAAAACAAAATCAAAATACAAGAGCAATTGACATTTGTTGGTTGTTTCTTGAAATTTAAATTCGAAAAAATATGGCACGTATTGCCGGTGTAGACTTACCAAAGAACAAAAGGGGCGAAATTGGCCTGACCTATATTTATGGGATCGGTCCTTCTACTGCGAAGTATATTCTGGATAAGAATAGCATCGACCGTAGCAAAAAGGTGAACGAGTGGAATGATGAAGATCTGAACGCGATCCGTTCTACCATTACGGAAGAATTAAAAGTGGAAGGACAGCTCAGAAGCGAGGTTCAAATGAACATCAAGCGCTTACTGGATATTGCCTGCTACCGTGGTCTGCGTCACAGAAAGGGGCTTCCGGTGCGTGGTCAGCGTACCAAAACCAACAGCCGTACACGTAAAGGAAAACGTAAGACGGTTGCGGGTAAGAAAAAAGCAGCTAAGAAATAATTAAGCCATCAGCTTTCAGTTGTCAGTTATCAGCATCTGTTGATTACTGGTTTCTGATGGCTGATTACTTTTTTATATGCACCGATAAATACCGGTTCAATTGCGGATACGATGGTGCACGTGGAGGGTTGATCCGGGTTTCGCATATCTGCGGAAATTTTTTTAAAAGAATACCTTTAGTTTTCAATTATGGCAAAAGCTCAAAACAGCGCAAAAGCCGCTGCAAAAAAAAGGATTGTAAAAGTGGACGCATACGGAGATGCGCACATTTCTGCAACATTTAACAACATCATCATCAGTTTGACCAACAAAACCGGACAGGTTATTTCCTGGAGCAGTGCCGGTAAAATGGGTTTCCGCGGTTCTAAAAAGAACACGCCTTATGCAGCGCAAATGGCTTCTGCCGACGCAGCTAAAGTGGCATTGGATGCCGGGTTGAAAAGAGTAGATGTTTACGTAAAGGGCCCCGGTGCCGGTCGTGAAGGTGCTATCCGTTCTCTTTCCCAGTCAGGTATTGAGATCGTGATGATCAAAGACGTTACTCCGCTGCCGCACAACGGATGCCGTCCTCCCAAGAAAAGAAGAGTATAACATCTATCCCCTTTCCCTAAGGGAAGGGATGGAGCGGAAATTATAAAGTTCTTTCTTATAGCATTGTTCAGTTTTTTTGAGCAGTGCGGCCAGATTAAACAGCCGTTCAGACCCTCCCCGGAGAGTTTGGATGAGCCTCATTTTTAAAAAGGGTACCCAATTGATTTTTTCCAAAGCTTTTTACTGATTGATGTACCGGTTTCTAAAAAAGCTTAAATGAAAGTATAATTATGGCACGTTACAATGGTCCAAAGACCAAGATCTCCCGTATTTTCGGAGAACCTATTTTAGGTAATGGTAAATGGTTGGGTAAAAACAGTAACCCTCCCGGTATGCACGGCGAAAAGCGCAAGCGTAAAACGTTAGGCGAGTATGCCTTGCAGCTTCGCGAAAAACAAAAGGCAAAATACACTTACGGTGTTTTGGAAAAACAATTCCGCAAAACATTTGAGGAAGCCAACCGTCGTAAAGGCATTACCGGTGAAAACCTTATTAAATTACTTGAAGCCCGTTTAGACAACACGGTATTCCGTATGGGTATTGCGCCCAGCCGTCCTGCTGCACGCCAGTTGGTAAGCCACAAACACATCGAGGTAAACGGTGAAGTGGTAAACATCCCTTCTTTCCAGTTAAAGGCTGGTGATATCATCACCCTGAAAGAAAGCAGCAAGAACCGTTCTTCTATTACGAGCGTGATCCGCCCTAAAAATCCGAAATTCGGATGGGTTGATTTCAATGAAACTGAAATCAAAGGTACTTTCATCACCTACCCCGAAAGGGAAAGTGTTCCTGAGAACATTAAGGAGCAACTGATTGTTGAATTGTACAGTAAGTAATTTTTTAAGTGATGGCGGCCAGTCATCACTTTACTCTTAAAATACAAACCTAAAAGATGGCAA
>Ga0222424_100804_pt1 | contig 10891 bp, 8 predicted proteins | sample 2B2ome_FD_182468 | JGI IMG/M metagenome (GOLD analysis project Ga0222424, IMG submission 182468) | Enriched microbial communities from leaf-cutter ant dump, University of Wisconsin, Madison, United States - 2B200A (version 2) | ecosystem: Environmental > Terrestrial > Nest > Insects nest > Nest...
CTGGTAATCGTTGACCTTGGCCAAAGCATCAAAGCCGTCGTCGGCCAACAAGACTTCGTGCCCCCCCTGCTTGAGAAATATCTCGGCGCTTCGGCGGATGGTATTGCTGTCATCCACCACGAGCACCTTGAAAGATGCGCCTGTTGTAGTCAATTGATACTGCTCCCGATGGAAAAATAAACAACGCTCCGGCCGTCAATGCAAAAGCGTCTCAAATCTGAACCATCTCGAAATCTTCCTTGCGGGCGCCACATTCAGGGCAGGTCCAATTCATGGGGACCTGTTCCCAGGGGGTGTTGGGCGCAATGCCGTGCTCAGGTGAACCCTCTGCCTCGTCATATATCCAACCGCAAATCAAGCACATCCAGGTTTTAGAGTCGGTCACAGCTTAAAGGGCCTTCACATAGAATGCAACGATTGTATCTAGTCATCTCCGGGGGCTGCGGCCTCGGCGCCACCCCTGCAGCAGGATCAGGTCCATGACCGACAAAGCATCCACACCCTCCCCAGAAATCATAGAGTTCGAAGATGACAGCGCCGAAGAGGCCAGCCCGGCGTGCGTGCTGGTCTTCAACGCCAGCGACCCCAGCGGGGCGGGCGGGCTGACCGCCGACATCACCACCATCGCCTCGGTCGGCGGCCACCCGATCGCGGTGGTCTGCGGGGCCTACGCCCGCGATACGGCGGAGATTTTCGACCACTTCAGCTTCGACGACGAGGCCGTGACCGAACAGGCGCGGGCGGTGCTGGAAGACCTGCCGGTGCAGGCCATCAAGGTGGGCTTCGTAGGCAGCCCCGAGAACCTCAGCGCCATCGCCGAAATAGCCACCGACTATGACGAAATTCCCGTAATAGCCTACATGCCCAACCTCGCCTGGTGGCGCGAAGAGCTGATCGACGAGTACCTGGACGCCTTCCGCGAGCTGCTGCTGCCGCAGACCTCGGTGTTGGTTGGAAACCACAGCACCCTGTGGCGCTGGCTGCTGCCGGACTGGAGCGGCGAGCGCAACCCCACGGCCCGCGACATCGCCCGGGCCGCGTCCGAGATGGGCGTGCCCTACACCCTGGTCACCGGCATCCCCCTGCCCGAGCAGTTCGTCGAGAACGTGCTCGCCTCGCCCCAGACGGTGCTGGGCAGCGGCAAGTTCGAGCTGTTCGACGCCACGTTCTCCGGCGCGGGCGACACGCTCTCGGCCGCCCTCACCGCCCTGGTGGCCGCCGGCAACGACCTGGGCGAGGCCACCAGCGAGGCGCTGAGCTACCTGGACCGCTGCCTGGACGCCGGCTTTCGCCCCGGCATGGGCCACATCGTGCCCGACCGCATGTTCTGGGCCCAGCCCGACGACGATGAGGCCGAGGGCGACGATGAAGACACCCCGATCGACGAATCGCAGGCCCTCGAAGGCTTCGTGATGCCCCCCCATGACACCAAACACTGACCGCAACATCCCCCTCTTCGAGCGCGCCAAGGCGCTCATCCCCGGCGGCGTGAACTCGCCCGTGCGCGCCTTCAAGGCCGTGGGCGGCACGCCGCGCTTCGTGAAGCGTGCCCAGGGCGCGTACTTCTGGGACGCCAACGACCAGCGCTTCATCGACTACATCGGCTCCTGGGGCCCGATGATCCTGGGCCACGGCCACTCGGCCGTGCTCGACGCGGTGCAGAAGGCGGCGCTCGAAGGCTTCAGCTTCGGCGCGCCGACCGAGCGCGAGGTGGAGCTGGCCGAGGAGATCCTGCGCCTCGTGCCGTCCATGGAGATGATCCGCCTCGTCAGCTCCGGCACCGAGGCGGGCATGAGCGCCATCCGCCTCGCGCGCGGCGCCACGGGCCGCAGCAAATTCATCAAGTTCGAGGGCTGCTACCACGGCCATGCCGATTCGCTGCTGGTCAAGGCCGGCTCGGGCCTGGCCACCTTCGGCAACGCCACCAGCGCGGGGGTGCCGCCCGAGGTGGTGCAGCACACCATCGTGCTCGAATACAACAACGTCCAGCAACTCGAAGAGGCCTTCGCGCTGCACGGCCCGGAGCTGGCCTGCGTGATGATCGAGCCCATCGCGGGCAACATGAACCTGGTGCGCGCCAGCGTGCCCTTCATGCGCCGCTGCCGCGAGCTGTGCACGCAGCACGGCGCGCTGCTGGTGCTCGACGAGGTGATGACGGGCTTCCGCGTGGCTTTGGGCAGCGCGCAGAGCGTGTATGCACTCAGCATTCCCGGCTTCAAGCCGGACCTGACGGTGCTGGGCAAGGTGATCGGCGGCGGCATGCCGCTGGCGGCCTTCGGCGGGCCGCGCGCCATCATGGAGCACCTGGCGCCGCTGGGCGCGGTGTACCAGGCGGGCACGCTGTCGGGCAACCCGGTGGCCACGGCCTGCGGCCTGGCCACGCTGCGCGAGATCCAGAAGCCCGGCTTCTTCGATGCGCTCTCGGCCACCACGCGCTCGCTGGTCGATGGCCTGGCCGCCGCGGCCGCCGCCGAGGGCCTGCCCTTCAGCGCCGATTGCGAGGGCGGCATGTTCGGCTTCTTCCTGCTGCCGGAACTGCCGCAGAACTACGCCCAGGTCTTGCATACCGACAGCGCCCGCTTCAACACCCTGTTCCACGGCCTGCTGGACCGCGGCGTCTACATTGCGCCCGCGCTGTACGAGGCGGGCTTCGTGAGTGCGGCGCACACGGCTCAGGACATCGCCGCCACCGTGGCGGCCGCGGGCGAGGTATTCAAGCAACTATCGAAAGAATAGCTGCTTGCGCTTGCCAATTAATGGTTTCAGATGTTTTTCATATTGAAACCATTGCACAGCAAGCGCGGGCAGCTCTCATTTTTGACAGCTATCACCCCAGCAGCGCCAGCGCCTGCCGCCGCGCATCGTCCCGGTCGTCGGCCAGCAGCTTGGGGAACGGCAGCAGCTTGCTCACCGTGACGAAGCGCCCGGTGAGCAGCGCGCGCAGCGCCGGGTCGGTGGTCACGTAGACGTAGCCCGCGCACCACTCGCGCAGGTCGCCCTTGCGGCGCTTGAGCCAGACCATGGACTGCCGCTCGTCCTCGTGCGGCTCGTCGTCGTGGTCGTGGCTGGCGGGCGTCCACACGATCACGAAGCGCCGGCGCTGGTCCAGCACGGCGTCCAGCGAACGCAGCGTGCGCTGCACGCGGTCGGCCTCGCCCAGTTCCGGGAAGCGCGCGTAGGCGATGGGCCATTCGCCGATGTCGAACAGCGCGGCATCGGGCAGGGGCGGGGTGAATTCAGGGGTTGCAGTCATCAGGGTTCTCTCGTTGCAGGGAAGGCAGCCACGCGAGCAGCAGGGCCGTGACGGCCGCCAGGGCGGCGGCACCCGCGGCGTAGAAGGTGGGCCAGTCGATCAGCGCGGCGAGCCGGCTCGCGCCCATGGTGGCGACGATGCCCGCCAGCCGCGCGCCGCAGAACAGCACGGCGTAGCTGGTGGCCGCTTGCGCGCCCACCGACCACCGCAGCGTGAGTGCGGCGCACACCACCATCAGGCCGCCCACCACCGCCGCCATGCCGATGGCGCCCGCGATGGCCGGCGCCTGTGCCTGCGCATGTACGCCCCACCACAGCAGGGCCAGGCATGCCAGCCCCAGCGCGGCGAAGGCGACAAAGGCGCCCGCGTTGCCCAGGCGGCGGATCAGCGGGCCGGACACGGCCGACGCGAGCAGCATGCCCACAGGCTGCGCGGTGCCGACCAGCCAGGCGATGCGCTCCAGCGGCACGCCCAGATCGACCAGCATCACGCGGTTGAGCGCGCTCAAAGGAAAGATGGCGCCGGCGACGAGCACCAGCAGGCCCAGCCGCCGGCGCATGGCGCCGCGGCGCAGCGCCTCGTAGAGCCGCGCGCCGCCAGCGGCCGGGCGCCGTGTGCCCGCCGCGCGGTCCGCGCCCACGAGGCCGAAGACCGGCACCAGCGCCAGCGCCAGCAGCAGCGCCACCAGCGCGAAGGTCGGCGCCCAGCCGATGCGCGCCAGCAGGCCGACGAACACGCCGCCGCCGATCAGGGCGCCCAGCGACAGCGCCGCCAGCTTGAGCGCGGCGGCCAGGGGCTTGGCCTGCTCGCCGGTCATCTCCACGGCCAGCGCGTCGAGCGCCAGGTCCATCGTCGCCACCGCCAACGCCACCACCAGCCCCAGGACGAACAGCAGCGGCAGCGCCGCGTGCTCCAGCAGCGCGACGGCCGCCAGCGCGGCCATGGCGACGGCCTGCGCGGCCACGATCCAGCCGATGCGCGGCGAGAGGAACGGCCAGCGCAGCCGGTCCACCAGCGGCGCCCAGAGGAAGGACAGGCCCACCGGCAGGTACAGCGCGAAGACCCAGGCCATCTGCTCCACGGGCATGCCGCGCGCGCGCAGGATGGGCGGCAGGCCGCCCTGCAGCAGCGCCACGACGACGCCGAAGCCCAGGTACAGCGCGCCGATGCCCGCGAACACGCGCCACGGGCGCACGCCCGCGTCCACGCTGCCGCTCACCATTGCACGTTCAGCGTGGCCAGGAAGGTGCGGCTCTGCCCATAGTTGCAGAAGTCGGCCGCGTTGCAGGTGAAGTAGGTCCTGTCGAACAGGTTGCTCACGTTCAGGGCCAGCGTGGTGCCCGCGCCCAGCTCGTAGCGCAGCATCGCGTCGGCCACCGTGTAGGCGGGGATGCGCTGGGTGTTCGCGGCGTCGGCGTAGGCCGCGCCGACGTGGCGCACGCCGCCGCCCAGCGTCACGCCCGCGGGCAGGCGGTAGTCGGCCCAGAGCGAGGCCGTGGTGCGCGCCACCGAGATGGGGCGCTTGTTCAGGTCCACGCCGTTGCTGCGGGTGATCTTCGGGTCCAGCACGGAGAAGCCACCGACCAGGTTCAGCCCACGGGCCAGGTTGAACTTGGCCTCGAACTCCAGGCCGCGCGAATTCACCTCGCCGGTCTGCACCATCGCATTGGGCAGCGACGAGTTGGGGTCGCGCGTCAGCACGTTGCGCTGGGTCAGGTCGAACGCGGCCAGCGTGTAGAGTTGCCGGGTGCCCGGCGGCTGGTACTTGACGCCGACCTCGACCTGCCGGCCGGTGGTCGGCTTGAACGGGTCGCCGTAGGGGTTCACGTTCACCGGCGGGTCGAACGAGGTCGAATAGCTCGCATAGGGCGCCACGCCGTTCCCGAAGTGGTGCATCAGGCCCGCGCGGCCGGTGTACCGCATGAAGTCCTGGCGGGTGTTGCGGCCCGTGAGCGCGTTGTCCACGCGGATGTCGGCGTGGTCGGCGCGCAGGCCGAGCAGCAGGCCCCAGGCGCCCCAGCGGATGTGGTCCTGCGCGTACAGGCCCGCGAGCCGCTGCGTCCTGTCCGGGCTGTTGTTGGCGGCCGGGCGCGCGATGGGCTGGGTGTAGTCGGGATCGATGAGATCGAGCGACGGCGCCCCGGCCATGGCCTGGAGCTGCGTCCAATGGTCGCGCTGCAGGTCCAGCCCGAACACCATGCGGTGCGCCAGGCTGCCGGTGGCGGCCTCGCCCTCGATGCGGGTGTCGAGGTTGAGGGCGCGCATGCTCTCTTGCGACCAGGTGGCGTAGCGCGCCAGCGTCCGCTGGTCCGGCTGCAGCCGCAGCGTGCCCACCTGGTTCTGATCCATCTCCATGCGCCAGTAGCGCAGGTTCTGCTGCAGGCGCCAGCCGCTGGCGAAGCGGTGGCTCAGCTCATAGCCGGCGCTGGCCTGGGTGCGGTCGTACTGGTTGAAGCCGGGCGAGCCGTCGAAGAAATCGCGCCGGATGGGGCCGTAGGGGTTGGGCAGGATGGTGCCGTTGGAAGGCAGCACGCCGTAGAAGCCCCCGGTCGGGTCGTGCTGCCAGGAGGCCAGCAGGGTGAGCGCGGTGTCGGCATCGGGGCGCCAGGTGACCGAGGGCGCGATGGCGATGCGCTCCTCCCGCGTCATCTGCACCGAGGTGTCGGCCTTGCGGCCCAGGGCGGTGAGGCGGTAGGTGAGCGTGCCGTCCCCATTCAGCGCGCCGCCGCTGTCGAAGCCCGCCTGCACGCGGCGGTGGCTGCCCACGGCGAGATTCACCTCGCGCACGCGCTCCGCCGTGGGGCGCTTGCCCGCCAGGCTGACGATGCCGCCCAGCGGCGCCTGGCCGTAGGTCACCGAGGCGGGCCCCTTGAGCACCTCCACGCGCTCCAGGAAGTAGGGGTCGATCTGCGGGATCAGGTACGAGGAGCCGCGCGGCAGGCGCAGGCCGTCCAGGTACTGGAAGGTGTCCAACACCCAGCCGGTGCCGCGGAACGCCATCTGGTCGAAGCGCGAGATGTCGCCCCGGATGTCGGCCGACATGCCCGGCGTGTAGCGCAGCGCCTGCTGGATGCGCTGGGCGCCCTGGGCCTCGATCTGCTCGCGGCCGACGACGTGGATGGACACGGGCGTCTCCAGGATGGCCATGTCCATCTTGCCCGCCGTGGCGCTGCGGCGGGCCACGTAGCCCGCCACGGGGCCGGCGGCGGCCTCGGCCTGCGCCGATGCGCTGACGGTCACGGCGGGCAGCGTGGCGGCAGCGCCCGATGCAGCCCGCTCCACCACCAGCGTGCGCCCCTGCACGCGGCCCTGCAGGGCGCTGCCGGCCAGCAGGGCGCGCAGAGCGTCGGCCACCTCGTGCGGACCCTGCAGCGCCGGGGCCGATTTGCCCTGGGCCAGTTCGGCGGCAAAGGCCAGTTGCAGGCCCGCCTGGCCGGCCAGGGCGGCCAGCGCGGGCGCCAGCGGCTGCGCGGGAATGTCGAAGCGGACGGTCTGCGCGGCGGCGGCATGGATCTGGAACGCCAGGCCCAGGGCCAGGGCAGCGCGGAGGGGAGTGAAGCGGTGCATGCGGATGCGTCCTTGTGCGGAAGAAAGAAAAGGCTTTCTTCTGTAGGACGAACCGGGCGACTGGAACCCCTAATCTTTTTTCATCGCCGGGCCGCCCCAAGATGAAAAGCGGCCCCCTCGGGGGGCAGCGACCCGCGAAGCGGCGGAGCGTGGGGGCCTTTTGTTTATCGGCCCGCGAGCAAGATGCCGCCATCGGGCTCGCGCACCAGGCGCACGGGCAGCGCAGCGGGCAGGGCCTGGAGCCAGTCGTGGGCCTGCGCGATCTCCACCGTGCCGCTCACGCGCAGCGGGGCGGCGCGGGCGTCAGTGCGCAGGTCCATGCGGCTGTAGCGCGACAGGCGCTGCACCGCGTCGGCCAGCGGCGTGGCGTCGAAGTGCAGGCGGCCTTCGCGCCACGGCGCCGCCGGGCCGCCCGCCGCGCGGGCCGGGGCTGCGCCGGGCGGCACGGCCAGCCCCTGCCCCGCAGTAAGGGCAGCCGCCAGCACCTGGCCGCCGCGTTCGACGCGCACACGGCCCGACTCCACCTGCACCAGCACGCCGCCCGCCGGGTCCAGCTCCACGCCGAAGCGCGTGCCCAGCACGGTGACGGTGACGCCGCCCGCATCGACGACGAAGGGGCGCTCAGCCTCCGCACGCACCTCGAAGAAGGCGGCGCCCTGCAGCAGGCGCACGGCGCGGCGACGGGCGTCGAAGGCCACCTCGGCGCGGCTGTCCGCATCGAGGGCGAGGAGCGAGCCATCCGGCAAGGCCCGGTTCAGGCGCTGGCCGCGCGGCGTGGCGAAGGCGGCCTGCCATTGCAGCGCCTGCGCCTGCCAGTGGCGCCAGCCCTGCCACCCCAGCACGCCCACCGCGCCCAGGCCCAGCAGCGAGGCCAGGCTCTTGCGCCGCCCCTTGGCGACGGCGGCCGGCAGGGCCTTGTCGCCGCGCCAGCGGTGCAGCGCGGCCTCGACCCGGTCGCCCGCCACGGCCAGGTCGCGCTCCACGGTTCCCAGCGACACGCCCAGCCGCGCGGCGATGCCGGCCTGGCATTCGCCATGGATGCGGTGGGCCTCGAACACCGCGCGCGCCCGCGCAGGCAGGGCCGCCAGCGCGGCATCGAGCGCCGCCAGCGCCTGGCGGTACATCACCCCATCGGCCACGTCGGGCGCATGGGTGGCGCCCGCCCCGGTGTCGGCCGCCTGCGCCAGGTGGCTTTGCAGCCACTGCGTGCGCCGGTGCTGGTCCAGGTGCAGGTTGGCCGCCACGGTGCAGAAATAGCTGCGCGCATCGCCGATGGGCTCGGCACCCGCCGCCGGGCGCTCGGCCAGGCGCATCCAGGTGTCGTGCGCCACTTCGCGCGCCTGCTCGTCGCAGCCGAGGCGGCGGCGCAGGAAGCGCACGATGGCTTCGTAGTGCAGCGGGAATTCATGCAGGAGGTGCGGCGCGGACATAGGCGCCAAGGATAGCGGACAACATGAGAATGAATCGCATTACCCGCAAGAATCCATGACCGCCCCTGTTTCGCTGCGCGAATGGCGGCTGTCCGTACGCTATCGAAAATAGAGCTTCCAGCGCTTTCTGTATAAGCGCTAGCGGCCAATTCGACTCATATTCTTCAGAGCAGCCCGCGCAGCTCCCGCGCAGCCTCCTGCAGCAGCGGCAGCAGGTCGCGCTGCAGGCTGCCTTCATCGATCTGCTTGGGCGCCGCCACCACGTTGAGCGCCGCCACCGTGCGCCCCTGCAGGTTGCGCAGCGGCACGGCCAGCGCGTGCACGCCCAGTTCGTGCTCCTCCACGGCCAAGCACCAGTCGTCGCGCCGCGCCTTGGCAATCGCCTGCCGCAGCGGCCCCACCTGCGTGATCGTGTGCGGCGTGAGCCGCTGCAGCGTGCAGCCCTTGAGCCATGCCGTGAGTTCGGCCGGCGGCAGCGCAGCCAGCAGCACCCGCCCCGTTGACGTGGGGTGGGCCGGCAGCCGCGCGCCCAGGTGCAGGCCGTAGGCCAGCACGCGCGAGGGCGCGCCGTACACGCCGCTGCGCGCCACGATGACCACCTCGCTGCCGTCCAGCACCACGGCCGAGAACGACTGCTGCGTCTGCGCCGCCAGCCGGTTCAGCGTGGGCTGCAGCACGCGCGGCAGCCGCGCCGACGCGAGGTAGCTGCCCGAGAAACGCAGCACCTTGGGCGCCAGCCAGAAGTAGCTGCCATCCGTCTCCAGGTAGCCCAGGTGCGCCAGCGTGAGCAGATGCCGCCGGGCGGCCGCGCGCGTGAGGCCCGTGCGCTGCGCGGCCAGCGTGGCGTTCAGGCGCTGGCGCTCGGTGTCGAAACTCTCCAGCACCGCCATGCCCTTGGCCATGCCTTCGATGAAGTCCGCCTTGGCAATCATCATTGCGCGATGATCGCACAAGACGGCCAACAATCGCACGCTAACGCCGGAATGCCATCGCCGATTGACGCAGATCAACCTACGCTTGGCCGCATCTTTTTTGCTCCCACGAGGTTACCCACCATGCGCACCCAGGTTGCCATCATCGGCGCAGGCCCCGCCGGCCTGCTGCTCGGCCAGTTGCTGCACACCTCCGGCATCGATGCCGTGATCATCGAACAGCGCAGCCCCGACTACGTGCTGGGCCGCATCCGCGCCGGCGTGCTGGAGCAGGTGGCCATGGATTTGCTGGACCAGGCGGGTGTGGGCCAGCGAGCCCATGCCGAGGGCCTGCCGCACGATGGCATCGAGCTGCTGTTCAAGGGCCAGCGCCACCGCATCGACCTGCACGCGCTCACGGGCGGCAGCCGCGTGACGGTGTACGGCCAGACCGAGGTGACGCGCGACCTGATGGACGCGCGCGCCGCCGCCGGCCTGCCCACCGTGTACGACGCCCACAACGTGCGGGTGCACGGCTTCGACGGCACGCAGCCCCGCGTCACCTACGAGAAGGACGGCCAGACGCACGCGCTGGCCTGCGACTTCATCGCCGGCTGCGACGGCTACCACGGCGTGTGCCGCGCCAGCGTGCCGGCCGATGCACTGCACACCTACGAGCGCGTCTACCCCTTCGGCTGGCTGGGCGTGCTGGCGGACGTGAAGCCCGTGTCCAACGAGCTGATCTATGCCAACACCGAGCGCGGCTTTGCTCTGTGCAGCATGCGCAGCCATACGCGCAGCCGCTACTACCTGCAGGTGCCGTCCGCCGACAAGGTGGAGCAGTGGAGCACCGGCCAGTTCTGGGCCGAGTTGTCCCACCGCCTAGACCCCGCCGCGCGCGAGCACCTCGTGACCGGCCCGGCGCTGGAGATGAGCATCGCCCCGCTGCGCAGCTTCGTCGCCGAGCCCATGCGCTTCGGCCGCCTGTTCCTAGCGGGCGACGCCGCCCACATCGTGCCGCCCACGGGCGCCAAGGGCCTGAACCTGGCGGCGAGCGACGTGGGCTACCTGTGGAACGCACTGGCCGACTACTACAACGACCAATCCAGCGCCGGCATCGACACCTACTCCGACCGCTGCCTGCGCCGCGTGTGGCGCGCCGAGCGCTTCTCGTGGTGGTTCACCTCGCTGATGCACCGCTTCCCGGACACGGGCGAGTTCGGCCAGAAGATGCAGGAGGCGGAGCTGGATTACCTGGTCAACTCGCGCGCGGCCTCGACCGCGCTGGCGGAGAACTATGTGGGGCTGCCGCTGGACTTTGCGCTGAAGTAAAAAAGATAGCTGCTAGCGCTTGCTGGACGGGCGGTAGCGGCCAAAAAAACCCTCAATGCCGGAAGTGGCGCACGCCGGTGAAGACCATCGCCACACCGCGCTCGTTCGCCGCGTCAATCACCTCTTGGTCGCGCATCGACCCGCCGGGCTGGGCCACGCAGGTCGCGCCCGCATCCACCACCACGTCCAGGCCGTCGCGGAACGGGAAGAACGCGTCGCTCGCCACCACCGTGCCCTGCAGGGAGAGGCCCGCGTGGCCGGCCTTGATGCTGGCGATGCGCGCCGAGTCCAGGCGGCTCATCTGGCCCGCGCCCACGCCCATGGTCATGCCGCCCTTGCAGAAGACGATGGCGTTGCTCTTGACGTACTTGGCGACCTTCCAGGCGAACAGCAGGTCT
>Ga0222424_100805_pt1 | contig 10880 bp, 9 predicted proteins | sample 2B2ome_FD_182468 | JGI IMG/M metagenome (GOLD analysis project Ga0222424, IMG submission 182468) | Enriched microbial communities from leaf-cutter ant dump, University of Wisconsin, Madison, United States - 2B200A (version 2) | ecosystem: Environmental > Terrestrial > Nest > Insects nest > Nest...
AGGAGCCGGTGCTGTGGCGGCGCAACCGCAACCTGGTGCTGACCGTGCGCAGCGATGTCGCCGACGGCGTGCAGGCGCCGTACGCCACGCAGCAGATCTGGCCGGCGCTGAAGCCGGTGATCGACAGCCTGCCGCCGGGCTACGAGATCCAGCAGGGCGGCGCCATCGAGGAGAGCGAGAAGGCCAACCAGGCGCTGGCCGTGGTCTTCCCGGTCATGTTCCTGGTCATGCTGACCATCCTCATGCTGCAGCTGCAGAGCTTCTCGCGCACGCTGATGGTGTTCCTGACCGCGCCGCTGGGCCTGATCGGCGTGGTGCCGGCGCTGCTGCTGTTCAACGCGCCCTTCGGCTTCGTCGCGCTGCTCGGCGTCATCGCCCTGGGCGGCATGATCATGCGCAACTCGGTCATCCTGGTGGATCAGATCGAACAGGACATCCGTCAGGGAGCGCCGGCCTGGAGCGCCATCGTCGAGGCCACCGTGCGCCGTTCGCGGCCGGTGGTGCTGACCGCGGCGGCGGCCATCCTGGCCATGATTCCGTTGTCGCGCAGTGTGTTCTGGGGACCGATGGCGTTGTCCATCATGGGTGGCCTGGTGGTGGCCACCGCGCTGACGCTGCTGTTCGTGCCGGCGCTCTACGCGACCTGGTTCAAGGTGCGCCGCGTAGAGGCGCCGGCACACTGACTCAGCGGATGCGGACCGTGCCCTCGCGGGCTGCGTTCAGGGCGTAGGGCGCCTTGCCGTTCAGGCTGACATCCTGGCCGGGGCGGACGAGGCCGTTGTAGACGACCAGGCCGGTGGCGTCGGTGACTGTGACGTGGGTGATCTCGCTGGCCACCAGCCGGGCGCCGGATTTCGCGGCCGGCTTGGCGGGCGCGGGTGCCGGCGCGGCGGCGGAAGCCACCGTGGCCGGTGCCGCTGGCTTGACGGCGGGCTTCGCGGCGGCTTCCTGGGCGGGCTTGGCCGGTGTGGCCGCCGCCGTGGTCGCCGGGACCGGAGCGGGGGTCGGAGCCGGCTTGGCGGCTGCCGGGGCGGCGACCACCGGCTGCACCGGCGCCGGAGCGGCGACAGCCGCCACAGGCGCGGCGGGTTTGGCGGGCGCTGCGGCCGGCGCGGGCGCGGTGCTCACGGCGGGCCTGGCCTGAGCCGGGGTGGCGCGCGGCGTGGCCGTCGACTCATCCGCCATGGCCATGGCGATCGCTGCCCGGGCGGCCGGATCATCGGCGGTCGCGGTGGTGGCGTAGGACTTCATGGCGGGTGTGGCGGGAGCGGCTGCTGCCTGCGGGCTGACGGCAGCGGCGGTGTCGGCGGACACCTGACCGGCGTCGGCCGTCGGCACCGCATCCGGCGTTGCGGCCGGGGCGGGTGTGGCGGCTGCCGCAGCGGCCGGCGCGGCGGCATCGTGGGCATCCGCGGTCGCGGCGGGCGCGGGCGCGGGCGCGCTCGGCACGAAATGGCGGAGCACGAGCACCAGACCGAAGAGCACGATGATCGGCTTGCCGGGAATGGCGTCATACAGCTTGCGGATGCGGGCACCCAGGCCAGGTTCGCTCATCTTTTCCTCCTGAGGGGAATTTTTCGTTGCCTGGCTGCGCGCGGGCTGTGCGGACAGGCTGGAGAGGGGCGGGATGCCCGATGTGGCCGGCGTTGAAGCCGGCGCTGAAGCCACAGCCGCGGCGGCGGCAGCTTCCTTTGCGTGTTCCCACGCGTTGTAGTCGGCGATGATCTCTTCTTCGGACAGCTCGAGCGCCTGCGCGAACTTGCGCAGGTAGCCGCGGGTGAAGACCTGGGCCGGCAGCGCGTCGAAATTCCCGGACTCGATGTTCTTCAGGATCTCGGTGCGGATCATGGTGCGTTCGGTGACGGCATCCAGCGTCAGGCCAAGCTGGGTGCGTCGGGCTTGCAGAACCTGGCCGACATGCGCGCCGGCTGGAGTATCTGGTGAAGTCATGTGGCGGGTTCCCTGGCCGGGCGGGGAACCCGCCGGGCTGATTGTTGTAATGATTTCCGCCCGCAGCCTATAGAAAGCGGCACGGAGCGGCAACAACGCAGGGTATGAGTGGTCGCGGGGAGCGGCCGGATGGCGAAGGGCGGGAAAACCTGACCCTGCGTTCCGGCGCGGAAGGCCGGACGCGGGGTCAGGGAAGGGACTCAGGCGGTGGTGTCGGTGGTTTCCGCCGTGCTGGCGGCGGTGATCTTGTCACCGTAGCGGGCCATCAGTTCCTCACGGCGTTCCGGGTCCATGTTGATGCGGCTCAGGTCGCCCTCGTAGTGGTCGACCACGCGCTGGTCCATCATGCCGAACCACCAGGACGGGAAGTAGGCCGGCAGCAGCATGGAGGCGTAGCCGCCGGGCAGCTGCGGCGCGTGCTCGAAGTGGCGCAGGGCCTGGAAGCTGCGGGTCGGGTGCGCGTGGTGGTCGCTGTGGCGCTGCAGCTGGTACAGGAACAGGTTGCTGACGATCTCGTTGCTGTTCCAGCTGTGCTCCGGCTTCGTGCGCTCGTACTTGCCGCTGGCGTCCTTCGCGCGCTTCAGGCCGTAGTGCTCGATGTAGTTGATGACTTCGAGCAGGCTGGCGCCGTAGACGGCCTGGCCGGCGAGGAACGGAATCGCGCGCGGGCCGCCGACCACGGTGGCGGCGCCGAAGAAGGCGGCGCTCATGGCCCAGCCCTGCAGCAGCTCGTTCTCCAGGCACCAGAAGCTCTTGCCCTTGCGTTCGAGGCGGCGCTTCTCGATCTCGTAGGCCGACTTGAAGCCGCCGATCACGGTGCGCGGCAGGAACTTCCAGAAGGTTTCGCCCATGCGGCTGCTGGCCGGGTCTTCCGGCGTGGCGACGCGCTTGTGGTGGCCGAACGGATGCTCCACGGCGAAGTGGGTGTAGCCGGTCGGGGCGAGGGCGAGCATGGAGAAGAAGCGGTCCAGCTTGCTGTGCTTGTGCGACAGCTCGTGGCCGGTGTTGATGGCGATGCCGTTGACGGCGCCCACGGACAGGGTCAGGCCGATGTAGTCGGTCAGCGGCATGTCCTTGCGGCGGCCGACCAGCCAGGTGGCGAGGAACGTGGTGGCGTACTGGGCCGGGATGAAGGCCTTGACGATCCACTGGTAGTACTTGTCGTTCTCCAGCTTCTCGATGATCTCTTCCGGCGGATTGTTGTGGTCACCGCCAATCATGCGGTCGAGGGCGGGAATGACACCGTGCACCATGATCGGGCCGACCCACGACAGGCCGCGCAGCTTCTTCGGCGCGACCGCGTAGGCGGTCAGGGCGGTGAGGCCGATGACCGGCAGCGCCGGGCTGAGCAGCCACAGGTAGCGCTTGGGATCTTTCCAGTCGGCCGGATTGCCGGCACTGGCCTTTTGCTTCAGGACGTCTTCGGGAACCTTGGCATTCATGATGGCGTGACCTTTTCGCTCTGTTGACGATGTGACATTGTCGACAGGGAAGGTTTTCTGACCAGTTGTTTGGCGCCGTACTTATGTCTTGAAACGCCGGCTGGCGACGAATGGCAGGGTTTGTAATGTTGGTGGCGCCACAGCCCGGTATCCGGGCCTCCGTCACGAGGCTTCCCGCCCCAGCAGCCCCAGCATGGCCTGCGCCGCCCGCGACAGCACCCGGCGCGGGTGATGCACCACGCCCAGGTCACGGCGCAGCGCCACCCCGCGTACCGGCACCTCGACCACCTCGGCGTCGCAGAGGTTGGCCGGCAGCACGCTCCAGCCCAGGCCGATCGACACCATCATCTTGATGGTCTCCAGGTAGTTGGTCTCCAGGTGCACCTGCAGGTGCAGCCCTTCGCGGCGGAACATGCCTTCGGCAATCTGGCGCGTGAAGGTGTTGGCCGACGGCAGGATGGCCGGATGCAGGGCGAGGTCGGCGGCGGCTATGCCCTCCGGCACGGCTTCGCGCGCGCGCGCGGCCAGCGGATGCCCGGCGGCGACCACGAAGGCCAGCGGATCGGGCCAGATCACGCGCGCCACCAAACGGTCGTCCGGCACCGGTGGCAGGGTGACGATGCCCAGCTCCAGCTCGCCGGAGAGCACGGCGTCATAGGCCTGCTCGGAGTCGATGAAGCGGATGTCCAGGCGCACCTGCGGATGCGCGGTGCTGAACGCGCGCAGCGCCGGCGGCAGGCGGTGCAGGCCGATGTGGTGGCTGGTGCCGACGGTGAGGGTGCCGCTGAGCTGGCCGGTCGCCGGCGCGGTGATGTCGCTGACCACGCGGCGCATGTCGTCGAGGTCGTGCAGCCACTGGCGCGCGCGCGGCAGCAGGGCGCGCCCTGCCTCGGTCAGCGTGATGCGCCGGCCGACACGGTCGAACAGCGGCGTGCCGAGCTGGTCTTCCAGACCCTGGATGCGCTTGGTCACCGCCGGCTGGGTCAGGTGCAGGGCCTCGGCGGCCTGCGAGAAGGACTCGTGGCTGGCGACGGCGATGAAGGCCTGGAGCACGGCGGTATCCATTGGTATTCCATTTTGTGATTGGCAATATAAAAACTATAAATTGGATTTATTGCATAAGCCACACTAGTCTTGCGTCATCCAAGCAGCGTCCGCTGATGACCAGCGCGGCGAGCAGACGCGAAGCGTAAAGCGCAAAGGCAAACGAAGGAGGCTGTCATGGCCGGCAAGACCCTTTATGACAAGTTGTGGGACGACCATCTCGTGTCCCAGCGCGATGACGGCTCCTGCCTCATCTACATCGACCGCCAGTTGCTGCACGAGGTCACCTCGCCGCAGGCCTTCGAGGGCCTCAAGCTGGCCGGCCGCCAGCCCTGGCGCATCGACGCCAACGTCGCCACGCCGGACCACAACGTGCCGACCGACCGCGAGGAGCGCGCCGGTGGCGTCGCCGCGATCGCCGACGAGACCTCGCGTATCCAGGTGCAGACGCTGGATGACAACTGCCGCGACTTCGGCGTGGTCGAGTTCACCATCAATGACGTGCGCCAGGGCATCGTGCACGTGGTCGGGCCGGAGCAGGGCCTGACGCTGCCGGGCATGACCGTGGTCTGCGGCGACTCGCACACGGCCACCCACGGCGCCTTCGCCTGCCTCGCGCACGGCATCGGCACCTCGGAGGTCGAGCATGTGCTCGCCACCCAGTGCCTGATCCAGAAAAAGTCGAAGAACATGCTCGTGCGCGTGGACGGCCGGCTCGGCGCCGGCGTCACGCCCAAGGATGTCGTGCTCGCCATCATCGGCAGGATCGGCACTGCCGGCGGCAACGGCCACGCCATCGAGTTCGGCGGCCAGGTCTTCCGTGACATGAGCATGGAAGGCCGCATGACGGTGTGCAACATGGCCATCGAGGCCGGCGCGCGCGTGGGCATGGTCGCCGCCGACGAGAAGACCATCGCCTATTTCCAGGGCAAGCCCTACGCGCCCACGGGCGAACAGTGGGATGCCGCCGTGGCCTACTGGCAGACGCTGCATTCCGACGCCGACGCGGTGTTCGACACCGTGGTGGTCATGGATGGCGCCGCCATCGAGCCGCAGGTGAGCTGGGGCACCAGCCCGGAGATGGTGGTGCCGGTCACCGCCACCGTGCCGACGCTGGATGACGCCGAGGACGCCGTGGAGCGCAACTCCTTCGAGCGCGCCTACCACTACATGGGTCTGCGGCCGGGCCAGAAGATCACCGACATCCAGCTGGATCGCGTGTTCATCGGCTCCTGCACGAACTCGCGCATCGAGGATCTGCGCGCCGCCGCCGAGGTCGCCAAGGGACGCCGCGTCGCCAGCACGATCAAGCAGGCCATGGTGGTGCCGGGCTCGGGCCTGGTGAAGCAGCAGGCGGAAGCGGAAGGGCTGGACCGGGTCTTCATCGAGGCCGGCTTCCAGTGGCGCGAGCCGGGCTGCTCCATGTGCCTGGCCATGAACGCCGACAAGCTGGGCTCCGGCGAGCACTGCGCCTCGACCTCGAACCGCAATTTCGAGGGTCGCCAGGGCAACGGCGGCCGCACGCACCTGGTCAGCCCGGCCATGGCGGCAGCGGCGGCGATCGCCGGCCATTTCGTCGATGTGCGTCATTTCTGAGACGGGGAGAGAGTCATGCAGAAGTTCACCGTGGTGAAGGGTTTGGCCGCTCCGCTGGATCGCGCCAATGTCGACACCGACCAGATCATCCCCAAGCAGTTCCTGAAGTCGATCAAGCGCACCGGCTTCGGCGTCAACCTGTTCGACGAGTGGCGCTACCTCGACGAGGGCTATCCGGGCCAGGACTGCTCGAAGCGTCCGCTCAACCCGGATTTCGTGCTCAACCAGCCGCGCTACCAGAGCGCCGGCGTGCTGCTCGCGCGCCAGAATTTCGGCTGCGGGTCGTCGCGCGAGCACGCCCCGTGGGCGCTGGGTGAGTACGGTTTCCGCGCCGTGATCGCGCCAAGCTACGCCGACATCTTCTTCAACAACTGCTTCAAGAACGGCATGTTGCCGGTGATCCTGCCGGAAGCGCAGGTTGACCAGTTGTTCCGCGAGTGCGAGGCGACCGAGGGCTACGAGATCACCGTGGACCTGGAAAAGCAGCAGGTCGTCACGCCGGGTGGCGAGGCCTTCCCGTTCACGGTGGATGCCTTCCGCCGCCACTGCCTGCTCAACGGGCTGGATGACATCGGCCTGACCCTGCAGGACGCCGACGCCATCCGCGCTTTCGAGGCGCAGGCGAAGACGGCGCGTCCGTGGGTGTTCAACAGCCTGCACCGCGCCTGAGGCGTCGGCGGGACGGAGGGGGAGCATGAGCCAGGATCATGAGCAGGTCGTGCAGCGCCGGTTCGGCGCCACGGCCAGCGCCTATCTGACCAGCGCCGTGCACGCGCAGGGCGCGGAGTTCGCCGCCCTGCGCGCGGCGCTGGCCGGCCAGCCGGATGCCCGTGTCCTGGACCTGGGTTGCGGCGCCGGTCATGTCAGCTTCCAGGTCGCCGACCTGGCGGCCGGGGTCGTGGCCTATGACCTGTCCGCCGAGATGCTGGCCGTGGTGGCGGAGTCCGCCGCCGCCCGCGGCCTGGGCAACATCGTGACCGAGCGTGGCGCGGCCGAGCGTCTGCCCTTCGCCGACGCCAGCTTCGACTTCGTGTTCAGCCGGTATTCGGCGCACCACTGGAGCGACCTTGGCCTGGCCCTGCGCGAGGTGCGCCGCGTGCTCCGGCCGGGCGGACGGGCGGCCTTCATCGATGTCGCCTCGCCGGGCCGGCCGCTGCTGGACACCTATCTGCAGACGGTGGAAGTGCTGCGCGACCACAGCCATGTGCGCGACTACTCGTCCGCCGAGTGGCGTCGCCTGGTCGCCGAGGCCGGGCTGGATGCCGGTGCGCAGACCATGCAGCGCCTGCGCCTGGAGTTCGCTTCCTGGGTGGCGCGCATGCGCACATCCGAGCTCATGCGGCAGGCGGTGCTGGCCTTGCAGCAGGGCGTGGGCGAGGAGGTCCGGCGCTATTTCGCGGTGGAGGATGATGGCTCGTTCACCGTCGATGTCATGGTCCTGTGGGCGGAAAAATCTTCGCAAACTGTCTGAATAAATTTACCTAAGGAATTGATTCAAATGAGCAAGCATATTGTCATTCTCGCCGGCGACGGCATTGGCCCCGAAATCATGGCCGAGGCCGAGAAGGTCCTGGCCCGCGTCAACGACAAATTCGCCCTCGGCCTGTCCTGGAGCCACGAGCTGCTCGGCGGCTGCGCCATCGACGCCCACGGTGTGCCGCTGCCGGATGTCACCCTGGACGCTGCGCGCCAGGCCGATGCCGTGCTGCTGGGCGCGGTCGGCGGCCCGAAGTGGGACCAGATCGAGCGTTCCATCCGCCCCGAGCGCGGCCTGCTGAAGATCCGCAGCGAGCTGAACCTGTTCGCCAACCTGCGTCCGGCCATCCTCTACCCGCAGCTGGCGCATGCGTCCTCGCTGAAGCCGGAGCTGGTCGCGGGGCTGGACATCCTGATCGTGCGCGAGCTCACCGGCGGCATCTACTTCGGCCAGCCGCGCGGCATCCGCACGCTGGAGAACGGCGAGCGCCAGGGTTACAACACCGACGTCTACAGCGAATCGGAGATCCGCCGCATCGCCCACGTCGCCTTCCAGCTCGCCATGCAGCGCAACCGCAAGCTGCTGTCGGTGGACAAGGCCAACGTGCTGGAAGTCACCGAGCTGTGGAAGCAGGTGGTCAACGAGGTCGCGGCCGAGTACCCGCAGGTCGAGGTCTCGCACATGTACGTGGACAACGCCGCCATGCAGCTGGTGCGCCGCCCGAAGCAGTTCGACGTCATCGTCACCGGCAACCTGTTCGGCGACATCCTCTCGGACGAGGCCGCCATGCTCACTGGTTCCATCGGCATGCTGCCGTCGGCCTCGCTGGACCAGAACCGCAAGGGCATGTACGAGCCCTGCCACGGTTCGGCGCCGGACATCGCCGGGCAGGGCGTGGCCAATCCGCTGGCGACCATCCTGTCGGTGGCCATGATGCTGCGCTGCACCTTCGCCGAGGAGGCCGCCGCCAAGGCCATCGAGGATGCCGTGGGCCGCGTGCTCGATCAGGGCCTGCGCACCGCCGACATCTGGAGCGAGGGCACGACCAAGGTCGGCACGGCCGCCATGGGCGCTGCAGTTGTCGAAGCAATAATCTGATTTAACAATGAGTTGCTGACTTTACCTAAAGTGATGTCGGCGAATTTGAGCAAGCGGGCCACAAGCCCCGGAGAGAGAAAATGAAGGTTGGTCTGATCGGCTGGCGTGGCATGGTGGGTTCCGTGCTCATGCAGCGCATGGTGGATGAAAACGATTTCGCGCACATCGAGCCGGTGTACTTCACCACCTCGAACCCGGGCGCCATCGCGCCCTCGTTCGGCGGCAAGGATGGCGGCGTGCTGCAGGATGCCTACAGCCTCGACGCGCTCAAGGCCATGGACACCATCATCAGCTGCCAGGGTGGCGACTACACCACCGAGATCTTCCCGAAGCTGCGCGCCGCCGGCTGGGCCGGCTACTGGATAGACGCCGCCTCGACGCTGCGCATGGAAGATGACGCGGTCATCGTGCTCGATCCGGTCAATGGCGGCCTGATCGGGTCCGCGCTCGACCGTGGCGTGAAGAACTACATCGGCGGCAACTGCACCAACTCCATCCTGCTCATGGGCGTGGGCGGCCTGTTCCGCGAAGGGCTGGTCGAGTGGGTCAGCTCCATGACCTACCAGGCGGCATCCGGTGGCGGCGCCAATCACATGCGCGAGCTGCTCAAGGGCATGGGCGTGATCAACGCGGCGGTGGCGGACGAGCTGGCGACGCCGGCCTCGGCCATCCTCGACATCGACCGCAAGGTGGCCGCGACCATCCGCGAGGACGTGCCGCGCGAGTTCTTCGGCGCGCCGCTGGCGGGCGGCCTGATCCCGTGGATCGACAAGCAGCTCGACAATGGCCAGTCCAAGGAAGAGTGGAAGGGCCAGGCCGAGGTCAACAAGATCCTCGGCACCGAGTCCGTGATTCCGGTGGATGGCCTGTGCGTGCGCATCGGCGCCATGCGCTGCCACAGCCTGGCGCTGACGCTGAAGCTGAACAAGGATCTGCCGCTGGACGAGATCGAGGCCATCATCAAGTCGGGTAACGACTGGGTGAAGTGGGTGCCGAACGACCGTGAGGTCACGGTGAACGAGCTGACCCCGGCGAGCATCACCGGCGGCCTGAAGATCGGCGTCGGCCGCGTGCGCAAGCTCAACCTGGGGCCGCAGTACATCTCGGCCTTCGTGATCGGCGACCAGCTCCTGTGGGGCGCCGCCGAGCCGCTGCGGCGCATGCTGCGCATCCTGCTCGCGCGCCAGGCCTGAGCCATGGGCGCGATCTCGCAGTCCATCGGCCTGTTCGGCGTCACCGGCGAGCTCGGGCGCGCGTTCTTCGACGCGCTCGAGGAGCAGGCGGCCTTCACCGGCCGTCTGCGCCTGTTCGCCAGCGAGTGCTCCGGCGAGGAGACGCGCGTCTACCGTGACAAGCCGCTGGCGGTGGAAGTGGCCGACACGGCGGATTTCTCCGATCTCAACGAGGCCATCCTGGCGGTGCCGGCGGAGGTCGCCGATGACCTCGCCAGCCGTCTGCTCGCCGCCGGCGTGCGCGTCTGGGATGCCAGCGGGCATCTGCGCGCGCACCCGCAGGCGGTGGCGCTGGCCGAGGCCGGGCCCGACAGCCTGCTGATCGTGCTCGACGACCCGCTGGTGACGCTGTTCGCGCCGCTGGCGCAGGCTCTGGATGCCGTGTCGCCGCTGGCCCGCTTCGAGGCCACCGTGCTGGCGCCGGTCTCCATCAAGGGCCAGGCCGGCGTGCGCGAGCTGGCCCGTCAGGCCGGCGACCTGCTCAACGGCCGGGGTGTCAGCACCGAGGCCTGGCCGCAGCAGGTGGCCTTCAATGTGCTCGCCGCCGACGGCAACCTCGACGCCCAGGGCCAGACCACGCGCGAGCGGCGTGTCGCCCAGGCGCTGGGCCGTCGTCTGCCGCGCTCGCGCGTGCTGCTGCGCCAGCTCGTCGTGCCGGTGTTCTATGGCGCCGTCAGCGAATTGCGCTGGCGCCATGACGCGGCGGTCGAGCGCGCCGCCGTGGTGGCCGCCGTCAAGGCGCTGCCCGGCGTGAAGCTGCATGACAAGGGCGATGCCGCGAAGCTGCCCAGTCCCATCGGCCAGGGTGTCAGCAGCGATGTCGCCTGGCTGTCGCGCCTGCAGCTGGATGCCGGCGAGGGCGCCGCGACGCTGCTGGCCGACCCGCTGCGCGCCGGTCTGGTGCAGCCGTTGCTGGCCTCCTTGATGCGCCAGGGCTGATTCGGCGAAGATCACGGCAATAACGACTAGATGCCTATCGGGGAGATGGCCATGGAACGCTGGCGGATGCGTGCGACGGCACTGGCGGTGATCGTGGCGGCG
>Ga0222424_100807_pt1 | contig 10822 bp, 7 predicted proteins | sample 2B2ome_FD_182468 | JGI IMG/M metagenome (GOLD analysis project Ga0222424, IMG submission 182468) | Enriched microbial communities from leaf-cutter ant dump, University of Wisconsin, Madison, United States - 2B200A (version 2) | ecosystem: Environmental > Terrestrial > Nest > Insects nest > Nest...
GTGGCGGCTGATGCCTGCTTTGCGTACCTCTTGGCTTTGGCAATCTGGGCAATTTAATTCCATGCCCACGAGCATCCCTCAGTTTGGGGGAGCATTCGTATAAAGAGATACTTTTTTAGCAATCCCCAAAATCGGCCTCTAGCGCTTATCCAGCAAGCGCCAGCAGCTACAAAATAAGGAGTGCGCGGAAGTCGTTGACGTTGGTGTGCGTGGGCCCGGTCACCACCAGGTCGCCCAGGGCGTCGAAGTAGCCGTAGGCGTCGTTGCGGTCCAGGTGGTCCGCGATGGACAGGCCGAGCGCACGGGCGCGCGCCAGCGTGCCGGGCTCCACGCGGGCGCCCGCGTTGTCCTCCACGCCGTCGATGCCGTCGGTGTCCGCCGCCAGCGCCCACACGCCCGGCGCGCCCTGCAGCGCCTGCGCCAGGCCCAGGCAGAACTCGCCCGCGCGCCCGCCCCGGCCCTTGGGCGCGCCGGGCGTCCGGGGCCGGATGGTGACGGTGGTCTCGCCGCCCGAGAGGATCACGCAGGGCCGCGCAAACGGTTCGCTGCGCCGCGCCACGGCGCGGGCCAGGGCGGCATGCACCTTGCCCACCTCGCGCGATTCGCCCTCGATCTCGTCGGACAGGATTTGGGCTGCGATGCCCGCCGCACGCGCGGCCTCGGCGGCGGCCTGCAGCGACTGCTGCGGCGTGGCTGTCATGTGCACCGCGTGGCCCGCGAACACCGCGTCGCCGGGCTTGGGCGTCTCCAGGCCGCCCGCCTGCAGCGCGGCGCGCACGGGCGCGGGCACCTCGATGCGGTAGCGGTCCAGGACGGCCAGCGCGTCGGCGCAGGTGGTGGCGTCGGGCACCGTGGGGCCGCTGGCGATCACCGACGGGTCGTCGCCCGGCACGTCGCTGATGGTGAGCGTGACCACGCGCGCGGGCGCGCAGGCCGCGGCCAGACGCCCGCCCTTGATGCGCGAGAGGTGCTTGCGCACGCAGTTCATCTCGTCGATGGCGGCGCCGCTCTCCAGCAGCTGCTGGTTGATGCGCTGCTTGTCCGCCAGGGTGAGCCCGTCGGCCGGCAGCGTGAGCAGGGCCGAGCCGCCGCCCGAGATCAGGCACAGCACCAGGTCGTTTTCCGTCAGCCCCTGCGTGAGCGCCAGGATGCGCTGCGCCGCCGCGAGGCCCGCCGCGTCGGGCACGGGGTGCGCGGCCTCGACGACCTCGATGCGCCGGGCCAGCCCTTCGGGGCGCGGCGGCGTGTGGTGGTAGCGCGTGACGACCAGTCCCGACAGCGGCGCGTCCTGCGGCCACAGCGCCTCCACGGCCTGCGCCATGGCGCCGCCGGCCTTGCCCGCGCCCAGCACCAGGGTGCGGCCCTTGGGCGGTGGCGGCGGCAGGAAGGCCGCCGTGTTGTGCAGCGGCAGGGCGCGGCGCACGGCGGCGCGGTACAGGTGTTCCAGGAACTCGCCAGGCTGGCGGTGCGGATCGGGCGCGGTAGGGGTGGTCATCGGTCTGTATGTCTCCGCCGGCGATTGTGACGCGGCCAGTCCGCCGGTTTGCGTCAAAAGTGCTCCACCCGCCGGGGCCAGGGCCTAGGGGAAGCTCTAGGCTTCCGGTCTACCAAAAGTGTATACACATTCATCCGCCGCGGCTATCATGGCCGCATGGAGACATCAACCACCAGTTTCATCGTCGAGAGCCTGACCAAGGCCATCGTGGAACACCGGCTGCACCCCGGCACCAAGCTGGCCGAGCAGAAGCTGGCCGACCATTTCGGCGTCTCGCGCACGCTGGTGCGGCAGGCGCTGTTCCAGCTCTCGCAGAACCGCCTGATTCGGCTGGAGCCCGCGCGCGGCGCCTTCGTGGCCGCGCCCTCGGTGAACGAGGCCAAGCAGGTCTTCGCCGTGCGCCGCATGCTGGAGGCGGAGATGACCCGCGCCTTCGTGCGCGAGGTCACGCCCGCCAAGATCCGCGCGCTGCGCGAGCACGTGGCGCGCGAGAAGGCCGCCGTGGACCAGGCCGACGTGCCCGGCCGCACCGAGCTGCTGGGCGACTTCCACGTGCGCATGGCCGAGCTCATGGGCAACGAGGTGCTGGCGCAGTTGCTGGGCGAGTTGATCTCGCGCTGCGCGCTCGCCACGCTGATGTACCAGAGCGCGAGCGCGGCCGAGCATTCGCACGAGGAGCATGGCGAGATCGTCAAGGCCCTGGCCGCCAAGGACGAGGCGCGCGCCGTGCAGCTGATGAGCGAGCACCTGCTGCATGTCGAGGAGAGCCTGACCTTCGACCGCAAGCCCCCCGTCAACGACCTCTCATTGGCCTTGTCATGACCACGCCTTTTTACGACGCTACCGCCCCCTACCCCCGCGACCTCGTCGGCTACGGCCGCAACCCGCCCCATGCCCGGTGGCCGGGCGGCGCGCGCATCGCCGTGCAGTTCGTGCTGAACTACGAGGAAGGCGGCGAGAACGCCACGCTGCACGGCGATGCGGGCAGCGAGCAGTTCCTCAGCGAGATGTTCAACCCCGCGAGCTATCCCGACCGGCACATCAGCATGGAGGGCATCTACGAGTACGGCGCGCGCGCGGGCGTCTGGCGCATCCTGCGCGAGTTCGAGAAGCGCGGCCTGCCGCTCACCGTGTTCGGCGTGGCGACCGCGCTGCGGCGCCACCCCGAAGTGGCCGCCGCCTTCACCGAGCTGGGCCACGAGATCGCCTGCCATGGGCTCAAGTGGATCCACTACCAGAACATCCCCGAGGACGTGGAGCGCGCCCACATGGCCGAGGCCATGGACATCATCCAGAAGCTGCTGGGAGTGCGCCCGCAAGGCTGGTACACCGGCCGCGACAGCCCCAACACCCGCCGCCTCGTGGCCGACTACGGCTTCGAATACGACAGCGACTACTACGGCGACGACCTGCCGTTCTGGATGAAGGTGAAAAGAACCGACGGCAGCGTGGCGCCGCAGCTCATCGTGCCCTACACGCTGGACTGCAACGACATGCGCTTTGCGCTGCCGCAGGGCTATTCGCACGCCGACCCGTTCTTCCAGTACATGAAGGACACGTTCGACGCACTCTATGTCGAAGGCGGCCCGGACGGCGACGACCGCCCCAAGATGATGAGCATCGGCATGCACTGCCGCCTGCTGGGCCGGCCCGGCCGCATCACGGCGCTGCAGCGTTTTCTGGACCACATCGGCCGGCACGACAAGGTGTGGGTGTGTCGCCGCATCGACATCGCGCGCCATTGGGCGCAGCACCACTCGGCCCCTGTTTTTTAAGCCAAATCGGCCTCTGGCGCTTGCTGGTCAAGCGCGAGCAGCTCATTTTTTGGGAGCAAACCATGCCCTTGACCCTGGAACAACTCAACACCGCGCCGCCTGCCGAGGCGGCCGCGCTGCTCGACGGCCTGTACGAGCATTCGCCCTGGATAGCAGAGCAGGCGCTGGCGCAGCTCCCATTCCGCTCGCTGGCGCAGCTCAAGTACGCCATGGTGCGCGTGCTGGCGCAGGCGCCGGATGAGGCCAAGCTGGCCCTCATCCGCGCCCACCCCGAGCTGGCGGGCAAGGCCATGGTCAGCAAGACGCTGACGGCCGAGTCCACCCATGAGCAGAACAAGGCGGGCCTCACGCAGTGCACGCCCGAGGAGTTCGCGCGCATCCAGCAGCTCAACGCCGACTACAACGCGCGCTTCGGCTTCCCGTTCATCCTGGCCGTGCGCGGGCCGCGCGGCACGGGCCTCCCCAAGCAGGAAATCATCGACACCTTCGCGCGCCGGCTGGACAACCCGGTGGACTTCGAGATGGCCGAGGCCCTGCGCAACATCCACCGCATCGCCGAGATCCGCCTGAACGACAAGTTCGGCTACGAGCCCGTGCTGGGCCACGACGTGTGGGACTGGCAGGAAAAGCTCAGCGCGCACAGCGACCCGGGCTTTGCCGAGAAGGGCCAGCTCACCGTCACCTACCTCACCGACGCGCACCGCGCCTGCGCCCAGCGCATCAGCCACTGGATGCGCGACTGCGGCTTCGACGAGGTGGAGATCGACGCCGTGGGCAACGTGGTGGGGCGCTACCACGGCGCCACGCCGGATGCCAACGGCGCAGCGCCGGGCCGCCCCAAGCAAGCCGCGGCCCCCTTGGGGGGCAGCGCAGCACACGAAGTGGCAAGCGTGGGGGCTCAGAAATACCTGCTGACCGGCAGCCACTACGACACCGTGCGCAATGGCGGCAAGTACGACGGGCGCCTGGGCATCTTCGTGCCCATGGCCTGCGTGCGCGAGCTGCACCGCCAGGCCAGGCGCCTGCCCTTCGGCATCGAGGTGGTGGGCTTCGCCGAGGAGGAGGGCCAGCGCTACAAGGCCACCTTCCTGGGCTCGGGCGCGCTCATCGGCCATTTCAACCACGCCTGGCTGGACCAGAAAGACGCCGACGGCATCACCTTGCGCGAGGCCATGCAGCACGCGGGCCTGTGCATCGACGACATCCCCAAGCTGCAGCGCGACCCGGCCCGCTACCTGGGCTTCATCGAGGTGCACATCGAGCAGGGTCCGGTGCTCAACGAGCTGGACATCCCGCTGGGCGTGGTCACCTCCATCAACGGCGGCGTGCGCTACGTGTGCGAGATGATCGGCATGGCCAGCCACGCCGGCACCACGCCCATGGACCGCCGCCGCGACGCCGCCGTGGGCGTGGCCGAGCTGGCGCTGTACGTGGAGCAGCGCGCCGCGCAGGACGGCGACTCGGTGGGCACCATCGGGCAGCTCCAGGTGCCCAGCGGCTCCGTCAACGTGGTGCCGGGTCGCTGCCTCTTCTCGCTGGACCTGCGCGCGCCCACCGATGCGCAGCGCGACGCGATGGTGGCCGACGTGCTCGCCAAACTGGACGAGATCGCCAAGCGCCGCGGCCTGCGCTACACCACCGAGCTGTCGATGAAAGCCGCCGCCGCGCCCAGCGCGCCCGCCTGGCAAAAGCGCTGGGAAGCCGCCGTGGAAGCCCTGGGCGTGCCGGTCTTTCGCATGCCCAGCGGCGCCGGCCACGATGCCATGAAGCTGCACGAGATCATGCCGCAGGCCATGCTGTTCACGCGCGGCCTGAACGGCGGCATCAGCCACAACCCGCTGGAGAGCACCACGAGCGACGACATGCAGCTCGCCGTGGATGCTTTCTCCCACGTCCTGAACCAACTCGCCACGCAAGCCCCATGAGCACTACCCCCTACGAACAACTCGACGCCTGGATCGACCGCCACTTCGACGAGGAAGTGCGCTTCCTGCAAGCCCTGGTGCGCGTGCCCACCGACACGCCGCCCGGCAACAACGCGCCACACGCCGACCGCACGGCCGAGCTGCTGAAGGACTTCGGCTACGAGGCCGAGAAGCACCCCGTGCCCGCGCAGGAGGTCCGGGACTACGGCATGGAGTCCATCACCAACCTCATCGTGCGCCGCCCGTACGGCGCACCGGGCGACGGCGGCCGGACGATTGCGCTGAACGCCCACGGCGACGTGGTGCCCCCCGGCGAGGGCTGGACGCACGACCCCTACGGCGCCGAGATCGACGGCGGCAAGATGTACGGCCGCGCCACGGCGGTGAGCAAGAGCGACTTCGCGAGCTTCACCTTCGCGGTGCGCGCACTGGAGGCCGTGGCCCGGCCCGCGCGGGGCGGCGTGGAGCTGCACTTCACCTACGACGAGGAATTCGGCGGCGAGCTGGGCCCGGGCTGGCTGCTCAAGAACGGCCTGACCAAGCCCGACCTGATGATCGCCGCCGGCTTCAGCTACGAGGTGGTGACCGCCCACAACGGCTGCCTGCAGATGGAGGTGACGGTGCACGGCAAGATGGCCCACGCGGCCGTACCCGACACCGGCGTGGACGCGCTGCAGGGCGCGGTGCACATCCTGAACGCGCTGTATGCGCAGAACACGCTGTACAAGCAGGTCACGTCGCAGGTGGACGGCATCAGGCACCCCTACCTCAACGTGGGCCGCATCGAGGGCGGCACCAACACCAACGTGGTGCCCGGCAAGGTGGTGTTCAAACTCGACCGCCGCATGATCCCCGAGGAGAACCCGGCCGAGGTCGAGGCCCGCATCCGCCAGGTGATCGCGGACGCCGCGGCGGGCTGCCCCGGCATCACGGTGGACATCAGGCGCCTGCTGCTGGCCAACGCCATGAAGCCGCTGGCGGGCAACGCGCCGCTGGTGGAGGCGATCCAGCGGCACGGCGAGGCGGTGTTCGGGCAGGCGATTCCGTCCAAGGGCACGCCGCTCTACACCGACGTGCGCCTGTACGTGGAGCGCGGCATTCCCGGCGTGATCTACGGCGCGGGGCCGCGCACGGTGCTGGAGTCGCACGCCAAGCGCTCCGACGAGCGCCTGGAGCTGGAGGACCTGCGGCGGGCCACCAAGGTGATCGCGCGCGCCCTGCACGACCTGCTGGCCGCAAACTCCTGAGCGACAGCGCCCCGCCCTCCAGCCCAGGTTGCAGCGACCTGGGCTTTTTCTTTTCCCCTTTGCAGGCATGCCGGGCCCTGCACCTAGGGTTTACCGGGATAAGCGTTTCGATCTATTTTGTATACGATTTTTGTATGGACTGCTGTACACCATCCACCAGCCATCCAGGTCCTGCCGATAGATCGCCGCCCAACGCAAAGGAAGCTCCCATGAATCCGTCTGTACATCCCGTGGACGAACACCTGCCCCTGGGGCGCCTGACGGCGCTGGGCCTGCAACACGTGCTGGTGATGTATGCCGGCGCGGTGGCCGTGCCGCTCATCGTGGGCCGCGCGCTCAACCTCGCGCCCGACCAGGTGGCCAAGCTCATCTCGGCCGACCTGTTCGTCTGCGGGCTGGTCACGCTGATCCAGGCGCTGGGCGCCACGCGCTGGTTCGGCATCCAGCTGCCGGTGATGATGGGCGTGACCTTCGCCTCGGTGGCGCCCATGATCTCGATGGCGCAGACCACGGGGGGCACGGCCGGGGCCGGGCTGATCTTCGGCTCGGTGATCGGCGCGGGGGTCATCTCCATCGCCATCGCGCCGCTGGTCAGCCGCATGCTGCGCTTCTTCCCGCCCGTGGTCACGGGCACCATCATCGCGGTCATCGGCATCAGCCTGATGCGCGTGGGCATCAACTGGATCTTCGGCAACCCGGTGGGGCCCACGGCGCCCAACGTGGTGAACCCCGAGCACCTGCAGTGGCTGACGCAGATGCAGGCCGCCACGGGCGCGCCGGGCTCGTCGCTGCCGCCGGTGCCCAAGGGTTTCGCCGTGGTGCCCACGGTGCCCAACCCCAAGTACGCGGACCTGACGGCGGTGGGCATCTCGGGGCTGGTGCTGCTGTCCATCCTGCTGATCGCCAAGTTCGCGCGCGGCTTCGTCGCCAACATCTCGGTGCTGCTGGGCATCGTGATCGGCGCGGTGGTGGCCGTGGCCATGGGCCTGATGTCGTTCGAGAAGGTGGGCAAGGCCCAGTGGGTCGATTTCGTGCTGCCGTTCGAGATCGCCGCCCCGGTGTTCGACCCCATCCTGATCCTGACCATGACGCTGGTGATGATCGTGGTGATGATCGAGTCCACCGGCATGTTCCTCGCTTTGGGCGAGATGACGGACCGCAAGGTGGACCAGGCGGCCCTCACGCGCGGCCTGCGCACCGACGGCCTGGGCACGCTGCTGGGCGGCATCTTCAACACCTTCCCCTACACCAGCTTCTCGCAGAACGTGGGGCTGGTGGCCGTGACCGGCGTCAAGAGCCGCTTCGTCTGCGTGGCCGGCGGCGTGATCCTGGTCCTGCTGGGCCTGCTGCCCAAGATGGCGGCGCTGGTCGAGTCGCTGCCCACCATGGTGCTGGGCGGCGCGGGCCTGGTGATGTTCGGCATGGTGGCGGCCACGGGCATCCGCATCCTGGGCGGGGTGGACTTCAAGACCAACCGCTTCAACGCCATGATCGTCGCCGTCTCCATCGGCGTGGGCATGATCCCGCTGATCGCGCCGAGCTTCCGCCAGTGGATGCCGCACGCCATCCATCCGCTGATCGAATCCGGTATCCTGCTGGCCTCGATCACGGCCGTGGCCCTGAACGTCTTCTTCAATGGCGCCAGCCGCGACACCTCCGCCGCTGTGAACGCCGCACGCCAGGCCGACGCCCACTAGCGCCGCGCCTGCCCGCTGCCGAAGGCGCGAACACCCCATGATTCCACCCCCTCGCAGCCTGTCTGCCAGGGGGTTTTGGCCTCATGCCGGATAGGCATAAACCGCCATACCGGCCACCCGTGCCATCGGGTACGCTTGTTTTGCATTCCGCCGAGGTTTTCCAGGATTTCCGTATGACCCACCACCTTTCCGCCGCCGAAGAAGCGCTGCGCGACGCAGCGCGCGAGTACCACCGCAACCCCAGCCGGGGCAAGATCGCCGTCACCCCCACCAAGGCCCTGTCGAACCAGCGCGACCTGTCGTTGGCCTACTCGCCGGGCGTGGCCTATCCGTGCCTGGACATCCAGGCCGACCCGTCCAAGGCCTTCGACTACACCTCGCGCGGCAACCTCGTGGGTGTGATCACCAACGGCACGGCCGTGCTGGGCCTGGGCGACATCGGCCCGCTGGCCGGCAAGCCGGTGATGGAGGGCAAGGGCTGCCTGTTCAAGAAGTTCGCCGGCGTGGACGTGTTCGACATCGAACTGGACGCGCGCGACCCCGACAAGATCATCGAGATCGTCGCCAGCCTGGAGCCCACGCTGGGCGGCGTGAACCTGGAGGACATCAAAGCGCCGGAGTGCTTCTACATCGAGCGCGAGCTGTCCAAGCGCATGAACATCCCGGTGTTCCACGACGACCAGCACGGCACGGCCATCATCTCCAGCGCCGCGCTGCTCAACGGCCTGGAGCTGGTGGGCAAGGAGATCGGCGCCGTGAAGGTGGCCGTCTCGGGCGCGGGCGCCGCGGCCATCGCCTGCGTGGACGTGATGGTGGGCCTGGGCGTGAAGCGCGAGAACGTCTTCATGGTCGATTCCAAGGGCGTGATCTACCAAGGCCGCCCCGGCGGCTATGACGAATCGAAGGCGCGCTACGCGCAGAAGACCGAGGCGCGCACCCTGGCCGACGTGGTGTGCGATGCCGACGTGTTCCTCGGCTGCTCGGCCCCCGGCGTGCTCACGGCCGAAATGGTCAAGACCATGGCGGGCAACCCCATCATCCTGGCGCTGGCCAACCCCGAGCCCGAAATCCGCCCCGAGCTGGCCAAGGCTGTGCGGCCCGACTGCATCATCGCCACGGGCCGCTCGGACTACCCGAACCAGGTCAACAACGTCCTCTGTTTCCCGTACATCTTCCGGGGCGCGCTCGACTGCGGCGCGACCAAGATCACCGAGGCCATGAAGCTGGCCTGCGTGCGCCAGATCGCCGCGCTGGCCAAGGAGAACATCAGCGAGGAAGTGGCCGCCGCCTACGCTGGCAAGGAACTGTCGTTCGGCCCCGACTACCTGATCCCCACGCCGTTCGACTCGCGCCTGATCCTGAAGATCGCGCCCGCCGTGGCGCAGGCCGCGCTGGAGTCGGGCGTGGCCACGCGCCCCATCACCGACATGGAGGCGTACAAGGAAAGCCTGTCGCGCTACGTGTACCAGACCGGCATGCTGATGCGCCCGGTCATCAACGCCGCCAAGGCCCTGCCCGCGGAGCAAAAGCGCGTGGCCTACGCCGACGGCGAGGACGAGCGCGCGCTGCGCGCGGCGCAGATCGCCATCGACGACGGCATCGCCCGCCCCATCCTGATCGGCCGCCCCGCCGTGATCCAGGCGCGCATCGAAAAGGCCGGCCTGCGCATGCAGCCGGGCCAGGACGTGGAGATCTGCGACCCGTCCGACGACCCGCGCTTCCGCCAGTACTGGGAGCACTACCACCAGCGCATGAAGCGCGACGGCGCCACGCCCGAGATGGCCAAGGCGGCGGTGCGCCGCTCCAACACCATCATCGCCGCGCTGATGGTCAAGCTCGGCGATGCCGACGCCATGATCTGCGGCCTGGTGGGCACCTACGAGACGCACCTGGAGCGCATCCACAGCATCCTCGGGCGCGAGCCCGGCGTGGCCCAGTACGCCGCGCTGAACGCGCTCATGACCAACCTGGGCACGCTGTTCATTGCCGACACCTACGTGAACGAGAACCCCTCGGCGCAGGAGCTGGCCGACATCGCCTGGGCGGCGGTGCAGGAGGTGCGCCGCTTCGGCATCCCGCCCAAGGTGGCGTTCCTGTCGCACTCCAGCTACGGCTCGTCCAAGCGCGCCTCGGCGCGCAAGATGCGCGAGGCGCGCGACCTGTTCGTGGCGCGCCACCCCGAGATCGAGTGCGACGGCGAGCTGCACGGCGATGCCGCGCTGGAGCCCAACCTGCGCAACGCTTACCTCACCGACTCGACGCTCACCGGCTCGGCCAACCTGCTGATCTGCCCGAACCTCGACGCGGCGAACATCCTCTACAACGTGCTCAAGACCACCACCAGCGGCGGCGTCACCGTGGGGCCCATCCTCATGGGCGTGGCAGGCACGGCCTACATCCTGACGCCGGCCTCCACCGTGCGCCGGGTGCTCAACATGACGGCCCTGGCGGTGGCCAGCAGCGCCGCGCGGCGCAGCAACGGCTGAACGCCGCGGCCTCCCGCGTGCAAGGCCCCATGCGCCCGTCCAGGGCACATGGGGCTTTTTCATGCCAAACTGCCTGATTAGCCCTGAACCTCAGAGCACACGGAACAATCGATTTGAGCAGCCTGTCTAACCCTGCGATGCCGAGTCATCGGTGAAGGAGCAGGCCATGCCCATCAACGCCATCGAGTTCCAACGCG
>Ga0222424_100808_pt1 | contig 10813 bp, 5 predicted proteins | sample 2B2ome_FD_182468 | JGI IMG/M metagenome (GOLD analysis project Ga0222424, IMG submission 182468) | Enriched microbial communities from leaf-cutter ant dump, University of Wisconsin, Madison, United States - 2B200A (version 2) | ecosystem: Environmental > Terrestrial > Nest > Insects nest > Nest...
TGTCTTCCAGGACGCGTACGGGGTTCTGACGATCGTTCATACCCGTACTGGGGCCGCCCCAGCCGGAACCGTCCACCGTGCGTACGGGGATCATCGGTACGGCCTGGATGGCTTCATTGATCGGTACAGCGCCTACTTCCCGCAGATTTGCGATGCTGAAGTTTTCGCCAATGGACAGCGTTTTATCGAAGAGATGATACTCGGAGTTGAACCTGAGGGATAGTTTTTTAAACCCCGACCGCCGGATCAGCCCTTTGTTTTCGAGGTAGCCCACGCTGAATAAGGAAGCACCCGATTCACCGCCTTTTGAAACGGAAAGGTCATAATTCTGGATGATCCCGGTTTGGGAGATCTCGTTGAACCAATTGGTGTTCGCGGTTTTCAGCGTTTTTTCCGTGTCCAGGAATTCGGCGATCGTGATCTTGTCTAAAACTGCCCGGCTGGTCGAAGGATCCGTATGGTATTCGAATTTAAAAGGGAGGGTGGTGGAGTTTGGATTGGATCCTGCATTTATATAGGCCTGCCATAAACTTCTTGCATAGCCTTCGGTATCCAGCATTTTTATTTTGGATGTATAATTCTGTGTTGACAGGTAGGTGTTAAAGTCGACCTGAACATTCCCCTGTTTTCCCCTCTTTGTGGTAATGATCACCACACCGTTTGCAGCCTGCACACCGTAAATACTTGCAGCGGCAGCATCTTTGAGGACCTGCATACTTTCAATGTCTGCCTGATTGATGGTATGCAGCCCTGTTTTGGTAGGAACGCCGTCGATAATGTAGAGCGGATCATTATTGTTTAGTGTTCCGATGCCTCTTATCCGGACAGTGGCAGCTCCTCTTGGAGCCCCGCTGCTGGTAATATACACCCCGGGAATCTGCCCCTGCAGTGCTTTCATAGCGCTACCCGAAGAAGCTTTGTTCATGTCTTTAATATCAACAACTGAAATAGCGCCGAGAATATCTTTTCTTTTTTCTACCTGATATCCCGTGACAACCACTTCATTCAGGTCGGCAAATTTTTCGGATAGCTGGATAATGAATGCTCCTGAGCGGGGAATCTGCACTTTTAATGGCTCCATTCCGATATGGCTTACATCCAATTGGTCGCCGGGGCGCCCGTTCAGGTAAAAAGATCCGGAAGAATCGCTCATTACCGTTTGATGTGCTGATTTGATGACCGCCCCTGCCACGGGCATTTGGGTTTGCTTGTTGGTAACAAGTCCCTTTACACTTGTCTGCTGTGCAAGGCCCCGGAGTCCAAGACAAATGAATGTTAAGAACAGGATTTTCTTCATATGACAATTTTTATATTAATTTTTATGCAGTTCTTTTTTACCTGGCAACACCATTATAAAAACGGTCGATATCCGCTGGGGAATAATCTGGGCAACCGCCTTGCCGGGTAGCTACGAATGCGCCAACGGAACAGGCAAAGGCCAGCGCAGATGCTGTTGTTTCGGTTTCTATTGATTTTGACAGGAAGGCTGCGAGGAAGCTGTCGCCGCTCCCAATGGTATCGGCCACTCTTACGGGAACCCCCTGGTGCCTATAAAGCCGGCCGCCCTCACTTACAACAGCGCCTTTTGCACCACAGGTTACAATCAATGTTTCTATATGAAACCGGTCTTGGAGCCATTTTATGTTGTCCTCAACGGTGTTAAACCGGACGTACCAGCCGGCTACGACCAATAGCTCTTCCTCATTCATTTTAAGGACCTGCGTTCTGGATAGCTGGTACTCCAGTAATGCTTTGTTGATGAACGGGGCTCTGAGATTAATGTCCAGCACTTTCCGGCAGGGAATATCCATCAGTTGAAAAAGGGTGTTTCTGGATGTTTTACTCCGGGTAGCAAGACTACCGAATACAAAGTACCGGGCGTTTGCGATCAGCGCTTCCTGCTCCGGTTGCAGCCGGATAAAGTCCCATGCCACATTTTCGACGATCTCGTACTGCATATCACCGGCCTCATTGGGAGTGGCTTTTACAGTACTGGTTTTATGCTCCGCATCTGTTTGTACATACTGCGTATTGATGTGTTTGGATTCAAAGATGCTTTTCAAAACCCGTCCCCTTTCATCATCTCCGGTCCGGGATATCAGGGCGGCGGTTTTTCCAAGTTTTGAGAGATGATAAGTTACATTCATGGGCGCACCTCCCGGGAGCTCCCGGTCAGGCAATACATCCCAAAGGAGCTCGCCAAAGCACACGACTTCGTAGGGATCGTTCATCATTGCAATCGGTTTTTAATTGTTATTATATTCTATGGGCGACGTATTTTATACGGGCGCTCACTACCTTTTCACACTTCGGTTTTTCAGCTGTTCCTCCATTTTTTCCAGGGAAACGCCCTTGGTCTCCGGCATTTTGATGAGCACCCATAACAGTTGCAGTACCATCATCCCCATAAAGAACAGGAAGATTTTGGCGGGTCCGATTGCCGGGTTGCTGGCAAAGAAAGGGAATACACCTGTGATCAGTGCGGCCATGATCCAGTGCACCGAGCTGCCCAGCGACTGGCCATAGGAGCGTACCGGATTCGGGAAGATCTCAGAGATAAATACCCAGATCACCGCTCCCTGCCCGATGGCATGTGCGGCAATAAAAATGAAGACCAGTATCGGAACCACCATGCCTCCCAGGTAATGAAAATAAAAGGCGGCAGCAATGGCCCCCAGCGACAGGATATAGCCCAGGGAGCCGATGATCATTAACTTTTTTCTTCCAAGCAGGTCAATCAGGTAAAGTCCCAGCATGGTAAAAACAAGATTTACCAGTCCCACACCGGCACTTTGTAAAAAAGCAGCGCTTTTTCCCAGGCCAGCCAGCTCAAAAACCCTTGGAGCAAAATAGATGATGGCATTAATACCGGAAAGCTGATTAAACAGCGCCACCAGGGTGGCCATAATAACAGGCTTTATGAATCGTTTTGAAAAGAAAACTGAAAGACTGGCCTTTTTACGGTCTTCCGCTACTTCCTGTTGTATGGCACGGATCGCTTCATCCACACCATCGGGATCCGAAACTTCCAGGATCTTCCGTGCCCCGGCCTCATCATTTTTATGGACCATCAGCCAACGGGGGCTTTCCGGTACAAAATACAGCAACACTACAAAAAGAGCGGCTGGAAGGGCAAGGATGCCGAGCATCCACCTCCAGGCATCGCCGCCGGCATTGCTGAGCAGGAAATTGGATGAATAGGCCAGCAGGATACCGAATACAATATTGAACTGGAAGGTAGCTACCAGTTTTCCCCTGTTTTTAGCGGGAGCGATCTCTGAAATGAACATCGGGGCTACTACAGATGATGCGCCTACCCCAAGGCCTCCGAGAAAGCGGAACAACATAAAAGTAACCACATCATGTGACAGGGCAGACCCTACGGATCCAATAAAGAACAGGATGCCGATCCAGCACAATACTTTTTTCCGTCCATATCGCTCTGCCGGGATACCTCCAAATAACGCACCTATAATAGTACCATACAATGCAGCAGCAAGCGCCTGCCCATGAAGTACATCATTCAGGTTCCACAGCTGCTGGATCTGCTGCTCCGCACCGGAAATAACAGCAACATCCATCCCGAATAATAGTCCCCCCAGGGCAATAACCGTGCTCCAAAACAAAAGCTTTCTTTTCATATGTCAATCAAAAGTTTTTTATATGCCATAAAAATAGGTTGCTGCAGTAGTAGCTTGTTTCAATATTGTATCAATTCCTTTTGTGGATTCTAAAAAAGTAAGGATCATTTTTTGTTATTGATAACCATTGGATTGTGCGGGATGGCGTGGGTCCGATGGTAAAGTTCTTTGATTACTGTATCAACAATTTTTAAAATTGTATCCGGTTTCCTGTTAAATTTGGATTATGATTGGGGCCTTGACGATTGCTTTTAAAAAGAAAGGGTTTTTTATTTTAATGGTATTGCTTCTGGCTGGCTGCTATCAGCGGCAGAAACCGCAGTTCGTGATCGGAGTTTCGCAGCTGGGTGATGCGGATGCCTGGAGGAAGGAGATGAAAGCAGAGATGGACCGGGAACTGGTGTTTCATCCGGAGTTACGGGTTCTGTATAAACAGGCCGGTTATAACAGTACGACCCAGGTGCAGCAGATCCGGGAACTGGTACAACAGAAGATCGACCTGCTGATCGTTTCTCCCAATGAGGCAGCTCCGCTTACGCCGATCATTGATAGCCTTTATAAGAATGATGTGCCTGTGATTACTGTAGACCGGAATATCAATTCCGGTTCATATACCAGTTTTATTGGTGCCGACAATACGGAGGTGGGAAGACTTGCCGGGAAATATGCCGCCGGGTTCCTGAACGGAAAAGGGTCGGTCATCGAAATCACCGGCCTGCAATCGTCTACTCCGGCGCGGCAACGGGAGCAGGGCTTTGCGGGTGCACTGGCAGCATACCCCCAGATCCATGTACAGGTGGTCCGCGGCGACTGGCTAGAGGGCAGCGTGGAGCGGCAATTGCCGCAATTAACGGATGTACTGCGTACTACACAATTGATCTTTGCGCATAACGATGTAATGGCCACCACGGCGGCAGGTATTTGCCGGAAACTCGGTTTTCCGGAAATTAAGATCATAGGGGTGGATGCTCAGCCGGGCACGGGGTTGACATTTGTGGAGCAAAAGACCCTGCTGGCCTCTGTTTTATACCCTACCGGTGGCGGAGAAGCCGTAAGAACGGCTGCCAAAATACTGGGACGGGAAGAAGTGCCGAAACGCGATTTCCTGAGAACAATTATAGTTGACAGTACCAATGTTGTAATGTTGCAGCAGCAATTCAATAAACTGATTGCACAGCAAAAAGACATTGTGCGCCAGGATACCCTCCTGAAAAGCCAGGCGAAGACCTATAAAACGCAAAAGAACCTGATCTTTATCCTGCTGGGTTCTCTGGTACTGTTGCTCATGCTGTCCGGGTTACTGATTTATTTAAGGAAAAAGAACATCCGGGCATACAAATTATTGCGGATGCAGAACAACGAGATCCGGTCGCAAAGCGAACAGATCAATACGATGGCACAGCAGGTGCAGGAAGCCAGTGAGCAGAAGCTGAATTTTTTTACCAATGTTTCGCATGAACTGAAAACACCGCTAACATTGATCCTGGCACCTGCGGAAGAAGCATTGCAACAGGTGAAAACGCCACCTCATTTGCGCGTACAGTTCTCGCTGATCCGGAAAAATGCAACGCGGCTGCTATGGCTGGTGAACCAGCTGATGGATTTCCGGAAACTGGAGCTGAATAAAATGACCCTCCGGGTGCAGGAAACAGACCTGCTGCTTTTTGTAAACGACCTGCTAACGGTCTTTGGTGGCGTGGCAAAACAGCGGAATATCGATTTTAGACTGATTACAAAAGAGCCTTCTTTAAAGTGCTGGATCGATCCGGAGAAAGTGGAAAAGATTCTGTTCAATGTTTTTTCCAACGCATTTAAATTCACCCCGGACGCCGGGCATATTTATGTAACGGTGGAATCGGACCTGCCTTCTGGCAGGGCCCGTATTAAAGTGGAGGACTCCGGTGCAGGTTTAAGTGCAGCAGAACAGGCCCGGCTTTTTGAGCTTTTTTACCAGGGAGACGCACAACGTCAACATGGTAGCGGAATCGGGCTGGCACTGGCAAAAGAGTTGGTGGAGCTGCATAAAGGAACCATCGCGGTAGAAAGCGAAAAGAACAAGGGATCGGTATTTGAGATCGCATTGCCATTGGGCGATGCCATCCTTAATGATCCGGATGTGCAGCGCTCAGACCGCGCCGGATATCAGCATAATATGGATGCATGGATCGAAAGCTCTTATGTGGATACGGGTATTCCCTGGCAGTTGCCGCCTACACAGGACCCGGGTAATAAAGGGCTGGGCAGTATACTGGTTGTTGAGGATAGCGACGACCTGCGCCGCTTTTTGTCGGACCGGTTGGCGTCCCGCTATGAAGTCATTACTGCAAAGAATGGCAGCGAAGGTATCCGGAAGGCTTTTGAAGAATTTCCGGACCTTGTGTTGTCAGATATTATGATGCCGGATACAGATGGGCTGCAGTTGGCAAAGGTATTAAAATCGGATATCCGTACCGCGCATATCCCCGTGGTACTGCTTACTGCAAAAACAACGGATGAGCACCGGGTTGAAGGCCTAAAGACGAATGCGGATGCGTACCTTGTAAAACCGTTCAGCATTGATGTGCTGGAACAGACCATCCGTGGATTGTTGGAGAACCGGCTGCACCTGAAAACGCATCTTACCGCGGCGATCCCGAAAGCGGTGCAGCCTCCCGGTGGTAAAAGTGAAAAACGCTTCCTGGCCGATTTTAACGCAGTTATAGAAAAGAACCTGGCAAACGAACATTTTTCCATCCCCGATCTTTGCCGGGAGATGGGGCTTTCAAAAATTCAGCTATACCGGAAAACAAGGTCGCTGATACCGGTGAGCATCAATGAATACATCCTGGACCAGCGGATACAACGGGCCCGCTACCTGATTCAGCAGGGTGGGCTTTCGTTTGCTGAAATCGCTTACAAGACGGGCTTCTCCAGCCCGTCGTATTTCTCAACAGCCTTTAAAAAAAATACGGGGGCCACTCCCAAAGCTTATCGCGATCAGTTTGGAATGATGCAATGAGTAATGTGCGGCGCACCCGGCTGATAGCGGTTGTACGATATTTTTTTCAACTATTTTAATGATTTGTTTGAAAAATAAATTATCTTGGTAGCAAAGATGCGCCAGATGAATAAAAGGGATCAGGTAAAAAAACGGATCGGCAAGGGGGCCATGCACTGTTTTGAAAAATTTGGTCTGGATAAAACCACGCTGGAGGATATTGCGCAAACCGTGGGGTTGAATAAGGCGTCCCTGTATTATTATTACAAGAATAAAGAAGATATTTTTATCGAAACTGCTTTGAGAGAAGGCGAAGATTATATTCTTGCCCTGCAGGAAAAAGTACAGTTAAAAAAGGGGATTGAGAACCAGGTGGCCTATTATATGCAGGCCCGGTTCAATTATTACAAAAAAGTATTGAATATGAACCGGGTATCCACGGATACACTCAATAAGATCCTCCCCCGGTTTTTTGAGCTGTATGATGCGCTGATGAACCGGGAAAAGCAATTTCTTGCAGGGATGATCAACAATGCGATGGAAACGGGCGTGCTGAAACGGACCAGCCCGGTACAGATCGCCTCGGTGCTGATCAATATCAGCGATGCGCTGAAACACAGCGTAGAGCAGAAAGCGATATTGATGAGGGCGCCGGAAGTAGACTACACGCAGAGTTTACAGGATATGAAGCGCATGATATCCCTGGTGTTTCAGGGATTAAAAGAGCAGGAATGATTGCCGGCACCCCGGGTGCTTTCTGATGCTGTAATTTAACTGATCACTAATCATAATGGCTATGAGGAAAGTCTTATTTATGTGTATTGTTTTCCAGGTGGCGTTAACGGGCATTGCCCGTGCGCAGCAAACCATAAAAGGTGTTGTCAGAAGCACCGTTGCAGGGGAAACCGTTGCGGCAGTTTCAGTAAGCGTCCGGGATAGTCCGGAAGGGACCTACACCAATGAGCGCGGGCGGTTTGAATTACGCATCACCAGGGCATTGCCGGTAACGCTGCTGGTGTCTTGTGTGGGGTATGAAACCCGGGAAGTGGTGGTATCCGACGCCCGGGCGGCACTGAATATTGAGCTGAACCCGTCGTCTGTTTTGGGAACGGAGGTGGTGGTCTCTTCAAGTCGGACCCAACAACGCAAATTAACATCCCCCGTAACCATTGAACAGCTCAGCGGTAAAGACATTGCCAACGCTCCCCAGCTGAACTATATGGATATGATGCAGGGGTTAAAAGGAGTGGATGTAACTGTTTCGAGCCTGGGTTTTACCAGCGTAACCACCCGGGGATTCAATACCAGCGGGAATACGAATTTTACGCAGATCGTGGACGGGATGGACAACCAGGCCCCGGGGCTGAACTTTCCGCTGGGGTCCGCTATTGGTCTTACCCAGCTGGATGTAGACAATATTGAACTGCTGTCAGGAGCCTCCTCCGCCTTATATGGCTCCCGGGGATTGAACGGAACCATGATCATGACAGGAAAAGACCCGTTCAAATATCAGGGACTCAGCCTGCTGGTGACCCAGGGGGTGAATCATATAAAGAATAAAAAGAGCAATGATCCTGTAGGGGCGGCGCCTTATTATGACTGGACGCTGCGCTGGGCTAAAAAGATCAATGAGAAACTGGCGTTCAAAGTAAACGTGCAATACACGCAGGCAAAAGACTGGGTGGCCACGGATACGTCCAATAAGAACGGGCCGGGCAGCCGGTTTACCGATCCCAATTATAACAGTCCCAACTATTATGGTGGTGCCACATCTGTAGATATTAATCCGTTTCTTGAGGCGGCCCGCGCTATGGACGAATCGCTGGCTCCGCTGATCGATCCCCTGTTGCAAAAGCCCAATTATGTAGCCCGTACCGGTTATGCAGAATACGGTTATCTTGATAATAATGCAAAGCTCCTGAAAACAAATGCAGAGCTCCGGTATTTTATCACTCCCAAAACGCAGCTTATTGCTTCCGGAACCTTTGGTGCCGGCAGCGTGGTATACACCAATGATACCCGTTACCAGATAAAGGATTTTAAAGTAGGGCAATACCGGCTGGAGGCCCGGGGCGATAAATGGTTTGTGCGTACCTACACAACCCAGGAAAATTCGGGTAAGACCCTTATTGCAGGGCCCACAGCTCAGTATCTTAACGAAGGGTGGAAACCCAGTTATGATGAAGCTACACAGGATGGTTGGTACCCGCAATATACCATGGGGCTGCTTACCGCACTGGCCGGCGGGGCAGACCTTACCAATGCGCATCTTGCTGCGCGAGGCGTGGCGGATGAGGGGCGGCTGCTGCCGGGCACGCCTGAATTTGAAGCGCTTAAAAATAAGATCTCCGGCACCCCGATCTCTGAGGGGGGGACCCTTTTCCTGGACCGCAGTAAATTATACAACACGGAAGCGCAGTATAACTTTTCCGGACTGATTCCGTTTGTGGACATCATTGCCGGCGCCAACTGGCGGTTGTATAACCTGAACAGTAAGAATACGCTTTTTCCGGATGATGATAAGCCCATTCATGTAAATGAATACAGCGGCTATGTGCAATTGTCAAAAAAACTTTTCGAAGACCGGCTGAGTGCGGCGGCATCGTTCCGCTATGATAAGAACACGTTATTTAAAGAACCCCGGGTTACGTCAAGGGCTTCCCTTGTATTTGAAGCAGCTCCCGAACACTACCTCCGCTTTTCCTACCAGAACGCGTACAGTTTTCCTTCCAATATCCAGGCATTGCAAAATACGTTGAACGGGTACAACAGCTATTCTTCCGGCGGCTCTTCCTTTTTGCTGAACGGAAAATATAAATTTGACCAGTACCCGCCCTATACATTGCAAAGTGTGGAGGCCTACCAGCAATCCGGCGACCCGGCTGCATTGAAGCGTTTTGTATATAACGATATCAAACCGCAATCCGTGGATGCATTTGAATTGGGGTATGCGGCGCTGATCGGAAAAAGGGTTTTGGTAGATGTATTGGGATATTACTCCCGGTGGAAGAATTTTATCGGGTATGCCAATGTAGCCAATACGCCCGGTAGCCAGGATCCGGAAGCCTTCAGGGATCACAGCAAGTATATTCAATATAATATTGCTTTCAATGGCGGCGAGCAGGTGTATACGTATGGATATGCTGCCAGTGTAAGTGTGGACCTTAGCCGCAATTTTCTGGCGAAAGTGAATTATTATTCCGATTATCTGAAGAACCGGAATAACAGCCAGATCAATAACTTTAATACCCCTCATTATCATATCAACATGGAGTTTGGGAACAGCGGGCTGGGTAAAAAACAGCAGTGGTCCTTTAATACGGCCCTGCGGTATAAGCCCGGTTATTTCTACGTAGTGTCCGGAGGGTTGGCGCAGGGAACGGTTCCTGCCTCAGCTGTTCTTGACGCACAGATCAGCTATAAACTCATTAAAGCGCATTCCGGCATCCGGATCGGTGGTACCAATATCACCGACCGCTATTATTCCACCGGTATTGCCAACCCGGCCATCGGAGCGGTATATTATGCCACGTTTGCATACAATATTTTTTAACGATCATAAAACCCGTTACAATGAAGCGTATACTCAAAAACGACTGGTGTTTACCCGCCATCCTGATCTGTATCAGCCTTATTTCCTGTAAGGACCAGAGTGGGAGCACAACAGCGGATACCTATGTGCATCAACTGGTATTTGCTCCCGGTGATGAGGCAAAGGTGCTGGAAGCATTTTTAACGATCAGGGATAGCACCAGCATTTTGTTGAAAGCGGGGGCGTACCGCTTCGATAACCTGAGCATCGTAAAGGCCAAACACATACAGATCAAAGGAGCGGGCCGGGATAAAACAATCCTTGACTTTTCGGCACAAACGCAGGGTGGTGAGGGGATCCGGGTTACGGATGTAACCGGTTTTTCCATATCCGGTATGACGATCCGAGACTCCAAGGGTGATCTGCTGAAGATCAATAAGAGCCGGGATGTGGTCATAAGGGAGCTGAATGCTGTTTGGAGGACCTCCGATTCTACCAGCGGCGGATATGCTATTTACCCGGTCTTGTGCAAAAATGTGCTGGTAGAGGATTGTTATGCAGAGGGTGCCTCGGATGCGGGGATCTATGTAGGGCAGTCGGACAGCACCATCGTGCGTCAGTGTAAAGCGGCCAAAAATGTGGCCGGTTGCGAAATTGAGAATA
>Ga0222424_100809_pt1 | contig 10812 bp, 9 predicted proteins | sample 2B2ome_FD_182468 | JGI IMG/M metagenome (GOLD analysis project Ga0222424, IMG submission 182468) | Enriched microbial communities from leaf-cutter ant dump, University of Wisconsin, Madison, United States - 2B200A (version 2) | ecosystem: Environmental > Terrestrial > Nest > Insects nest > Nest...
GCACTCCCGTCAGCGCGGCGCCTGTCGCCGCGCGGCATACAACGCGCTTGTCTAAAACGCTTATTTGTCGACCTTGAGCACAGCCAGGAAGGCATCCTGCGGGATTTCCACGCTGCCCACCTGCTTCATGCGCTTCTTGCCTTCCTTCTGCTTCTCCAGCAGCTTCTTCTTGCGCGAGACGTCGCCGCCGTAGCACTTGGCGAGCACGTCCTTGCGCATGGCCTTGACGGTCTGGCGGGCGATGATCTGCGCACCGATCGCGGCCTGGATGGCGACATCGAACATCTGGCGCGGAATCAGCTCCTTCATCTTCTCGACGATGGCCATGCCGCGATAGCGGGCGTTGTCGGTGTGGCAGATCATCGCCAGCGCGTCGACACGGTCACCGTTGATGAGGATGTCCACGCGCGCCAGGCGCGAGCTCTCGAAGCGGCTGAAGCCGTAGTCGAGCGAGGCGTAGCCGCGTGAGCAGGACTTCAGGCGGTCGAAGAAGTCGAGCACGACCTCGCCCATGGGAATGTCGTAGGTCAGCGCCACCTGCTTGCCGTGGAAGAGCATGCTCTTCTGCACGCCGCGGCGCTCCTGGCAGAGCTTGATGACATCGCCGACGAACTCCGGCGGCACCAGGATGTGGCACTCGGCGATGGGCTCGCGGAAGTCCTCGACCGAGCCCGTGTCCGGCAGCTTGGACGGGTTGTCGACGTAGAGCGTCTCGCCCTTTTTCGTGACGATCTCGTAGATCACCGTCGGCGCCGTGGTCAGCAGGTCGAGGTTGTACTCGCGCTCCAGGCGCTCCTGCACGATCTCCATGTGCAGCATGCCGAGGAAGCCGCAGCGGAAGCCGAAGCCCAGCGCGTCCGACGACTCCGGCTCGAAGAACAGCGCCGAGTCGTTCAGGGTCAGCTTGGAGAGCGCGTCGCGGAAGGGCTCGTAGTCATCCGCGCTGATCGGGAACAGGCCGGCGTAGACCTGCGGCTTGACCTTCTTGAAGCCGGGCAGCACGCCCACGTCGGGCGTGGTCGACAGGGTCAGCGTGTCACCCACCGGAGCGCCGAAGATGTCCTTGATGCCGGCGATGACGAAGCCGACCTCACCCGCCTCCAGCACCGCCGTTTCCGTGTGCTTGGGCGTGAACACGCCGACGCTGGTGACCAGGTGCGTCTGCCCGGTGCTCTTGACCAGGATCTTGTCGCCCTTCTTCACGCGGCCGTGCTTGACGCGCACCAGCGACACCACGCCCAGGTAGTTGTCGAACCAGGAGTCGATGATCAGCGCCTGCAGCGGTCCCGAGCGGTCGCCGACCGGGGCTGGGATGCGCGCCACCAGCGCCTCCAGCACATCGACCACGCCCAGGCCGGTCTTGGCCGAGCACTGCGGCGCGTCGATGGCCTCGACGCCGATGATGTCCTCGATCTCCTCGGACACGCGGTCGGGATCGGCCTGCGGCAGGTCGATCTTGTTCAGCACCGGCATGACCTCCAGGCCCTGATCCAGCGCCGTGTAGCAGTTCGCCACCGACTGCGCCTCCACGCCCTGGGCGGCGTCCACCACCAGCAGCGCGCCCTCGCAGGCCGCCAGCGAGCGGCTGACCTCGTAGGAGAAGTCGACATGGCCCGGCGTGTCGATGAAGTTGAGCTGGTACTTCTCGCCGCTCACCTTGGAGGTGTAGTAGAGCGTGACCGAATGCGCCTTGATGGTGATGCCGCGCTCGCGTTCCAGGTCCATGGAGTCGAGGACCTGGGCCTGCATTTCGCGGTCTTCCAGACCGCCGCAGATCTGGATGAAGCGGTCGGCCAGCGTGGACTTGCCGTGGTCGATGTGGGCGATGATGGAGAAGTTGCGGATGTTCTGGATGTCGGACACGGACGCTATACCGGCGGGGGCTGTGCAAAGTCGCGTAGTGTAGCACGAGGGGGCGGCCGGATAGCGGGAGCGGGGGGTGACGAAACACCGACAGAGACATACAAACTAGCGGCCTGGCTGTGGGGATTTCGCTGAGTCATCAGATCTCGGCCTTGTGGCGTAACGCCCCGCTGGAACCGCTAGTTAGGCTTGTTCATCTTCATCACCAACAGCCTTCATGACCTCACCTTTAGGCTCCTTCATGCCCAGTGCAGCACGAAACATCGGGTGGACTTGAAAGTGCGACACGGTACGGAGATTGAGGGTCGATACTTGGTGGGGACCAACGTAAGAGCTTCCACTACGTCGGAGCGCCTTCAGTCCACCGACCGCTCTAGCCCTCAGAAACCCCACTCGCCAAAGAACGTCAATCAAGAATTCGTGGTCCTGCTCAAGTGCCCATTTTGCTGTGGGGTCCGTCCGGACCTCGCCAGTACAAATTTGCAGACAAAGGAACTCTAAATCGCTGCGCTCGAACAAATAGACGCGCCCACGGAACACCTCAAAGACACTTTCAAGTCCTGGATACTGGAACCGGTACTCAGAGGATATATCCTTCTCTCGTGCCGCCGAGTAGTCCAACTCAACACGAGACACAACGGCGTAATCAATCGGAACAGCGCTCTGCGTTCTCGCATCAGCCACGGCGTCCGAGCAAAACTGAATCAGCTCTCTTGGTCGATACAGCGTTCTATCAACGAGATAATTAAATGACTTTGCCTTTCGATACGTCAATGTCTCTGCGAAAAGCTCATTCCATGACGACGTATCCGAGGCGGCCGATAGCTGCGGAAACGAATGCCGTATGCGTTTGGCCGCTACAGAGAGGAGCGATGCCTCATCCCACCGAATCGTCTCGATTAGGTCTCTATATTTTTGTGTATCGTCGTAGAGAGCAGGAATGCTATCGTACAACTCTTGGCGCAACGAAATGTAGATTGTGAGCTTCGGAGAAAGATCATTCAAAGAAATCGCTGCCTGGAATAGACCAGACACGAATGCTTTTGCGTCCTCTGAACTATCCCATCCCTTATCGAGCTCGTCTACGAGCACTATCACCGGCCTTTTATCCAGCAGGTCAATGACACATGGCAATAACGGCTCCAGATCCTGGAGTCGGTACAGCTTCGCAAGCTCAGAGGTCTTTAGGCTGGCTTCATACGAGCCAACCTTCAAACCCTCAATACGTTTCAGGTAGGAAATCAAGACCGCGATTGGACTGTCTTGATTCCCTTTAAAGTTGTCACGTAAGAATTCGTAGACCTTTGCAGCCGATCCAGTCTTGAGGCGCGACCCAGCCTCCGTTAGCTCCTGCATAACTCGAACTAAGATTAGATACTTCCACGATGATGTAAACGCGCCGTGCTTAGCCCACGATCCCTCGCGTTCGCTCCGCAGCACCGAGCTAAGCATCTCGTAGGAATAGTTCTCGGGATTAAGCTCCAAGACAAGAGTGCCAGCTCGCTTCGCTCTCTCAGCTAATACCTTAAAGATAGCGCTCTTGCCAGTTCCGCGGTTGCCCAAAATGATCGTCTTAGATCGCTCCGCAAGACGCTTGAAGGCATCAGACTCTACGAAGTAGTCGGTCAAGCCAAGCGAAATGTCGCGCTCTGCCGCGGGCGCGCCGAAGTTCATTCGAGAAATATCTATCGTCATACACCCTCAATGTACATGCGTACCTTCCTCAGCAGACCTAACGACTGCCGCGTAAAAACAGCCATCTGCCATGTAACACACTTAGCAGAACTGCAAGTCTTTGACTGGAAAGGAATCCTGAAAACCAAACATAGCACTCCCTGCCATCTAATCCTGCCTCTCTGCTCCCTGAGACCTCTTATGCGGCACGCCCCGCCATACTAAGAACGGCCTCGCGAAACCGGCCCACCGGGTCTGGCCTTGTATTCAGACAACCACAAGGAACGTGGACATCATGACCAGCAATATGCCACCTAACAGCAGCCATGAACAAGCACCCCGATTGCTGGATCAGGTGCGGGATGCCATACGCCTGCGACATTACAGCCGGCGTACCGAGCAAGCCTATGTCCACTGGGTCCGGCGCTACGTCCTGTTTCATGGCAAGCGCCATCCGCGCACCCTCGGAGCACCCGAGGTCGAGTCTTTCCTGTCCGCACTGGCGACTGACAGGCAGGTGTCGGCTTCGACTCAGAATCAGGCGCTGGCAGCCCTGCATATCACCTTCGATGTGCGCGTGATCGACGCTGCCTGACACGCCAGCCCCACCGCTCGCCATGAGCACGCCGTCCGTGGTGAGGAGTGACCGCGTGGGAAAACCGTCAAACGCCATGGGTGAACGCGGGGTTTGCCGAAGCACAGCTTCGGACCGCGTGAACGCCAGCGCGATGCAGCGCGCTGGCTGGGCGGCGTTTGCGAGCCTACACGGACGTACTTGCGGCGTGTTTTCCCACGCGGTCACTCCTCACCTCGGGCAGCCTCTCAACGAGCCGTATCCTGCGGCTCCAGCTTCAACGCCAGGATCTGGCTACTACCACGCCGCAATATGCTCAACGGCACGGTCTGGTCCGCCGAGAGCGCGCGCAGGGCGGCGGCGAACTCGCGGGCGGTGGTCACCGGCGTGCTGGCGACACGGGTGATGACGTCGCCGACCATGAGGCCGGCATCGGCGCCGGAGCCGTCGCCGACACGGATGACCAGCGCGCCGCCCTGGATCTTCAGCGAGGTCTTCTCGGCCGGCTGCAGGTCGCGCAGGGTCAGGCCCAGGCGGGACAGATCAGGGCTGCCGGCCTTGCCGGCGTTCGCCGCCGGCGTCTCGGCCTGCTCCTCGGGCAGCGGGTCGATCTTGACCTTGAGCGCCAGCGGCTTGCGCTCGCGGAACACCGACAGGGTGTAGGTCTCGCCGACCTTGGCGCGGCCTATGGCCTGCGGCAGCTCGGCGGCCAGGTTGATGGCCTTGCCATCGAACTGGGTGACGACATCGCCCTGCTTCAGGCCGGCGCGGTCGGCCGGCGACTTGGGCTCGATGCTGGCGATCAGGGCGCCGGCCGGGCGCTCGAGGCCATAGGCGTCCGCCAGCTCCTTGGTGACTTCCTGGATGGACACGCCCAGGAAACCGCGGCTGACCTTGCCCTTGTCGCGCAGCTGCGCCACCACGTCCATGGCGACATCCACCGGAATGGCGAAGGACAGGCCCATGAAGCCGCCGGAACGGCTGTAGATCTGCGAGTTGATGCCGACCACCTCGCCCTCGGCGTTGAACAGCGGACCACCGGAGTTACCCGGGTTGATGGCGACATCGGTCTGGATGAAGGGCACGTAGGCCTCGTTCGGCAGCGGACGCGACTTGGCGCTGACGATACCGGCGGTGGCGGAGTGGTCGAAGCCGAAGGGCGAGCCAATGGCCAGCACCCAGTCGCCGACCCTGAGGTCTTCCGGCTTGCCGATCTTCACCGCCGGCAGGTTGCCGGCCGGGATCTTGAGCAGGGCGATATCCGTGCGGGGATCGGTGCCGATGACCTTGGCCTCGATCTCGCGGCGGTCGCTGAGGCGGACCATGACCTTGTCGGCGTCCTCGATGACATGGTTGTTGGTCAGCACGTAGCCGTCGCCGCTGATGATGAAGCCGGAGCCGAAAGCCTGGCGGGTGCGCGGCTGCTGGGGCTGGGCGTCGAGGCCGTAGAAGCGGCGCAGCAGTTCCTGGATGTCGTCGTTGGGGCCGGAGGCCGTGGTCTTCGCCTTGGCGGTGGCGCTGATGTTGACCACCGACGGGCTGGCCGCCTCGACGATGCTGGCGAATTCGGGCAGCGCGGCCTGCGCGGCGGCGGCCACCAGGCCCATGCAGAGCACGAGGGCCCTGCCCCATCCATGCTGACGCAGCGACATCATGACACTCCTTCCCGCCGGGCGGGTCTTGCGGACTGGGGAGCCCTGGCGCTGAGGCCGGGCCGGAGCCACAGATAACGCCGCACCGCCGGCGCCGGTAGACAGCGCGCGCCAACGTCGGCGGGGCTCCATGATGGTCATACTATGGCATCATCCGGCTTTCATGACAGCGTCACGACAGGTTGCCCCGCATGACCACACTCCACGAGCATGACGTCCTCATCATCGGCAGTGGCGCCGCCGGACTCACGCTCGCGCTCAACCTCTCACCGGCGCTGCGCGTGGCCGTGCTGTCCAAGGCCGCGCTCACCGACGCCAGCACCTACTACGCCCAGGGCGGCGTGGCGGCCGTGCTGGACGAGACCGACTCCACCGACAACCATGTCCGCGACACCCTGGTCGCCGGCGCCGGGCTCTGCCACGAGGATGCCGTCACCTTCACCGTCGAGCACGGCCCCGAGGCCATCCGCTGGCTGGTCGACCAGGGCGTCGGCTTCACGCTCGATGGCGCCGACCACCTGCACCTGACGCGCGAGGGCGGACATTCGCACCGGCGCATCATCCACGCCGCCGACACCACCGGGCAGGCGATCTCGACCACGCTGCTGGCGCGCGTGCGCGAGTGCGCGCACATCGACATGCTGGAGAACCGCGTCGCGGTCGACCTGATCACCACGCACAAGCTCGGCCTGCCCGGCGAAAACCGCGTGGCCGGCGCCTATGTGCTGAACAAGGACAGCGGCGAGGTCGAGGTCTACCGCGCGCGCTTCGTGGCGCTCGCCACCGGCGGCGCCAGCAAGGCCTACCAGTACACCTGCAACCCGGACATCGCCACCGGCGACGGCATCGCCATGGCCTGGCGCGCGGGCTGCCGCGTCGCCAACATGGAATTCAACCAGTTCCATCCGACCAGCCTGTACAACCCCAAGGCCAAGAACTTCCTGATCACCGAGGCCATGCGCGGCGAAGGCGCGGTGCTGCGCCTGCCGGATGGCGAACGCTTCATGCCGCGCTTCGACGAGCGCGCCGAGCTGGCCCCGCGCGACATCGTGGCGCGTGCCATCGACTTCGAGATGAAGCGTCTGGGCATACGCCATGTCTGGCTGGACATCACGCACAAGCCGGCCGAGTTCATCACCAGCCACTTCCCGAACATCCACAAGACCTGCCTGTCGCACGGCATCGACATCACCAGGGAATGGATTCCGGTGGTGCCGACGGCGCACTTCACCTGCGGCGGGGTCATGGTCGACCTCAACAGCCGCACCGACATCACCAACCTCTACGCCATCGGCGAGACCTCATTCACCGGGCTGCACGGCGCCAACCGCATGGCCAGCAACTCGCTGCTGGAGTGCTTCGTGTTCGCCATGGCGGCAGCCAAGCACATCCAGGCCAGCCTGGACGAGACGCCCCCGCCCCCGCCCTGCCCGGCCTGGGACGCCTCGCAGGTGCGCGACCCGGACGAGGATGTGGTGATCCTGCACAACTGGGACGAGCTGCGCCGCTTCATGTGGGACTTCGTCGGCATCGTGCGCACCACCAAGCGCCTGCAGCGCGCCCTGCACCGCGTCGAGCTGCTGCAGGCGGAGATCACCGAGTACTACAGCAACTACCGCGTGTCCGCCAACCTGCTGGAACTGCGCAACCTGGTCATGGTCGCCGAGCTGATCATCCGCTGCGCGCTCATGCGCAAGGAGTCGCGCGGTCTGCACTACACGCTGGATTACCCCAAGCCCGGTCCGGTGAGCTGGGACAGCGTGCTCATGCCGCCCGGCGCCGAAGCCGAAACCGGCGACTGATCAGGCCGCCTCATGCCGGCGCCAGCGCAGCGACACGCGCAGGCGCCGCCAGTCATCCGCCGGCAGCTGGTCCGACCACAGCGCCAGACGCCAGCGCCGGGGCCGCAGCCCCGGCGGCGTGTCGGCCGCGCGTTCACGGAAAGAGAAACAGAGCAGGCCGGGCCAGTCGCGCACGGGGCCCTCGATATCGGCGAAGGTGGTTTCGCCATCCGCCAGCACGAGACGCCAGCCCAGCGGCGTGGACTGGAAAGCGGTCAGCCGGCGCACGGCCCCGGGCGTCCGCCAGAAGCGCCAGGCCAGCGCGGCGTGCAGCAGCGAGGCCGGCAGCAGCCAGCGCCAGGGAGCGTGGCTGGCCGGCGCGGCCATCAGCGTGGTGAGGATCAGCGCCAGGCGCAGTCGGCGCTCACGGCGGGAAGGTCGCAGGCGGCAGTCAGGCCGCCAGACGCTGAAGGACGACATGGACTATGCGTTCCATGTCGGGGTCGTCGGGCCGCAGGTACTGCATGAACCAGGCGAGCAGGTCGACATCCTCCTGCTCCAGCAGGCGGCGGAACAGCTCCTGCTCCTCGGGACTGACGTCACGATAATGCGCCTCCATGAACGGCTCAAGGAGCACATCCAGCTCCTTGAGACCACGCCGGCACTGCCAGCGCAGACGGCGTTCGGCATCGGTGAAAGGCCGCGTCATGGAAAACCCCTGCAATCATCATCCAGGCGCGGCATTATAGAACTTGTATTTAGCACCGCGATCCCCATTTCGCTCACAGCAACGCCGATTTCCGACACGCCGGAGCCCTCATGTCCGAACCGACCGCCCTTCCGACGCCCGACGCCCGCCTGCGCCTGGCCACCGCCGCCGCGCTCGCCGGCGCGGATGTCATCACGCCGCTGCCGCTGCGCGCGCTGGCGGTGACCGGCGCCGACGCCCTGACCTTCCTGCAGGGCCAGGTCACCACGGACATGCGCGAGGTCACCCCGGCGCAATCCCGCCTGGGCTGCCTGCTCAACCTCAAGGGCCGCATCCAGGCCAGCTTCCGCGTGCTCGCCATCGCCGACGGCTTCCTGCTCGTGCTCCCCGCCGACCAGTTCGAGCCGGCGCGCCTGCGCCTGGCCAAGTACGCCGTGTTCTCCAAGGTGACGCTGGCCGAGCGGCCGCTGCGCATCCGTGGCGTGCTCGGCGGGCACGCCCTCGCCCGCCTGCAGGCCGCAGGCTGGACCTGGCCGGATGCCGCGCAGCAGGTCGCCACGCGCGCCGACGCGCTGCTGGCGCGCCTGCCCGGCGACCAGCGCGCGCTGCTGCTGGAGCCGGCCGGCTCCGACGCCGGTGAGCGCGAAGATGACACGCCGGACGCCGCCGCGCTGGCGGCCTGGCACTGCGCCGCCGTCGCCGCCGGCGAGCTGCTGCTGCCGCAGGAGGCCAGCGAGCGCTGGCAGCCGCAGGAAATGGACTATCACCAGCTGCAGGGCGTGAGCTATCAGAAGGGTTGCTACCTCGGCCAGGAGATCGTCGCGCGCCTGTACTTCCGTGGTCAGCTCAAGACCGCGCTGACGCGGCTGCGGGCGGACTGGCCGTCAGATGCCGGCGACGCCGGGCTGGCGCCGGGCCAGGACATCCGCGCCGGCGAGCGCGGCGTGGGCGAAATCGTCAGCGTGGCCTGGCCGGACGCGGCGCATGTCGAACTGCTGGCCCTGCTGCGCCAGGATGCCGAGTCGCCGACCGTTCAGGCCGCCGGCCGCGACCTCGCGCTGAGCATCCTGCCCTTCACGCGCTGAGCCCCTCAGCCGCCGTAGGCCGGCTCCAGGTCCGCCAGCGGCTGCGCCATGCCCTCCGGCAGCCGGTAATGCCCGGCCAGCCAGGCCTCGTCCACGCCCGCCAGCGTCGCCGGCCGCCAGCGCGGCGCCTGGTCCTTGTCGATCAGCAGCGCGCGCACGCCCTCCGGGAAGTCCGGATGCAGCGCGCACTGGGTGGACACGATCCACTCCGTGCGGAAGACCTCGGCCAGCGTCTGTCCGCCGGCCTCGTGCCACTGCCGCCAGATCAGCGCCGCGCTGGTCGGCGACCCGGCGCGGTAGTTGCCCACGGCGCGCGCCAGCCAGGCGTCCTCGGGCAGCGGGTCCTGGCGCCAGGCGGCATCCAGCTCGTGCAGGCTGTCATGACCGGCGAGATGATTGATGGCGGCCTCATGCTGCTGCACCGGCCCCGGTGGCAGATCCGTCAGCGCCTGCGCGTGCAGCAGCGCGTCGATGGCGGCCGTGCGCGCGAGGTCGTCGCCCGACCAGTCCAGCCCCTGCAGACCGGCCACCAGCGCATCCCAGCCGGCGGACGGCAGCACATGCGTGGCGAGGCCGAGGAAGCGGGCGTCGGCGCCGCCGAACTGCAGCGCGCTCAGGCCAAGGAACAGGCCCAGCCGGCCCGGCAGGCGCGACAGGAAATAGCTGCCGCCGACATCCGGATAGAGCCCGATGGTGATTTCCGGCATGGCCATGCGCGTGCTCTCGGTGGCCACGCGGAAACGCGCGCCCGAGAACAGGCCGAGACCGCCGCCCATGACCACGCCCGTGCCCCAGACCAGCAGCGGTTTGGGATAGCGGTGGATGGCGTAGTCCAGCCGGTATTCGCGCGCGAAGAACAGGCCGGGGTAGCCGCGGTCGCCCTCGCCCGCGCGCGCGGCCTCGGTCAGCCGGCGGACATCGCCGCCGGCGCAGAAGGCGCGGTCGCCACGACCACGCAGCAACACCGCCGGCACGCTGTCGTCGGCCGCCCACTCGGCCAGGCGCGGCAGCAGCGCCTCGACCATGTCCAGCGTCAGCGCGTTCAGGCTGCGCTCGCTGTCGAGCGTGGCGATGGCGAGACGGAGGCCGCCGGGCAGCGGCAGGTATTCGAAAGCGACGACATCGACAGAACTCACCGGATACTCCTCGCGGATGCTGTGTGGGTGGATGGCTGGCAGGGCCGCCGGCCTCAGGCCGGCAGCGACCAGTCTATCGGCTGCTCGCCGCGCCCGGCCAGCCAGGCGTTGGCCTGGGAGAAGTGCCGGCAGCCGAACCAGCCGCCCCGGTTCGCCGACAGCGGCGACGGATGCGCCGCCGACAGCACGCGATGCCGCCGGCTGTCGATGATGCGGCCCTTGCGCTGCGCGTAGCCGCCCCAGAGCAGGAAGACCAGGCCCTCGCGCTGCTGGTTGAGCACGCCGATGACCTGGTCGGTGAAGCGTTCCCAGCCGCGCCCCTGGTGCGATGCCGCCTC
>Ga0222424_100810_pt1 | contig 10770 bp, 8 predicted proteins | sample 2B2ome_FD_182468 | JGI IMG/M metagenome (GOLD analysis project Ga0222424, IMG submission 182468) | Enriched microbial communities from leaf-cutter ant dump, University of Wisconsin, Madison, United States - 2B200A (version 2) | ecosystem: Environmental > Terrestrial > Nest > Insects nest > Nest...
GTCGTTATCACGCTAAAGATGAAGCAGCTTATTGGAATCCAGGTTTTACGTGTGATCGCGGCAACTGCCGTTATCTTCAGTCATGCATTGGGGCGTGCCAATAGAACTTTTCCGGAGCTTCAAGGGGCGGTAGAAATTCCATTCCCAAATATGGCTGTATTTGGGCATTTTGGTGTTGATCTTTTCTTTGTTATTAGCGGTTTTGTGATGATTTATGTGCACTCTGATATGTATGGTCAGATAGGTGCGCCGTATAATTTTCTGCGCAAGCGAGTTAAGAGAGTTGTTCCTATTTATTGGCTGCTGACGGCTATCGCTGTCTTGCTGCTATTAGGACGGCCAGATGTCTTCAGTTATCGATCAGGTATTGAGTGGGATTGGGTTATAGCATCATTTCTATTTATTCCGTGGGAGACCAGCTATGGCCTTGACTCGCCAGTCCTTGGTGTTGGCTGGACACTGAATTATGAAATGTATTTTTATTTCCTATTCGCGGTAAGCCTGTTTTTCTCAAGGCGAGTTGGTCTGCTCGCGATGATGATTTTCTTGGTTATATCTGCCGTGATTGGATTTTATCTAAAAATAGATGAGCCATTGGTGGAGATGCTGGTTAGTCCGCTATTGCTTGAGTTTGTTTGTGGCTGTTTATTGGCGGTGGCTTTTCTTAAGACGCAAGGGAAGGTTTTTCGACATGGCAAATTTCTTGCTGCTTGCGGTGCTGTAATACTGGGGGTCTCCTTCTTCCGTATGCCAGATTCTCATCTGGACAGATTGATTTGGTGGGGGGGGCCATCTGCGCTCCTGCTAGCCGGTTTTCTTGGGATGGAGTGGTCAAAGAGTAGAGGCATAAGTGCTGTCGCTCGGCTTGGTGATGCATCATATTCGGCTTATCTTATCCAGGTTTTTTCTCTGCCTGCGATTGCAATGGTTTTTAAGTGGTTAAATTTTAATGAGTACTTTGGGCTAATGGGGATTGCACTTCTTATGGTTGTGATTACATGGGTCATGAGTGTGGTGTTCTGGGGTCTTGTGGAAAAAAGGATTGGTCGTATGTTGGCGACTCGGGCATAAGTATCGGATAGGATTTATTTTGTGCGGGCTTTGGAGTTCTGGTCTTATATAGAGTGTGTTTCTTCTCTTGTTGTTATTCCTTGCGTGAAATACTAATCTTAGATTATTTATTTATATTGGTGCTGGGCGATGAGTGGAATTGATGTTTCTATTGTAATTCCCGTATTTAATTCGGAGAAATTTATCGGGGCCGCGCTTGACTCGGTACTTTCGCAAACAGCTCTCTCATGGGAGGCATTGATAGTTGATGACGGGTCTTCTGATGGCTCGGTAGAGATAATCAATGCTTATGTAAAAAAGGATCCTAGATTTCGACTCATCCAGATGTCTGTTGGCGGGGGGGCGGCCAAAGCGAGAAATGCTGCAATAAGGCAGAGTCAGGGAAGTTATATTGCTTTTTTGGATTCAGATGATTTGTGGATGCCAGATAAGCTTTCCACGCAAATAGCAGCCATGTCTTTCGCGGGGGCTGCTATGAGTTGTACAGCGGTGGATGTTATTGATGATGAGGGAGTGGTTTCGGGTGAAAGGCATGTGCCCGGTCTTATTGATTACTCTCTTTTATTGCGCAGGACTCCAATTGTAACATCTAGTGTGATTATTGACGTAGCGCGCGTGGGGCGGCTGGAGATGCCGGACATTATTAGGCGGCAGGATCTTGCGTTATGGCTTAAAATAATTAGGAAAGCTGGGCCGGCCCTTGGTGTTGATAAAGTTTTGGGAAGTTATCGGGTGCATGAGGGCTCTTTGTCGAGAAATAAATTGGTCTCGGCAATTTATACGTGGCGTGTGATTAGAGCCGCAGAAGGAATGAGTATGGTTTCTGCGATATATTATTTTATTAATTATGCCTTTAAGGGCGTCTTCTCGCGGTTGCGGGGATTGAATTAATATTCTGTGGGATTGATTTTAATGGCTGTGGTTCATGGCGTATGAAATTATTACTTACGGGTGCCAGTGGTTTTGTGGGTAGTGCCTTGTTGCGTGAGTTACAGCAACGTGGTCGTGACGTGCGGCCTGTTTTTCGCCGAGTGGATTCGATGCGCCGTTTTGGAGAGGGTATTGCTGATATCGCTGTGGTGAAACCGGTGTTGGCCCTAGACACAGATTGGGCGATGGAACTGGCTGGTGTGGAGATTGTGGTTCACGTGGCCGCTAGGGTACATGTGCTCAGAGAGACCTCGGCTGATCCTTTGGCTGAGTTCCGTCGTGTGAATGTTGATGGCACGCTTAATCTCGCCCGGCAGGCCGTAGCGGCGGGTGTCAGACGGTTTGTTTTCGTAAGTACGGTTGGTGTGCATGGCAGCATAACAGATACTTTATTCACGGAGGACTCTCCTGCACGACCTAATGGAGATTATGCGCTTTCCAAGTGGGAGGCTGAGCAAGGACTACGGGAGATTGCGCTGACTACAGGCCTGGAAGTCGTGATTGTACGTCCACCTTTGGTATATGGGGCTGGGGCATCTGGTAATTTCGATACGCTGAGTCGTTGGCTTGGCGCACATCGTCCTTTACCTTTCGGCTGTATAACGAGCAATCAGCGGAGCTATATCGCCATCGATAATTTGGTGTCTTTTCTAGTGCTTTGTACGGAGCACCCTGCGGCTGCAGGGCAAAGATTTCTAATCAGCGATGGTGATGATGTTTCTACTCGTGTATTTGTGGAGCGAATTGCTCATGCCCAAGGTCTGTCGCCTCGTCTGCTGCCAGTGCCAGCTGCTTGGATGCGCTTTGTTGCCAGGTTGTTGGGCAAGCTAGAAGTGGCGGACCGTTTGCTTGGCAATTTACAGGTGGATATTAGCAGGGCCAGGGATCTGTTGGACTGGCGTCCGGTGGTAACCATGGAGGAGCAGCTAGCAAAGATGTTTATTAGTATGAGAGGGCGTCAATAATGCTGCGTATGCTGGATGTATTGTTTGCCAGTCTGGGCCTGATAGTTGGTCTTCCGGTGCTACTGCTGATTTGCCTGCTGGGGCTGTTCGATACTGGTTCTCCACTGTTTCGTCAGGAGAGGGTGGGGCGTCATCAGCGGCCGTTCACGCTGGTCAAGTTCCGCACGATGAGAGTGGGGACAGCTTCGGTAGCCAGTCACTTGGCAGACGGTGCGGCTATTACTCGCTTAGGGCAGTTTCTACGTCGTACCAAACTTGATGAGTTGCCTCAGCTTTGGAATGTTTTCTGGGGCGACATGAGCTTGGTTGGGCCGCGTCCGGGCCTGTTCAACCAAGAGGAGCTGTTGGCTGCGCGTGAGCAGCATGGCGTGTTTGCCGCACGTCCAGGCATTACCGGGTTGGCGCAGGTCAGTGGCATTGATATGTCTACCCCCGAACTGCTGGCGCGCACTGATGCTGTCATGCTGGCGGAGCTGGGGTTGCGCCAATATTTTCGCTACATCTTCCAAACGGTGTTCGGAGCGGGACAGGGGGATGCAGCTCTGAAGCAGTGATGCATCGGTTGGTATGGGGCAGTGAGGCGTTACAGTGGCGGAGTGGAGTGGGCAGAAATGAAGATCGCAGTGGCGGGTACTGGTTATGTGGGGTTGTCAAATGCGCTGTTGCTGGCCCAGCACCATGAGGTGGTGGCGCTGGACATTGTACCTGAGCGTGTCGCTTCCCTCGGTCGTCGGGAGTCGCCTATCGTGGATGCCGAGGTTTCTGCGTTTCTTGCTGACCCAACATTAAATTTCCGAGCCACGCTGGACGCAGCTGACGCCTATGGAAACGCTCGTTTTGTGATCATTGCCACGCCCACGGACTACGACGTGGAGCGGCATTATTTCAACACCTCCAGTGTCGAGAAGGTGATCGAGAGCGTATTGGCGCTGAACCCGACAGCGGTTATGGTGATCAAATCCACCGTGCCGGTGGGTTTTACGCAATCTATGCGCAAGCGCCACCCAGAGGCGGCCATTTTGTTCTCGCCGGAGTTTTTGCGCGAGGGTAAGGCGCTTTACGACAATCTGTACCCCTCCCGCATTATTGTTGGTGAGCGATCGGCTCGTGCTGAGGAGTTTGCCAGTCTCTTGCGCACAGGTTCGCGTCGCCCGGATGTGCCGGTGTTGTTCACCGATGCCACCGAAGCGGAGGCCATCAAGCTGTTTGCCAACACCTATCTGGCAATGCGCGTGGCGTACTTCAACGAACTGGACTCCTACGCTATGACGCATGGTCTAGACAGTCGCCAGATCATTGAGGGAGTGGGGCTAGATTCACGCATCGGCCAGCATTACAACAATCCATCCTTTGGTTATGGCGGTTACTGTCTGCCCAAGGACACCAAGCAGCTGCTTGCCAACTTCCGTGAGGTGCCCAGTAATCTCATCTATGCCATTGTCGAGTCCAACAGAACCCGCAAGGATGTGATCGCCGATGCCGTGCTGGCGCGTGCACCGAAGGTGGTCGGCATCTACCGTTTGGTCATGAAGGCAGGTTCTGACAATTTCCGCGCATCGGCCATCCAGGGCATTATGAAGCGCCTCAAGACCAAGGGTGTCGAGGTGGTGCTGTACGAGCCGGCGCTGGCCGAGGATAGCTTTTTTACGTCGCGGGTAGAGCGTGACTTGGCCGCGTTCAAGGCGGTAGCCGATGTCATCGTGGCTAACCGTCTAAGCGATGACTTGGCCGATGTAGTAGACAAGGTGTTTACGAGGGATTTGTTTGGGAGTGATTGAGGTGCGGTCGCCGTACATATGATTTTTAGATGTGCTGGTTCGTGTTAGCTGCGTGTAAACTAAGCACCATGCAGAATGTTAAGCCCTAGATGACTGACATGAAATCGACTCTTCTGCTGTTGCAGGCCATGCCCCGGCGCTTGAAGCAGGCTGTCCTGCTTGCCGGCGACCTGGCCATGATCCCCCTGCTGCTCTTCCTAGCGCTTTGCCTCCGGCTGGATGGCTTCAGCAGGGCCTTGCACTTCAGCGCCTCCCTCTATCTCATTGCGGCACTGGTTGGTGGGCTGGCACTCCTGGTGAGTGGTGTCTACCGCACGGTGGTCCGCGCGTTCGACGAGCACTTCCTCAATTCGCTGGTCATCGCGGTCTGTACCTATGCGCTGGCCATGTATGTCATGACATCGGTAGGCATGATCGACATGCCGCGCAGCACTACGGTGGTCAGCGGTTTCTTCATGTTTCTCTGGGTCTGGGCCAGTCGTGGGCTCATACGCCGGGTGCTGCTGCGAGCGCTGAATCTGCCGCAGAAACGCAAGCCCATGCTGATCTACGGCGCTGGTCGGGCGGGTCGCCAGTTCCTCGCGGTGGCGCTGCAGAGCCCTGAGTATCGGCCGGTCGCTTTTCTCGATGACAGCCGCGAACTGGCGGGCACCATGGTGTCCGGCCTGCCGGTGTTCGATGGCAAGCGGGCCGCCGAACTGGTCGGGCGCTATGACATCAAGGACATCATCATCGCCTTGCCATCGGCCTCCCGCGCCCGCCGCCGCGAGGTCATCGAGGCGCTGGAGCCGCTGGGCGTGCATGTGCGCGCGCTGCCGGGCCTGGACCGGTTGATGAGCGGGCAGGTCAGCATGGGAGATGTGCAGGAAGTCGATATCGCCGACCTGCTCGGCCGTGATGCCGTTTCGCCCAATGCCTCGCTGTTCGCGCGCAACATCCAGGGATTTTCGGTCATGGTCAGCGGTGCCGGCGGCTCCATTGGCTCCGAGCTTTGCCGGCAGATCCTCAATGCCGGTCCGCGTCGTCTAGTGTTGCTTGAACTGAACGAGTTCGCCCTCTACGCGATCGATCGCGAGCTGCGCGCCGCCTGGCCGGGGGTGGAGATTGTGCCGGTGCTGGGGTCGGTCATGGATCAGGTGCGCCTGGAGCGGCTCATGCGCCGCCAGGGTGTGAACACGGTCTACCATGCCGCCGCCTACAAGCATGTGCCGCTGGTCGAGGCCAACCCTTTCGAGGGCGTCCGCAACAACGCGATAGGTACTTATCGCGCGGCGTGTGCCGCGCGGGCCGCAGGCGTGTCCACCTTCGTGCTCATCTCCACTGACAAGGCGGTGCGTCCGACCAATGTCATGGGCGCTTCCAAGCGCCTGTCCGAGCTGGCGCTGCAGGCACTGGCTCAGACGCCGCCGGCCCCGGGTGGTGTCGCCACGCGCTTCTGCATGGTGCGTTTCGGCAATGTGCTGGGGTCCTCCGGCTCTGTCGTCCCGCTGTTCCGGCGCCAGATAGCGAAGGGCGGGCCCATCACCGTAACCCATGCCGAGGTCACCCGCTACTTCATGACCATTCCCGAGGCCGCGCAGTTGGTCATACAGGCGGGCGCCATGGGCAAGGGCGGTGATGTTTTCGTGCTCGACATGGGCGAGCCTGTGCGCATCATGGACCTGGCCCGCAAGATGATCCACCTCAGCGGCCTGTGCGAGCGCAGCGAGTCCAATCCGAATGGCGATATAGAGATCGCCGTGACTGGTCTGCGCCCGGGAGAGAAACTGTACGAGGAGCTGCTCATCGGCGACCACAACATTGAGGGCACGGATCATCCGCGCATCCTGCGTGCTTTTGAGCGTTCGCTCACGCAGGCCGAGCTGGACGAGGTCTTCGTGGAGGTCGAGCGTCTGGCGGTCATTCGTGACACGCTGGGGCTCAAGCGACTGCTGCTGGAGCATGTGGAGGGCTATGTGCCTGACTATACGGCGGAGGATGTGTCCGGCATGCAGATCATGTCGGCGCGCGCGGATGAGCCGGTGCGTGTGGTGAGCATGCGGCAGCCGGTTTGAAGGGGCGGTTACCGAGAGACGTGTTCTGTCTTTAGGAATCTGCGGATGTGCAGGGTGCCATGTTTGCGCGTATTGCGCTGACTTGGGCGATAAAAAAGCAGGAGCCCGTGAGGGCTCTTGCTTTTTGGGGTGGCTTTCCAGAACTAATGGTTAGTCGTCATTGGAAGCAAAAATATCGCAACCTTCTCGTACATCGTCGCCTGCTTTTGGCGTGCTCCATGGCGGATTGCTGGTGCTGGGAATGGTACTCCTGTATTGCGCCCATGTAGTGCCTGCGGGGAATGAGCGCATGCTTGGAGGAATATATCGCTCCTCTCCGGCGGCCTTGTTTTTCCGGTTGGTGTTCCATGCAAATTCACCAAGCCAGTAGACGCCATATTTGATGGTATTTCGTGTCAGGTAGCTGGTATAGGTTGCCTTGAGGCCTTCTTTAATCAGTCTGTCGGATTTTCTGCGGTCACAGAATTGAGTCCAGTAGAGATAGTCGTGGAGGATGCCTGCGGAGGCATAGTTGCCAGTGTTGTTGTATATCGGCATGAGCAGGACAGGGATGCTGGCAAGATCAGTGACAAAGCCTGCAGGTACAGTGATGGAAAAGGTTTTCTGATCGCTTTTCCTCGTGGCTTCGAATGTCAGGTCGTTCATGAGAAGCCAGTATTTGTCAGAGAACGGAGTGACAATGGGTGCTTGTGGGAACTTGGCATCCATCGCAACGAACGGTACGAATGGATTGAATGAGCAGCCGCTGGAGGTGATAGCCAGTATGGATGCGAGAAGGGTGCGAATTGATTTCTTCATGGTATGCCTATGTATGCTGGAGATTGTCGTGCGGATAGCTGTCTAACGGTCCCCTCTGGCAGACTTCGCTAGCGGCGCGCAGTCCGGGAAGCGTCGAATGACGCTGTTTTCGGCAGGCTCCCAGTATTCTTTCTGCCAGAAGCAGTATTCATCGAAATCGCCATGTTTCTGTGGCCCGCGATCAGCACCTACGCCGAAGCGGGTCAAATGCACTTGCTGCGCTACGCAAACGGTACCCATTTTGCCATTGCACCCACTGCCGAATATTTCGGCGGCGGTCTGGGCTATGTTGCTCCAGTCGCCGGCGGTTCTGTCCTTGAACGAGTTGACCGAGGCGAAAATGCCATCTATCCAGTTCAGCAGGCTGCCGCGTGGTAGCAAATCGCCAAAATTGCGCTCGCTGACCTCCAAGTCGGGGTCTAGACTCAGGTTGTAGAAACTGGCGCTAGGGTTTTTTATCAACCATGGTGCCACCACGCTTTCCAGGGATTTCAGCGGTGCGGCAGCTCCCATGAACACGACATGCTGGATTTTCAGGCCGGGGTGACGTGCCAGGATGTTGGTGGCGACCAGTGTGCCCATGCTGTGGCCGACGAGGCTGATGGTTGTGGCTTGTTGTTGCTCCAATTTGTTCAGGAAATACGTAGCGGCTGTGTTGGCGTGATCCGGGTCGGCCGGGTCTGTGGGGGTGCTGTTTTCATAGTCGGCGCTGCGATCCAGCACGAAGTCCGTGCGGCGCAGTAAGGATTGCCAGATACCTGTGCCGAGGCCGTCTGTCAGCGGGGCAGTGAGTAGTTTGGCGGGGTTGCCGACACTCCAGTAGCTGTCCAGTACACCCTCTCCGCTAGTGTGCAGGCTGAGACGCTGATTCAGTGCGCCTAGTGCCTGTTTGTCTGCGGACTTCATGGCCGAGGACAATTCGGGGCGACTGAGCTGATTCGCGACATTGAGGAAGGGTTCGCGGACCTCCTTGGAGAGGGCGGGCAGAGTGCGTACGACCGAGCGTGCGATGTCCTCAAGCAGCACGAAAGGGGCGGTGGCTACGCCCATGGGCCAGGACCAGCGTGACCCCCGCCGCAGGCGCGCTAGGTGGTCCCAGTAGTTACCTGTCGGGTTGGAGCTCCAGCCGATGAAAATAGGGTAGGTGCCGGCGGCCATCATGCAGGTGGTGCGCGTGCGAGGTCGGTCGATGGCCTTTTCCCAGGTGTTCAGGCCGCCGTGTATGAAGATCGTGATGTGGCTCGGCAGCCCTGCCTGTTGTCTGGCCTCGTCGAAGTGGTTGAGGATGTGCTGCACATATGTGGTTTCGTTGATCACCTGCTTTCTGGTTAGTGGATTGAGCAGGTTGCCATGTTCGTCGATGTAAAGCATGTGCGCTGACAACTCGCTATCAGGAAGCTCGGGACATGCCTCTCCTGCTAGCAGGCTGCTAGGCAGCATGCCGCAAAAACTGGTCATGATGATCCCGAGTATGTTGCGAGTGGCGCTGACGTCTCTATCCATGATGCCCTCCGTCCGATGTGGGCGACGTGCGATGTGGTGATGGTGCTTGTCTCATGTGGCTGGCTTTTTAGGGTGTATGCTTCTGTATGAAAAGCAACCAGCTCTTTCGGGTGGCCGGTATGAAAGTCCGGATGATTGGTTTTGACTGGAGCAGATGTTTGGCTTGCAGATGATGGTAGTCAGTGTCTCGGTATGTAGCCTGTTGGCCTGCCATTTCCAGCCAGCTTTGCTACCATCGGACTCGATTCTTCCGCTAAATCCAGCAGGTCTCTTGACGTGATCTCTACTGTAGTCCTCCCCGTCGCCGGTCTCGGCACCCGTTTCCTCCCGGCCACCAAGGCCGTGCCCAAGGAGCTGCTGCCTGTGGTCGACAAGCCGCTGGTGCAGTACGCCGTCGAGGAGGCCTGGCGCGCTGGCATCCGCCATGTCGTGCTGGTCAGTTCGCCGGTCAAGCAGGCGCTGGAGCGGCATTTGCAGCCGGCCGACCCGGCGCTGGTGGCCGAACTGGAGGCCAAGAACAAGCAAGCCCTGCTGGCCGCGCTGCGTTCGGCAGCGCCTGAGGGGCTGCGGCTCTCGGTGGTCTATCAGGACCAGCCCTTGGGACTGGGCCATGCCGTGCTTTGTGCCCGCGAGGTGCTGGCGGCCACGCCGGGAGGCGAGGGGCAGACTTTCGCCGTCATGTTGCCGGACGATTTCATTGATGCGCCGGGTTCCGGCTGCCTGGCCGACATGGTGGCTCTGCACGGGCGCACGGGCGCCTGGTCGCTGGCTGTGGAGGAGGTGCCGCGCGAGCAGACCGATCGCTATGGCGTGGTGTCGCTGGCGGCGGCTGGTGAAGGTGCCGGGGCGCGTATCACCGCCATGGTCGAGAAGCCCAGGCCGGCGGAGGCGCCCAGCAATCTGGCCGTGGTCGGCCGCTATGTGCTGCCCGGGAGCATTTTCGCCGCGCTGGCCGAGGTGAGGCCCGGCGCGGGTGGCGAGATCCAGCTTACCGACGGCATAGCCGCGCTGCTGGCCAGTCACGATGTGCGCGCGCACCGCTTTGCCGGTGTGCGGTACGACTGCGGCAGCAAGCTCGGACATATCAAGGCCAACATCGCGCTGGCCCTGCGCGACCCCGAGCTGGCTGAGCCGCTCAGAGTATGGCTGGCGCAGGAGGAGGCATGACGCGCACGGCCTCGCGTAGCCGGCGGTTGCTGCCGGCTTGGCAGCGTCTGGATGAGGTGCACAAGCCGGCCTGGGCCTGGCGGCATCTGCGGGATGTATGGGGAGAGGATGCCGAAGCGCGAGTGGTGGCGCTGAGCCGGCGTTGGCATGGTCTGCTGCTGGATTTCAGCAAGCAGCGCCTCGATGCTAGCGTTATGGCCGACCTTTTCCTGCTGGCGCGTGAGTGCGGGTTGGAGGGGGACATACGGCACTTGCTGGGCGGCAGCCGGGTCAATCAGAGCGAGGGCCGGGCGGCATTGCACAGCGCGTTGCGCCTGCCGCGGGAGGCCTGTCTGATGGTGGGTGGGCATGACGTGGTGCCTGATGTGCATGCCAGCCTTGATCGCATGCGTGACATCGTGTCACGCGTGCATGCCCACCAATGGCGCGGCGTCACCGGTCATGCCATCACCGATGTGGTCAGCATCGGGGTCGGGGGCTCCGACCTGGGACCCTATCTGGTCA
>Ga0222424_100811_pt1 | contig 10759 bp, 11 predicted proteins | sample 2B2ome_FD_182468 | JGI IMG/M metagenome (GOLD analysis project Ga0222424, IMG submission 182468) | Enriched microbial communities from leaf-cutter ant dump, University of Wisconsin, Madison, United States - 2B200A (version 2) | ecosystem: Environmental > Terrestrial > Nest > Insects nest > Nest...
GGCGAGCCTGCACCACCTGGGCGACGATCTCCAGGCTGGAGACCTGGCGCAGCAGGCCGCTCTTGCCGGTCATGCAGAAACGGCAGCCGACCGCGCAGCCCACCTGCGAGGACACGCACACGCCCTCGCGCGGCAGCAGCACGGTCTCCACCATCTGGCCGTCAGGGATGTCCACCAGCAGGCGCGCCGAGCCATCCGCGCCGGGATGCTCGGAACGCACCACGGCCAGCGCGTCCAGTTCGGCCTGCAAGGCCGGCAGGCCCTCGCGCAACGACTTCGGGAACACGTCCGCCGCCTTCTGGCGCGTGGTGCCGGCATCCGCCAGCGCCCTGCCCTGCAGCCAGGCGCGCAGGATCGCGTCGCGGTGCACGGGACGGGCGCCGAGGTCGGCGAGGCGTTGGTGGAGATCGGTGAGGCGCATGGGCGCGGAGGGTAGCAGGTGAGCTGGGTCACGGCCACTGGCCGGCCAGCCCGGCTCAAGGTATGGTGGACCGGCAACCCGCACCGGAGCCATCATGCCCGCCCCTGCCCTGCCCGCCATAGACACCGACCGCTGCACCGCCTGCGGCCGCTGCGTCGCGGCCTGCCCGCCGCATGTGCTCTGGCTGGAGTCGGAACAGGCCAACGGCTGGGGCCGCAAGCGCGCCGTGCTGCACAGCGCGGAAGGATGCACCGGCTGCGCGAAGTGCTACGCGGCCTGCCCGTTCGATGTCATCCGCATGGTGAGGCCAGGCTGAGCTCAGCGCTCCAGCCGCTTGCCCAGCTTCTGCCTGAAGCTGCGCTCCAGTGGTTCCACCGCCAGCCAGCGCGCGATCTCGTCAGCATCGCGGAAGTCGCTGTCGTTGTAGATCGTCCACAGCCGGGCCAGCGTGGCGAAGGGATAAGGCCGGCGCAGCAGCCGGCAGGCGTCGCCCTCGCGGATGCCGCCCGTGCGCAGCACCTGATGGTACCAGCCGACACAGCCCTGATCCTGCAGGAACTTCGCCACGCCGCGCCGGTTCAGCTGCGCGTCGATCTTCCAGCAGGGCCGGCGCGGGCGCGTCACCTGCAGGTGCACGCCATTGATGTCGAAGACATCGCCGATGCAGACCGTGTCCTCGTCCATGTCGGAGACGATGAGGTTCTCGCCCAGCATGCCCTCGTGGATGACCACCTCCGGGAACGCCTGCGCGATCAGCGCGTAGACCCGCCGCGGCATCTGGTGCACGGCCTGGATCTGGCCGCCGTGGAAGAACTGGTCGGCCTGCTCGTCGCCGGCGAAGCCCAGCGTGCTCACCTCGACCTGCGCCACCCGCGACTTGTTGATGGCGCTGGTCTGCTCGCGCGCGAAGGGCAGCGCCTCGCCGACCTGCAGACGCAGGACCTGGCCCTGGATCAATGCTTCTGCCATTTCTCCTCCCGTCCGCCGATCGCGCCGGATGCGGCCGCCGCCAGCAGGCGCTGGAAGGTCGGGCACTCCATGTGGCTGGGCGCCTTGCAGGCCGCCGCATGGCGCAGGCCATCGCGCATGGCGGTGAGCTGACGGATGCGCGTGTCCAGCTCGTCGGCCTTGCGGCCGAGCAGGTCGCGGTCTATGTCCGGCGCGCCCCCGGGCGAGAACATGCGCCCGATGTCATCCAGCGACAACCCGGCGGCGCGGCCGAGCGCGATGAGCGCCAGCCGCTGTAGGATGTCGTCCTTGAACAGCCGGCGCAGGCCCGACCGGCCCACCGAGGCGATCAGGCCACGCTCCTCGTAATAGCGCAGCGTCGAGGCCGGGACGCCCGAGCGCCGGGCTACTTCCGCGATATCGAACATGCCCCTTGACCTCAAGTCGACTTGAAATTGCAAGCTACTCCTGACCGCCCTCCGGGGCAAGCACGGGAGACCGCAAATGCAGGACTTGATCGCCATCGTCATCACCGGTGCCGGCGCCACGCTGGTGACGGACGCCTGGGGGCTGGCGCGCCGCCCGCTGCTGGGCGTACCCTCCCCCGACTACGGCCTGGTCGGCCGCTGGTTCGGCCACATGCGCCACGGCCGCTTCCGCCACGAGGCCATCGCCAGAGCCGAGCCCGTGCCCGGCGAGCGCCTGCTCGGCTGGGCCGCGCACTACCTCACCGGCATCGCCTTCGCCGCCCTGCTGGTGCTGCTCGCCGGCCCGGACTGGCTGCGCGCGCCGACGCCGGCGCCGGCCCTGCTGGTCGGCATCGGCACCGTGGCCGCGCCCTTCCTGCTCATGCAGCCCGGCATGGGCGCGGGCATCGCCGCCGCGCGCACACCCAACCCCGGCAAGGCCCGGCTGCACAGCCTGATCACCCACGCCGTGTTCGGTCTGGGCCTCTACCTCACGGCCATCCTCATTTCAGGAGTCTGACATGCGCATACCCGCGAAATACGCCCCGCTGCTGTTCAGCGCCCTGCTCTCGGCCATCATGGTCTGCATCGTCTCCGGCTTCGTGCTGGTCATGCACGAAGGCCTGCATCCCGGCCTGTTCACGACCTGGCTGAAGAGCTGCGCCACCACCTGGCCGGTGGCCTTCCCCACCGTCGCCGTGGTCGCGCCGCGCGTGCGGCGGCTGGTCGAGCGCCTCACCCGCTGAGCGGATGCCGTCTCAGGACGCCGGTCGCGCCGGCGCCTGCGGCTGACCCGGCACCTGTTCCAGCGAGGTGTCCAGGCAGGCCCAGGCCGGCGCGCTGGCGGTCCAGATGTTGGTGGTCGGCCTCACCGACGAGGGGTCGTCGAGATTGCCCACCCGCACCACGCGGAACTGCGGCCGGCCGGATGAGATGCCGAACAGGTGCGTGCCGCAGGTCGGGCAGAACTGGCGCGTGAGCTGGTTGCCGCTGTCGGCGGTCTTGACGTGCCCGGCGACCTCTCCCGACACGCTCAGCGCCTCGGCCGGCACCACCAGGTTGACCGTGCCGTTGGCGGCCAGGTGCTGGCAGTCACGGCACCAGCAGACACGCGTGGCCACCGGCTCGGCGGTGATGGTGAAGGTGACGGCGCCGCAGAGGCAGCGGCCGGTGCGTTCGGTCATGGCGGGGCTCCAGATGCCGGCGAAAGGCTGGCCCCCGCCAGCCTGCCACAGACAGTCGGCGACTACAGCATTTTGGTCAGGCTGAACGAGAGGACATGCACGCGTCCATCGCTGTACTGCGCACGGAAATTGCCGCCATTGGCCGTGCACTCGTCCTTGGCGCCGGCGCTGTTGTCCGGGCGCTCGTAGTAGTTCATCGTGCAGGACTCGTGATAGCGCGAACTGGCGTCGTCCAGGCGGATGAAACCATAGCCCAGGTCCAGACGGGTGCCGTCCGCCCTCAGGAAGCGAGCGCCCAGCGCGAGCATAAGGCGGTCGCTATCGGGCCCGCCCGGGTGGCGGTAACGCGGATCAGTGATCGGTGACTGGTCATAGGCGATGCCGCCGCGCAGTAGCCAGCGCGCGTTGACAACATAGCCCAGACCAGCGGACACACGCACGGTGTCACGCCAGTACTGCGGAATCACCGCATCACCCTGACGGATGACCTCGCCGTCCGGTCCGGTCTGGTCGGCGAAACGCATGCGCAGCTCGCGCGTCGCCGACTGCTGTGCCCAGGCCACGTCCGCCAGCAGCATCAGCCGCGGCGTGAGCTGATGGAAAAAGCCCGCCGACACACGCAGGGGGTCAATGACATCGACGTGTCCGGTCGTATCCGGGCGGTAGTAAGTCGACAGATACTGGCCTGCCGGCATCGTCGCTGGCAGATTGCGCGAATCCGGCACCTGCCCCTGCACCCGCGTGAAATCCCAGTCGACATCGCCACGGGTGGGAATGCGTATCTGCGAGCGGAAGGCCAGGCCAAAGCGCGTGCGCTCGCTCAGCTCGAACAGGTAGCCGGCATTCCAGCCAACCCCCACGCCAAAGCCCTCATAGCTGATGCCCGCGTCACCAGAAATGCCCCCAGTGGACACCAGCAGATCGCCCAGGAAGGATTTGACCGGGCCGGGCAGCAACTGCTGGTAGAGCTCGCCCAGCGGCAGCAGTCTGCCCACCGGCAAGCCCAGCAGCCCGGCTTCGCCGGCATCCTGCAGGACAGCCTCGCCGTAGTACTTCGCGCCCTGGCCGACATCGACGGCCGAACGCTGGTAGACCCGCGCCACCTCAATGTCCAGCCCCAGACCCAGACTGTGGCTGGACGCCAGGCGCAGACCCAGGCTGGGGTTGATGTTCACGGTCTGCAGCTCACCGCGCTGGACCATGCCCTGGCCGAACCAGTCCGAGCGGTAGCTCACCTTGGCGCCCATTGGGGTGTAGACCCCAAGCCCCAGGGTCAGCCAGTCATTCACCGGCGCCGCCAGATAGAGATCCGGGATGGGCTGGAAGCGCGGCAGGATATGCCCGGGCCCGGCCGGGTCGACCACCACCGGGCAGGCCGTATCATCCGCCGCGTGACAGGGGCGCGCGAACGGGTCCTGCGCGCGCGTGCTGCCCTCATCGGTCACCTTCATGTTGCCGGACACGATGGACAGGCCCTGGCTGAGCTGGCGCCCGCGCAACCGGGTCAGACCCGCCGGATTGTAGAAGACGGTGTCCGGGCCATCCGCCAATGCCACGCCGGTGCCGGCATAACCCAGGCTGGCCGCCGACAGCACCGGGTTGTCGGTGCCACCGGCCAGCGCGGACAGCGGCAACGCCAGCGCCAGGGCGATCGAGAGACTGCGGCGGCACGACATGGCACCCTCACTGGTCATGATCATGACCTATCTTGTTTTATTTATAACATGTTATAAATATGATACGCGCATCAGTCAAGTGATAAGCTTGCGGCATCACCCCATGGAAACCACCATGAGCCTCAGGGAAAGCAACAAGCAGCAGAACCGGCACCGCATCCTGCGCGCGGCCGAAGCCATCATTCGCGAGGACGGCATTGACCGCCTGTCCATGCGCCACCTCGGCGAGCGCGCCGGTGTCAGCCTGCGCACGCCTTACAACCTGTTCGGCTCCAAGACACGCGTGCTCATCGCCCTGCTCCAGGAGCCGCTGGCCGATGTCCTGCAGGATGCTCTGCAGGCCCAGGCCGGCAGCACGCTGCGCTTCGTCTTCGCCGCCCTCGCCCGCGCCCACGCCCGCTTCACGCCTGAGGAGCGCTTCTTCCGCGACACCTACTGGCAGGTCATGTGCTCGGACCAGCAGGAGGCCCGCAGCCAGACCATCCAGCAGGCACTGGCACTGGCGCAGCCGCTGATCGAACGCTGCGTCGCCGAAGGCGAGCTGGAGGCTGGCGATGACCTCTCCGCCTTCAGCCGCAATCTGACCCTGGTCGCCTTCGCCCTCTTCGGGATGTGGGCCGGCTCCCAGCTCAGCCTCGACGAACTGGCCGCCGAGGTGCGCTATGCCCTCGCCAGCAGCCTGCTCAGCCGTGCCACCCCAGCCAGCCGGCCCTTCCTGCTCGCCATGCGGGCCGGCCAGTCGTCATGACGGCAACCGGCCCATCCATGGCCGGAAACGTCCCTGCGGGTCGCGGGCGACGCGGATGGCATCCAGCCGGCGCAGGTTGTCGTCAGCCATGAAACGGGCGGGCCGCCGCCCCAGATTCTCGTCAGCGAGCTGGATGCCGACCCCGTGCGCCTCCATGCGCCGCATGCAGTCGGTGGCCCAGTCGCCATAGCGAGTGTCATCGGTGGCCTCGCGCCACTCTCCGTAGACCGCGAAATAGCGCTTGGCCTCCAGCGAGAACGCCATGTCCTCGCGCTGCGCTGGCGGATGCCAGTTCAGCCACAGCGCATGGCTGGGTGCCGGCGGCATGGTGTCGGCGACATGACGCAGCCCGGGCAGCAGATCCCGTACCGGCGCATCAGTCCAGAGGTTGTCGGCGCACCAGCGCATGCGCGGTGGAAAGTGCGTGAGCGAGGCGATGCGCGACATCATCGCCGTCGACACCGGCAGCAGCGGCGTGGTGAAGCTGGCCCGGCCACGCAGCGGGCTGTCGTAGAGGAAGTCCAGCGCACGCCGCGCTTCACGCCAGCTGTCGGCCATAACCGGCGCGATCACCTCCACGCCCGGTCGGAAGATGCCCAGCGCCTTGGGCGTGATCAGCAGCTGGAACTCCACCGCACGCGGTACCTCGGCGCCTACGGCATCAGCCCAGGTGAACACGGCGTCAAGGTGCTCGCGGCGGAACACCTGCAAGGCGATGCCGGTGAAGCGCGGGCGCGGATGCAGGCGCAGGTGGTAGCGCACCACCACGCCAAAATAGCCCGGCCCAGCGCCGCGCGCGGCCCAGTACATATCCTCGTTCTCGTGCGCGCTGGCATGGATCAGCGTGCCGTCGGCCAGCACCACATCCACCGCGATCACGTTCTCGCAACCCATGCCGACCTGGCGGCTGTTCCAGCCGAAGCCCCCCTGCAGCAGGAAGCCGCCAAGGCCGACATCGTGCGCATGGGCCACCGGAAAGAACAGCCGGTGCCGCTTCAGTGCCTGGTCCAGCTCCACACACCAGCATCCTGGACCAACCCGTGCCACCCCGGCCTCGGCATCGATCTCGATGGCACGCAACCGTGACATGTCGAGCAGCAGTCCGCCCTCGCGCAGGTGGTTCTGCGCCCAGCTGTGCCCGCCCGAGCAGATGCTGATCTGCCAGTCGCGGCTGGCCGCCAGGCGCACGGCCGACACCACCTCATCGATGTCGTTGGCCTGCACCAGCAGGTCCGGCCGGCGCCCCGGATCACGGCCGCTGAAGCTGGTGCCCAGCACCGCCTCGTCGAAGCCCGGCTCGCCCCGGCGGATCTGGCGTCCGCGTGCCGACGAGCGCTTCATGATGCCACCGCCGGTGCGGCATTCGCCGCGAAGCGGGCGTACAGCGCCGGCAGACGCGCGGCGAGATGCCCCATCTCCTGGGCATCGTGCACCAGCAGCTCGCGCACCTGCTGTGCGGTAATCGGCTTGAGCAGCGCCGCCAGCCAGCCCAACGCAGCGCCAAGCGCGTTGTCCCAGCCGAACGGCCGTACATAAGGGCCGGCCAGCCAGAAACGCGAACGCATCTCGGCCCCGCCCGCGACCGGACGGATGTGATGCAGCAGCCAGCCCGTGTCCAGCGGCACGCCGCCGATCACCATGCCAATGCGGGCGCAGATGGCGACCTCGCCCGCCGCAGCCAGCCGCGCCTCATCCAGGCCCATGCGCGCCGGCGGCACGAAGCTGACGGTGGCACGGAAAGCTTCGGCGCCCACGTACTCGGCCACCTGAGAGGTGCGGCCGACATAGCCAGCGAGGTCATCACGACCATCGGCCCAGGCCACGTCGAGATGCGCCTGCGGATGCCAGAGCTTGTAGCGCAGCGCCTCACTGCCGTGCCAGGCGAACCACCAGTCCCACATGTGCGGCCGTACACCCGGCATGGGTGTGAGCACCGCGATGTGGGCACCGCCCTCGGGCGTGATGGCGTAACCGGTCTCCACCTGACGATAGCCGGACTGCTGCAGCTCGGCCGCGCGCACCACCGGTGGCAGCAGCTCGTACGCCACCGCGCCCTGCGCCAGGGCATCGACGACGTGCGCCGGCAATGGCGCCATATGCGGATCAAAGAAGCTCGCGTAAGGACTGGTGGCCAGCTCGGCTTCGCTGTAGCCAAGCCTCATGCCTGCAGATGACGGGCTCACATCACACCTCCGGGGTCAGGTCCGGACATGCCCGATGTCATGCCCGCCCGCGAAGGCTAGCGCCGATCAAAAATTATTGCAACATGTTATAAATTTATAACTGAAGGCACCAATCTACTGCATGACCTCCGTCACCCCGTTGCCATCCACCACCCCCGTCGCCAGTGCCAGCGTCGCGGCGGCCGACAGCGCGGCGCTGTAACTGTCGGTCTGGCTGCTCTCGGCGGCCAGCAGCAGGCTCTGTGCCCGCAGGACCTCCGTGACCGGACCCACGCCCTGGCGATAGGCCTCGAACGCCGCGTCATAGGTCGTGCGCGAGGCCTCGACCAGCGCCCGGGCGGCCTCCTGCGAGGCCAGGCTGGTGCGCAGCGCGTTCTGCGCGCCGACGATCTGGCGCACCGCCTCTTCCTTGGTGCGCGCCAGCTTCGTGGCCGCGCTGTCGGCGTCGCCACGGGCCTGCTGCAGCAACGCGGCGCGCCGGCCGCCATCGTAGAGCGGCAGGGTCACGCCCAGGAACACGCCATGGTCGTGGCTGCTGCCGGCAGGATTCACGGTCGCGCTCAGATCGCCCACCGGCGGAATCGCGGTGATCGCCGCCCGTCCGCTGCCATAGGCTGTGGACGCGGACAGGAACACCTTGGGCATGAACGCCGACCGCGCCAGATCCACCCTGGCCGCGTTCGCCTGCGCCAGCGCATAGGCCGCGCGCACATCCGGCCGCCGCGCGATGGCATCCGCCACCAGCTGCTCGACCGGACGGATCAGCGCCGGCGACAGCGTGCGTTCCGGCAGCGCGGCGACCGTCAGCCGCGACAGCGGCGAGATGCCCAGCGCCGACAGCAGGCCGAGATGACTGTCGCTCTCCGCGCCCTCCGCCTGCACCTTGAGCAGATTGGCCTGGGCACGGTTCTGCGCGGCCTGCGACACCTCGATGACCGTGCCCACCCCCTGCTTCAGGCGCGCCCGCGCCGCCGCCAGGATGGCATCGGCATTGGCCAGCCCCGTCACCGCCGCGCGGGCCCGCGCACGCGCGGCCTCATGCGCGTAATAGGCGACACTGACCTCGTGGATCACCTGCTGATGCGCCGCGGTGAAACCGACATTGGCCGCGACTGATGCCTGCTGCGCCGCCGCCACGCGGGCGTGATTGCCGAAATCGAACAGCAGCCACTGCAAGGACAGCGCCGAGACCGTGCCGGACCCGCTGGTATCGGTGGACACCGTGCCCAGCGCCGTCGGGGACGACCCGCGCGCGGCGTGGTAGCCGCCCATGGCCACGGCCGTGAGCTGCGGCAGATAGGCGCTCCGGGCGATACCGGCGGCGAGCGCGGCGTTGCGGGCATCATTCCAGGCGATGCGGGTGAGCGGATTCGCGGATTCGGCGAGGTCGATCAGCTCGGGCAGCGTGTAGGCATGGCCGGCCTCCAGCGCCACCGGCTCAGGCAGCGCGGACAGCGTGGCACTGCCCGGCAGGGTATACGTATCGGACGCCGCCGCCTCGCGCGCCGGCCCCGGCACGATAGCGCCGGCGGCATCCGTCCGTGGCTGCCAGGGCTGGTCCGGCGCAGCGGGCGCCAGCGTCAGCGAGGATGTCGCGCAGCCCGCGAGTGCGAGCGCGGACAGCGCGAACAGCCGCATCAACCGTTCAAAGGGGCGCATCAGTCGTCAATTCCTCCGTCCCGTCGGCTTCGAGCATGCCGGCGACCTCGGCCAGGCGACCGGCAGCAGCCGGATCATCACGCCCGGCCGCCAGGTACAGCGGCGCCGCCAGCATCCCCAGCCTGGCCAGCGTCCGCCGCCGGCTGGCAACCCATTCAGGCGCCGGCCGGACCCAGGCCGGCTCATAGTGGATCAGTCCGAGATCCTGGCGCACGCTGCCATACTGCGCCAGCGCGCCGGCTGCGAGCGCACGCCGCGCACCGGCATCCGCCACACGCGTAATGCGCGACCACTGCGCGATCAGCGCGGCCAGCGCCACGTCGACGCGCCTGGCGATGCTGACCGGCCATATCCGCGTGAACACCAGGTACACGACCAGATTGCCCAGCAGCACGCCGATCACGCGGTCGCGCGCCAGCGTCAGGTCGAAGCCCGGCCCCGCGCCCTGCAGCACGCAGAGCAGGAAGGCGAAGGCGATCTGCATGCCGGCGTAGGAGATGCGTGGCGAGCCCATGGCCACCCAGCCGGCCAGCCCCGCGCCCGCGAACACCAGCGCCAGCAACTGCGCCACCGATGTCAGCCCGGGCACCACGAAGACGATGGCCAGCGTGCCCAGCGCGGCGCCCAGCAGACAGCCGGCGATGCGCAGCGTCAGCTTCTCCACCGTCTCGGCGGTCGTGCCCAGCGACACCATGTAGCAGGTGATGAAGCAGGTGTGTATGCCCGGCCAGTCCAGCTGCTGATAGAGCAGGTAGCAGAACATCGCCGCCGCCGTGGTCTTGAGCGCGTAGCGGATGTGATCGGGATTGCTGCCCGCGTCGGCGTCGAAGAAGCCGGTCCTGGCCGGCGTGGCGGGCTCGCCGGTTACTGACGCCGGCTCGGAACCAGGAGACTGCGCGGTCGCCGGTTCAGCGAAGCCCTCGATGGCCTCGCGCAGCGCATCCAGCGCCCGCGCCGCCTGCGGCGCCAGCGCGGCCACCTCGGGCAGATCCAGCGTGATGCCGACCGGATAGCCCCCCGCCGCCAGCATGCCGGCCATGTCCCTCAGCGTATCGGCAAGCGCCGTCGTCACCGCCAGCGGCAGCTCGGCCTGCGGCTCGCGCGCGACGAAGTCGGCCATGAGCAGCAAGGTGGTGGTCGATGCCGTAGCCTGGCGCAGCGCGGCGGCATCCGCCTCCGTCACGCTGCCCTCGAAGCGCGCCAGCTTGAGCCAGGTCAATATCTGCTGGTCGCCCTCGTGCAGGCAGGTATCGAACGCCACCGCCGCGCCACCGGTCAGCCGGCCCGCGACCAGGCGCAGCCGCGTCGCCAGCGCCTCGCCCGTCAGCCGCCGGGGGGATGGCGCGATCAGCAGGTTCAGCACCAGCGCAACCGCCACCGGAATGGCCACCATCAGCCAGGCGTAGAGCATGGCCCGCGTCACCGCCTCGCCGAACGGCGCCAGCCCCAGCTCGTCCAGGCCAAAGCCCACGA
>Ga0222424_100812_pt1 | contig 10718 bp, 5 predicted proteins | sample 2B2ome_FD_182468 | JGI IMG/M metagenome (GOLD analysis project Ga0222424, IMG submission 182468) | Enriched microbial communities from leaf-cutter ant dump, University of Wisconsin, Madison, United States - 2B200A (version 2) | ecosystem: Environmental > Terrestrial > Nest > Insects nest > Nest...
AGCAGGTGACCGACAAGATCGAGCGCACGCTGCAGGAGGTGCCCTACGCCGACAAGATCCGCAGCTACTCCAAGCCGGGCGAGTCGCAGATCATCTTCCAGATCAAGGACTCGTCGCGCCCCAGCGAGGTGGCCAACGTCTGGTACCAGGTGCGCAAGCGCGTGGGGGACATGCGCTACACGCTGCCGCAGGGCGTGCAGGGGCCGTTCTTCAACGACGACTTCGGCGATGTCTACGGCGTGATCTACGCGCTGGAGGCCGATGGCTTCAGCTACGCCGAGGCCAAGGAGTTCGCCGACGACGTGCGCCAGCGGCTGCTGCGCGTGCCCGACGTGGCCAAGGTGGAACTGTTCGGCGTGCAGGACGAGAAGCTGTTCATCGAGATCCCGCAAAAGCGCCTGGCGCAGCTCGGCCTGGACATGAACCAGGTGCTGGCCCAGCTGGGCCAGCAGAACGCGGTGGAGAGCGCGGGCACCGTGCAGGCGCCGCAGGACCAGGTGCAGGTGCGCGTGGGCGGGCAGTTCGGCGGGCCGGACGATTTGCGCGCCATGCCGATACGCGGCGCCTCGGGCGCGCAGTTGCGCCTGGGCGACATCGCCACCGTCACGCGCGGGTACGTGGACCCGGCCACGGTGAAGGTGCGCCACCAGGGGCAGGAGGTGGTGGCGCTGGGGGTGTCGATGGCCAAGGGGGGCGACATCATCCGCCTGGGCCGGGCCCTGGGCGAGGCCACGGCCCAGATCGAGAAGACGCTGCCGGCCGGCGTGCGGCTGGTGAACGTGCAGGACCAGCCCCAGGCCGTGGTGCGCTCGGTGAACGAGTTCATCAAGGTGCTGGTCGAGGCCGTGGTGATCGTGTTGGCCGTGAGCTTCATCAGCCTGGGGCTGCACAAGCGCCCCGGCAACCACCCGCTGTGGCGCCGCTGGACGCTGGACACGCGCCCCGGGCTGGTGGTGGGCATCACCATTCCGCTGGTGCTGGCCGTCACCTTCCTGGCCATGTGGTACTGGGGCATCGGGCTGCACAAGATCTCGCTGGGCTCGCTCATCATCGCGCTGGGCCTGCTGGTGGACGACGCCATCATCGCCGTGGAGATGATGGTGCGCAAAATGGAAGAGGGCTACGACAAGGTGCGCTCGGCCACCTTCGCCTACGAGATCACGGCCATGCCCATGCTCACGGGCACGCTGATCACGGCGGCGGGCTTCCTGCCCATCGGCATCGCCAAATCCACGGTGGGCGAATACACCTTCGCCATCTTCGCAGTGACGGTGATCTCGCTCGTGCTGTCGTGGATCGTCTCGGTGTACTTCGTGCCCTACCTGGGCACGCTGCTGCTCAAGGTGCCGCCGCATGTGCCCGACATGGTGGCGGGACGCGAGGAGCCGCACGAGATGTACGACACGCCGTTCTACGTGACCTTCCGCCGCCTGGTGAACTGGTGCGTGGAGCACCGCTGGCTCACCATCGGCGCCACGCTGCTGACCTTCGCGCTGGGCCTGTGGGGCATGGGCAAGGTGCAGCAGCAGTTCTTCCCCGATTCGAGCCGCCCCGAGATCCTGGTGGACCTGTGGCTGCCCGAGGGCAGCGCGTTTGCCGCGAACGAGGAGGTGACGCGGCGCGTCGAGACGGTGCTGCGCGCGCAGCCCGGCGTGGAGACGGTGAGCGCCTGGGTGGGCTCGGGCGTGCCGCGCTTCTACCTGCCGCTGGATCAGGTGTTTCCGCAGACCAACGTGTCGCAGTTCATCGTGCTGCCGCAGGACTTGAAGACGCGCGAGACGCTGCGCATGGCGCTGCCCGCGCTGCTGGCGCAGGAGTTCCCCGAGGTGCGCGCGCGTGTGAAGCTGCTGCCCAACGGGCCGCCGGTGCCGTACCCGGTGCAGTTCCGCGTGCTGGGGCCCGACCCGGCACAGTTGCGCGTGCGCGCCGACGAGGTCAAGGCCATGCTGCGCGAGAGCCCGCAGATGCGCGGCGTGAACGACAACTGGAACGAGTCGGTGAAGGTGCTGCGCCTGGAAATCGACCAGGACAAGGCGCGCGCCCTCGGCGTGTCCAGCCAGTCCATCGCCCAGGCCACGCGCACCACGGTGCTGGGCACCACGGTGGGCCAGTACCGCGAGGGCGACAAGCTGATCGACATCGTGCTGCGCCAGCCGCTGGATGAGCGCGCCGCCATCACCGACCTGGCCAACGCCTACGTCGGCACGTCCACCGGCCGCGCCATACCGCTGACGCAGATCGCCAAGCCGCGCATGGACTGGGAGCCGGGCGTGATGTGGCGCGAGGGCCGCGAGTACGCCATCACGGTGCAGGGCGACGTGGTGGAGGGGCTGCAGGGCGCCACGGTGACCCACGCGCTGCTGCCCGGCCTGCGCGCGCTGGAGGGGCAGTGGCGCGCCGCCGGCGGCACGGCTTACCGCATCGAAGTGGCGGGCGCCGTCGAGGAAAGCGCCAAGGGCTCGTCTTCCATCGCGGCGGGGCTGCCCGTCATGCTGTTCATTACCTTCACGCTGCTCATGCTGCAACTGCACAGCTTCAGCCGCGCGATGCTGGTCTTCCTGACCGGCCCGCTGGGGATCGCCGGGGTGGCTGCGGCGCTGCTGGCGCTGGGCCGGCCCTTCGGCTTCGTGGCGCTGCTGGGGGTGATCGCGCTCATGGGCATGATCCAGCGCAACTCGGTGATCCTGATCGACCAGATCGAGCTCGACCGCGCGCGCGGCGTGCCGGCGTGGGACGCCATCATCGAGGCGGCGGTGCGCCGGCTGCGCCCCATCGTGCTGACGGCGGCGGCGGCCGTGCTGGCCATGATCCCGCTGTCGCGCAGCGTGTTCTGGGGGCCCATGGCCGTGGCCATCATGGGCGGGCTCGTCGTGGCGACGGTGCTGACCCTGCTGGCGCTGCCGGCCATGTACGCGGCGTGGTTCCGGGTGCGCCGGCCCGGCCCGGAGGAGATCGCCATGGCGCGCAGCACGCAGATAGCACATTAATTTACGGGGCTTTGCTTACAACCAGCTAAAATCGCCGGTTGACCCCATTCACGCAGGCGGCATTCCATGGCCGCCTGTTTGTTTGCAAAACCAGCGCGGGTGGCGAAATTGGTAGACGCACCAGGTTTAGGTCCTGACGGTAGCAATACTGTGCGGGTTCGAGTCCCGCCCCGCGCACCACGAGACTTGGCGGAGTCGCTGCTGCCGACACCATCTACATCCTCGACCCGATACTAGGAACACAAATGGCCGTTACTGTTGAAACCCTTGAAAAGCTCGAGCGCAAGATCACGCTGAGCCTGCCCCTGACCACCATCCAGACCGAAGTCGATGCCCGCCTCAAGCGCCTGGCACGTACCGTGAAGATGGATGGCTTCCGTCCTGGCAAGGTGCCCCTGAGCGTGGTGGCCCAGCGCTACGGCTACTCGGTGCAGTACGAAGTGCTGAACGACAAGGTGGGCGAGGCCTTTGCCCAGGCCTCCAACGAGGCCCAACTGCGCGTGGCTGGCCAGCCGCGCATCACCGAGAAGGACGGCGCGCCCGAAGGCCAGGTGACCTTCGACGCCGTGTTCGAGGTGTTCCCCGAGGTGAAGATCGCCGACTTGTCGGACGCTGAGGTCGAGCGCCTGTCCGCCGAAGTGGACGAGGCCGCCATCGGGAAGACCCTGGACATCCTGCGCAAGCAGCGCCGCACCTTCGCCCAGCGCGCCCAGACTGCGCCCGCCGAGGACGGCGACCGCGTGACCGTGGACTTCGAAGGCAAGATCGACGGCGAGCCCTTCCAGGGCGGCAAGGCCGAGGACTTCCAGTTCCTGGTGGGCGAAGGCCAGATGCTCAAGGAATTCGAGGACGCCGTGCGTGGCATGAAGTCGGGCGAGAGCAAGACCTTCCCGCTGGCCTTCCCCGAGGACTACCACGGCAAGGATGTGGCCGGCAAGACGGCCGACTTCCTGGTGACGCTGAAGAAGATCGAGGCCGCCAACCTGCCGGAAGTGAACGAGCAGTTCGCCAAGTCGCTGGGCATTGCCGATGGCACCGTGGAGGGCCTGCGTGCCGACATCAAGAAAAACCTCGAGCGCGAGGTGAAGTTCCGCCTGATGGCCCGCAACAAGCAGGCCGTGATGGACGCACTGGTGGCCAAGGCCGAGCTGGACCTGCCCAATGCGGCCATCCAGGCCGAGATCGCACGCCTGCTGGAAGGCGCGCGCGCCGATCTGAAGCAGCGTGGCATCAAGGACGCCGACAAGGCCGAGATCCCCGAGGACATCTTCCGTCCCCAGGCCGAGCGCCGCGTGCGCCTGGGCCTGGTGCTGGCGGAGCTGGTGCGTGCCAATGCGCTGCAGGCCACGCCCGAACAGCTCAAGACCCACATTGACGAGCTGGCCGCGAGCTACGAGAAGCCCGAGGACGTGGTGCGCTGGTACTTCGGCGACCGCCAGCGCCTGGCCGAGGTGGAAGCCGTCGTGGTGGAAAACAACGTCACCAGCTTCGTCCTGGGCAAGGCCAAGGTCACTGACAAGGCCGTTTCCTTCGAAGAGCTGATGGGCCAGCAGGGCTGATCCTTGAGAAGTCCGGGACGGTTGCGGCAGGCGCTGTCCCTGGATTCTTCTTGTTTCCTGGGGCTTGTGCTTTGGCGCACAAGCCCCAATTCATTTGTGGATACAGTACGCACCGTACTGGTTGGACTGGAGAAAACATGAGCGCATTGGATACACAGAACCTGGGCCTGATACCCATGGTCATCGAGCAGTCGGGCCGTGGCGAGCGGTCGTACGACATCTACTCGCGCTTGCTCAAGGAGCGGGTGGTCTTCCTGGTCGGGCCGGTCAACGACCAGTCCGCCAATCTGGTGGTGGCGCAACTGCTGTTCCTGGAGAGCGAGAATCCGGACAAGGACATTTCGTTCTACATCAACTCCCCGGGCGGTTCGGTCAGCGCCGGTCTGGCGATTTTCGACACCATGAATTTCATCAAGCCGGATGTCTCCACGCTGTGCACGGGCATGGCGGCGAGCATGGGCGCGTTCCTGCTGGCCGCGGGAGCCAAGGGCAAGCGTTTTGCGCTGCCCAATTCCAAGGTGATGATCCACCAGCCGCTCGGTGGCATGCAGGGTCAGGCCACAGAGATCGAGATCCATGCGCGCGAAATCCTCAAAACCCGCGAGCAGCTCAACCAGATCCTGGCGGAACGCACCGGCCAGCCGCTGGAAAAGATCCAGCAGGATACCGAGCGTGATTACTACCTGAGCGCCGCCGAGGCGCAGTCCTATGGCCTGGTGGACCAGGTCATCGAAAAGCGCGCCTGAGGGAGGTGCGCCAAGCGGCGTTTCCCCTGCGGGGAACGCCGTTTTTATTTCGCTATCATCCCCCGACCAACGTATTCAGTGACAAGGCATTGCCCCCATGGCCGAGAAAAAAGGCTCCTCCAGCGAGAAAACCCTCTACTGCTCTTTTTGCGGCAAGAGCCAGCATGAAGTGAAGAAGCTGATCGCCGGTTCGTCGGTTTTTATCTGCGACGAATGCATTGGCCAGTGCAACGAAATCATCCGTGACGAGCTGCCCGCAGGTGGCATTGCTGCCGATGTGCGCGGCGATTTGCCGACGCCCGCCGAAATCAAGGCCAACCTGGACAACTACGTCATCGGCCAGGAGAAGGCCAAGCGCACGCTGGCCGTGGCGGTCTACAACCACTACAAGCGCCTGCGCTACAAAGACAAGGCGGGCAAGGACGAGGTGGAGCTTTCCAAGAGCAACATCCTGTTGATCGGCCCCACGGGTTCGGGCAAGACCTTGCTGGCGCAGACGCTGGCGCGCCAGCTTGACGTGCCCTTCGTCATGGCCGATGCCACGACGTTGACCGAAGCCGGGTACGTCGGCGAGGACGTGGAAAACATCATCAGCAAGCTGCTGCAGAGCTGCAACTATGACGTGGAAAAGGCGCAGCGCGGCATTGTCTACATCGACGAGATCGACAAGATCTCGCGCAAGTCGGACAACCCGAGCATCACGCGCGACGTGTCGGGCGAGGGCGTGCAGCAGGCCTTGCTGAAATTGATCGAAGGCACCATGGCCAGCGTGCCGCCGCAGGGCGGGCGCAAGCATCCCAACCAGGACTTCCTGCAGATCGACACGACCAATATCCTGTTCATCTGCGGCGGCGCTTTCGCCGGGCTGGAGAAGGTCATCGAGAACCGCACCGAGGCCTCGGGCATCGGCTTTGGCGCCGCCGTACGCAGCAAGCAGCAGCGCGCCATCTCCGAGGTGTTCCAGGACATCGAGCCCGAGGATCTGATCAAGTTCGGCATCATCCCCGAACTGGTGGGCCGCATGCCCGTGGTCACTTCGCTGGCCGAGCTGAGCGAGGATGCGCTGGTGCAGATCCTGACGGAGCCCAAAAACGCCCTGGCCAAGCAGTACAGCAAGCTGCTGTCCATGGAAGGTGTGGAGTTGGAAATACGCCCCGCCGCGCTCAAGGCGATTGCCCGCAAGGCGCTCGCACGCAAAACTGGTGCGCGTGGATTGCGCTCGATCCTGGAGCAGGCGCTGATCGGCACCATGTTCGATCTGCCCAACGCCGCCAATGTGGAAAAGGTGGTGGTCGACGAATCCACGATTGAGGAAAGCAAGCCGCCATTGCTTGTGTACCGCGAGGCCGCCAAGAAGGCCTGACGCATTTGCCGCGAAGCCTTTGTGCCATCCTGGCACATGTCTCCTGCGGGAGCCGTGTGCCTTTGTTTCCCCTGGCTGGCGCTTCGGTACCAGCAGGTTGAAGAATTTCCCGCTGCGCATACGGTGCGTGGCGACTCATGAGGTTTGCCATGTCTGGACATACCCCCTTGCCCTCCGCGCCTGTCGAATTGCCCCTGCTGCCACTGCGCGATGTGGTCGTTTTTCCCCATATGGTGATCCCGCTGTTCGTGGGGCGCCCCAAGAGCATCAAGGCGCTGGAGCTGGCCATGGAGGCCGACCGGCGCATCATGCTGGTGGCGCAGAAAGCGGCGGCCAAGGATGAGCCCTCGGCGTCCGACATGTTCGACATGGGCTGCGTCTCGACCATCTTGCAGATGCTCAAGCTGCCCGACGGCACGGTGAAGGTGCTGGTCGAGGGACAGCAGCGTGCGCAGGTGCAGGGCATTGCCGATGAGGAGACGCACTTCGTGGCCAGCGTCTTGCCCGTTGCAGAAGCGTCTGTGGACGATGGCAAGCCCAGTGAGATCGAGGCGCTGCGCCGTGCGGTGATGCAGCAGTTCGACCAGTACGTCAAGCTGAACAAGAAGATCCCGCCGGAGATCCTGACATCCATTTCCAGCATCGACGACCCAGGGCGCCTGGCCGACACCATCGCGGCGCATCTGCCGCTCAAGCTGGAGAACAAGCAAGCTGTGCTTGACCTCTTCCCTGTCAAGGAGCGGCTGGAAAACCTGTTCGAGCAGATCGACCGGGAGGTCGACATCCTCAACGTGGACAAGCGCATCCGAGGCCGCGTCAAGCGCCAGATGGAAAAGAGCCAGCGTGACTTCTACCTGAATGAGCAGGTCAAGGCCATTCAGAAGGAACTGGGCGAGGGCGAGGAGGGCGCAGACGTCGAGGAGATCGAGAAGAAGATCAAGGCCGCGCGCATGCCTGCCGAGGCACGCAAGAAGGCCGAGGGCGAGTTGAAAAAGCTCAAGCTCATGTCCCCCATGTCGGCGGAAGCCTCGGTGGTGCGCAACTACATCGATGTGCTCACGGGCTTGCCGTGGAGCAAGAAGACCAAGATCAAGCACGACCTGTTGAACGCGGAGTCGGTGCTGAACGAAGACCACTACGGTCTCGAAAAGGTCAAGGACCGCATCCTGGAATACCTCGCAGTGCAGCAGCGTGTGGACAAGGTCAAGGCGCCCATCCTGTGCCTCGTTGGGCCGCCAGGTGTCGGCAAGACTTCGCTCGGGCAGTCCATCGCCAAGGCCACGGGCCGCAAGTACGTGCGCATGGCACTGGGCGGCATGCGGGACGAGGCCGAGATCCGTGGGCATCGCCGCACCTATATCGGTGCCATGCCAGGCAAGGTGCTTCAGAGCCTGAACAAGGTGGGGACGCGCAATCCGCTGTTCCTGCTCGACGAGATCGACAAGTTGGGCACCGATTTCCGGGGCGATCCATCGAGCGCGCTGCTGGAAGTGCTGGATCCGGAGCAGAACCACACTTTTTCGGACCACTATGTGGAGGTCGATTTCGACTTGTCGGACGTGATGTTTGTTGCCACTAGCAACTCGATGAACATTCCTCCGGCGCTCCTGGACCGGATGGAGGTGATACGTCTCTCGGGCTACACCGAGGACGAGAAGACCAGTATCGCCATGAAGTATCTGCTGCCCAAGCAGATGGGCAACAACGGCGTCAAGGAAACCGAGCTGCAGGTCGCCGAAGCTGCGGTGCGCGACATCGTGCGCTACTACACGCGAGAAGCGGGGGTTCGCTCGCTGGAGCGCGAGTTGTCGAAGATCTGCCGCAAGGTAGTCAAGGGCCTGCAACTGAAGAAACTGGAACCGCAGGTGGTGGTGACGGCTGACAATCTGGCGGACTACCTGGGCGTGCGCAAGTACAACTATGGCCGTGCCGAACAGCAGAACCAAGTGGGGCAGGTCGTTGGCTTGGCCTGGACCGAGGTGGGCGGAGATCTTCTGACCATCGAAACGGCCACGATGCCGGGCAAGGGCAACATCACCCGCACGGGCTCTCTGGGCGACGTGATGAAAGAATCCGTCGAAGCTGCGCGCACTGTCGTGCGCAGCCGTGCACGGGTGCTGGGGATCAAGGACGAGGCTTTTGAAAAGCGCGACATCCACATCCACGTTCCAGACGGTGCCACGCCCAAGGATGGTCCCAGCGCGGGCATTGCCATGGCGACCGCACTGGTGTCCGCTTTGACGGGCATTCCTGTGCGTGCCGATGTGGCCATGACGGGGGAAATCACGTTGCGCGGCGAGGTTACGGCGATCGGCGGCCTCAAGGAAAAGCTGCTGGCTGCGTTGCGCGGTGGTATCAAGACGGTGCTGATCCCCGAAGAGAACGTGAAGGATCTGCAGGAGATTCCCGACAACGTGAAAAGTGGCCTGGAGATCGTGCCTGTGAAATGGATCGACAAGGTGCTGGATGTGGCGCTGGAGTCCAAACCCGTGCCGCTGACGGATGAGGAAATCGCTGCGGCCACGGCTGCTGCCACGCAGAAGGCAGCGGTAGCGGATACCCTGAAGCACTGAATTCAAAAAATTTCGGGAACAGGCAAAAAATGCGCTACAATTCAACCCATCGCAGCAAACATCGTACAATGTAAGGCTTCGGTAAATGCGGGAATAGCTCAGTTGGTAGAGCGCAACCTTGCCAAGGTTGAGGTCGTCGGTTCGAGACCGATTTCCCGCTCCAAAATTTCAAAAAAGGGAGGCTTCCGCTTCCCTTTTTTGTCAAAAGAAGGTCGTTTCTGGCGCGGTAGCAAAGCGGTTATGCCCCGGATTGCAAATCCGGTTAGCCCGGTTCGACTCCGGGCCGCGCCTCCAGTAAAACCCAAGCAGGACAAGCCGCTACAGCTATTAAAAGCGTAGCGGCTTTTTCTTTGTACCGCCTCAATTAGCCCTTAAATCGACTCGCCGCTCCCTCGTTTTGTTAGTTTTGCTACTTCTGAGTGGATCGTGTTGTTCGCTCAGACCTGGTCCTGCGGCCGGTAGAAGTTTCCGGTACTGCAGCGAGAAGCAGCGCCTCTGGTGACCTGCCCCCAGAACCCGTACCAGTCGATTTGAGGAATCCGCTGGGTTGAAGGAGATTACTCCTGGGTTTGCAGCGGCGCCGGGACGGCGCCACCGGTTGTCTGTCGATGCTGCGCCGCGAACTTCGCTGGCGGCATCCGCCTGCAACTGCTGTGCGGCCGTACCTCGTTGTAGTCGATCCGCCAGCGCGCAATCTCAACACGCGCCTGCTTCAGGCTTTGGAACCAGTGCTCGTTCAGGCACTCGTCGCGGAACTTGCCGTTGAAGCTCTCGATGTAGGCGTTCTGCGTGGGCTTGCCTGGCTGGTTGAGGATGTGGCGCACGCCCTGGGCCTGGGCCCAGGCCATGAAGGCCCGGCTCGTGAACTCTGGCCCCTGGTCGGTTCCCACGGCCTGCGGGTAGCCCCGGAACCGCGCAACCTGGTCGAGCACGCGCACGACGTACTGGCCGCCGATGCCATGGTCCACAGCGATGTCCACGCACTCGTGGCTGAAGTCGTCCGTCACGGTCAGGCACTTGATGCGCCGCCCGCTGGCCAGGCTGTCGCTGACGAAGTCCATGCTCCAGACTTCATTGATGGTCCGGCACTCGTGCAACGGCACGCGTTCGAGCTTCAGGCGCTGCTTGCCGCGCCGCTTACGCACCGACAGGTCGGCCAGCCTGTAGAGCCGGTACACGCGCTTGTCGTTGATCTTGTTGCCCGCGGCACGCAGCAGGTCGCCGATGCGTCGGTAGCCGAAGCGCCGACGTTCATGGGCCAGCTCGACGATGCGCTGGCTCGTTGCCAGGTCGTGCTGCGCACGCTGGGGCGGATGCCGCCAGCTGTCGCGCGACAGGCCCACCAAGGCGCAGGCGCGCCGTTCACTGATCGAGGTCGCCTTCAACATCTCGCCCACCGCGCGTCGCCTCGCCGGTGGGCTCAGCGCTTTACGCCGAAGGCCACCTTCAGCGCCTCGTTGTCCAACACCGCTTCGGCCAGCAGCTTCTTG
>Ga0222424_100813_pt1 | contig 10704 bp, 14 predicted proteins | sample 2B2ome_FD_182468 | JGI IMG/M metagenome (GOLD analysis project Ga0222424, IMG submission 182468) | Enriched microbial communities from leaf-cutter ant dump, University of Wisconsin, Madison, United States - 2B200A (version 2) | ecosystem: Environmental > Terrestrial > Nest > Insects nest > Nest...
TTAAAAGGCTGGTAGATGGAGAAAAGATCGGTACGCTGATCCGTTAAAAACAGGCCGGGAACGGGCCCGGGATGTATCAAGCTCACCACTCGGCAGGCTCACCTTCCGGTAAGTTCAGGGCAACCATAACCTGCCGATGAGTGACCGGAAATACGGTATTTTCAATTCGCATATTACCCCATTTAAGGAACGTTATTTTTTTATATCATGAACCAGCAAATTGCCGACATCCGGATCAACTATTCCAAGAAAAGCCTGTCAGAGACCGATGTTGCAGCAGATCCCATCAGCCAGTTTAACAGCTGGTGGAAGGAGGCCATGGAAAGCCAGCTTTCCGAGGTAAATGCCATGACACTGGCCACGGCAGATGCCAACGGTATCCCCGATGCACGGATCGTTTTATTAAAAGGTGTTACCGATACCGGCTTTGTTTTTTTTACCAACTATCAAAGCCGGAAAGGAACCGAACTGCTGGAAAATCCCAATGCCTGCCTGGTTTTTTTCTGGAAGGAGCTGGAACGACAGGTGCGGATCTCCGGAACCGTTGCCAGGGTATCAGATGCTGAAAGCGATGCTTATTTTTACTCCCGCCCCTCCGGCAGTCAGATAGGTGCCATTGCTTCCCCGCAAAGTTCGGTGATACCCGGCCGGGAATTCCTGGACCTGCGGACAAAAGAGATTACGGACCGTATTGCCTCCGGCCAGAAAATCGTACGGCCCGGCCACTGGGGCGGATACCTGGTCAGCCCCGTTTCTGTTGAGTTCTGGCAGGGAAGACCCAGCCGGCTGCATGACCGCCTGCGTTATACCTTACAGGACAATCTGCACTGGAAAATTGAGCGGCTGGCGCCATAGAATCCGGGTAACGGTGATATAGAAGCTACTGACCGCCGAAAGCGGACTGCTGATCTCCGATTCATCGGAAAAATTCCCGATCTCGTAAACAAAACTCCGGATTACAGCAAGATATTGCAGTATCGTAACCGATTTTTGTTTTAATTATGGATACAGATAAGGGCTCTGTTCCCCTTTCCAAGGGAAACAGGAATGGGAAAAAAGCGCCGGGCATAGTAAAAAAGTGGGCGTCCCGGCTGCATTTGTGGCTGGGAATGACCGTTGGCATCCTGGTATTCATCATTTCCATCACCGGCTGCCTGTATGTATTTAAAGACGAGATCGAAGATCAGCTGCGCAAGAAGGTCATTTTTCACGGAGAGCCTTCCATCGAAAATAAGACCATTCTTCCCTTACGGGTGCTGGAAGCAAAGGTTCAGGAACAATGCCATGAAAAATACAACGTACACTGGGCAGACATTCCTATGGATAAAAAACGCTCTTACCAGTTCTATTTTTACGAAACCAATCCAGACGGCTGGAATTATTTTGACGAATACATTATTTACAAAACGGCTTATGTAAACCCCTTCACGGGGAAAGTACTGGCTGTTTACGACGAAAAGAACGGTTTTTTCAATATTGTTAAGATCATCCACTGGAGTTTCCTGCTAAACAGCGGCTGGGGAAAATATGTGGTGGGCATACCGGTGCTGATCTTTCTTGTTATGCTCATCACCGGTATTATTCTCTGGTGGCCCAAAAACAAGAAAGCCCGGAAGCAGCGTTTCTGGTTCCAGTGGAAGAACGTGCGCGCCTGGCGCCGGAGAAACTATGACCTGCACAGCATCCTTGGGTTCTATGCTTCATTTGTTGCATTGATCGTTGCGATAACCGGCCTGTTCTATGCATTTACATTTGTACAAAACGCTATTTATTTCAGCTTTTCCGGTGGCAAAACCTCCATACCGGACTTCTCTGATATTGTAACCCGGGCGCCGGACAGCCTGCGCAATGAGCAAACCCTTGATAAGATCGGCCGGCAGGTCGAAGCCCTGTATCCCACTGCATTCAGCTATTCGGTCGACCTGGGGAATGAGCACCTGGATAGCCATGAGCACCCCAATTTCTCCGTTTATGTAAAGCAGCTGGGGTATTCCTATCATATTATGCACCAGCTCATCTTTGACGAAAACTCCGGTGCGCTTTTAAAAAACTACAATCACAGGGAAAAGAATTTGGGAGAAAAGGCCATCGGAGCCAATTATGATGTGCATGTAGGTGCGATCCTGGGCCTGCCTACAAAGATCATCGCCTTTATTGCAAGCCTCATCTGTGCCTCCCTTCCTGTAACGGGATTTCTTGTATGGTATGGCAGAAGGCGGAAAAAGAAAAAGCCCAAACCAATTGTCTGAGCGTACAATTCATGATCCGTTCCATAGTTTATAGATCACAGCTCACAGACCTGCTCTGATCCATGATCTATAAACCATCCGTCCAACTATGCCTCTTCTTTCTTCTTTGCAGGGGCTTTTGTTGTTTTAGGATTGGCCGGGCGGCTTTTACCAAATGAGCCTTTAAAGCGTTTTCCTTTTGCTGTTTTTTTATCTCCTCTTCCCATTGTTTAAATTTTTGCAAATGTACGGTTTCTTGTCTTTTTTACGGTCAAATACACATGAAATTGTAAAGCGGATGTATTTACCGGGAACGACCGGTCATAAAAAATGCCCCGCAATCCAGATTACGGAGCATCCATTTCTTTTAAGCAAGCGATCAGATCTTGGAAGCAAGCTCTTTACCAGCTTTGAAGCGGGCTACTTTTTTTGCTTTGATTTTGATCACCGCACCGGTTTGGGGGTTACGGCCGTTACGCGCAGCCCTTTTGGTTACAGAAAATGTTCCAAAGCCTACGAGCGTAACTTTATCTCCTTTTTTCAATGTTTTAGTTACCGCCTCTACAAAAGAATCTAAAGCTGCATTTGCCTGCGTTTTTGTGATACCGGCATCTCCGGATATCTTGTCGATCAATTCTGCCTTGTTCATAATAAATTATTTAATGAGTGTTTTTTATAACAAAACAAAATTAGAGGGTTTTTAATGACAGTAACAAAAAACTTTCAAACTTTTTGATTTATTTAATTGCGTGAAAACCCGCTCCTGACAAGACTTCCAGCAAAAAGAGCATGCACATTGCAAACCTTCGTAAAACAGGCAATCCCAATCAAACCCTTTACAGGAAAGGGTTTCAGGCAGCTATCGCCTGAAATCCACGCGGAACAAGGGTTTCAGGTAATATACAAATTATTTTAAACATTCAGGCCGCCGCTGAAAATGTTATACACATTCAATTCACAACCTGTAAAACCGACTCAAAACTGTAGCAGTCCGTGCCCCAGGTCGTTTTCATCTGTGTATTCAGCGCGGCATGATGTTGCCGGACAAACAGCTCGTAATCCGCTGCAGAACCGGCATAGAACTGGACCGCATAAGTTGGATCGCCATCATCCTCCCGGCCGACCAGTTTCAGGATCATGGCATCATAAAAACACCCGGTTGCCAGAAAGGCCGGTATATACACGTCTTTTATCCAGTTCAGCCATTTACTGTGTACTTCGGTGGCTACTTTGGTAGTCACATTCCAGATATAGGTGGGTTTCATCAGATCTTCAGTTTTAAATAAACGGGACAATGATCGCTGTGTTTTACATCCGGATAAATTTCAGCGTCTGTTACCTTGTTTTTCAATGCATCGCTAACGGTTATGTAATCGATCCGCCAGCCCTTATTGTTCAGCCGTACGGAAGGGAACCGCTGGCTCCACCAGCTATAGCGGTGGGGCTCCTCCGGGTGTACCATCCGGAAGGTATCATTAAACCCGTTCTTCAGGAATTTGGTCATCCACTCCCGCTCTTCCGGAAGAAACCCGGATGAATGCTTATTTCCCTTCGGATCATGGATATCGATCGCCTCGTGGGCAATATTATAATCGCCGCAAAGCACCAACTCCGGATTTGTCTTACGCAGATCATTCAGGTAAGTATAAAATTCATCCAGCCACATATACTTAAAAGCCTGCCGCACGTCACCACTGGTGCCGCTCGGAAAATACGCATTCACCAGTCTTACTGTTCCGAAATTCATCTGCAGCACCCGGCCTTCTTCATCACTGGTATGATGACCCGTTCCGCAAATAATATTATCCGGTTTTATCTTTGTAAACACCGCTACACCACTGTAGCCTTTCTTTTGGGCGGAGAACCAGTAGTCCTCATACCCGAGATCCTGCAACAGCCGGGTGGCCACATCCTCCCGGAGCGCCTTTGTTTCCTGTACGCAGATAATATCTGCCGGATCAGTTTTGAGCCAATCCAAAAAGCCCTTTTTGATTGCAGCCCGAATTCCATTGACATTATAACTTATAATACGCATAGAGTACTGTTGATTAAAGAAAACAAAAATAAAAGGATTTCGTTATTAAAAAATTATATATGGATTATATTCGTATCCCTGATATAACATAACGTATGGACCCAAAAGAAAAGAGCAGGAACGCTGACCGGATCATTCCGGCCAAGGAGCACGTATATTTAGACGGGCCAAAAAGCAGGACCTATGAGCTGAGATTTGCCTTTCATGTATTATGGCAATTCTTAAAAGGATTCCGGACCCTCCACTTTGTAGGCCCCTGTATCACCGTTTTCGGATCGGCCCGTTTTACGGAAGATCACGTTTATTACAAAGACGCTGAAGCGTTTGGAAAGCGTATCGCAGAACTGGGCTTTACGACCATGACCGGCGGCGGGCCGGGCATTATGGAAGCTGCGAACCGGGGTGCTTTTGAAAACGGAGGTGAATCGGTTGGCTGTAACATTAAGCTGCCTTTTGAGCAGCATTACAATAAATATCTTACCGCATCCGTAACTTTTGAACATTTTTTTGTACGTAAAGTATTGCTGGTTAAATACAGTTATGCCTTTATCATTATGCCCGGCGGTTTTGGCACCATGGACGAATTCTTTGAAACCGTAACGCTGATCCAGACAAAAACCATTACACAGTTCCCCATTGTGTTGTTTGGAAAAGAATTTTATAAAGAATTGATGCTGGCGATCGAAAGCATGGCGGCCAAGGGAACCATTTCAAAAGAGGATCTGGACCTGGTATTACTTACGGATGACATTGATGAGGCCATGCACCACATCCGCCAGTATATTACCACCAATTACAAGATCAAAAAAAGGTGGCCCATTCCCTGGTTGTTTGAAAAGCGGTAACTATCTTAATCGGTTACGCCGGATGGTCCGATCCCACCCTTGTAATACCGTAGCCGGGTAATGTAAAAATAGCGGACCACCTGCCCCATCCGGGTCTGGGGTATAACCACGGTATCTGCTTTGGCTTTGAAACTGTGAACCAGCCGGTTTCCGGGTGCCCTGTAATAGTTAGAAACAGTAATGTAATAGGCATCGGCACCGGTGCTCAAACCCGGGCGCTGCCGGTTAAGCCAGGCAAACTGATGAATATTGTTTAAAGAGCCTACCGCTAAAAAAGGGTAACGATGTTTCCCGGAAAGGTACCAGTTCATATGAGCGGCAGGAAACCAGTAGTCTGAAAGGATAAAGGCAGCCGGCTTCATGATTCCCCGGGCAATGTCGTTCCGGTAAACCGTATCAAAACGATCTGCAAATGCCTTCCAACCCGTAAAATCCAGCGTCAGATCACCTTTCCCGGTCCTCAACGTGTCCTTTGACTGAAAGGCCGGCGGCAGGAAGGAGGCCATTACAATCAGCAACACCCCAGCCATTGTAAGCCCGTTCGCCCATTTCAATACCCGGGGCCACAGCACCCGTTTCCGGCTCCGGTGCGTCATATATACCGCGCCAAAAAATAACAGTATTACGTAGGAAGGGCCGGTCCAGTGCGGAAGCACTTCCCTGAACCAGGAAAAAAACCACACCAGTACCAAAAGAGGGAGCGTAAGGCAAAACAACAGCCACTGCAGGTTCCGGGGCAGCCATTGCTTTTTCCGGCAATAAGCAGCCCCGGCAAAACCCAGGATTACACAAACCGGGTTATTATAGGCCAGCTCTCCCAATACCTCCCGCAGAAATCGATCGGCACGTACCGGAGCATGATGCATCGCCACCCGACCCGCATGATACCACATTCCCGCGCCTTCATTGTCCATATTCCAGAAAACGATGGGTGATGCAATAACAGCCGAAAGCAGTATTGAAAGATAGACATAGGGTTCTTTAAACCAGGTACGCCGGCAGCACACCATATAGAGTCCCATCCCGGCCCATAAAAGTATACCGCTTACCTTGCTCATCATGGCCAGTCCGCACACAAGACCCCAAAAAAGCCATAACCGGCGCCGCCGGCGTTGCTCCGTACCGCGGCCCAGATCGATCATCAGTGATGCAGCAAGCAGCCAGAACAATAACAATGGCGCATCCGGCATAATCATAAAACCACTGATCATGCTGCCATATACCGACGCGGTAAAAAGCAGGGCAGCCATCCACCCGGTATAATCATTACCCAGTTTCCGGCCGATGGTAAACATCAGCCAGGTGTTTGCCCCCCCTATAAGGATAAACCCCAAACGCAGGAATACCTCATGATTCAGCAGCAGGTTTGCGGAAAAGCATTGGATGACCAGCGCCACAAAAGGAGGATGGTCAAAATAATTCCACTGCAGTTTTTGTGCATATACAAGATAGTATACTTCATCATTTCCCAGCTGTAGCACCATTGCCAGCAGCAGCTTACTGAGCATAACACCCAGGATAAGATAGACCGTGCCTTTCTGAAAGGACTTCATAAAAACCGTTTAAGCCGGTACGCGGCCACTGCCAGGCACTGATGCGTTCTTTCTTAACCAGACCGGGCATTGCACAAATGCATATACAATAATGGCCGTGCTGCCCCCAATCAGCATTCCGGCAAAAACATCGGGCAAAAAATGCTGCCCCAGGTAGATCCGCGAGTAGCCCGCCATGCAGGCGAGGAAAAAGAGCAGCAGCCGCAGGCCGAGGCTCCTTATATGCAAACAGCACAACAGCGCAAGAGCAAAAGCAGAGGTTGTATGCCCGGAAGGAAAGCTGTTATACCCGGAGTGCGTAACTCCTTCAATAAAATGATGATAGGTTTCTGTTCCCAGGGCCGCCATGGGTCTTGGCAAATGCACCGCCTTCTTCAATAGCTGCGCAATGAGCCCTGAGACAAGGAAGGCCAGCAATATGCGGAACGCGAGTAACCGGTTGTTGAGGAAAAAAAGGAACAACGCCAGGAAGATGGAGAACAAGCCATCTCCCGTAAAGGTATAAGCGATAAAAAAATCGTCCAGTGCCTTACAGTGGAAAAAATTCAGCCATAAAAAACTATGTTCCCTGGATATCAGGATGCTGGGAAACGCCAACCCGGTCATAAACAGCAACAGGAAGCCCGCAAACGTCCTGTTCTGATCGATTAGACTCCGGAAGTACTGCATGTGATGGATATTTGTCATCAAATCTATCCCTCAAATATTGCCTCTGTGTAAATTCAGGAAACTTAACAAATTGGTAAAGCCGTCACAGCATATCATAACCCAGAGCAAAAGACCCGGAAGCCGGCGCTTTACCGGAAACGGATGTTTACAAAGAAACTTATGGAACTCCGGTGAAATCAGTACCTTTAAAGGATATCTTTACCTAAACAAATTTTTATTTTTTATGCGGGTCCTTTTTGTTGCACTGTTATCAGTTATTTCTTTTTTCACAAATGCACAGGAAAAATTTCCGCGAAAATGGGTGCAGTTGTTTAACGGGAAAGATCTTACCGGATGGTCTCCCAAGATCACCGGTTATGCCTACGGCGATAATTTTGGCAATACCTTCCGCGTGGTTGATAAAAAATTAACCGTCAATTATGATCACTATAAAACCTTTGACGACCGTTTTGGCCATCTGTTTTATAAAACGCCTTACTCCTATTACCTGCTTGCAGTAGAATATCGTTTTGTGGGTCAGCAGAATACCGGTGCTCCGGGCTGGGCATATAAAAACAGCGGCGTTATGATCCATTGCCAGCCGCCGGCTACCATGGGCAAGGACCAGGATTTTCCTATTTCGATTGAGGTACAGTTGCTGGGAGGTGATGCTACAGGAGAACGCAGCACCTGTAACCTGTGCACACCGGGTACCAATGTGGAAATGGATGGCAAACTGGTTACGCAACACTGTATAAACTCCACTTCAAAAACCTTCCGTAATGAAGAATGGGTACGGGCGGAGATACTGGTACTGGGCGATTCGGTGATCAAACATATTGCCAACGGTGATACGGTACTGGTGTATCAAAAACCACAGATTGGCGGTGGTAGTGTAACGCATTTTGATCCTGCTGCCAAAAAGGACGGACAGCTTTTGAAATCCGGTTATATATCACTGCAAAGCGAAGGGCACCCTGTGGAATTCAGGAAGGTTGAGATCATCGATCTGAGCCCGTATTATGGCAAGGAACAACCGGTTGCGGTAAAGCGCCGGCAATACAAAAAATAATCTGTTTTTCTTATGGCACTGGTCGTATCAGGAGTGGATATTTTAGGGTATATCGCAGGCGCTATTACCACCCTTACATTTTTACCCCAGGTACTGAAAACGATTCGTGAAAAATCGGTCAAAGATATTTCATTGATGATGTTCGTTATCGCTGCGGTTAACGAAACCCTGTGGATCATTTACGGTGCCTTAAAAAATGACTGGGTGATCATCCTTACCAATGCCGTTATCCTGTGCCTTTCGCTTACCATGATCTATCTAAAATTCGCCTACGCCGGCAAAAAATCATGAAGACACGCAGCCGCTTTATACTGTTATTATTATTTCTTGTCCTGGCTGGCTGCAACAGAAGAATCAGCGAAACAGGCCGGGCCTCCTATTATGCAGATACGTTCAACGGGCGAAAGACAGCAAGCGGTGCGGTATTCAGCCAGCATAAACGAACGGCTGCGCATCCATCGCTGCCCTTTGGTACAAAAGTTACGGTAACCAATCAGAAAAACGGACGAAAGGTAAAAGTGCGGATCAACGACCGGGGACCGTTTGTTGCGGGCCGGATTATTGACCTCAGTAAAAAATCAGCAAAAAAAATAGGGATGCTAAAGGACGGTGTTGTACCGGTAACGATCACCTATAAAAAAAGCGGCCACCAGTAAACCGGTGGCCGGGGTTTAGAGGGCTAAGAGCGGCCCGGAATGAAAATCATGAAACATCTGCTTGATTACCATTAAATTACATTTTTTCTCAATTCCGTAAATATAGAGCTTATCGGCCAAACGGCTGATATTTCTGTCAGGGGCGCCATTCTTTTTTTACCATGATATAAGGCTTTTACCAATTTCCGGTTCGGGAAGATGCTTTGGTGCCGGAGAATTTGTAAATTTTACAGGCATAACCCGATTTATTATTCAAAAAAACGGAAACGCCGGCAAAAAATCATTAAATCGCCGCTTTTTATCCATTTTTTTTCTGATTTCTTTTTCTTAATTAAACTTTTAAAATAAGTTTAGCTATTTTCGAAAGGATAACGAAACAGACTGATCATGAAATCAAAAGCGATTGTTGCACAGGACCATCCCCTGCTGCTATCCGAAAGCAAGAAGAAATATCTTTTTAAGGTACGGCTGCTGAAGTATCTGTATGAGGTAAATGCCGCTTCTGTAGGAGAAATCTGCAAGGCACTTTCTATAAGCACTCCAACCACGCTTAAATTGCTTGGGGAGCTGAACAAAGAGAACTGGATCGAAAAAAGAGGGTTTGGAAAATCGATGGGAGGCCGGAAGCCCGATCTTTTTGGTCTGCGGCCCGGGTCCCTGTACACCCTTTGTATCGATATTGAGCTGTTCAGTGTAAAGATGGTCATTATGGACAACGCGCATATCGAAAGCACGCCCATCGTAACGGCACTTCATACCCTGTCAAAAGACCGGCAGGAAATAGACCAGATCTACCAGATGGCGGTTGCATTACAGGATCAATCGGGTATTGACAAAAGCCGGCTCATCGGTGTTAGTATCGGCATGCCCGGCCTGGTTGATTCCTTCAAAGGAGAGAACTACAGTTACTTTACAAGCGATGTAGCAGGAAAAACGCTGCAACGTTCCTTTGAAGAAAAATTCAACCTGCCCGTGGTACTTCAGAATGATGTAAAAGGTACCGCTCTGGCAGAACTACGGCACGGACAGGCCCTGGGCAAAAAAAATGCGCTGGTACTGCTGATGGACTGGGGAGTTGGCCTGGGCATTATTATGGACGGAAAAGTACGGCAGGGCGCTTCCGGTTTCTCCGGAGAAATGGGGCATATCCCCTTTATCGATAACGGCGACCTGTGTTATTGTGGCAAACACGGCTGCCTGGAAACGGTTGCGTCCGGACTGGCGCTGGCAAAGATGGCCAAAGAAGGCATTCTTTCCGGCAAGAACTCCATACTGGCAGAATTATCTGAAAAGGAGATCGACAATATTGAAGCAGAAGTGGTCATCAAAGCAGCCAACCGGGGCGATCAGTATGCCATCAAACTGCTGTCCAATATTGGCACCAATATGGGTAAGGGTATTTCCACCCTCATCCAGCTATTTAATCCGGAACTTATTGTATTGGGAGGTAAGATCGCAGAGGCCCGGCAATACATTACCTTACCCATGCAGCAGGCGATCAATACCTATTGTATGACGCAGATCCGTGAAAAAGCATCGATTGTATCTTCCGAACTGGGGAAGAACGGAAGGCTGCTGGGCTATGCCACGGCATCCTTCGATTATTATTTTGATTATCTGCTGAAGGAACTGGAAGGTTAACCGGCTACTCCAGTACCGGCCGTAAC
>Ga0222424_100814_pt1 | contig 10685 bp, 8 predicted proteins | sample 2B2ome_FD_182468 | JGI IMG/M metagenome (GOLD analysis project Ga0222424, IMG submission 182468) | Enriched microbial communities from leaf-cutter ant dump, University of Wisconsin, Madison, United States - 2B200A (version 2) | ecosystem: Environmental > Terrestrial > Nest > Insects nest > Nest...
AAGCCCGATCACCCGCGGATCCAGGCGCAGATATTCCGGTGCCCGGCCACCCGCCAGGCAAAAAGCATCATATTGTTCGGCCTTCACATCCTCAAAGCTGTAATTAAGCTCAAACAGGTGCCCCGGTTTTTCGCTGTAGGTTTGAAACCCGTCAAAATCATGAATGGCGGTTATCACTTTTTCACCCTTCTTTTTCCCGGGACAAACGGCATGTACCTCATGCCCTACCATAGTAAGCATCTGGAAGGGCACCATTGTTTCATAGTCTTCGGCAAAATCGCCGGTCAGAAATAAGATCTTCTTGCTCATCGTACGTTTATTTGATCCAAGGTACAGAAAAAACAGAAACGCCCAAACAATTGTTAGCCCCGGTACGGCTATGAGCATTTACAGATATTAACAATCACTAAGTACCGGTGAACTGTCCATTTTCCGCAAAAGCGATTATGTTTGCAATTCATATGCAAATAAAGCGCCTCATTGGTTTATTTTTCGCAGTTGCAACTGCGCTCCTGCTTATTTATTCCGGCAGCGGATGTGCCAATATTATTGCCCCCAGCGGCGGCCCCAGGGATTCGCTGCCCCCCCAGATCGTCCGGGTAGATCCTCCGAACCAGAGCAAACATTTTGATCAGCAAAAGATCACGTTCTACTTTAACGAGTATGTGGACCTGAATGACGTGTATCAGAACCTGGTCGTGTCGCCCCTTCCTAAAAGCCTGCCGCGGGTAGATCGCAAACTGAAAACGGTTACTGTACGGCTCAATGACAGTCTTAAGAAGAACACCACCTATGTGCTCAATTTTACCAATGCGATTAAGGATATTACCGAAAACAATAAAGCCAAAGACATGCTTTATGTGGTAACCACCGGCGACTATTTTGACTCGCTGCAGCTCAGCGGGAACGTAAAAATGGCCAAAACGGTGAAGCCGGACTCCACCTTAACGGTAATGCTCTATTCGAATCTGGCAGACAGCGCAGTTCTAAAACAGAACCCCGACTATATAGCCCGGCTCGACAGTACCGGCGACTTCCTGTTCCGTTACCTGCGGCCGGGTACTTACCGCCTTTATGCGACCAAAAGCTCCGGTAGTTATATGTATACCAGCAAACAGCAGGTATTTGCATTTGCCGACTCCCCCGTTGTGATCAGTACCGTTCCTCCGCCACCCATACGGCTTTATGCCTATGTAGAGGAAGAGGAAGCCCAGGCCGGCAAAACCGGAAGCGAGGAGCCGGAACCGGATAAAAAGGAAAAACGGCTGAAATTTCAGGCCAACGTACAATCAGGAAAACAGGACCTGCTGGCACCGCTTCAGCTCATTTTTCCAACGGCCTTAAAAAACTATTTCCCCGAAAAAATGGTGCTTGCCACGGATAGTACCTATACACCGGTCACCGGGTATAAATTTACACTGGACAGTACCCGGAGGGTGATTACAATGAATATTCAATGGAAGGAGGGCACGCAGTATAACCTCATCCTGCCAAAGGATTTTGCTTCGGACAGCCTGGACCGGGGCCTGCTTAAGCCGGACACCCTGAAATTTGTTACCATGGAGCGGAAAGAATACGGACAGGCCCGGATCACATTCAACAATCTTGACACTTCGGTACACCCGGTGCTGCTGACCTCCCTGGGGGGTGTTCAGAAAAATGCATTTCCCCTGAAAACCAATATCCTGGAAATAGATCTGTATGCCCCCGGCGAATATGATCTGCAGATACTTTTTGACCGGAACGGAAACGGCCAGTGGGATCCCGGAAATTTTGAAAAACATATTCAGCCGGAGATCATCGTGCCGCTGGACCGGAAGCTCAATTTCAAAGCGAACTGGCTATTGGAGCCGGAGATCAATCTGAAACCACCGCCGAAGTAATTCGGATGTTAAGGTTCGAGAATTTAGGGTTGGGCTCTCAGGCTCAGCCGTTTCGCTGCCAGGCACTCCGTTATTGTTTTCGATATTTCATATGGTCTGAGAACAAGCGCAACACCAGCCGTCAATAGCCTGTAGCACCTTTGCCTGTTTTAAACACAAGATCTTCGCTTCTATCTGAAACGGACATTTCCTCATTCAAACATAAGAATGCTGTCAGGGCCATTTATCATTAGCTATGAACTTTTAACCTAGTTGATCCGCTAAGGGCTGAAAGCTAATGGCTACATACTTAATCTCAACGCTGAATTCCCGATTCTAAATACGACTATCCCGGCATCCGGGAAATGTATTTTTCGATCTCCTTGATCTGGCTTACGATCTGCGGGGTTGTGGGCTTGCAGGCCTTGGCTTTGCGGAAAAAGTCCTTGGCAGCCCTGAATTCTCTTTTATTCATCATAATGCTGCACATCTGCAGGTAAGCCGCGGCTTCGTTTTCTTTGTCGGGCAGCCCCTTGCGGATCGCCTGGCGGATATAACTTTCGCCCTGACGGGTATTGCCTTTCTGCATGGCCAGCATTCCCATTTGCAATAAACTGGCCCCTTCAGCCTCCTTCATCGGCATTCCCAGGTCCAGGCCCTTCTTCATCATGGTTTCCGCACTGTCGAAATCCTGCTTGCTCATAGCAATATTACCTTTCAGGGTATAGTACACAGAACGGATGGGTTTGTAAAGCAGGTTGGGAAATTTGATGGAATTCAATACTTTTTCTGCGCCCTCCAGATCCCCGGTTTCCATATATTCCTGGATCAAACGGAGGGGTCCAAAGAAAAAATGGCTGAATAACAGCACAACTCCAACCAGGTACAGGGGAAAAGCCGGCCAAAAACTGCCTGCATAGTTCACATATACCCCGGCAAGAATTAAAAGAATGCTGATCGGTAACCGGTACTTTATTAAAAGATTATACGCTTTCATGCTGATTTGATTTTGTTTCCCCCACAAGGGCCCGACATTTGCCCGTTGCCCTCCTTTTGGGGCTGCAAAGATAAGGGTTGCTTTCCACCGCAAAAAGGCTGTGTACAGGTATTTAATAAGACTGTATTTTTGCGGTATGATAATGAGCGATGATCTGCAGGTGCGCTGGTGGAACCTGGAAGCAAAACTGGTGGAACGGTTTGGGAAAAAGCCGGATATGGAAACACTTTTATTCCTGATCGGCATTCAGGAGTTTGGCCAGATAAAACCCAAATTTTCAAAAGAGCAGAAACAGGAGCTGATGCATGTAGCGGTCTGCAGCCTGCTGACCCCCAGCGGTTATTACGTTTATGAGGGTAAAGACAAAGACGGCTGGCCCCATTTTAAACAGTTAAAACAAATGCCGGTAATGAACCCGGTTGAGCAGGAAAATTTTTTAAAGGATCATGTGCTGCTCTATTTTGAAGAACATGGATTCTGATCCTTCGACGGGCAAACACCGGTTACCGGCTCCCTGAAAAAGGATATGCCAAAATTTTTATACCGTCGCAACAACATAAATCCGTTGAACACCGCGCTGTAATGCAGGGACCCTGTTGCAAAAATGCGGCCTTCAGGCAGATCTGTCGGCCTGTGACAGTGCCGTTACAGCTTCTTTATAATATAAACATACCGGCCGGAGTTGCCTGGCTTTTTTTCAACCAGGGCAATCCTGTAAATCTGATCGCCCCAGACATTCGACAAACGCCGGTCGTCCAGTTTGACCGTGTCCACTTCCACATCGAACAGATCCTTCTGATACTGCAATTGTGAACGAAGGCTTCCCTGGCTGATGACGATCTTCCCCGGAGCCGCTTTTGTTACTGTTCCCTGGCAGAGGAAATGAATGCGGTTCTTTTCCGTTGATCCCTCAATAGCAAACTGATCGCTGATCTCCAGTCCATCCTTACGCAGCCGGTAGGAACGCTTCCACATTTTTACACCTGCCGCTTCGGGATAGGCCCCGGCCAGATCCAGCGAAAATGTTTTTGTTGCAGGTTGAAACAAGGCCCCCCGGGCTTTATAGGCGGCTCCATTCTTTTGCCCGTAACCGTTAATGGCCGGCAGATTATGGTACGCGCTCTGCATCGTCCAGATCGAATAGCGTTCCGGCCCAAAGGTCTGGCGGGTATAGGTACCCACCCCCGCATCAATAAACAGCGGAACATTATCCACATACAGGTTGAATGATCCTACATCGTTATGGTTATGGCTTTCATTGTTATGTCCGCCTTTTGCCGCAAAGAACATTCCGCCCTCCCGCATACAGCAAACCTCCGTTTGCGGGTACCAGGTAACGGCCGGAGCGGTATGTACCGGTTCGTTGCGGGCTATTTCATCGTCAAAACGCAGTGACTGAAACAGCCGGTATGCGTCCCTTCCTTCCGCAGGTACTTCACGTTCTTTCCTGCTGCTTTGAAGCAATGCGGCCAGCTGCATCATTTCTGTGCTGCCCACGGCTTTGCCATACCGGTATATAAGCCGGGCATCCGGGTTTAACCGGGCAGCGGCATCCGCAAAGTTCACCACCCACCCTTTGCCCACGTAAGCACGGGAGATATAGGTTCCCATATTTTTAATGATCGGTTCCCGGAACAGGGAGACCTTTCCTCCCGTCATGTCATACAGTAACTGAAGATAATCATACAGCTTACCGGCAGCGTGTCCCCAGTAAGACGGCCCCTCCTCGCAGGCACCATCTTCATTGGTATAGTTAATGAACTGGTCTACCGAGGTCATTGTACGGTAAACAGCCCGGGCCAGCTTATCCGGATCGTCTTCAATAAGGGCAAAGGTCTGCAGCACATTGGCGTTACACCAGGGGTTCCAGTTATTTACCAGGTCTCCCGGTTTATACCGGAATGCCATCCACCAGAGGTGATCCAGTTTCATGTATGGCTCCAGGATACGATCTTCCAGTTCCTTTTTTAACCGCATTTCCAGGAGCGGGTTGATCTTTTTAAAATCATCATGAAAATAATAATAGACCCAGGCAAAAAGGGAACCGATATCACCAGCCACCAGGTCGATGATCTGCTCCCGGTGATCCGGAAAACGTATTTTACTCGACTGCAGGCTCAGGTGTGCCGAAAGGGCCCAGGAGGTCATTTCGCAGGTGGCAAATACTCCATTGGCCAACTGATCCAGGTAGCGTCCTTTTCCCTCTGCCAGTTCTGCTATAAAGAGGTTTGCGATCGTTGTTATATTTTCATTAAAGGGTGTTTCCATTACCACCCGGGAACCGCTCCGTGTATACTCCAGGTAGTCGGTCGCTTTTATCACCTTCCATTGGTAGGAAAGAGCGGCATTTCCCTTTTCAATAAATGCATTTTTGTAAGACCCTGTCAACCGGTCCCAACCGGAACGGTCTTTATAAACCGGGTAAGGGATCCATTGTTCCCGGGGCAGCAAGACAGCTTTTAACTGTTGCACATTGCCCTGTTTTTGCAGCAGGTCCCTTTTTACATACGCAAAGGAGACCAGGGGCAGCAAGGCAGCAAGCAGCATGAGGTTTGTTGAAAGAGCCTGTATCCATTTTTTCATATGCGCTTTTTAACGGTTGATTGCCCGCGAAAGATAGTAAAATAGCCATTGGCAGCAATAAAAAAGCGGACCTTCCGGGATCCGCTTTTAAAAACTTAGAAATAAATTACAGGCCGCCAAAGCTCAGGCCGATCGTATACGGTTTTATCTCAGGTCCCACACCATCTTTCAGCAATTTGGTAAACTGGTAGTTCCCAAACAGGGTAAAATGTCCTACGCCTATCCTGGCCGTACCCACGATTCTTGTTGTATTAAAATATTTTTTACTGGATTCCTTCAGCAGGTAGTCTCCGCTGGATTGGATCACCCGTGTTCTTGTAGCAGCCTTGATCATAGTGCCGACTTTAAAACCCAGGGCTACTTTAAAGCTTTTATCGCTATGTTCCGGGTCCGAAACAAAACGCAGCTCTATCGGAGCTTCCAGGTAAGCTGTAGACAGCTTTGTTTTCTTTGCATCAAAGCGGGTGGTATCATTAAAAGGCAGCCGTGTACCTGTTGCTCTTACATTTACAAAGTTCAGATTCTTATCCAGCGCCATATGATCTGAGCCGATCCCTAACCCGATGGCCGCACTCAGTTTCTGATTGCTTTTAAACGGGAAATCCAGCATAAAGTAGGCGTTGATGCTTCTGGGAAGGTTTCCTGTTTTGATACTGTCTGGCAGGTTGGTCCAGTTCGTGTACCCAAGCTGCAGTAAAAAATGATCATTTGCCCGCTTTGACAGATCATATTTTTTCTTTTTGGGTTTAGGAGGGTTTGCAGCCATCGCAATTGCTGCAGCGGTCGTATCAACCTGAGCGTACAGCGCCCCGCCCAATAAAAAACAGGCAGCCAGGAATAGAACTATTTTCTTCATAAATATTTTAAGTTGGCGCAAATATATTTGTCTTTGGGTTAAAATTAGGTTAATAACCGGGGCTTATTTGAAAAACGATAAATTTTTCAACAGGAAATCGGATATTTCTGTTTGTTGAATGACTATTTTCTTTAATTTCGCCCTCCCCCGGGATATCCCTGTGGATCCGGGCTTGTTCTTTTAAAAATATTTTGCTGTTGAACAGCATTGGTCCTATAGCTCAGCCGGTTAGAGCATCTGACTCATAATCAGAGGGTCCCTGGTTCGAGCCCAGGTGGGACCACCTAAAAAATAAAAAGAGTTGTGAATGCATTCACAGCTCTTTTTCATTTATGCGACTAGGAATACGACTATAAAATGCTAGTAAAAGAGAACTGGGGTTAAAGTTTGTGGGCAATACACCATAGTTGTATGGCCTGTTTTAAATGCTATTGATATCGTAAACCAATGTTTCGGATCGGCATTATAGTTTACACTGATAGCAACGAGGTTGTGTATTAGACCTATTAAGAATACGTTTCTAAAAGAACCATAGTGGAAATACCCGTATATCTTCAAATCATACCTGTCGACACCAGAGATTGGCTTATTTTACAACTGCCGAAGTTGCTTACCGATTCCCATATTTCTTAAGACGTAGTCAAACGCTTCTGCCTAATTAATTCAATACGGTTACCAATTAAAATATTTAAGAAACCCGAGGACACTACCGTCACCGCAATAATACACCAGGTCTGTCGAAATATTTCTGCCCCAAGCGAAGCAAGTACACCGACCACTAGATAATGAGACACATAGATAGGATAAGATAGGTTGCCCAAAGTGGCGTCAATTTTACTAGTTCTGAAATAACTGAATAAAGCCGGAATTGAAAAAATCACCGATAAAAAATAGACCAGCTCGTTCAGCGAAAATGGCATTACCGAGAAGGTAACTACTGGCAGATAGCCATATAGCAGCGTCAACATCGCGATCCACACCAATGAAGCCCATGCGATATGCTTTCGTGGTGGAAAGTTTGAAAACTTGACATAGAGACGGTAAGACAAATATCCCGCAAGAAAAAATGCGATCTCTGTGGGAAAGAACCGAAACGTCCAGGGATCAAAGCGCAACCGGAGTTTATTGTAAAGAAAAAATCTGAACAGCACAGACAAAAACAACAGACCAATTATTAACCCTGTTTTCTTTCGGAGGATAAATGGAGCAACAGCATAAAACATCAGTTCCAGGCTGACCGTCCATGCCTGTGGTATCAACAGGAACATATTTAACTGTGGCCTGGTGATCCAAAAATTTTCCGTAAAGAAAAGATTCCCCGTCTCAGGTTCTATACCCAGAAAAGAAACAATATCCTGTCCAAGAATTCCCAAGTTGGCAAAAATTAAGAAAGTTGCCGACCCAGGATTTGTATATTTAAACAACGAAAACACCGGAAAGCTAGCGCCATTCGAGAGTTTGAAAATTACAAGGGAGAATAAACAAGTTAGTATCAGCACAGTCCAATATATCGGATAAAGGCGTAACAGTCGGTTTGTTACAAAAAGTTTGTAGGAGCTGTTACTACCAATATACTTTTCATTGAGAATAAGGGACATGTAAAATCCTGAAATAACAAAAAATGTTTCAACAGCGATATACCCGGTTATGAACTTGAATTTCCAAAGCGGTCCACAATGAAATACCACAATCGAGACAGCTAGTAAAAAGCGGAGAAATCCCATTACTTTAAGTTTTTATCATAAAGAAAATCATGAGCTTCCCGTTTATAATCCGCAACTCTTTGAGACGGAATCTTAACAGGAAAATCAACTATTTCCTTGGCCATGTCTATTGCTCTATCATCTTTCCCCCAAAGTCTGTACAAACGCAGGAGCTGCATTTTGGGTAAGTATTTAGCCGGGTGTACATTCTCAGCAATTCGATAGGCAGCTTCTGCGTTTTGGTACTTCTTTACCATTTTATTGGCATCTCCCAGGTATGTATAAAGATCGGAACTGCTATAATATTTCGTGGACCGTTCTAACAGTGATAGGCCATCATTATAGAATCCGGCTATGTATGTTTCAGCACCATAATTGTAGAGGAAAGTCCCCTCATTCTCCAGTTCCCCTTTTGCCTTATTATAAAAGATACTCGCTTCTGGATACCCCTCGGTTAAAACCGTATGAGCCGCATGCTCCCAGGCGTTTAATGCCTTCTGCCGCCGCCATTCCGTAAAAGAGAAAATGGCTGCGCCAACAAAACAACAACTAAGAATTATCATTACATTTCGTTTACTTAGTTTTAGTGACAAACTTCCGGGGAGCTTGTGGGAAAGTATCGCCAAAAAGAAAACGACGTTTATTAATACAGAAGAAGTATGAAAGGGATAGGAAAACAATGCGCATAGCGTAACAGACATTAAAGAGGCTATTGCTCCTATTTCAAATTTATCGAGGTCATTCCTTTGGAAAATTTTTAGACAAAAGTATAGGGTAGCGAGTACGATCAGAAGGCCAGTCACGCCCAATTCTGCATGTATTTGAAGAAACTCATTAAACGCGAAATAACAATTGTCGGCCAAAAGCAGTGTGTCGTTAGCAATTTTATGTTCTCGGATATAGTCGCTTTGATGGATATTGTAAAGCCTTTTAAAACTTTGGGGGCCGTGTCCGATAAGTGGGCGTTGCGCAATCAGATCGGCAGTTACCTCATAGATGAAAAAGCGCCCCTGAATGGACTTCGGGTTACGGTTGTAGATAGCTTTCGCAGCCATGAAAAGGCTCAAGGCTCCCATTAAAACAAACAAAACACCCAGGAAACTCCATCTCCTTAATCTTACTCTTTTAAATGAAAGGGCTGGCATCTTCTGCAGAACGATCACAAGCCCGCATAATGTCGCAATGCCCGCGGTCCTGGCATTGCATTTCATAAGGGCGTATGAGCATGCAAGTAGCGCCAGGAGCTTCAAGGCGAAATCCAAGAACTTCGCAACCGAAATTGGCCTCTTCCAACTAAGTAATGAAAATAAAAAAGGGATTGCCGAAGCATAGTAGTTGGCGTTTTCTCCAGGATTAATTTCCTTGGCGTCCTTTAGAAAAAACACTCCCTGAATTAGCTGAATATCGAAAATATCTATAATTGCAATAATAAGCGTTGCAACTATAAAACAAATAGACATCAGTGCTAATTGAGCATTGGCATATTTATAAAAGAAGAAAAATGCCAGTAACACCATTGGGAAAATAACACCTCTGAGATCTGTTGGATCAGCTATAAAGAGGCGAATCAATATATAAAGAACCAAACCGCCCCCTAGAACGAAAAAAATGTCCGGTCTAATAATATACTTTTTTGGTGGCGCTACAAGAATTCGAAAAAAGAGTACCAGGAAAGCCGCACATAACACAAGCGGCCAATAATGCCGGTCGTATTCCAAAAAGCCATTCCGATATCGCTCCAGCACGAGTATGTGATCTAAAAACGGCAACGCTAGAAGAACCGTAATTAGGCTTGATGCATTTTGGCCTTCCTTCTTCATATGCAAAGCTTATCCGACTCAGGGTGAGTAGCCATTGAAAAATAAATGTGAGAAAATGGACTAAAACAAAAGCCCACCCCCCCGATCATTCTATCGTATTACTATCCGATGTTCACGAAAACGAATGGCTTTTACTGTATAATCTAAAGAATACTGGAGTTATGACTACTCAATATTCAACCGACGCAACATTGCTTCCAATGATTCCGGATAGTAGAATCGAGCGCGATTAACCAGACCGGAGTAAGAAATATCAAATCCAGCGCCAGACAAAATAAAAGATTCGTGTGTTACGCCCTGGATACTTCCTTCTCCCTCGACTACCGGGTTACCAAAAACCTTTAGCAGCATTTTTTTCAATTGGGTTGAATCACCGGGCCCACATTCAATCGTGATTTGACGTATTTCTTCGCTTTCATTGTATCCTATATAGATACTTGTGAGCGAATCGTCAACCCCTTTAAGGCGATATTTTCCCTCAGCAAGTTTTTTTACTATAAGTCCTTTGTCATACGCGTCATTTGAGGCGTTCGAATATTCTAACATCCCTTCAGGAGTAGAAGTATCAATATCACTCAAATTGGATTTCAGGTCATTTCTCAATTTAGTCCCCATGGGAAATAAACTTAATCCCGAGGGACCAATCTCGATCACCTGCGCATCTGAACTAAAGTTTATACTCGTCATCACGATTAGTAGAAAGATAAATTTAAAACTGCTCATAAAATATATTAGCAACCAAGTCCCCAAATAACAGGATAAGTAGCGGTTGTGACATCTGCCGCCGGAACGGCAAGTCCCGTTCCCGGAGTTCGTTCAGTAACTAATCCACCAAACTTCGCCATCTCCGAACTAATAGTTGCT